>Ga0070681_10002526_pt1 | contig 16778 bp, 12 predicted proteins | sample KBSC83BmetaG_FD_65650 | JGI IMG/M metagenome (GOLD analysis project Ga0070681, IMG submission 65650) | Corn rhizosphere microbial communities from Kellogg Biological Station, Michigan, USA - KBS C8-3B metaG | ecosystem: Host-associated > Plants > Roots > Rhizosphere | place: USA: Michigan...
CGGAATTACTTAAAGCCGATAATCTAACCACTTATTTTTTAAAGCAAACCGGTAACTTGATACTGCGAACGTTGGTCGGGTCCACGCTCGATCCGCTTTCTGCCCATGAATGTGTTTCGCATACTGCTGTGGCCATTTAGGAGTCATGCTCCCGCTCGAGACGCTCAATCAGGCAGCAGCGGAGGTTCCAGCGTGTCGATCTCGCTCGAAGAGTACCAGGCCATCGATCCGCGCCAAACTGTACGTTACGGCGAGCTCGAGGTGGTCTATGCAATACCTAATACCGCCACCAAATGGCGGGTTGATACGCTGTTTACTAAAGAGCCCGATACCATCGAGTGGATCGCGAGTTTCCAGCCGGGCGAGGTGTTGATCGATATCGGCGCCAATGTCGGGATGTACACCATCTGGGCCGCGAGAACACGCGGCATCCGCGTGTTTGCGTTCGAGCCGGAGTCCCAAAACTACGCGCTGTTGTACAAGAACATCGTGCTAAACGGACTGTCCGAGCAAGTCATTGCTTATTGCGCCGCGCTGAGCGACGAAAGTATTTATTCGCGGCTATATCTAAGCCAGTTCGATGCCGGGGGCTCGGTTCATAGCTTCGGCGAAAACGTCGATCACCGGCTCGAACTTCGCAAATCGAAGTATTCACAGGGATGCATTTCTGCAACGCTCGACCAGCTGGTTGTGACCAACGTGGTGCCAATGCCAGATCACATCAAGATCGACGTCGACGGCTTCGAACACAAAGTGATTGCCGGATGCCGCGGTCTGCTTGCCGACCGACGCCTGAAATCGATATTGGTTGAAATCAATACCAATCTCGAGCAGCATCGCCAGATAATCTCTGAGCTCAAGCTGTTAGGCTTCACTTATTCGGATGCACAGGTAGCTAAAGCTTTGCGCACCGAAGGCGCATTCAAAGGGGTAGGCAATTATGTCTTCCGCCGTTGAAGAACACGTCATCTACCAGATCGCCAATGCGCCGATGCGCGAGCATCCGTATCCTCATATTTACGTCGAGAATGTATTTCCTGCCGATTTTTACTCTGCTTTGCGCATGAACTGGCCCAATGCTTCGGCGTTCGTCAGCATCGGCGACACCGGGCGCGTCGGTAAGGGCAGTTACCCCGAGCGCTTCATACTTCCGTTCTCGCGGGCGGATATCGACAAGCTCCCGGCGGAACGGCGCAGTTTCTGGATTGAGTTTGGGGACTGGTTTCTCGACAACCGCTTTCTGATCGCGATGATTGATAAATTTGACCGTTTCGTAAAGGAACGCTTCGGCAAAGAAGTAAATCGCTACGCCTTCGCAACGGATGCCCTGGTGGTGCGTGACTACACCAACTACAAGATCGGACCCCATACTGATGCTCCGCATCGATTGCTGTCGATGCTGTTTTACTGTCCCGATGACGGGACCCGAAAGCACCTTGGCACTTCGATATACACTCCACTGGATCCGGATTTCCGCTGCAAAGGCGGAGCGCATCACCCGCGCCAGCTGTTCCAAAAGGTCATGACCATGGAGTACAAACCCAATTCAATGTTTGCTTTCTTCAAAACCGATCATTCGTTCCATGGCGTCGATTCGATCAACGACGAAAACATCATGCGCGATTTGCTTCTGTATGACATCCGCGTTGTCGCGCCCAAACGCGAAGAGGCAAAACACGCCAGTCGGGCCGGCATCAAGATGCTATCCAGACTGTTCGGCGGCAAATAAGATTAGAATATCTACTGGATTGGAGCAACGATAATGGGACTATTCGGATCAGTTTCTGCAAAAGAGGTCGACGGATTCGCGAAAACACTGGCGCAGGAGTTAGCCAAGCGCTATCCACCTGCACTCGACAAAGACAGCGAGCGCAAGATTTCGCAGAAACGTTTGACCATGTTGCTTGAAGGCACTTTCAACCGTGCTGCCGAATTCAGAAAGCAGCACAAGCTCGGCGTGTACAAGAAAGCCCGCCTCGGTAATACCTTTCGCTGGGAACTGCAGGAAATGGGTTACAGCCAGAAGTTCGTCGAGGCGGCGACCGAAGGCATAATCGTTTACATCACGCGCAAGTAGCCTGTCGGAGCGCGGAGCAGGGGCCCCACGCTTCTGTGGGGATGCGACCGCGGAGACAGGCAGGCGACCAACACACCATACTCTGTTCATCCCGAGACGGTGCGGAGTTCGCGCCTGTCGGAGCGCGGAGCAGGGGCCCCACGCTTCTGTGGGGATGCGACCGCGGAGACAGGCAGGCGACCAACACACCATACTCTGTTCATCCCGAGGCGGTGCGGAGTTCGCGCCTGTCGAAGCGCGGAGCAGTAACACGCGAGGCGGTGCGACGGCGCCCGCCTATTGCATGGGCGGGGGAACGTAACCTGGGATTTTCGTCAGATCGACTTGGTCGATTTGATAAGGATCCATGCACTGCTGAGCGTATTTCATGTAGACATTTTCCCAAATGAATACGTCGAACAAGTCCGGATCGACATGCCCGTTGAGTTTGAACTTGCCGAGGATGGTCAGAGACTCCGATAGAGATTTGCCCTTCTTGTAGGGTCGGTCCTTCGCAGTCAGTGCTTCGAAGATGTCAGCGATTCCCATGCAGCGCGCCTGAACCGACATCTGATCGCGCGACAGGCCGCGCGGGTAGCCTTTGCCATCCATGCGCTCGTGATGGCCGCCCGCATACTCAGGCACATTCTTCAGGTGTTTTGGCCACGGCAAAGCCTCGAGCATCTGAATCGTGACCTCGATGTGGTGGTTAATGATCTGGCGCTCCGCAGCCGTGAGCGTACCGGCGCGTATGCTCAGATTCTCGATCTCGTCTGCCGTCAGAAATTCCACCAGGTTGCCCTCGACGTCGTACCAACGGTATTTGGCGGCGATGGTCTTGATGCGCTCCTGGTCTTCGACGTTCATCCGCTCGCCGCCGATATTGCAGAAACGCAGAAATTCGCGGTCTTCGTTGATTTCGCGCACGCGCAACTCGAATTCACGCTCGAGCTTGAGGGACGCCTGCGCGTCGGAATTGGCGGGCGCTTCGAGCTTGGCTCTGAGCAGCTCAATCTCGGCATCGCGCTTGATGACCTCGAAGCGCGTATCCACCAGACGGATGCGGTCAAAGATGGTTTCCAGCTTCGTCGCCTTGTCGACCACGTGCACCGGCGTAGTGACTTTGCCGCAGTCATGCAAAAGGCCCGCGATCTCCAGCTCGTAGCGGTCCTTTGCGGTCATGCTAAAGCTCCTGAGCGGCCCGACCTTGACGTTGTTGACTGCTTCGGCGAGCATCATCGTCAACTTCGGCACGCGCTCGCAATGCCCGGCCGTGTACGGGGATTTATCGTCGATCGCTGCGTTGATGAGATTGATGAATGACTTGAACAGGTTCTGAAGGTGGTTGATCAGCAGCCGGTTGCTGAGTGCAATGGCCGCCTGCGAGGCGAGCGACTCGGCAAGATGCTGGTCGGTGTCCGAAAACGGGACGATGTCGCCAGTCTTTCTGTTCTTGGCATTAAGGAGCTGCAAAACGCCGATGATTTCGTTTTCGTGGTCTTTCATCGGCACCGTCAGGAATGACTGCGAGCGATAGCCAGTCTTCTTGTCGAAGTTCTTCGTGCCGGAAAAATCAAACCCTTCCTGAGTATAGGCGTCTTCGATATTGACCGATTGGTCGTGATGCACGGTATAGGCGGCAACCATGGTGGTCACCGGCTTGCCTTCCTTGTCGTAGAGGTGAAGTGGGTAGAACGGGATCTCCAGTCCGGTGGTGCCCCCCATCGCAAGATTGAGGGTGTCGTTACGCATGATCTCGAATTTAAGCGTGCGCTCCTCGGTCACGCGATACAACGTTCCACCGTCAGCATTCGTGATTTCCTTCGCCGCAATCAGGATCGTCTCCAGCAGCCGATTGATGTCGGTTTCCTGGGACAACGCGACGCCGATCTGGTTGAGCTGCTCCAGGCGCTCGAACAGATCGACGACCTCATTTCCCAACTCGTCGTTGGTGGGATCTTTCGGGCGCTGCCGATCGACGACTTCATTTTCCAACCCTACGTTGGTTGGATCTTTCGGGAGCTGCAGCTGGTTCATGGCGACGCAATCCGGCTACTTGATACAGACCGCACGTACCTGGTGAATATCGGTGATGCCCAGCAGCACTTTCTCGATGCCATCCTGCTTCAGGGTACGCATCCCGTGTTCAAGAGCGGTGGCGAGCATTTCGGCAACGCGCGCATGTTCCTGGATGTTCTTCTTGATCTGATCGGTGCCGATCAGCAGTTCGTGCAATCCGACGCGGCCCTTATAGCCTGTACCGCCGCAAATCTCACAGCCGACGTGTTCATATAATGTGATTTCGCCCTTTTCGTTGCCGAATTCCTTGATCCACTCCTGCAGCTGCGTATCCTGCGCGGCATTTACATCTTTCTTCCATGATTCTGTATGCAGCAATTCGAGTGAGTATTCATCTAGTAGCGCCTTGATCTCGGCCTGCGTCGCGACATGAGGTTTCTTGCATTTGGTGCATAACCGCTTGGCGAGGCGCTGCGCCAGAATGCCGAGCAGTGCGTCCGAAAAATTAAAGGGATCCATGCCCATGTCGAGCAGACGAATGATCGATTCCGGCGCCGAATTGGTATGCAGCGTCGCGAACACCAAGTGGCCGGTGAGAGAAGCCTCGATGCCGGTACCGACCGTTTCCTTGTCGCGCATCTCGCCGACCATGATGATGTCGGGGTCGGCGCGCAGGAAGGCTTTCATCGCTATCGCGAAAGTCAGTCCCGCTTTCGGATTCATCTGCACCTGCCGCAGACCGCGCTGCGTGATCTCGACCGGGTCCTCGGCGGTCCAGATTTTGGTATCCGGCGTATTGAGGTAACCGAGCACCGAGTGCAATGTCGTCGTCTTGCCAGAACCTGTCGGGCCACACACGAAAAACAGGCCATACGGCTTCGAAACGGTTTCCTTGCATATTTCAAGGTTGCGCTTGGACAACCCGAGCTTGTCGATAGGAATCGGCTCACCAGCGGCAAGAATCCGCATCACGATGTCCTCGACGCCGCCCTGCGACGGAATAGTCGCCACCCGCAGTTCGATGTCGAGGGGACCGAAGCGCTTGAATTTGATCTTGCCGTCCTGCGGTTTGCGGCGCTCGGAAATGTCCAGGTCGCACATGATTTTCAGACGCGCCGCGATCGCGCTGCGGTAGGCATGCGGCACCGAAATGTAAGGATGCAACGAGCCGTCTTTGCGGAAGCGGATTTCGGTTTTTCCCTTGCCGGGATAAGGCTCGACATGAATATCGGATGCGCCTTGCTGGTAAGCATCGATGATGATTTTATTCACCAGCTTGACCACCTCGTTCTCCGCGGCCGCGGATTCGATGTCTTCCGACAGATCGTCGACGCCTTCATCCTGCATGTCCGAAAGCAGGTCACCGACTGAAGCGCCGTCCGCGAAATCGCCCGTGCCGCCGAATAACACATCCAGAGTATTCTTGAACTCGCGGGTGCAGCAAACCTTGTAGATAATCTTGTTCTTGGGATACACGTTATTGACGACTCTCGAGCCACGGATTTTTTCCGGATCGGTCGTCAGCACTATGATGCCTTCTTTCGTGTCGTCAATCGGAACCCACATGCTGCTTTCGACGAATTCGCGACTCATGTTTTTCAGCAGATCGATCGGCTTCACACGATCAGACCTGAACGGCTCGTAGGGGGCACCAAAATAAGCAGCCAGTGCTTCACCGATTGCGCTCAACTTGACCTGAAATTCGTCGATCAACACCGTTTCGATGTCGAGATTCTTGCGCCGCGCCGAACGCGTCGCGAGCTCGAGCTCCTCCGCCGATATCACGGCGTTTGATACCAGATAATCGTATTTGCCTTTGACCAGCGTGGTCGGCCTCTGGCGCTGCCGAAACGCAATCGCCAACGTCTCGCACACGTGCGCCGCGCCCTCTTCCATCACCGGCGGAAAAGGCTGGCCGTTTTTGGCATTGATGATCTGAACGACTCCGATCAACTCCTTGCTTTGCGCGTCCACCACCGGGGCAGCCAGCATTTGCTTGGTGCGATAGCCGGTCTTGGAATCGACCTGCTTCAGGAAGTTGAGCTGCGGACTGTAGGACTTGAGCTCTTTCTCGTCGTACACATCGCGAATGTTGATCATTTTCTTATGCACTGCGACGAACCCGGCGATGCTCTGCTCGGCGATCGGCAGCTTGAGATCTTTAAACGAATTGAGGCCGGTTTTGACTTTCGAAATAATCGACGTCCTGTCCTCACTGATCAGATAGATCGTAAGCCGATCGGCGTTGAACAGGCCGCAAATTTCCTGCCCCAGCTCGAGCATGATCTCATCGATGTTGCTGGTCGCATGAATCTTGTTGGTAACCGACTGCAGGCCCTTCGAGAAATTCAGTTTCTCGGCGAGATTGTCCTGCGCAGAGGGCTTGTTTTCGAGTACGGTACTCATGGCGGCTCAACCCTCATCTAGTACTTTAAAACGGACATTGATAGCACCCATTCGGCCGGCCCACCGCCTACAATTCGAAAACCTGATTGTTCTCCAGCATACGCGGGTTCCAGGCGCCCGCGCATTCCTGGATTTCCTGCATCGTCAACTCGATTTCGCCGGGCTTCAGGTGCGTAATATAGACCTCGGCTTTGCGCTTGAGTTTCGTAAGCTCTTCGGCAAGCATGCTTGGACACAAGTGCTTCGATGCAATCGCCAGGTCCCGTTCCCGATTGCAAAACGCAGTCTCGATGATCAGGTAGTGCAAATTCTCGATCTGATTGACCTCCTGCCATAACGGGTCGTTGATCGTGGTATCTCCGGTAAAGACCAGGCTCGCGCGGCCCGAATCGATGCGATAGCCGACCGCGGGCACCACGTGGTTGGCAGGCAGTGGCGTCAGTCTGCGACCATTGACTTCGGCGGTCTTGCCAAGCGCAACTGCCTGGTAACGCAAGAATGGTTCCGCCGCGTCGGGTATCTGGGAGAAATCCGGCCACAGCTTCCAGTTGAATAAATGCTGGCGCAAAATTTCGAGCGTCGGTTCGATCGCATGCACGGTGATCGGCCTGTTGCGCATCCAGCCTACGGTATCGACCAGAAACGGAATCGAAGCTACGTGATCGAGGTGGGAGTGAGTGAGAAATACATGATCGATTCGCGAAAGCTCGTCGATACTCAAATCACCGACGCCGGTGCCCGCATCAATCAGGACATCGTGGTCGAGCAGCATCGAAGTGGTGCGCAAACTGCCACCGATGCCGCCGCTGCAACCGAGTATTCTGAGTTTCATTGTTCCAATCGTTATTTCGTCGTAAACGTAAACGCTCCGTCCCAATCATTCCCGGGCGGATTGGCGCGCAAATACGAAATCCGCTCCACGAACGTATGGCTATAGAGCACGCTGTCCGGCCACCTCTTCTGCAGGTTGAACAACTGAAGTTCAGCCTGATCCCAGTCCTGCGCGCGATATAGTCTCAAAAACTGGGCATACAGCTTGATCTCGTCCAGTTTAGCCTTATCGACCTTACCCTGCAGCCCGAACGGTTCGAAAATTGCCACCGCCTCGTCCTTGCCCTTGACGCGCACCCGGTCGAGCTCGCGGAACACGATATCGGGCACCGCGGTCTTGGTACCCTCTCCGGCTATGATATCAGCGCCATACTCCTTTGTGATACCTTCCAGCCGCGACCCCAGGTTCACCGGGTCGCCCATCACGGTGTAGGCACGGCGGATCTGCGATCCCATATTGCCGACGCGCATCACGCCGGAGTTGACGCCGACGCCGATCTTGAACGTCGGCCAGCCTTTCGCCTTGAATTTTTCGTTGAGTGTCGCGGCTGCTTTCTGCATGTCCATGGCTGCCAGCAGAGCGTTTCGGGCGTGCGCGGGGTCGCCCATAGGCGCTCCCCAGAATGCCATGATCGCGTCCCCGATGTACTTATCGAGCGTCCCGCGGTGCCCTTCGCGTATCACCAAGCTCATGGTGGTCAGATAATCGTTGATGTAGACGGCGAGATCCTCCGGCGACAGGCTCTCGGAAATGGTCGTGAATCCCCGCACGTCCGAGAACAATACCGTAAGGTTTTCGGCGCGCGGCGCCATGCTGAATTCGCCCGGATCGCGCGCCATTTCGTCGACAATCTCAGGCGGGACATACTGGCCGAACAGGCTCGCAATCTGATTCTTGCTTCGCGCTTCGACGAAATACCCATAAGACATGTTGAGCGCGAATATCAAAGCGATCATCACGAGTCCCGACGCGAGCGGCAGGACCAGATTGCCATAATGGAAAACAAAAACGTTGGAGAACAATACGGCGAATATTGTCGCCACCGTTACCAGCGATGATCTGAGTGGACTGAGCAGCGGCAGCAGCGTTGCAAGCGCCAGCCCGACAATGAGCAGCAGCACAAATTCGGCGCCAATCACGTACGGCGGCTTTTGCTTGATATTGCGATCGAGGATGCCGGCAATCATGTTGGCATGAATTTCGACTCCCGGATAGACCGCGGCGACCGGCGTCGCACGCAAGTCGAACAAGCCAAGCGCGGTAGTTCCGACCAGCACGATTTTACCCTTCAGGTCCGCGGGATCGGCGCGATCATTGAGCACGTCGACAGCAGAGATATATTTGAAACTGCCCTGCCTGCCGCGATAGGGCACCAGCGCGGTCACACGCTCATCGACCGGAATTTTAAGCGCTCCGACTTCAATCCACTCCAGTCCGGAGTACTTTTTAGTCCACATTTTTTCTGTCGGGTAACCCGGCAGCACTTTGGGCGAGCCGAGCAGCAGCCGCACGATTGCAAGCGAGAGCGGCTCGTAATAGGCGCCGTTGAATTCCGCCAGCATCGGCACCCGGCGCGTGATGCCATCGTCATCAATTTCGGGATTGAAATGGCCTGCGCTGACCGCGCTTTTCCCCATTTCGGGAAGGTTGCCGATATAGCCGGGGTATGAGCGAAAATCGATGCCTTTGCCGGCAAAGGTCCCCGCCGCGAGCACCGGCTCCGGCAGCACGCCTTTGATCGTACTTTTATCGTCTGAAAACGCGTAGCCCAGCACCACCGGACGCTTACGCATCTTGTTCGCAAAGATTGCGTCGTAATCGAGCTGTGGCTGCAGCTGCTTCAGCGTCGCCTGAAACCCCGCGTCATCCTTGAGCTCTGTTTGTCCGAGCTGCTGCAATACGCGCAGCCCCGAGCTTTCGTCGCGCTCGGAAAACACGATGTCGAAGCCGACAATCGCGACCTGATATCGATCAAACAGCTTATCGAGCAGCAACGCCAGGCGGTCACGCGGCCACGGCCAGCGGCCTTCTCCGCCTTTTTCTTTCTCGAGCAGACTTTTTTCGTCGATATCGAGGATGACGACCTTGTTATCGACGGTGCGCGGCATCGTCCACTTCAGCCGCGTATCGTACACGATGGCTTCGAGCGTCTTGATCAGTGGCAATTCAAACCACTTGGCCGCGTTCGCAAGGAAAAGCGCCACCACGATGGCGCCGAGCGAGATGCGAACGATATTTTTTTTCAAACCGCCTCCTGGGATACCGCAGAATTTAGTGCGCGGTAACCGCTACATGCCTAGGTGCAGCAAGGATTGTGCCAAACATCGGAGTGGTCGCCCGCTGCACTCGGATTGCCGTTAAAAGCGGGCATGGCACACTGGATGTGTCTCGCACAGGAACGAACCCGTGGCGTCTGCCCAGAAATGACCGTTATCGACTTGAGCGGGCCTATACCGGGCTGCGCCCGGAAAAGGTCATTACCGCTTAGCTGTTCTTGAGGAAAAACTCCATTTTCACGCCCGCGAGCTCAACCACGTCGTGGTCATTAAGCGGATGCGCCTGCGCATCGAGTGTCTTGCCATTAATGATTGGAAACTTGGCGCCTTCGACGTGGGTAATGAAATAACCATGCGGGCGGCGCGTGATCACCGCGACCTGTACTCCAGGTTTGCCGAGCGTGGTGAGATTTTTAGTCAGCTCGAGCTCCTTACCGGCGGCGGGTCCCGAGAGAATTTGCACCGCCGCTATTTTTTCCGTCGGCTTGGTGGTGAACCCCGAGATCACGCTCTGGGGTCGACTTTGGGTCGTTGTCGCCGTGGGATTGACTTGCGTATCGCCAAAGCCCGCCGGCATTGCTTCCATGGCTGATTTCGCCGCGGGCGGACGCAGTACCATCGTTTTCTCGAAATCGGCAACTGAAGCCTGCCCGGTCGGTTGTTCGCTCACGAATTTCAACTTGTACTTGCCGATTTCAATCACATCATTGCTATGCAGGATATGTTTTTTGATCGGATTGCCGTTGACCAGAGTGCCGTTGGTGCTACCGAGATCCTCCAGAAACGAGTCGTTGAGTATCGTCACGATCAACGCATGCTCGCCACTGACGGCAAGATTGTCGATTTGAATATCGTTGTGCGGTTTGCGACCAATGGTGAAACGCTCCTTGTCGAGCGGAACCTCTCTGATCACCGCATTGTCCAGACTCATTATCAACTTCGCCATGGCAGTATCCCTGTAACCGTATTATTTAAACCAAGTCTTGAATTTGGCAAACCATCCGGTCGGTGCGCCGAAGTCATCCAGCACCCGCACCAGTATCACGGAAATATTGTCGCGCCCGCCGTTATCGTTGGCCTGCTGCACCAGTTGTTTCGCCGCCAGCGGCAGGTTCGATTGCAATGTTCCCAAGGTAGCATGAATATCTTCGTCCACCACCATATCGCTCAAGCCGTCCGAGCATAACAGGTATATATCGCCCGGCTCGACATCGTACGTATGTACCTCAGTCTCGACAGCGGGATCGATGCCGACTGCTCGCGTCACCAGGTTCTTGTTCTGCGAGAAACGCGCCTGATCCTTGGTTATCATGCCGCTGTCGATCTGTTCCTGCAACAACGAGTGGTCGCGCGTGATTTGCTCGAACTGGTCATTGCGCAACCGATACAACCGCGAGTCACCAATATGGCCGACCGCCATGCGGTTGTCGAAAAACAGCGCCACCACCAGGGTCGTACCCATGCCGGCATACTGCGGCTGGCTCTGAGCGGTCTGGTAAATTGCCGCATTGGCTTTGGCCGAATTGTCCTTGATCAGTTTGACCGCAAGCGGCTCGCCTGACGCGCCGTTAATCTCGTGCGGCCGATGATCCGCGAGCGCCTGCTTCATCTCGGTTGTCAGCATTGCCACTGCGATTCCGCTTGCGACTTCACCCGCGTTGTAGCCGCCCATGCCGTCGGCCAGCACCGCCAAACCAGTCTCGGCGTCGGCGGCAATGCTGTCCTCGTTATGTGAGCGCACCGATCCGGGATCGGTGGCCGTGACAACTTCAAGGACGGTGGCAAGATTAGTCATGAGGGAGTTACAGTCCAATATCGACTATGTCTTCGTGCGCCTCGGGGGGGGCACCGCCGCTGCCGCCCGCAATGCAGGCGCGGATTGCCCGAGCCATTTCATCGCCGGTCTGGTAACGATCTTCGGGCCGCTTTGCGAGCGCCTTGTTGATGATATCGGCCAGGCATGGCGGCAGGCCAGGATTGATTGTCAGAATGTCGACGTGAGGCTCATTGGCGATCTTGAACATCAGCTGCGCCATCGATTCGCCCTGGAACGGCCGGTGGCCGCTGGCAAGCTGATACAGCGTGACGCCGAGCGAGAACAAGTCGGATCGGCCTTCGATCTTCTTGCCGGCCAGCTGCTCGGGCGACATGTAGCTAGGGGTGCCTAATACCATTCCGGTCTTGGTCTTCGAAGAATCGGTAATGCGCGCGATGCCGAAATCGGTGACCTTGACTGCATCACTCTCGAGCTCGTACATGATGTTGGCGGGCTTGATGTCGCGATGCACCACGCTGTTGGTATGGGCATACGACAACGCCTCGGCGACTCGCGCAACGATGTTCAGAACCTTGGGAAGTGGCAGCAGGTTGTCAGGCTTGATATACGGCGTGAGGTCCTTGCCCTTCAGGAACTCCATCGCGATATAGGCGAGGTCGTGTTCTTCCCCGGCATCGAATATCGTGACGATGTAGGGGTGATTAAGGCGTCCCGCGGTCTCAGCTTCGCGGAAAAAACGTTCCTTCACGTCCTGCAGTTCGTCAGCTTCAAATTCCTGTGACAATGCCATCGTCTTGATCGCGACGACGCGTCCGATTTTAGGGTCCTTGCCGAGATAAACTACGCCCATGGCACCTTTGCCAAGCTCTTTCTCGACTTGATAGCGGCCAAGCATTGGCTTTTCGACGCCGCCGCCAGGCAGAATGACCGTGCCGCCGGGATGACCGCCGCCACCGCCGAGGATTACGGTTTCCGACATCGCCTTGGCACGGCCGACGCGATCGGCGACGTCGCGGAACTTCGGATTGTGATCGGCAACATAGCGAAATGCCGACTCCGCCTTGTTAAACTGGCGCTTGCGCTCAAAATCGAGCGCCAGGTTGTAAAGCAGATCGAGCACCGAATCGTCGGGCGTCAGCTTGCGGAAATAATCAAACGCCGTGTCGAGCTGGCCCTGACCCTGATAGCCGAGCCCAAGCATGCGGTGGCTTTGTTCGAGATCCACGTCCGAGCGTGCCTTGCTTTTTTCGGTAACCAGAAAGCGCTTGGTCGTCAGCGCAAGATGGCCTATCAACAGCAAGGTGACCGCTGCCATCAATTGAATCCACAGCAACTGAGTTGCCATCAGCACGAAATGCGCGGTCAGCAGGATAATGAAGATCGATGCCGTGCAGATTGCCGCCATGCCGGCATTGAGCCGCGGCAATAGCGCGATCAGATAAGCGGCAACCAGAAGAAATACCAGTTTCTCGACCCACACGCCCCACGTCGGCGCAATAAAAAAATCCTCTTTCAGGATACTCGATACCGAATGCGCCAATGTCTCCACTGGCGCTGTGTGCGAAGAAATCGGCGTTACCTGCGTAAAACCGAGACCCGTCGCGGTAGCACCAATCAATACGATCTTGTCCTGATACTTGGAAGCCGGGATCTTGCCGGTATAGACATTGAAAAATGAATCGATCGGGAACGCTGTCTTGCCCTCGCGGTCGCCGTAAAAAAATGTATACATCCGCAATTCTGGATCGGTGCGCACGCGCAACTTGCCGACGCGTACTTCTTCGCCAGGCTTGGCCTGGATGTCCGCCACTTTGAGATTCAAGGTTTTCGCCGCGATCAGCAGCGAGAGTGAGGGGAAAAACTTATCGTAATAACGCACCACCAATGGTTCGATGCGCGTTGCGCCGTCGACATCCTGCTGGGCATTCAAATGGCCGATGCCCGCTGCGCTCGCGCCGAGCTCGGGAATCGGATAAGCAGGATTGATTCCCGGCGGCGGCAGCACGTCGCTTTTTTCTTTTAGCGTCAGGCTGTTGGCAACCACGTACTCAGGCAGCGGCTTGTCGGGGTTGCCCTGCGGCTCGAAGGGAAATTGCTGGAACACGAGCGGCAGCAGAACGTTGCCCGCTTTTTTGAAATTGTCGGCGAGCTTCTGATCGGTGTTGAGCGCGCTCGCTGCCTCAGTCAACAGCGCTTCGATTTTTTCGGCGTCCGGATCTTGCAAACCTTTGAATTTCGACGCCGCGTACGCTTCGTTCAGTTTATTAATGTAGGCCAGGCCGGCGTCGACTTGAGGCTCGGAAAAAAATACGGTGTAACCGATGGTCTTGGCCTTTGCATTCGCCAAAATATCAACCATCTTGGCGTGCACATCGCGCGACCATGGCCAGCGTCCGATATTCGCAATACTCTCGTCGTCGATCACGATCACCGCGATGCGGTCGGACGGCGTACGCGAAGCGGCCTTGACTCCCAGGTCATAGGCCTTGCGCTCGAGACTCTGGATCAGATCGCTACCCGATGCGATCAGCAACAGTACCGCAACGGCTGCTCCCAGAAACCAATCGGCCTTCCAAAAGCTCAAATTTTTCATACCCCGAGCTGATTTTTTTGAATTTTTTTCTAACGTTTAACGCCGATGACTGATTATTTTACGGTATTTGGTGACAAGTATATGATTTTTTTCATAACTGCGCAAAGAACTATCGGCCGTGAATTCGCTTAAAACCGCCAGTTGACGACCGGACCAAGCGCTATTTTTGGGCTTGAACTCTAACTTGGCAAGCCGTGGATGCTGTAGCGGTTCAAATTGGCCGCGCTGTCGCATGGATAACCGCCGTGCCGCACCGGTTGCGCCGATAAAAAAAGGCTACGCATGGCGTAGCCTTTTTTGCCGCAACCGGGCGACCGGGGTCCTAGAGCCTAACTCGTCAGCAGGCTGCCCGCCTTGATACCGCACGCGTGCGCGAGTTCGCCCGCGCCCAGCTTTTTTCCATCTTCAAGCTTGGCCTTCAGAACTTCGATTAATCCGCCCTGAGCTGTAACGTTGAAGCTTTGAGAGGTGACTCCTGTAACCTCTCCTATTTTTCCGGGAACGTCGGCGAAACGCCTGAAAACAACTTTGCGACAATCAAAAATCTGCAACTTTTTCCCATCGAGCGTCGTCCATGCACCCGGCGCGGGATTGCATCCGCGGATCAGGTTGTGGACATGGTCAATGGGTTTTGCCCAGTCGATTTTCGCTTCCGCGGCGCGACACCAGCCCTCGTAACTCGCCTGCGATTCGTCCTGCATCGTTTGCGTGTGCTTGGCGGCGACAACGAGATCTGCAGCTTCCAGCATGGCCTTGACTCCAAGCGGGAACAGGCGCTCAAAATAAACAGTGCCGAGCGTATCGTCGGCGCTGATCGGCGTCTTTTTCTGCAGGATCACCGCGCCCTCATCCAGCCCATCCGAAGGCCGGAAAATGGTGAGGCCGGTTTCAGTTTCACCCTTGATGAGGGGCCAGTTGATCGAACTCGGCCCGCGATACTTGGGAAGCAGCGACGGATGATATTGGATTGTGCCGTGCTTCGGGATTGTCACGAATTCCTGCGGTGCGAATTGCAGCACGAAAGCCATGATGCCGATATCGACATCGGCCTCGCGCATGGCCTGCGCGGCTTCGGGTGCGCGCAACGACTTGAACTGGTGCAGCCGAAGGCCTTTTTCCTGCGCAGCAAGCCGCAGCGCGTCCGGGCGCGCGCCTTCTTTTTCAGGCGCGCAGAACACCGCAGCGACTTGGTCGCCGCGCGCGACAAAAGCATCCAGAACCGCTTTGCCAAAATCTTGCTGTCCTATTATTGCGATTTTCATTGCGCCCTCCGCGTTACTTGATTTTCGGCGGCGTGGAAAATGCACCCGCGTGCTTTTTGGCCGCTATCTCGGCATCGCTCCAACCCAGTACCTCTTTCAGGATCGCGTCGGTGTGTTCGCCCAGCGTGGGCGAGCGCTCGATTTTCGCCGGCGAATTCGAGAGCTTGATCGGCATGCCGACGTTGTACCACTTGCCGCGCTGCGGGTGGTCGAGTTCGACCCACATGTCGCGACCGCGGACGTGCTCGTCGTTTGCCAAGTCCTGCGTGCTCATGATCGGCCCACAGGGCACGTCGAGCGGATTCAGAATCGTCATGAGCTCGCGCTTGGTGTGCTTCTCCGCGAATTTGTTGATGAGCGTCCACATGAGCTGCTGGTTCTTGCGCCGCTCGCCGATGGTCGCGAAGCGCGCGTCGGTGGCGAGGTCGGGGATGCCGAGATCCGGCCCGATGCGTTTCGCGAGCGGCTCCCAGACCGCTTCCTGCACGACGATGTAGAGCCAGTCGTTCGCCCCGTGCGGCTTGCAATGGATGGCATTACCGAGCTGCCCGCCACCCGAGTCGTTGCCGGCGCGCGGCACCTCGCCCATGCCCTTGTACGTTGGGACCGAGTATTCGGGCATATCGCCGCGCGTGAGGCGCTGGTGGTCGCGGAATTTCACGCGGCATAGGTTCATGACGCCATCCATCATCGCGACCTCGACGTACTGCCCCTGGCCCGTGCGATCGGCCTGCCTGAGCGCCGCCAAGAGACCGATGGCGAGGTGCAGGCCCGTGCCGGAGTCGCCGATCTGCGCTCCGGTGACGAACGGCGGGCCGTCGGGAACGCCAGTGGTGCTCATCGCGCCGCCCATCGCCTGCGCCACGTTCTCGTAGGCCTTGAAGTCGGCGTACGGGCCGCTCGAGCCGAAACCCTTGATCGAGCCCATCACGATCTTCGGGTTGATCTCGTGGATCTTTTCCCAGCTAAATCCGAATCGATCGAGCACGCCAGGCCCGAAATTCTCCATGATGATGTCGCATTTCTTCAGCAGCTCGACGAACACCTGCTTGCCTTCCGGGTTCTTCATATTCACGGTGATCGAACGCTTGTTGCAGTTGAGCATCGTGAAATAGAGGCTGTCCGCCTTGGGCACGTCGCGCAGCTGGCCGCGGGTCGCGTCGCCCGCCGGGTTCTCGAACTTGATGACGTCCGCCCCCATCCACGCCAGCAGTTGCGAGCATGTCGGTCCCGCCTGTACGTGCGTCATGTCAAGAATGCGAATGCCCTTGAGTGCTTCCATTCTGATCTCCAGGAATCCTGTGACAGGTGAAAGCCACCTGCCCTCTTTCAACTGTGGGATTATTTCTTTTTTGCGCTTTGCGGATTCAAGCTCGTGATGCGCCCGCTTTCGGTGCCGGCGGTTTCATCGATCACGGCATTGACGAGCGTGGGCTTGCGCGAACGGATGGCTTCTTCCATCGCCTTGCGCAATTCGGCCGGCGTCGTCGCGTGCACGCCCACGCCGCCAAAGGCTTCCATCAGCTTGTCGTAGCGCGCGCCCTTGACGAACACGGT
>Ga0070681_10002528_pt1 | contig 16770 bp, 14 predicted proteins | sample KBSC83BmetaG_FD_65650 | JGI IMG/M metagenome (GOLD analysis project Ga0070681, IMG submission 65650) | Corn rhizosphere microbial communities from Kellogg Biological Station, Michigan, USA - KBS C8-3B metaG | ecosystem: Host-associated > Plants > Roots > Rhizosphere | place: USA: Michigan...
GCGCGCACCAGCGCTCGAGCAGCCGCTCGGCATGGACCCTGCGCCGCGCGCGTCCGCTCTCCGGGTTGACCGGCCACGTTTCGTCGATCCGCGCGCCGGCGCAATCGCCATATACGCCGCTCGTGCTTATGTACACGATGCGCCGCACGCCGCGAAGGGCCGCGAGCAGGTTCGCGGTGCGCGGATCACCATCCCCTGACGCAGGCGGCGGCGCGCAATGGACCACTGCATCCGCGGTGCGGGGGGCGAGCGGGCGATCGAGGTCGACGCCATAGCGGCGCGAAAGACGCGTCACCTCATAGCGTCGGGCCAGCGCCGGCAGCGCCCGCCGGGCGACGTCGCCAAAGCCGGCGATCAGTAACCGCTCCATGGCGGTATTTTATTCGCCGAGGTAAGCCTCGCGGACGCGAGGGTTATCGAGCAGGTCTCGCGCGTCGCCGGCAAGCGTGATCGCGCCCGATTCCATGACGTAGCCGCGGCTCGAGATTTCGAGCGCCAGGCGGGCGTTCTGCTCGACGAGCAGGATCGTCACGCCGTGCCGGGCGATGTCCTGCACGATCTCGAAGATGCGCGTCACCATCATCGGGGCGAGGCCCATCGACGGCTCGTCGAGCAGCAGCAGCTTCGGCCGCGTCATGAGCGCGCGCGCGAGGGCGAGCATCTGTTGCTCTCCGCCCGAGAGCGTGCCGGCCACCTGCTTGCGCCGCTCGGCGAGCCGCGGGAAGCGCTCGTATTGCGCCGATGGGTCGCCGCCGCCGTGGGCGTACGCGCCCATGGCGAGGTTCTCCTCGACGGTGAGTTGCGCGAAGATGCCGCGGCCTTCCGGCACCATCACCAGCCCCTTGCGCGGCAGCTCGTGCACGGGGGCATGGCTGATGTCGTCGCCGCCATATCGGATCGTGCCGCGCTTCGACGCGATGAGACCGCAGACCGCCTTCAGAGTCGATGTCTTGCCGGCGCCGTTGGCGCCGATCAGGCAGACGAGCTCGCCCTCGCGCACCTCGAGGTCGACGCCGGCGACGGCGCGGATGCCGCCGTAATGCACCTCGAGCTGCCGAAGCTCAAGCAGCACGCGGCGCGCCCAGATAGGCCTCTATGACTTTTGGATCGCGTTGCACCTCGGCCGGCGCGCCTTCGGCGATTTTCTGCCCGTAGTCGAGCACCATGACCCGGTCGCACACGTTCATCACGAGCCGCACGTCGTGCTCTATGAGCAGAATCGTCACGCCTTCGTCGCGGATGCGGCCGATGAGCTTGCCGAGCGCCAGGCGCTCCGCCGGGTTCATGCCGGCCGCCGGCTCGTCGAGCGCGAGCAGGTGCGGCTCCGTCGCCAGCGCCCGCGCGATCTCCAGGCGCCGCTGGTCGCCATAGGGAAGGCTGCCAGCGCGGTCGTTCGCGCGCGGCCGGATACCGACGTAGTCGAGGAGCGCCAGCGCTCGGGCGACGATCTCGCGCTCTTCGGTGAGCGTGCGCCGGTTGCGCAGCACGGCGCCGACCACGCCGGCGCGCGTGCGCACGTGGCGTCCGATCATCACATTCTCGAGCGCGGAAAGATTGGCGAAGAGGCGGATGTTCTGGAAAGTGCGCGCGATGCCGCAGGCCGCGATCTGGTGCGGCGCGAGCCCGGCGAGATTGCGGCCTTCGAAATGAAAGCCGCCGGCGTCGACCGAGTACACGCCGGTGAGCACGTTGAAGAGCGTCGTCTTGCCGGCGCCGTTGGGACCGATCAGCCCGTAGATCTCGCCTTTCTCGATCGAAAACGAGACGTCTTCCAGTGCCTGCAGTCCGCCGAAGCGCTTCGCCACGCCGCGCACGTCGAGTAGCGCGCTCATGCCTCGTCTCCCGCGAGCTCGCGCCTGCGCACGGCAGACGGCAGGAGGCCGGCCGGGCGGAACAGCATGATGAGCACGAGCGCGAGGCCGAAGAGCAGCATGCGGATTACCTCCGGCTCGATCAGCGAGCGGCCGAAGAGCGCCTGCTGCACCGGATCGACCGTCCAGCGCAGGACCTCCGGCGTGAACGACAGCAGCACCGCGCCGAGGATCACGCCCCAGATGTTGCCCATGCCGCCCAGCACCACCATCGAGACGACCATGATCGACTCGACGAGGACGAAGCTCTCCGGCGAGATGAACGCCTGGATGGCGGAGAAAATGCCGCCGGCGACGCCACCGAACGTGGCGCCCATCGCGAAGGCGAGCAGCTTCAGGTTTCGTGTATTGATGCCCATGGCGCGCGCGGCGATCTCGTCCTCGCGGATCGCCTCCCAGGCACGGCCGATGCGCGAGTTCTGCAGGCGCAGGTTGATGCCGATCACCAGCAGCATGACGATGACGAGCAGGTAGTAGTACTTGATCGGTCCGCTGAACTCCAGGCCGGCGATGGTTTCCGGGCGCGAGAAGCTGAACGGGCCGATGGCAAAAGGATCGATGCGCGCGATGCCTTGCGGCCCGTTGGTGATGTTGACCGGGCGCGAGAGATTGTTGAGGAAGATGCGCACGATCTCGCCGAAGCCGAGCGTGACGATGGCGAGGTAGTCGCCGCGCAGCTTGAGGGTCGGCGCCCCGAGCAGCACGCCGAAGAGCGCCGCGATCGCCGCGCCGATCGGCAGGATGATCCAGAACGGCAGGTGCAGGCCCAGGTGCGGACTGGCGAGCAGTGCGTACGTATAGGCGCCGACGGCATAGAAGGCGATATAGCCGAGGTCGAGGAGCCCGGCGAAGCCGACGACGATGTTGAGGCCGAGCGCGAGCAGCACGTAAAGGATGGCGTAGTTGGTGATGCGCACCCAGGAGGTGCCGACCTGCGCAAGTGCGAAGGGCAGCATGGCGAGCGTGAGCGCGATGAGTGCGCAGCCCACCCACAGCGCCGCCGGGCGCGAGCGCCAGTCTTTCATGCGCGATCGCCGACCCGCTCGCCGAGCAGGCCGGAGGGCCGGAATACCAGCACCAGGATCAGCACGATGAACGCGAAGACGTCCTGGTAATTCGAGCCGAACAGCACGAAATTTCCGCCGCCCGCGCAGTCCGAGATGCGCGCGGCGAAGAAACCGTATTGGCAAAGGTCGGTAAAGTCGCCGATGTAGCCGGCGCCGAGCGCTTCCACGATGCCGAGGAGGACCCCGCCCAGCATTGCGCCCGGGATATTGCCGATGCCGCCGAGCACGGCCGCCGAGAACGCCTTGAGGCCGAGGATGGAACCCATTGTGTATTGCGCGATGCCGTAGTACGTGCCGTACAGCACGCCGGCCACCGCGCCCAGCCCGGCGCCGATGATGAACGTCGCCGCGATCACCTTGTTGATGTCGATGCCCATCAGGCCCGCGACCTGCGCGTTCTGCGCGGTGGCGCGCATCGCGGTGCCGAGCCGCGTGCGGTAGACGAGCACCGCGAGGGCCGCCATCAGGGCGAAGCAGATGGCGAGGATGGCGATCTGGATGGTCGTGATGGCCGCTCCGCCGATCAGATAGGTGCGCGATGGGATGATCTGCGGAAAGGCGAGGATGTTGCGGCTCCAGACGAGCAGCGCGAGGTGCTGCAGGATGATCGAGACGCCGATCGCCGTAATGAGGGGCGCGAGGCGCGGCGCATGGCGCAGCGGCCGGTACGCGAGTCGCTCCATCGCGTAGCCGACGAGCATGCACACCGGCACGGCGCACCCGGCGCCGATCAGGACGATGACGACGGGCGGCAGGCCCGCCGGCACGAGGGCGTTGATCACGGTGAAGGCCACCATCGCGCCGATCATCACCACTTCGCCGTGCGCGAAGTTGATGAGCTGGATGATGCCGTAGACCATGGTGTAGCCGAGCGCCACGACAGCGTAGACGCTTCCCGCGGTGAGGCCGTTGATGACCTGCTGCAGAAACGTATCCACGGGCGGGAAGCCTAAACTAAAAACAAAAACGGCACCCTCGGGTGCCGTTTCCTTCTCACTGCGGCCGGACTACTTGGCCGTGCCCATCGTCTTCACGAACTCCTCGTAGGTCAACGTCTTGCCCGCCTTCACCACGGCAATCGGCTCGATCTTGCCGCCTTTCATGGTGAAGATGGTGATCTCCGCGTCCTTGCGGTCGCCTTTGTCGTCGAACGAGATCGGGCCGGTGGCGCCGTTGAAGCTGATCTTCTGCAGCTCCGGCAGGTACTTCTTCGGATCCGACGAGTCGGCCTTCTTCATCGCCTCGATGAGGAGGTTGGTCGCGTCGTAGGTGAACGGCGCGTAGAGGATCGGATCCTGGTTGAACTTGGCCTTGTACGCGTCGATGAACTTCTTCGACGCCGCCATGGGCGGAATGCCGGCCTGCGAGCAGAGCAAACCCTCGGCCGCGCTGCCCGCGAGCTCCTGCATCTTGTCCGTGCACGCGCCGTCGCCGAAGGAGAACACGGCCTTCATGCCGAGCTCCTTGCCCTGCTTGAGGAGCGGGCCGCCGGTCGCGTCCATGCCGCCGTAGAACACCGCATCGGGATTGCGGCCGCGCAGCTTGGTGAGGATCGCCTTCCAGTCGGTGGTCTTGTCGGTACCTTTCTCGCGCGGCAGGACCTGCACCTTCGCCGCCTTCAGCGTCTTCTCGACTTCGTTCGCGATGCCCTCGCCGTACGCGGTGGCATCGTCGATCACCGCGACGACCTTCGGCTTGCGCTCGCTCGCGATGTAGCTCGCGATGGCGGGCCCTTGCTGGTCATCGCGCCCGACGACGCGGAACTGGTTCTTGAATCCCTGCTCGGTGAGCTTCGGATTGGTGGCCGAGCCCGAAATCACCGGGATGCCGGCCTGGTTGTAGATCGGCGAAGCGGGAATCGAAGTGCCGGAGTTGAGATGGCCGACCACGCCGACCACCTTGGCATCCACCAGCTTCTGCGCCACCGTCGTGCCGACCTTGGGATCCGCCTGGTCGTCTTCGGCGACCAGCACGAACTTCACATCCTTGCCGTCGAGCTTCACGCCGGCCGCGTTCGCCTCGTCGATCGCGAGGCGGGCGCCGTTCTCGTTGTCCTTGCCGAGGTGCGCGATACCGCCGGTCAGCGGGGCGACGTGGCCGATCTTGACCTCGACCGCTGCAGCCGATGCGGCCGGCGCGCCTTTGTCGGCGCCTTTCTCGGCTTGCGCCGCGGGCTTCTTGTCGCCGCAGCCAGCGAGCGCAACGGCTGCCGCCAGCAGCGTGACGGCGAGTTGGGTCTTCTTCATTGATCCTCCGGGTGGGACTTTGGGCGGCGGATATGTTACCTCCGCCGTCGCCGGAAAATCGATCGCGGCTTACGCTACTTCTGCGACAAAACCCACTTCACGAGGGAGTGAACGTCCGCGTCCGGCACCTGGGAGTTGGGCGGCATGGGAACCTGGCCCCAAACGCCCGACCCGCCTTTCTTCACTTTCTCGGCGAGCTTCGCTTCCGCATTCGGGTCCTTCGCGTACTTGGCCGCGACGTCCTTGTAGGACGGGCCGACGAGCTTCTTGTCCACGGCGTGGCACGCGAAGCAGTTGTACTTCTTCGCGAGCGCCTCTTGCGCTTGCGAGGGCGCCACTAGCGCGACGGCCGCGATGCCCAGAAAGACTGCGACTGCTACTGCTTTCATGTTTTCTCCTTGCAGGCCGCTTTCAATTGTACGTAATCGCCGATGGGTGGAAGACATATAACGCCCCGGCATAGCCATCCGTTGACAGGCTCCGCGCGCACCGGCTTGGCGAGAGCGGCCGGCAGGTCCGCCACATCGTTCGGCAGGGCGAACACCTGGGTAGCGGGGAGGTATTCGTGGGATAGCTGATCCCGCCACCGCGCAACCGGATCGGCCTGGCCGCGCAGCACCAGCAGGCTTGGCGGCCTCAACTGCTCGGAGAGCGCAATCGCCATGCCGGCGTAGCCCGCCGGGTAGTCGCGCATCGCCGGGTAGAAGAGCCGCACGGTGCGCTCTGCCGCCTGCGCATAGCGCGGGTCTTCCGCGATGAAGGCGAGCCGCCCGAGGCTCCAGGCGGCGATCGCATTGCCCGCCGGCATCGCCTGGTCCTGACCGGGCTTCGGGCGGTGAAACAGGCGCTCATGGCTTTCGCCGGTGAAGAAAAAGCCGCCGTTGCCGCGATCCTCGAACTCGGCCAAGAGCACGTCGGCGAGCGCCTTCGCCCATTCGAGATCGACGCCGGAAAAATCGGCCTGCATCAGCTCGAGAAGCGCGCCGACCAGGTACGCGTAGTCGTCGAGGTACGCGTTGAGATGGGCGCGGCCGTCCTTATACGTCGCGAGCAGCCGCCCGTCGCGCCACATCTCCCGCCGGATGAATTCCAAGGCGCGGCGCGCGGACGCGAGCCATTCCGGGCGGCCGAGGACGCGCGCCGCGTGCGCCATGCCGCGGATGGCGAGCGCGTTCCAGGAGACCAGCACTTTCTCGTCGCGCCCCGGACGGACGCGTTTCTCGCGGGCGGCGAAGAGCTTGGCGCGGGCCGCATCGATGACCGCCGCGTTTTCCACGGGAGCGTAGGCATGCAGGTGCCAATGCTCGCGCTCGAAGTTCGGCTCGCGATCGAGCCCGAAGCGGGTGGCCAGCGCGGCGTATTCCTCCGGCGAGAGAAGCACCTTCACCTCCTCGCGGTCCCAGACGTAGAACTTGCCTTCCTCGTGCTCGCTGTCCGCGTCGAGCGACGAGTAGTAGCCTCCCTCCGGCGATTGCATCTCGCGCATCAGCCAGCCGGCGGTCTCTTCCGCGCAGCGTTTGAAGGTCTCCGACCCGCTCACCAGCCAGGCGTCCGCCAGCAGGCCGAGGAGCGGCCCGTTGTCGTACAGCATCTTCTCGAAGTGCGGAATCATCCAGTGCGCATCGGTGCTGTAGCGGCAGAAGCCGCCGCCGAGATGGTCATAGATGCCGCCCTCGCACATGCGCTCGAGGGTGACGAGCGCCATGTCGCGCTCGCCTTCGCGCAGGCACAGCTCGAGGTCCGCCGGGTGCGGAAACTTGGGGGCCGTGCCGAAGCCGCCGAGCTGCGCGTCGAAATTCGCGCGCAGGTTGTCCAGCATTGCCTGGATCACCTGCGCCGAGAATTCACCTCTCTCCGCTTCGCGCGGAAGCGTGCGCTCGAAAGCTTTGGCCACCTCGGCGTTCTGCGTTTCGATTTCACCGCGCTTCTCGCGCCAGATGGCCGAGATGCGCTCGCAAAGGTCGGCGAAGCCCGGCAGGCCGTAGCGCGATTGCTTCGGGAAGTACGTGCCGCCAAAGAATGGGGCGCCCTCCGGCGTGAGGAACATGGTGAGCGGCCAGCCGCCCGGCCGCTGCGCGATCATCTGGTGCGCCGCCTGGTAGATCTGGTCGAGGTCCGGCCGCTCCTCCCGGTCGACCTTCACGTTGACGAAATGGCGGTTCATCACCTGCGCCACCGCCGCATCCTCGAAGCTCTCGTGCGCCATCACGTGGCACCAGTGGCACGCCGAGTAGCCGACCGACAGCAGGATCGGCTTGTCCTCGCGCTTCGCGCGCTCGAGGGCTTCCGCACCCCAGGGATACCAGTCGACCGGGTTGTCGGCGTGCTGCTGGAGGTACGGCGATGTTTCGTTCGCGAGACGATTCCGCACTGCCCAGCTTAGCATCTGCCGTCATGGCGAACTATCGTCCGGACGACGTGCTCTCTTTCTGGTTTGGCAGCGGAAGCGACTACGGCAAGCGGCACAAGCGCTGGTTCGAAAAAGATGCCGCCTTCGACGCCGAGATCCGGCGGCACTTCCTCGGCCTGTACGAAGCGCTCGCCGGCAACCGCGAGTGGCTGGACTCGGCGCGCGATTGCCTGGCGCGCATCGTGGTGCTCGATCAATTCCCGCGCCAGATGTTCCGCGGCAATGCGCGCGCCTTCGCCGCCGACGCACTGGCGCTCGAGGCCGCCAAGCTCGCCGTCGAACGCGGTTACGACCAGGCGCTACTGCCGGTGGAGAAGCTCTTCATCTACCTGCCGTTCGAGCACAGCGAGGTGCTCGTCGACCAGTTGCGGGCCTGCGAGCTGACCGAGCCGCTCGCGCGCTTCCCGGAGACCGAAGACACGTACCGCTACGCCTGCGCGCATCGCGACATCGTCCAGCGCTTCGGCCGCTTCCCGCACCGCAACGCCATCCTCGGGCGCGTCTCGACGCCCGAGGAAATCGAGTTCCTCAAGCAGCCCGGCTCAAGCTTCTGAGTCGGTGATCGCTCCTCGCGATGCGGTCGAGACGAGCCGCATGTACTTCGCCATCAGCCCGCGGGTGTAGCGCGGCTTCGGCGCCTTCCAGCTCTTGCGCCGCTTGGCGAGCTCCTTTGCCGGGACGTTGAGCTGCAAAAGGCGCTTCTTCGCGTCGATGGTGATGGAGTCGCCGTCCTTCACTAGCGCGATGGTGCCGCCGACGTAGGCCTCGGGCGCGACATGGCCGACGACCATTCCCCAGGTGCCACCGGAGAAGCGGCCGTCGGTCAGCAGGCCGACCGACTCGCCCAGCCCCTGGCCGATCAGCGCTGAAGTCGGCGCGAGCATCTCCTGCATGCCAGGCCCGCCTTTCGGCCCCTCGTAGCGGATCACGATCACGTCGCCGGCCTTGATGCGCTTGGCCATGATCGCCTTCATGCAGTCGTTCTCGGAATTGAACACGCGCGCGGGCCCGGTGATCGTCGGATTCTTGAGCCCGGTGATCTTGGCGACGCAGCCTTCCTCGGCCAGGTTGCCCTTGAGGATCGCGAGGTGCCCCTCCTTGTACATCGGCTTCGACCACGGGCGGATCACCTCCTGGTCCGGGCGCGGCTCGGCGGGCACGTCCTTCAGCATTTCCGCCATCGTCTTGCCGTGGATCGTCATGCAGTCGCCGTGCAGCACGCCGTTCTCGAGCAGGATCTTCAGCACCTGCGGCACGCCGCCCGCGCGATGGAAGTCCACCGCGACGAAGCGTCCGGAGGGCTTGAGGTCGCACAGCACCGGCACCTTGCGCCGCACGCGCTCGAAGTCGTCGATGGTCCACTTCACGCCGGCCGCGCTGGCGATGGCGAGGAAATGCAGCACCGCGTTGGTCGAGCCGCCCGTCGCCATGACGAGCGCGATCGCGTTCTCGATCGACTTGCGCGTGATGATGTCGCGCGGCTTGAGATCCTTCTTGATCGCCTCGACCAGCACGCGCGCCGATTCCGCCGCGGAATCGGCCTTTTCCGCGTCGGGCGACGCCATCTGCGAGGAGCCGAGCAGGCTCATGCCGAGGGCCTCGAAGGACGAGCTCATGGTATTGGCGGTGTACATGCCGCCGCACGCGCCGACGCTCGGGCAGGCGTTCTTCTCGATGCCGACGAAGTCTTGCTCGCTCATCTTGCCGGCGCTGAAGGAGCCGACCGCCTCGAAGGCCGAGACGATGGTGAGGTCCTTGCCTTTCCACTTGCCGGGCCTGATCGTGCCGCCGTAGACATAGATCGCCGGCACGTTCATCCGCGCGATGGCCATCATGCCGCCCGGCATGTTCTTGTCGCAGCCGCCGATGACGAGCGCGCCGTCCATCGCCTGGCCGTTCACGCTGGTCTCGATGGCATCGGCGATCACCTCTCGCGACACGAGCGAGTACTTCATCGCCTCGGTGCCCATGCCGATGCCGTCGGTGACCGTCGGCACGCCGAAGACCTGCGGCTTGGCGCCGGCCTGCTCGAGCGCCGTCATGGCGCGGTCGACGAGCGGCTGGATGCCGGCGTTGCACGGATTCATCGTCGAATGGCCGTTGGCCACGCCGACGATCGGCTTGTCGAAGTCGTCGTCGCCGAAGCCGACCGCGCGCAGCATGGCGCGATTCGGCGAGCGGGCGACGCCGTGGGTGATGAGCTTGGAGCGGCGGTTGTAGGTCGTCATAACGGTCTCCTCGAGCGTCGCATTCTGCGCCGCCGCCGCCGCGTCCCGCCAATGCAATATGAGTCCGCGTGTAATACCCTAGGGGTATGAACGTGCCGGACTTGCGTCGGTTGCGGTATTTCGTGGCGGTGGCCGAGCGGCTGCACTTCGGCCGCGCCGCCGAGGCGCTGCACATCTCGCAGCCACCGCTTTCTCGCGCCATTCGCGCGCTCGAGGACGACCTCGGCGTGGCGCTGTTCGCGCGCACCCGGCGCAAAGTCGAGCTCACCCCCGAAGGCGAGCGCCTCCTCGAGGAAACGCGCCGCCTCACGGGCCAGCTCGAGCGCACGGTGCATGAGCTGCGCGCGATGGCCTCGGGCAAGCATGCGCGGCTTCGCATCGGGTTCGTTTCGCTGGCGGACTACGGCGGCGTGCTGCCCGAGCTTCTCAAGCAGTACAAGGCCGCGCATCCGGCCGTGCGCCTATCGCTGCGCGAGATGCTTTCGCCGGACCAGGCGGCCGCGCTGCACGCCGGAGAGCTCGATTTCGGCCTGCTCCTGCCGCCGGTGGCCGGTGCCGCGCGGCTGGAGCACATCGTCGTGCAACGCGACTCGTTCGTCGTCGCCCTGCCGGCGAGGCATCCGCTCGCTCGCTCGCGCGGCCGCGTTCGGCTGCGCGAACTCGCCGGCGAGTCCTTCGTCATGATCCCGCGGCAGATCGCGCCGCGCCTGTACGATATCGTTGCCGAGCTGGCCGCGCAGGCCGGCGTGTCCCTCAACGTCGCCCAGGAGGCGATCCAGATGCAGACGGTAGTGAGCCTGGTGTCGAGCGGGCTCGGCGCGGCGGTCGTGCCGGCGTCGGTGGCCAATCTCGGCCGGCGCGGGGTCGTATATCGCACCCTCGCCGAGCGCCATCCGCGGCTCGATCTCTGGCTCGCCTGGCGCCGCGGCGCGCTGTCGCAGCCCGCGGCCGATTTCGTCTCTCTCGTGCGCTAGCCGATGCTGGTCCATCCGAACTTCGATCCGATCGCGTTTTCCGTCGGCCCGCTCGCGGTGCGCTGGTACGGGCTCATGTACTTGCTCGGCTTCGCCGCCGGCTGGTGGCTCGGCAACCTTCGCATCCGCAAGGGCCTCGCACCGGTCACGCGCCAGCAGTTCGACGATCTCATCTTCCTCGCCGTGCTCGGCGTGATCCTCGGCGGGCGGCTGGGCTACGTCCTGTTCTACAAGCCCGACTATTACTTCTCCCATCCGCTGGAAATCTTCGCCGTCTGGCAGGGCGGGATGTCGTTCCACGGCGGCCTGCTCGGCGTCATGCTCGCCATGGTTGTGGCTGCCCGGCGCCACAAAGTCGAATACCTGCGGCTCATGGATTTCGTCGCCCCGCTGGTGCCCCTCGGCATCGCGGCGGGCCGCATGGGCAACTTCATCAACGGCGAGCTCTGGGGCCGCGTGACGACGGCGCCCTGGGGCATGATCTTTCGTGGCGCCGGAGACCTGCCGCGGCATCCATCCCAGCTCTACCAGTTCGCCGGCGAAGGCCTCACGCTCTTCTTCATCCTGTGGTGGTTCTCTTCCAGGCCGCGCCACAAGGGCGAGGTGTCGGCGCTGTTCCTCATCGGCTACGGTGCGCTGCGCTTCCTGGCGGAGTTCGCCCGCGAGCCCGACGCCTTCCTCGGCTATCTCGCGCTCGGGATGACGATGGGCCAATGGCTGTGCCTGCCGATGATCGTCGCCGGCATCGCCTTGTGGGCATGGGCCCGGCGCTCGACCCGGTCCTAGGCGCCGCGTTCCCGGTCTTTGCGCTGGTCGCCTGCGGCGTCCTGGCCGGGCGCTTTCGGCTCATCAATCCAGGCTCGAGCGAGGCCCTCAACCGCTTCGTCTACGCGTTCGCCTTGCCGGCGATGCTGTTCATCGCGGTCTACCGCGGCTCAATGGATGAGCTCCTCGGCAGCGGCAGCTTCATGCTCGGGGTGGTGCTCGCGACGTTCGGCACGGCCCTCGCCGGCTTCGCCCTTTCCTATTACCTCTGGCGCGGCACCGCCGGCGAGAGCGTCATGCGCGCGCTGAACGCTTCGTTCGCCAACACCGGCTACCTTGGCATTCCGCTCGTGTCGGTCGCCTACGGGGAGCATGCGGCGCTGCCGGCCGCGCTCGCCACGGTGGCGACCAATATCGTCTCGTTCGCCGTGGCGATCGTCTGCCTCGAGCTGCTCGCCAATCCACGCGGCGGTGGAGTGGCCAAGGCACTCGCCGGCGTGGCGCGCAGCCCGCTGATCTGGCCTATCGCGCTTGCCGTGGTGGTGGTTGCGGCCGGCGTCAAGATCCCGTTGCCGGTGGAACGCTTCGCCTCGCTCCTGGCAGCCGCCGCGGGCCCGTGCGCGCTCTTCGCGATCGGGCTTTTCGTCTCGCAGCTGTCCATCCGGGAGGGCTTCCGCGCGAGCTGGCCGACGAGCGCGCTCAAGCTCGTGCTCCATCCGCTGCTCATGGCGGCGCTCGCCTATGGACTGCTGGCCATCGATCCGTTCTGGGCGAAGGTCGCGATCGTCTGCGCCAGCCTGCCGCTCGGCGCGACGGCGTTCGTCCTTGCGCAGCGCTATAACCTGCTGGAAGCCGAAACGTCGACCGGCGCGGTGCTCTCGACCGCCGCCTCGGTGCTCACCGTCTCCGTGGTTATGGCGCTGGTCGCTTGAGCACGGATTCGAGGAAGCGCGCGACGTGGATCGCCTCGCGCCCCGTGCCATCTGCGATCTGATGTCGGCAGCTCGTGCCATCGGCGACGACCGTTGCGTTCGGCGCATTGCGCACCGCCGGCAGCAGCGACATCTCGGCCATCGCTTTCGACACCTCGACGTGCTCGGCCTCGTAGCCGAAGCTGCCCGCCATGCCGCAGCAGCTCGTCTCGACGTTCTTCACCGCCACGCCTGGCACCATGCCGAGAACCTTGTTCACCGCCGGCATGGCGTCGAACGCCTTCTGGTGGCAATGACCGTGCAGGAGCACTTCCCGCTTCGTTTCGTTGAACGCGAGGCGCCCTGGCCGCTGGGCGAGGAACTCCTCGAACAGGAACGAGTTGCGCGCCAGCGTGTCGGCGCCTTTGAGCAGTACGCCGTATTCATCGCGCAGCGAAAAGAGGCACGACGGCTCCAGGCCGACGATCGGCACGCCGCGCGCCGCGGCGCCGCCCAGTACGCCGAGCATGCGCTGCGCCTCGCGCTTCGCTTCGTCGACCATGCCGGCAGTCAGGAACGTCCGCCCGCAGCAAAGGCCCGCCGGTGCGTGCACCCGGTAGCCGGCCGCCGTCAGCACGTTCATCGCCGCGCGCGCGTTCTCCGGCTCGAAGTAGCGGTTGAACGTATCGACGAAAAGGATCACGTCGCCATCCGCAGCGCCGCTATCGCGGAACCAGTCCGAACGCCAGCGCGGCAGCTCGCGAGCGAACCCAAGCGCGCCTTTCGTCGCCGACATCACTGCATTGCTGAGCGGCGCCAGGCGCGCGGCGAGCGGCGCGTACCTCGGCAGGAAAGCGATGGCGCGGTCCCGCGCGCTATGCCCATGCCGGGCCTTGTAGTGCGCCGTGAACTCGATCTTCATGCGCGCCATGTCGACGCCCGTCGGGCATTCACGCTTGCAGCCCTTGCACGAGACGCACAGGTCGAGCGCCTCCTTCACCGCCTGCTCGCCTTCGTCGCCAAGCTGCCCGGACAGGGCAAGCCGCAATGTATTGGCGCGGCCCCTCGTCAGATGCTGCTCGTCGCGCGTGGCGCGATATGACGGACACATCGTGCCGGCGTCGAACTTGCGGCAGTGGCCGTTGTTGTTGCACATCTCGACGGCCTTGTCGAAGCCGCCCCACTCGCCCCAGTCGAGCGCGGGCGCCGGTACCTGCGTGCGATAACCGGGCTTGAAGCGGAAGAGGGACTTGTCGTCCATCTTCGGCGGATGGACGATCTTGCCGGGGTTCATCAGGCCGCGCGGGTCGAGCCAGGACTTTATCTGGCCCAGCGATGCCGTGAGGCGCGGGCCGAAGAAAGGTGCGATCCATTCCGAGCGCACGAGGCCGTCGCCGTGCTCCCCCGAGTAGGCGCCCTTGTACTCCTTCACCATCGCGCACGCCTCCTCGGCGATGGCGCGCATCTTTTCGGCGCCGTCGCGGCGCATGTCGAGGATCGGGCGCACGTGCAGCGTGCCGACCGACGCATGCGCATACCAGGTGCCGCGCGTGCCGTTCTTCTCGAACACGCGCGTCAGGCGATCGGTGTATTCGGCGAGGTGCTCGAGCGGCACCGCGCAGTCCTCGATGAAAGAGACGGGCTTGCCGTCGCCCTTCATCGACATCATGATGTTGAGGCCGGCCTTGCGCACTTCCCAGATGTCGCGCTGCTGCTTGGCATCCGCGACCTCGACCACCGAGCCAGGCAGGCCGAGATCGGCCATCAGCTGCACGAGCTGCTTGAGGCGGGCCACCTGGTTTTCTTCGCCGGCAAACTCGACCAGCAGGATGCAGTCCGGCTCGCCCTTGATGAACCCCTCGACCGTCTTGCGGAACGCCGGGATGTCGCGCGCGAGGCCGATCATCGTGCGATCGACGAGCTCCACCGCGCTCGGACCCAGTTTCACGATGTGCCGGGTGAGGTCCATCGCGGTATAGAACTTCGGGAAGTGGCACACGCCGAGCGCGCGCTGCGGCGGGATGCGCGACAGCTTCAGGTGCAGCCGCTCCGACCAGGCGAGCGTGCCTTCGGAGCCGACGAGGATATGCGCCGCATTGGCATGCGGCGGGCCGATGTGATCCAGGTTGTAGCCCGCGACCTTGCGCAGCACCTTAGGGAACCGCGCTGCGATCTCTTCCTTTTCCCGTTCGTAGAGAACGCGCAGCCGCGCCACGAACTCCTGATAGCCGCGCGGCCCGGCGGCCTCGGTCAACGGCCCGAAGCGCCACGTTTCGCCGCCCACGGTGCGCGCCTCGATCGCGAGCACGTTGTGCACCATGTTGCCGTACGCGATCGAGCGCGAGCCGCACGAGTTGTTGCCGGCCATGCCGCCGATCGTCGCCTGGGCGCTGGTCGAGACGTCGACCGGAAACCAGACGCCTTTCGGCCGCAGGTACGCGTTCAGCGCGTCGAGCACGACGCCGGGCTGGACCACGGCACGCTCGCCGTCCACTTCCAGCACACGGTTCAGGTACTTCGTGTGATCGATCATCAGCGCTTCGCCGACGGCCTGCCCGCACTGCGAGCTGCCGGCGCCGCGGGGCAGCAAAGGCACGCCTTCCTCGGCTGCGATGGCGATGGCGCCACGGGCCGCTTCTTCGGTGCGGGGCAGCACGATGCCGATCGGCTCGAGCTGGTAGATCGACGCGTCGGTCGAATAGCGTCCGCGGCTCGCGCGGTCGAACAGTATCTCCGCGTCCAGCTCGCGCCGCAGCCGCTCGGCGAGGGCACTGCGCGCGGGCTTGACCAGCTGGATCGGCATAGAGGGGGCGTTCACGCGACGAGGGCTAGAATAGCGCAATGCCTAGACGATCCGGACGACACTTCCTCCAGATTCCGGGACCGACGAATGTCCCGGATCGCGTGCTGCGCGCGATCGACTCCCCTACCATCGACCATCGCGGACCGGAGTTCGGCGACCTCGGCAAGGAAGTCATCGCTGGCATGAAGCGCGTGTTCAAGACGACGCGCTCGGATGTCGTGATCTATCCCGCCTCCGGGACCGGCGCGTGGGAGGCCGCGCTCGTCAACACGCTTTCGCCGGGCGATCACGTCCTGATGGCCGAGACCGGCCACTTCGCCACGCTGTGGAACAAGATGGCCGGCAAGCTCGGCCTGCAAACCGAATTCCTCGCCACCGACTGGCGTCACGGCGCCGATCCCGAGGCAATCGAAAAGCGCCTGCGCGCCGACACGCAGAAGCAGATCAAAGCGGTCTGCGTTGTCCATAACGAGACGTCCACGGGTGTCACGTCGCGCATCGGCGATGTACGCAAAGCGCTCGACGCGGCCGGTCATCCGGCGCTCTACATGGTGGACACCATCTCGTCGCTCGCCTCGATCGAGTATCGGCATGACGACTGGAACGTCGACGTGACCGTCGCCGGCTCGCAGAAGGGCCTGATGCTGCCGCCGGGCCTTTCGTTCAATTGCGTCTCGCCCAAGGCGCTCCAGGCCTCGAAGTCCGCGCGGCTGCCGCGCAGCTATTGGAGCTGGGACGAGATGATCGCCAATGGCAAGACCGGCTACTTCCCGTACACGCCGGCGACCAACCTGCTCTACGGGCTGCGCGAAGCGCTGAAGATGCTGCTCGAGGAAGAGGGGCTGGATGCGGTGTTCGCACGCCACCAGCGCCATGCGGAGGCCACGCGGCGCGCCGTGCGCGCGTGGGGCCTGGAGGTGCTCGCGCTCGACCCACGCGAGCTCTCCCCGGCGCTCACGGCGGTGATGATGCCCGCCGGCCACGACGCGGATCGCGCGCGCAAGGTGATCCTCGATGCGTTCGACATGTCGCTCGGCACCGGCCTCGGCAAGCTCGCCGGCAAGGTGTTCCGCATCGGCCACCTCGGCGACTTCAACGACCTCACGCTGATGGGAACGCTCGCCGGCGTCGAAATGGGCCTCGTCCTCGCGGGCGTGCCGGTGAAGAAGGAGGGCGTGAAGGCCGCGATGGACTATCTTTCGGAGTGTGCCAAGGCGCCGGCTCGCAAGGTCGCCTAGTCAATACCTGTCAGGAGGAGAAAAAACATGAGGATGCAGGTTCGCATGGCGGCGAGCGCGCTCGCTGCGTTGGGCTTTACCGGCACCGCGCTCGCGTGGGAACCGACCAAGCCGGTCGAGATCGTGGTGGCCGCCGGCGCGGGCGGTGCCTCGGACCAGATGGCGAGGATGATGCAGGCCGCGATCCAGAAGAACAACCTGATGAAGCAGCCGATGGTCGTGTCGCTGAAGGGCGGCGCGTCCGGCGCCGAGGCGCT
>Ga0070681_10002530_pt1 | contig 16767 bp, 16 predicted proteins | sample KBSC83BmetaG_FD_65650 | JGI IMG/M metagenome (GOLD analysis project Ga0070681, IMG submission 65650) | Corn rhizosphere microbial communities from Kellogg Biological Station, Michigan, USA - KBS C8-3B metaG | ecosystem: Host-associated > Plants > Roots > Rhizosphere | place: USA: Michigan...
GTCTCGTCGAGATGGATGCGCGCGACCCGGCGGCCGCGCTCCTGCAACGACGCGAAGTCCCCGGCCGCCTGGGCGCGGATCAGCTTCCCGAATCCGAACGGCCGGCCGGGAATCGCCAGCTCGTCGCCCGTGTCGTCGACCACCTGCAGGAAGAGCCCGGTCGGCGGGCCGCCCTTGTGCAGCTGGCCGGTCGAGTGCAGGTAGCGCGGCCCGAAGCCGTGCGTGACGACGCACCCCGTCGCCTCTCGTGCCCGCTCCGCGAGCCGCGCGAGCCTGGTCTCGGCTGCCGCGGTCGGGTTGACGAACGCGAGGATCGCCACGTAGTCGCCCGGCCGTGCCTGCGCGAAGAGCGCCTCGGCCGAGCCCTGCGGCTCGACCAGCGGATCGTCGCCGGAGTCGAGGATCTCCTGCGTCTTGTCCTTCGCCGACTGCACATCGGGCTGGTCGAACGGATCGATCCCGAGCACCGAGCCGGCGACGGCGGTCGCGAACTCCCAGCGGAAGAACTCCTGCCCGAGCTCGTACTCGTCGGCGACCCGGACCTCCTGCCCCTGCCGGTCCGGCCCGTCCGGGGACTCGCCGGGAGCCGGGACGAGGCCCTTGCCGAGCTTCCCGGTCGACTCCGCGAGGAGCTGCTCGGCCCACAGCCCGAAGCCGCCCTCGTTCTGCTCGATGCAGATCTTGTCGCGGCCCTCGCGCCACCCCTCGCCGAGCGCCAGCCCGAGCTCGAGGCCGGGGTTCCCTTCGGCGAGCCGGCAGGCCTCCGCCATCTCGCGGGTCCGGAGGAGGAGGCGCGAGACGTCGATCCCCATGAGCGCCGCCGGCACCATGCCGAACGCCGACAGCGCCGAGTAGCGGCCGCCGATCGACGGCTCGCCCGAGAAGATCGCGGCGAAGCCTCGTTCGCGTGCGAGCTGCTCCAGAGCCGAGCCCGGATCCGTGATCGCGACCCAGTTCCGGCCGTCGGGGTTCTGCGCCCAGAAGTGGTCCGTGTGCGAGCGCGTCTCGAGCGTCGTGCCGGACTTCGACGCCGAGACGAAGAGCGTGCGCGTGACGTCGAGCTTCGCCTCGAGGTCGCGGATCGCCTGCGGATGCGTCGTGTCGAGGACGTGGAACGTCTCCTGGCGGAACGTCCGCCTGATCACCTCGGGCGCGAGCGACGAGCCGCCCATCCCGAGCAGCACGACGGCGTCGATGCGGTCGGACACGGAGTCGGCGAGCTGCAGCAGCAGGTCGACGTCCTCCTGCATCCGCCAGGGCTCGTCGAGCCACCCCAGCCACTCCTGCTCGCCGGAGCCGGTCCAGAGCGACGAGTCGCGTGCCCAGATGCGGGCGACCGTCTCGGCCGCCGTCACGCCGCCGCCAGCTGTCCACGCTTTGCGTGGATCCCCTCGGCGATCTGGGCGAAGGAGTCGGCGAACTTCTGGATGCCTTCGGCCTCCAGGGTGTCGACGACGTCCGTGTAGTCGACACCCGCGTCGGCGAGGCTCTGCATGAGCGCCTCGGCCTCGGGGATCCCCTCGAGCACGGTGTCGCCGCGCACCTCGCCGTGGTCCTGGAACGCCTCGATCGTCTCGAGCGGCATCGTGTTCACCGTGTCGGGACCAACGAGCTCCTCGACGTAGATCACGTCGCGGTAGGCCGGGTTCTTCGTCGACGTGGAAGCCCAGAGACAGCGCTGCTTCGACGCGCCCTTGCCCTCCAGGAACTCCCAGCGGGGGCCGGCGAACGACTCGAGGTAGTGCTGGTAGGCGAGCTTGGCATTCGCGATCGCGAGCTTGCCCTTGAGGTCGTCATGGCCGTCGAGGCGCTTGTCGGCTTCCGTGTCGACGCGCGAGACGAAGAACGACGCGACCGAGTGCACGTCCGCCGGGTCGCCCCCGCCGGCGACGAGCCGCTCGAGCCCGCGCAGGTAGGCCTCGACGACCGCCTTGTAGCGCTCGAGCGAGAAGATCAGCGTGATGTTGATCGACGTGCCGTGTGCCGTGCAGTCCTCGATCGCGGGCAGGCCGGGCTCGGTGGCCGGGATCTTGATCATCAGGTTCGGCCGCTCGACCTCCTTGGCGATCCACTGCACCTGGTCGAAGGTCTTGCCGGTGTCATAGGCGATCCCGGGCTCGACCTCCATCGAGACGTAGCCGTCGCCGGCGCCCGATGCGTCGTAGGCCGGGCGGAGCACGTCGCACGCGTCGCGTATGTCTTGCAGCGCGAGCGAGAAGAAGATCTCGGACGCGTCGTTCGTGCTCCCGAGGAGCTTCTTGATGTCGTCGTCGTAGAGGTCGCTGCCCGTCAGCGCCTTCTGGAAGATCGTCGGGTTCGACGTCACGCCGGTGACGGCGTCGTCGTCCATCATCCTCTTCAACTCGCCGGAGGAGATCAGGTCGCGCGAGAGCGTGTCGAACCAGATCGACTGCCCGCGCGCTGCGAGCTCATGCAGCCGTGATTTCGCCATCTTTCATCGTCCTTTCCAGGTCGGCGACCTTCAGCAGGCGCGCGACGTAGCGCTCGCCGCCGTCGAAGGCCGCGTTCAAGAATGCGTCAACGAGCTCGCGCGCCAGCGACGGGCCGACGACCTCCGACCCGAGGCAGAGCACGTTCATGTCGTCGTGCTCCACACCCTGGTGCGCGCTGTAGGTGTCGTGGCAGATCGCGGCGCGGATCCCCGTCAGCTTGCAGGCGGCGACCGCGGCGCCGACACCCGAGCCGCAGACGAGGATGCCTCGGGCCGCCTCGCCACGCTGAATCGCCTCGCCGACCTCGCGCGCCTTGTCGGGGTAGTCGATGCGCACGGCGTCCGTGTCGGTTCCGAGATCGAGCACCTCGTGCTCCGACAACGACTCGAGCACGGCGTCACGGAGGTGGACGCCGCGGTGGTCGAAGGCGACCGCGAGCTTCATGCGACCCGGGCGAGGAGCGCGGAAGCCCGCGCGACGACGTTGTCGAGGTTGTAGCCGAACTGCTCCAGCACGGTCGAGCCGGGCGCGGAGGCGCCGAAGTGCTCGATCGACACCGAGTCGCCGTGGTCGCCGACCCACTTGCTCCAGCCGAGCTCGACGCCCGGCTCGACCGAGAGGCGCGCCCGCACGTCGGGCGGCAGCACCTCGTCCCGGTACGCCGAGGGCTGCTGCTCGAAGAGCTCCCAGCACGGCATCGAGACGACCCGCACGTTCGTGCCGTCGGCGGCGAGCTTGCGGCCGGCGTCGAGTGTGAGCCCCACCTCGGCGCCCGTGCCGATCAGGATCAGGTCGGGCGACGCCGCGGACTCCCAGAGCGTGTAGGCCCCCCGTTCGAGCCCGGCCGCCGGGGCGAGGTCGGACCGGTCGAGGGTGGGGACCTTCTGCCGCGAGAACGAGAGCGCGACCGGGCCGTCGGCGCGCTCGAGCGCGACCTTCCACGCGTACGCGGTCTCGTTCGCGTCGGCGGGTCGCATGAACCACAGATTGGGGATCGCGCGCAGGGCGGCGTAGGTCTCGACGGGCTGGTGCGTCGGGCCGTCCTCGCCGAGGCCGACCGAGTCGTGCGTCCACGCCCAGACGACGGGCAGCCGCATCAGCGCGGAGAGGCGGACGGAAGGGCGCATGTAGTCGCTGAAGATGAGGAACGTCGATCCGTACGGCTTCACGCAGCCGCCGTGCACGGCGATGCCGTTGACGATCGCCCCCATCGCGTGCTCGCGGATGCCGAAGGCGATATTGCGGCCGGCCCAGCTGTCGGAGAAGAGCCCTCCGCCGGTGAACTCCGTCTTCGTCGACTCCACGAGGTCGGCGGCGCCCCCGATCATGGTCGGCACCGCGTGCTTGAACGCCTGCATCACCGTCTTGCCGGCGTCGCGGGTCGCGAGCTCGTCGCCGGCCTCGAACACGGGCAGCTCCCACGGACCGATCCGGCCGGCCCAGGCGGCATCCCACGTCTCGCGCGCCTGCGGGAACGCCTGCGACCAGTTCGAGAGGCGCTGCTGCCACTCCGTCTCGAGCCCGCTGCCGCGCTCGACGCCGTTCATGTGCGCGTAGACCTCCTCCGGGACGTAGAAGTGCTTGTCGGGGTCCCAGCCGAGCGCTCGCTTCGTCGCAGCGACCTCTTCGGCGCCGAGCGGCGAGCCGTGCGCCTTCGCCGTGTCGACCGCGTCGGGTGCGCCGTAGGCGATGTGCGAGCGAACGATCACGATCGAGGGCTTTGCCGTCTCCGCCTGCGCGTTTGCGATCGCCTCGCGCAGCGCGGCCAGGTCGTTGGCGTCGTCGACGTGCTGCACGTGCCAGCCGAGCGCGTCGAACCGCTTGCCGCGGTCCTCGGTGAAGGAGATCGACGTGGTGCCGTCGATCGTGATGTGGTTGTCGTCGTAGAAGTAGACGAGCTTCCCGAGCGCGTTCGTGCCGGCGATCGACGCCGCCTCGTACGACAGGCCCTCCATGAGGTCGCCGTCGGAGCAGATCGCATAGACGCGGTGGTCGACGAGCTCGTGGTGCGGCCGGTTGAACGTCCCGGCGAGGAAGCGCTCGGCGAAGGCCATGCCGACCCCGTTCGCGAACCCCTGGCCGAGCGGGCCCGTCGTCACCTCGATTCCCTCGGTGTGGCGGAACTCGGGGTGGCCGGGCGTCGCCGACTCCCACTGGCGGAATCGCTTCAGCTCCTCGAGCGACAGGTTGTAGCCCGAGAGATGGAGCGCCGAGTACTGGAGGATGCACGCGTGACCGGCGCTGAGGACGAACCGGTCGCGGTTGCACCAGTGCGGGCTCGCAGGGTTGTGCCGGAGCACCTCGGTGTACAGGAGGTAGGCGAGCGGCGCGAGCGCCATCGCCGTGCCGGGGTGGCCCGCGTTCGCCTGCTGCACCGCGTCCATCGACAGCGTCCTGATCGTGTCGATGGAGAGCTGTTCGATCTCCGAGTTCGCCAAGGCTCCTCCTCGCAGGAATCCGCTTCCCTGCGAGCGTAACGCCTACGCCCGGGCCGCCGCGCCGGCTCTGATCTCGTCCTTCAGGGCCTGCTCCTCGCCGTCGTCGAGCCCCTTCGCGACCGCGCCGACCGCCGTGCCGCCGCGCAGGAACCGGTAGACGGCCCGCTCGTCGTGGAAGTCGCCGTCCAGCGAGGTGTCGTCGTGGCCGGTCGGGTCGCCGAACGACTTGAAGACGTTCCCGAACTGCTCCGAGAAGAACGCGGACACCGTGTCGTAGCGGGCGTCCTCGCCGGCGAGGATCTGCCCGAGCGTCGTGCCGTGGTAGGCCGCGTTCGACCAGTGCTCGATCCTGCGATGGCGACCGAAGACGGGGTCGAGGAACTCCGCCACGTCGCCGACGGCATAGACGCCGGGGCGCGAGGTCTCGAAGCGCTCGTTGACGACGACGCCGTTCCGCACCTCGAGGCCCGCGTCGCGTGCGAGCTCGACGTTCGGCTCGACGCCGACGCCCGCGACGACCATGTCGGCGTCGGGAATGTCGCTCGTCTCGAGCCGGAGGTCGACGCCGTGCGCGCGGAACTCGTCGTGCAGCCAGTCGGAGAGCGGCGGCGCCTGCAGCGGCGCGAAGACGAGCGGCTCCCGCACGATCTGCGTGACCTTGACGCCGAGCTGGGTCAGCGACGCCGTCACCTCGCAGCCGATGAAGCCGCCGCCGATCACGGTCGCCGTCTTCGCCTGCTCGGCGTGACGGCGCAGCGCGAGCGAGTTGTCGAGGGTGCGCAGCGGGAGCGTCCCGTCGAGCTGACGCGGCCTCGCGCCGGTCGCGATCACGATCGTGTCCGCCTGGACCTCCGCGAGCGCGTCGAGCGACTCGCCGAGCCGCAGGTCGACGCCGTTCTCGGCGTACCACGCGACCGGGTGCACGAGGGCGTCCTCCGGCTCCGACTCGCCGCGCAGCAGCCGCTTCGAGAGCGGCGGGCGGTGGTAGGGGCCGCGCGGGTCCTGCGACCAGATCGTGATGCGGTCTTCGCCGCCGGCCCCGCGGTATCCCTCGACCACCTTGGCGGCCGCGAGCCCGCCTCCCACGATTCCGATCATCTCGACTCCTCCCGGTGCAGCTGCTGCCGCTCGATCTCCATGGCATTCTCGTGTAGTTCGTGTCGCTCGGGCCGCGGTTCATACGTCGCGGCCGGCGGCGGCGGCGTCACCGGCAGCCCGGCCCGCTCGATCGCCATCATCGCGGCGCCGCGGGCGGAGGCCTCGACGACGCCCGGAACCTCGACCTGCCTCCCGAGCACGTCGGCGAGCATCTGCGTCCAGCCCGGGTTCGCCCGCAGGGCGCCGCCCGTCGCGACGACGGTCTCGACGCCGCCGATCGCGCCCACCACGGCGGCGAGGCGGTAGCAGACGGCCTCGAGAGCCGCCTGCGCGATGTCGAGCGGCGTCGTCGCGAACGAGAGCCCGTGGATCGAGCCCCGGCGTCCGGCGTCCCAGCCGAGCGAGCGCTCCCCACCGAGGAACGGCAGGAACACGAGGCCGTGGGCGGCGGGAGGGCGGGCGGCGAGCTCGGCGTCGTCGACGCTGCGCAGGGTTCGGAGGAGCCAGGCATGGAGGTTGCCGCCGTCGGAGAGGGCGCCGCCGTCGCAGAAGCGCCGGGGGTCGAGGCGGTAGAGGAAGAGGCCCGGCCTCGGCTCCGCCCGGTCTGCCTGGTAGACGACGCGGGCTGCGGCGGAGGTGCCGATCGTCACCGCCAGGCGGCCGCGCGAGCTGCAGCCGGCGCCGACGTTCGCGCAGGCGCCGTCGCCGAGCGCCGGCCACACGCCGGCGACGGGCTCGTCCGACACGGGTGGGAGCTGCGCTCGCTCGACACCGCACGCTGCGAGCGTCTCGTCGTCCCAGTCGAGGGCGTTCGGGTCGAAGAGACCGGTGCCGCTCGCGCTCGAGACGCTCATGCGGGCCTCGCCCGTCAGCCGCAGCAGCAGGTACTCACCGAAGCCGAGGAACCGGGCGGCCCGCACGCCCTCGGCGCGGAGGCGCCCGAGCTTCGCCGGCCAGTACGCGGGATGGAGGAAGCACCCGGTTCGCCCGTGGTACCGCGCTGCGTCGAGCGGCGGCGGCTCCCCGGCGCCGTCGCGCCAGCCGAGCACCGGCGTCAGCGGGCGGTCGTGCTCGTCGACGGCCACGAGCGAGTGCCAGAAGCACGAGATCGCGAGCTCGTCCCCCTCGCCGACCTGGGCGAGCACCGCACGGCAGGCGCCGACGAGAGCGTCGGCGTCGACACCCGAGTACGCGAGCCGGGCGTCCCCGGGCTCGGCGGCCCCGGTCTCGTCGTAGGCGACCGCGCGCACCGACGACGAGCCGACGTCGAGGGCGACCACCCGCATCACGACCTCAGGCGGCGTGTTCCCGGTCGAGCGGGAGCTCGACCCGGAAGCACGCGCCTTGACCCGGCTCCGAGCGGACGCCGATCGACCCGCCGTGCGCCTCGGCGATCGCCCGTGAGATGACGAGACCGAGGCCGGTCCCGGGAATCGCCTGCTCGGTCGCCGTCGACGACCGGAAGAACCGCTGGAAGAGCTGCCGCTGCTCGGCGGTGGGAATGCCGATGCCCGTGTCCTCGACCTCGATCACGGCGGCCGGCCCGTCGACGAACGTGCGCGCGGTCACGCGTCCGCCGGGCGGCGTGAACTTGAGCGCGTTGCCGACGAGGTTCCCGACGAGCTGCACCAGACGCTCCTTGTCGCCGGTCAGGGACGGCAGGTCTCGCAGGTCGGTCTCGATCGCGATCTCGCGCGAGCGCGCGAGCGCCGAGCTCGACTCGAGCACGTCCCGGACGACGTCGGTGACCTCCAGCTCGGCGAACTGCAGCTGCAGGCCGCTCGCGTCGACGCGCGCGACGAAGAGCAGGTCGCCGACCAGCCGCTGGAGGCGTTCGGAGCTGCGATAGACGATCGCGAGGAAACGCTGCTGCTCGTCGGTCAGCTGGCCCGCCTCGCCCTCGCGGATCATCTCGAGGAAGCCCATCATGGACGTCAGCGGCGTCCGCAGCTCATGCGAGACCGTCGCGACGAAATCTTCCTTGAGCCGCTCGAGCTCACGCTGCTGCGTCACATCGCGCAGCGTCCAGATCCGGCCCAGGAAGACGCCGCGGTCGTCGCGTACGGGCGCCGTGAAGCCCTGGAAGACGCGGCCGCTGATCGAGTCCTCGAACTCGTCGAACGTCGGCTCGGCGGGGTTGTCCCGAAGCCGCTCCATCGCGGCGCGGTATCCCTTCCGGTCGCTGACGCGGTCCTCGACCGAGAGGAGCCGGTCGACCACGGTGCCCTCGCCGCTCATACCGAGGTCGCGGGTCAGGTTGACGACGGGGCGGTTCGCGAGCTGGACGTTCCCCTCCGCGTCGGAGAGGAGGATGCCGTCCACGGTCGAGTCGAGCACGGCGCGCAGCACGTTTGCGAGCCGTTCGAGGTCCACGTTCTGGTCCTCGAGCGCGCGCTGATTGCGAAGCAGGGAGTGGGACATCGCGTTGAACGCCCCGGCGAGCTCCCCGACCTCGCCGGCGCCGCGCTCGGGCACCTCCACCTCGAGGTCGCCGCCTGCGACCCTGCGCGTCGCGAGCGCGAGCTGCCGCAGCGGCCAGATGATGGAGCGGAGCGTCAACGCGACGATCGCGAGGATGATCAGGAGGCGAAGCGACCCTCCGACCAGGCCGACGACGAGGCTCCGGTGGTCGGCCGCATTCATGCGTGCCCGCGCGGACTCCGCGGACCGGAGGTTCGCGGCGATCTCGGCGTCGAGCAGCCGGCGCAGCGCGTCGACGCGTCGCTTGCCCCCGTCCTGGGCAACGAGCTCCGCGGCGGCGGCCCGGTCTCGACGTGCGAGGGCGACCACGGGGCGCGACCAGTCGCGGACGTACGCGCGCCACATCGCGTCGATCCGCGCCGCCGCGGGGTTGCTCGTCGCAGAGCGGAGACGCGCAGCCTGGGCGGGAAGCTCCTGCTGCGCTGCGTGCCACGGTTGCAGGAACCGGTCGTCCCCGGTGAGAGCGAAGCCGCGCGTGCCGGTCTCGAGATCGAGCACGAGCTTCTCGATCCTCAGCCCCGCCACGGCGGCCGCGTCGGCCCGCTCCTCGGCGCGCGTCTGGTGGTGAATCGAGCGATAGCCCGAGACGGTCGCGGCGAATCCGACGACCAGGGAGCCGACGACGATCGCGGCGGCGAGGAGGATCCAGGGGGCGAGTCCGCGCTGCACAGGACAGATAGTTTCAGGGCAGTGGCGGTCGTCATCGCATCTGCGCTGCGGAAGGAGCTGTCGGGGAGCGTCCTCTTCGACGGCGTGTCCTTCAAGGTCGAGCGGCACGACCGGCTGGCGCTCGCCGGCCCGAACGGCGCCGGCAAGACGACGCTGCTGCGCGCACTCGCGGGCGAGGTGTCGATCGAAGGCGGAGACCTGGCGTTCGAGAAGGGGACGCGGATCGCCCTGCACGACCAGCGGCCCCCGGCGCACAGCTCGAGCCTGCTGCGCGACTACGTGCTCGCGGGCACCGCGGACCTGACGGCGGTCGAGGAGGAGCTGCGCGCGCTCGAGCGGTCGATGGCGGCGGGGACGCACGACCCGGCGACGCTGCGGCGCTACTCGGCCGCCCAGGCCCGGCTCGAGCATGCGGGAGGCTACGACTGGCGCGACCGCGCAGCGTCGGTCGTGCGCGGCCTCGGCTTCACGGAGGCCGACCTCGACCGGCCCCTGCTCACCTTCTCCGGCGGAGAGCTGACCCGCGCGTCGCTCGCACGCTCGCTCGCCTCCCAGCCCGATCTCCTCCTGCTCGACGAGCCGACGAACCACCTCGACATCGAGTCGCTCGAATGGCTCGAGTCGATGCTCAGGACCCTCGATGCCGCGGTGATCCTCGTCGCGCACGACCGCTGGTTCCTGGAGGCGGTGACGACGGCCGTGCTCGAGCTCGAGGGCGGCAGGTCGTTCTACTTTCCCGGGGCGTGGCACGTCTGGCGGCGCGAGCAGGCGGCGCGCGCGATCCACCAGACGAAGACGGCGATGCGCCAGGCGGAGCAGATCGAGCGGCTCGAGCGGTTCGTGCAGCGCTTCCGCTACAAGGCGTCGAAGGCGAAGCAGGCGCAGTCGAAGCTGAAGCAGATCGAGCGGATCGAGGCCGTGCGCGTGCGTGCCCCCGACGCGCGCAAGCGCACGCTCGGATTCGAGTTCCTCAAGCCTCCGCGCTCCGGCCGCGACGTGCTCGTCGTCGACGACCTGACGATCCGCGCGGGAGACAAGGAGCTTCTCAAGAGCGCGTCGTTCGCGATCGAGCGCGGCGAGCACGTGGCGCTCGTCGGCCCGAACGGCTCGGGCAAGACAACGCTCCTCGAGACGATCCTCGGCGTCCGCGAGCAGGCGGGCGGGAAGACGCGGCTCGGGCACGGCGTCGTGCCTGCGTACTTCTCCCAGCACGAGGCGGAGCTCGACGAGCGCGGCTCGGTGCTCGACGCCGCGATGTCCGGCACCGGGCTGAAACGCCCCGAGGCGCAATCGCTTCTCGGCCGCTTCCTGTTCTCCGGCTGGGACGAGCACGAGAAGCCGGTCGCGGTTCTCTCCGGCGGCGAGCGGCGCAGGCTCGCGCTCGCGATTGCCGTCGCGTCCGGCGCGAACTTCCTCGTGCTCGACGAGCCGACGAACCATCTCGACCTGGAGTCGCGGGAGGCGCTCGAAGCCGCGCTCGAGGCGTTCCCGGGAACGGTGTTGCTCGTGTCGCACGACCGCGCCCTCCTCGACGCCGTCGCGAGCAGGCTGCTCGCAGTCGCGGAGCGCGGGATCGCGTCGTATCCCGGCGGCTGGGCCGACTACGCACGTGCCCAGGAGAGCGAGCCGGCGGCCGCAGGGCCGCCGCCGCCGGCGAAGCCGAAGCGCGAGCGGCCGAAGCGGCCGGCGAGGGAGGGGCCGACGCCGCTCGAGCTCGTCGAGCAGGAGGTGGCGCGGGCGGAGGCCCGGCTCGCGGAGGTCGAGGGGAAGCTCGCAGAGGACTGGGGCGACGTGCGACTCGCCGACGAGCACCGCTCCGCGCGCGCCGAGCTCGAGGCGCTGCTCGGCCGCTGGGAGTCGATGTTCGAGCAGGCCCAGCGGTCATAGCGGCGACCAGAACGCCTCGAAGGCCGGCGGATCCGAAGGGATCGCCGTGATGTGCTGCCAGATCCCGTCACGGTGCTCGATCAGGAGCACCTGGTCGATGTCGAGGACGCGGCCGAGCCTCGTTCCCTGCGCGCGGTAGACGGCGGCCGCATGCTCGGCGTCGGCGAGCACCCAGCGCAGCGTGCTCAGGTACGTGCCGCCGGTGAGCCGGCGCGTCTCGCGGAAGAGCTCGAAGATACGCGCGCGGCCGCGGTAGGACTGCGCGACCGGAACGGTGCCGTTCACGACCCACACGGCGTCCTCCGCGATCACCTCGAAGAGCGCGCGCGGGTCGCCGCCGGTGAAGGCGGCGAAGACGCGGCGGATTCCGTCCTCGGCGTTCATCTGCCGGCGTTCACGGTGGCCCGGTTCACCTGCTCAGCGTTCGAGCGGCGCGAGCGTCAGCCCGTAGCCCTCGAGCTGCGAGTGGTAGAGCTCGGCGAGCTCGCGGTGCCCCGACCACACGAGCGCCTGGCCGGAGGAGTGAATGCGGTTCGCGAGCGCCATCCCACGGTCGTAGTCGACGCCGGGGATCGTCTGTGCGAGCGCGAAGGCGACGCCTTCGAACGTGTTGTGGTCGTCGTTTCGGACGATCACGCGCCAGGCGTCGCCCGTGCCGGAGCCGCCGCCTCGGCGGGGCCGGAGCTTGGGAGGGGTGAGCGTGTGCGTCATTCGGGATCGAGCGTAGCGATCACGGCCTCGGCGATCACCTTCAGCGGCCGCCCGGACACCTGGCTCGCCTTGCGCAGGCGCGCGAACGCATCCTCCTCGGAGAGCCCCTCCTTCGTCATCAGGAGGCCCTTCGCGCGCTCGATCGCCTTGCGCGCCGAGAGCGCGTCGGCGAGCGACTCGGCTTCCTCGCGCACCGCGGCCAGCTCGTCGTGGCGGGCGCGCGCCGTCGCGATCGCGGGGACGAGGTCCTGCTCCCGGAACGGCTTGACGAGGTAGCCGAACACGCCGGCCTCGACGGCGCGGCCGACGAGCTCGTCCTGCCCGTAGGCCGTCAGCATCACGATCGGGATCGGGCGCTCGTCGAGGATCCGCTTCGCCGCCTCGATCCCGTCGAGCCGCGGCATCTTCACGTCCATGATCGCGAGCTCCGGCTCGTGGGCGCGCGCGAGCGCGACCGCCTCCTCGCCGTCGCGCGCCTCCGCGACGACCTCGTGGCCCGACCGCTCGAGGAGCTCGCGCAGGTCGAGCCTGATGATCGTCTCGTCCTCTGCGATCAGGATGCGCACTGCCTCTAGACTCTCGCACGATGCTGCAGATCGATGCGGAGGCCGTGGCGGCGCTCGAGCAGATCGGGACGATCCGGATCACCGCCGAAGAGGTCGACGGCGACGTCGAGATCTCGATCGACGAGGCGTCGGAGCCTGCCGCAGGCGACGAGGTGGTCGAGAGCGGCGGCGCCAGGGTGTTCCTCGACGCGGCCGCGGCGGACGTCCTCGCCGACCAGGTCCTCGGCGTGCACGCCCACGGCGACCATGTGCACTTCACGTTCGACGACCAGGAAGGATCGGACTAGACCGAGCCGTCCTCAGGCCGGGAAGACGACCTCGGCCCGGGTGCCCGGGCCGGAGCGGAGGTCGAGCGTCCCGCGCAGCTCGTCGCGCACGAGCGCCCGCACGATCGAGAGGCCGGTGCCGGACGCGACCTCGCCGTCGACGCCGTCGCCGTCGTCTGCGATCGCGAGCACGACGTCGCCGTTTCGCCGGGTGAGCTCCACGCTCACCCGAGCCCCGCCGTGCTCGAGCGCGTTCTGCAGGAGCTCCGCGAAGACGAGCGCGAGCGCGGTCGCGCGGGCACCCGGCAGCGAGACCGGCTCGAGCTGCGAGCTCACGTCCTTCCCGCCGCCGACTCCCTGCACGAGCATCGCGCGGAGCCGCTCGATCAGGTCGGCGAGCTCGACGTCCTCGTCGCGCCGCTCCGTCAGCAGCTCGTGCACCGCGGCGATCGCGAGGATCCGGTTCACGGAGTGCTCGAGCGCCTCACGCGGATCGACCGTCTCGCTCGCGCGCGCCTGGAGGCGCAGGAGCGAGGCCACCGTCTGCAGGTTGTTCTTCACCCGGTGGTGGATCTCTTGCGCGAGGACGCCGCGCATCACGGCGCGCCCGTGCTCGAGCGCGACGGCGGCGTGCGTCGCGATCGACGCGAGCAGCTCGCGATCCTGGTCGGTGAACGCGCTGTTCCGGTCGGCGACGAGCTCGCCGATCTGCCGGCCGCGCCAGCGGAGCGGCTGGCGAATCGCGTGGGCGCCTGCGACGCCCTCGGGCCAGGCGATGTGGCCGTCGTCGAGCACGAGCGCTGCACCGGTCGCCGCCAACGCGTCCAGCGTCGTCTTGACGATCGCCTCCAGCGATTCCTCGAGGTAGAGCGACTCGGAGACGGCCTCCGAGATACGCGCGAGCGCCTCCAGCTCGTGCACGCGGCGCTGCGCCTCGGCGTAGAGCTTCGCGTGCTCGATCGACTGCGCGACCTGGGCGGCGATCGCGAGCAGCAGCTCGACCTCGTCGCTCGAGAACGTGCGCGGGACGCGGGTGCGCGCGTTGAGCGCGCCCTCGAGCGCACCGTCGCGGGTGAGGATCGGCACGGCGAGGATCGACTCGTACTCGTCCTCGGGCAGGTTGGGGAAGTTCTTGAAGCGCGGATCGAGATGCGCCTGCGACGCGAGCATCACCGCCGCCCGCGCCTCCGCCGCCGAGCCGGTGATGCCCTCGCCGCGGCGCATCCGCGGCCGCCGCGTCATCTCGTCGATCGGCGTCCCGTGCGTCGCGCGCAGGACGAGCTCGTCGGCACGTTCGTCGTAGAGGTAGACGAAGCACGCATCCGCCTCGAGCGCGGCCGCGACCTTGCTCGCCACGAGGCCGAGCACCTCCTGCAGGTCGAGCGTCGAGTTGACCGCCTCGATCGTCTCGGTCAGGAGACGCAGGTGCCGCTCACGCGTATCCATCCGTTGCCAAGGGTACGCTCGCCCCGTGTCGACGGCTCAGTGGCTCCTGATGCTGCACATCACCGCTGCGTTCTTCCTCGTCGGCGGATCCGTCGCCGCAGGAATCCTGAACACGCTCGCGATCCGTGCGGAGCGCCCGAGCGAGACCGCCTTCCTGCTTCGGCTCGTACGCGTGACGCTGCCGGCGATCGGGATCGGCGCCGGCGGCACGATCATCTTCGGGATCTGGCTCTGGCACGAGCTCGGCTTCGGGATCGGGGCGGGCTGGATCTGGGCCTCGCTCGCCCTCTGGGTGGCGACGAGCGCGCTCGGCAGTGCGGGAGGCCGCCACCAGGAGAAGGCGCGCACGCTCGCGGAGCAGCTCTCGGCGGCCGGCGACACGTCGACCGCCGAGCTGAAGGCGCTCCTGCGCGACCCCCGGGGGAACGCGCTCTCGTGGCTCGCCGGGCTGACGACGCTCGCGATCCTCGTCCTCATGATCTGGAAGCCCGGCTCGTGATCGCCTTCAGCCGGCCGTTCTGGCCGCTCTTCCTGCACGTGCTCGGCGCGATGCTCCTCGTCGGGGCGATCTTCACCGCCGCGATCCTCTCGTTCGTCGGCTGGCGCCGCGCCGACCTCGCCTTCCTGCGCAGGGGGACGCTCTGGGCGCTCGTCTGCGGCATTCCCGCCTACGTCGTCTTCCGCGCGGCCGCGCAGTGGATCTACTCGAAGGAGGGTTGGAGCGGCCACAACGATCCCACCTGGCTCGGGATCGGGTTCATCGTCAGCGACGCGGGGCTGCTCCTGCTCCTCGTCACCCTCGGGGTCGCGTTCTGGTGGAACCGGAGCGGCCGGGCGGTCGCCGGCCGGATCGTCGCCGTCCTCTCCTCGGTCTACCTGCTCCTGCTGGCCGTCGCGTGGCTCGCGATGTCCGGCAAATGGGGCTAACAAAAGTTTTACCGCGGGGGAGGGAGATTCCTCGCAAACGGGGAATAGGTTCGAACCACCGATGAGCGCTCTCGCAATCGATCTCCGTCGTACCGCAGGCTTCCTCGTCGCAGACGCGAAGGGCCGGGTGGTCGGGACGGTCGAATGCCCGATGTACGGGACCTCGCCCGAGACGCCCGACGCCCTGTCGGTTCGCTCCGGCTTCTTCTCCCGGCGCCGGCGGCTCGTCCCGGCCGCGTCGATCGAGCAGATCGACGACGGCTCGAAGGTGATCGGCCTGCGCGTCGAGCGCGAGTCGATCCGCACCTTCCTCTAGAAAAGCGCTCTACAGCACCCCGAGGTAGCGGTCGAGCTCCCACTGCGTCAGCTGGACGCGGTACTCGTCCCACTCCTTCCGCTTCAGCTTCACGTACGCGTCGAAGATGTGGTCGCCGAGCGCGCGCCGCATCAGCGTCGAGCCCGCGAGCTCGTCGATCGCCTCGCCGAGCGTCTCCGGCAGCGACACGATCCCCTGCTCGCGGCGCTCCTCGGCCGTCAGGTGGTAGAGGTTCGTCTCCATCGGCGGCTCGAGCTCGTAGCCCTGCTCGATCCCCTCGAGCCCGGCATGCAGGAGTGTCGCGAAGGTCAGGTAGGGGTTGCACGCCGGGTCGGGGCAGCGGATCTCGGCGCGCGTCGCCTGCTCGGAGCCCGGCTTGTAGAGCGGGATGCGGATCAGCGCGGAGCGGTTCCGCTGCGACCAGGCGACGTACACCGGTGCCTCGAACCCCGGCACGAGCCGCTTGTACGAGTTGACCCACTGCGCGAACACCGGCGCGAGCTCGCGCGCGTGGCGCAGCAGGCCGGCGATGAACTGCTTGCCCACCGGCGAGAGATTGTGCTGATCGCCGCCCTCGAAGAACTGGTTGCGGCCGTCCTTGAAGAGCGACATGTGGGTGTGCATCCCCGAGCCGTTCTCCCCGAAGAGCGGCTTCGGCATGAACGTCGCGTAGACGCCGTTCTTCGCCGCGACCTCCTTGACGATCAGCCGGTAGGTGACCGTCTGGTCGGCCATGTCGAGCGCGTTCGAGTAGCGCATGTCGATCTCGTGCTGTGACGGCGCGACCTCGTGATGGTGATACTCGATCTGGATCCCCATCGTCTCGAGCGCCTGGATCGTCTCGTTGCGCAGCTCGGTCGCCGCGTCGAGCGCCGTCATCGCGAAGTAGCCGCCCTCGTCGAGCGTCACGGTCGAGGTGTTGTCCTTGAAGAGGAAGTACTCGAGCTCCGGCCCGATGTTGAAGGTGTCGAAGCCGAGCGCCTGCATCCGCTCGAGCGCGCGGCGCAGCACGTAGCGCGGGTCTCCCTCGTACGGGACGCCGTCCGGCGTCACGACGTCGCAGATCATCCGTCCGACCTTCGCCTCGCCGGCCCGCGTCGGCATCAGCCGATAGGTGGTCGGGTCGGGGATCGCGACCATGTCGGACTCCTCGATGGCGTTGAACCCGGTGATCGAGGAGCCGTCGAAGCCCATGCCGTCGTCCAGCGCGCCCTCGATCTCCGACGGCGTGATCGCGAAGCTCTTCAGATGCCCCTCGATGTCCGTGAACCAGAAGAGGACGTACTCCACACCCTCCTGCTCCATCTGCTTCATCACGGCCTTGCGGTCGGCGGGATCCGACGTCGCCCGGTCCTTGCTCTCGATCATCCCCATCTGGTCCGCTCCTCTCGGGAAAAGGAAGAGGCCCCGGACGCCCCTCGCGGAGCGGCCCGGGGCCTCGTCGCCTCCAAAACCGGCGGCAGCCTATCAACCATCCGCGAGGGACGACCCGGCGAGCTCGCGTGGGTG
>Ga0070681_10002532_pt1 | contig 16751 bp, 14 predicted proteins | sample KBSC83BmetaG_FD_65650 | JGI IMG/M metagenome (GOLD analysis project Ga0070681, IMG submission 65650) | Corn rhizosphere microbial communities from Kellogg Biological Station, Michigan, USA - KBS C8-3B metaG | ecosystem: Host-associated > Plants > Roots > Rhizosphere | place: USA: Michigan...
TTCGTCGGGCGGCTGGCCACCTACCGCTACTACAACATGGACCAGGTCGTGGGGCAGGCGTTGGCGACCTTCCGGCGGATCGCCGAGCGCGAGGGCCGGGCGGTGATCGCCGCCCAGGCGGCGGCGCGCGCGGTGGCCGCGAACTGAACGGGCGGGATTTGGCCGCCGGTCTTGCAATCCGGGGCGCAATGCTGAAGGTTGCGCGCGGTGAGGGAAGATGAGCCGGATTGATCGTGAGACGAGCCGCCCCGCGGGGCGAGAGCCGGAGAGCTTCGCCGATCCCGTGGACGTGGCGGTGGGCGCCCGCATCCGGCTGCTGCGCAAGCTGCGCGGACTCTCGCAGCAGGCGCTGGCCGACGCGGCCGGCGTCACCTTCCAGCAGATCCAGAAATACGAGCGCGGCGCGAACCGCGTGTCGGCGTCCATGCTGGCGCGCATCGCGGCGACCTTGAACACGCCGGTCTCGGAGCTGTTCGGAGAAGTCTCGCCGGCCAGCGGCGCGATCGACCAGGTGGCCGTGCTGCTCGCGCAACCCGGCGCGCTCGAGTTGCTGCACGCCTTCGCCGAGCTGCCGCGCGGTCAGTCGCGGGCGGCGCTGGTGGACTTTATCCGCAGCCTCGCCGCGGAGCGCCGCGACTGGGCCGCGGCGACGAGCGGCGATCCGGAGCTCACGCGGGCTCGTTCAACGCCTTGAGTGCGCGCTCCTTGACGGCCTTGTAGTCGACCTTGCCGTTCGGCGCCCGGCCGATCGTCTCCACCACCACCAGCTCGCGCGGCGCCTTGTAGCCGGCGAGATGGTTGCGCACGTGGTCCGACAGCTCGGCGAGCGTCGGCTCGGCGCCGCCCTCCGGCTCGACGACGGCGCAGATCCGCTCGCCGAAGCGGGCGTCGGGGACGCCCACGACGACCGCGTCGCGCACCGCGTGATGGGTCTTCAGCGCCTCCTCCACCTCTTCCGGGAAGACCTTCTCACCGCCGGTGTTGATGCACACCGAGCCGCGGCCGAGCAGCTTCAGGGTGCCGTCGGCGTTCACCTCGGCCCAGTCGCCGGGCACGCTCCAGCGCTTGCCCTCCAGGGTCTTGAACGTCTTATCGGTCTTTTCGGCATCCTTGTAGTAGCCGAGCGGCAGGAAGCCGGACACCGCCACCATCCCGCGCTCGCCGGAGCCCGGCTCGATGCGCCGCCCGTCCTCGGCGAACACCCCGCAGTTGGGCCCCAGCGCGAAGGCCGCGGTCTGGACTTCCTGGCCGGGCGCCGAGGCCGAGATCCCCATGCCGACGGCTTCGGAGGATCCAAACGAATCCATGATGATGGCGTTCTTGCAGTGGCTGAGCAGGCCGCGCTTGTTCTCCTGGCTCCACATCGAGCCGGAAGAGCTCATCACCCGAACGTTGGAGAGGTCCCAGCGGCCGGGATTGGCCTCCAGCGCCTCGAGCATCGGCGTGGAGAAGGCGAGGCCGACGATGACGATGTTGGTGGCCTTCAGCCGCTCGGCCTCGTTCCACAGCTCGATGGGATTGAACTTGCGCGAGGGGAGGGTGGCGACGGTTCCGCCGACATTGAGCGAGATGAACGAGGAGAACTGGCCGGTGCCGTGCATCAGGGGACAGGCGACCAGGCTGGTGGGCTGCGGCAGCAGCTCGGTGCCGATGCGACCGAGGAGCTCCGGGATATCGGTCGCCGGCGGGATCCCGGCGACGACGTTGCCGCCCGCGCCGATCACGTTGAACAGGTCATCCTGCCGCCACATGACGCCCTTCGGCATGCCGGTGGTGCCGCCCGTGTAAAGCAGCAGGAGATCGTCCGGCGAGCGGCCCCAGGGCGCCTTCACCGGCCGTCTGGCGTTGGTGTCGGCGACGATGGTCTCATAGTCGCCAGCCCAGGTCGGCGCGTCATGGCCCGGCTCGGCGACGGCGATCCAGGCCTTCACCTTCGGCAACCGCGCGCGGATGATCTCGATGGTCTCCTCGAAGCCGGCGTGGAAGACGATCGCCTCGGCATCGGCGTTGTCGAACAGGTAGATCAGCTCCTCGGGACCGTAGCGGTAGTTGGTGTTGACCGGGGCGAAGCCGCTCTTGAAGGCGGCATAATAGGTCTCGAGGTACTCGGGTCCGTTGTAGAGGTAGGCGGCGACCTTCGCCTGATGGCCAAGACCGGCGGCGACGAGGTGGGCGGCGAGCGCGTCGGCGCGCGCGTCGAACTGCCGCCAGGTGACCACCCGCTCGCCTTGGATATGGGCGGGGCGGTCCGGCTGCGCCGCGGCGATCGCTTCCCAAACGTCGGCGAAGGTCCAAGACGTCATCGCCATCCTCCCGAACTGTTGTGGTTTTCAGCTCCGATTGGCGGGCCGGACGGAGGGGAAGTCAACGCCCCTGCGGAGGGAACGGCCGAGCCGCGCTTGGGGTTTGGACCCTGAGGCCGGCGCGGCCGGCGAACCCGAGCACCGAAGAGTCCGACAATGCCGATCGACACCTATTCCGATGCAAGCACCCCCAGCGCGTACGGCGGGACGTATCGTGACGAGACCTATTCGGAGGGCCGCAGCAGCTACCGCGACGTCGGCGCGCAGATCTTCCTCTGGCTCGCCTGGGCGGTCGCCTTCGCCTTCTGGGTGTTCTCGATGACGATCGACGCAGGGATCGTGCGGGCGCTGGCGCAGGGCGGTCACAACACCCTGGCGGGCGGGCTGGATTCCAGCGGCTCCCTGTACTTCCTGATCGGCGTCTTCGGCTTCTTCGTGCTGGGCGTCGCCATCGCCTATGGCGCAGCCCGCTGGGCGACCCGCGACAAGCGGCTGGATCCGACGACCGAGGCCGCGACGGCGCAGATTTACGACGAGCTCGAGCGCGGCATCCCGCCCCATGGCGCGCCGGGCGGCCGCAGGCGCGACGAGGGCGACGCCCACCGCCCGGCCTGACCGCCGCCGAGCTATATCGGCGCCCGGCAGCCCAAGCGTTGCATTCGAGTGGCGCTCAGGGCGCGCGCCACGTAGCATACCGCGAAGCGACTCAGTCACGCGCTTCGCGTGCGGGGCGCCTGACTCTTAGCTGGGGGAGCCCAATGGCCGACACCAAGAAGAACAACGCGCTGCAGAAGCCCATGACCCCGTCGCCGCAGCTCGCGGCCGTGGTGGGCTCTGGCCAACTGTCCCGTGGCGAGTGCGTCTCGAAGATCTGGGACTACATCAAGCGCAACAACCTGCAGAATCCGCAGAACAAGCGCGAGATCGTGGCGGACGCCAAGCTGAAGCCGGTGTTCGGCGGCAAGGACCGGGTGAGCATGTTCGAGATGAACAAGCACCTGGCGCAGCACCTGAAGTAGCGTCCGGCCGCCGCGGCGTGGGGACGCCGCGGACGCGCCCATGGAGAGCGAAGGACCTCGCCGGCCGCTTGCCGAGCGAGGTTTCTTCGTGCCTTTAGCCGCAGGATCCGGGAGGCGATCTATGCGGCTGGCGACATTCCGATCCGGCGAGGCCGCGCACGTCGGCGTGCGTATCGGCGATACGCTGGTCGACTTGGCTGTCGCCGCGCCCGAGCTTCCGACGAGCCTGGCCGGTCTCCTCGTCCTGGCCGACGGCTTGGCGCGCGCGGAGGCCGCGGCCGCCCGCGCTGGACCCGAGGCTCGGCTGCGGCTGGCGGATGTGACCCTGCAGCCGCCGATCCCAAATCCCGGCAAGATCATCTGCCTGGGGCTGAACTACCCGGACCACGCCGCCGAAAGCGCCATGGAGAAGCCCTCGGCCCCCAATGTCTTCCTGCGCACCGCCCAGTCGCTTACCGCGCACGGCGCGCCGATCATCAAGCCTAGGGCCTCGAGCGCACTCGACTTTGAGGGCGAGCTCGCCGCGGTGATCGGCCGCACCTGCCGGGCCGCGACCCAGGACGAGGCGCTGGAGGCCGTAGCCGGTTACTCGGTGTTCAACGACGGCTCGCTGCGCGACTTCCAGATGCGCGCCTCCCAATGGACGCTGGGCAAGAACTTCGACGCCACCGGCGGCTTCGGGCCGGAGCTGGTCACGGCCGACGAGCTGCCGGCGGGCGCGGCGGGGCTGCGGCTCGAGACGCGGCTGAACGGCGAGGTAATGCAGTCGGCGGACACCGCCGAGATGATCTTCGGCGTGGCCGAGACCATCGCCTATGTCAGCCAGGTGACGACGCTGGTTCCCGGCGACGTGCTGGTGATGGGCACGCCGGCCGGCGTGGGATTCGTCCGCCGCCCGCCGGTCTGGATGAAGCCCGGCGACGTCTGCGAGGTGGAGATCGAGCGCATCGGCATCCTGCGCAACCCGATCGCCGCCGCGTGACCGGCGGTCCGCGCCGATCGGCGTGAATGGAGCGTTAAAACTTATCCGCGACCATCCAGAGATCCGCCACCATGACGTCAGTGAAGGCCATCGCATGCCGTCCGCCCAGCAGGTCCAAAGCGCACCATCCGCCGAGGCCGGACGCGCGGACTCGCCCGCGGGGCCGGCGACGGGGCGCGAGGCGATCCCGCGCGTCGTTTCGGCCGGACTCGAGGCCTCTCTGGAGCGCTTCAGCGACCGCACGCTGCTGGCCGCCGGCAAGGTCAACCTCATCTCGCTCGAGGCCGTGCAGACTCGGCTCGGGCCGCGATGGTCGCTTCGCCAGGATCAGGTCTACGACTTCGCCTCGCGGGTCATCGAGCGCGGCCTGGGCGCACGCGGCCTGAGCGTCCGCGTCTCGGGGAGCGACTTCCTGGTGGTGCAGCCCGAGCTCAGCCGCCTGGCCGCCCAGGCGGCGTGCCTGCGCTATCTGCGCGAGATCCTGCACCACTTCCTGGGCGATGCGCACCTGGCGGGAGACGGCGTGCTGCAGGTGACCCGCATCGCCGGCGCCAACCTCGAAGCGCGGCCGATGGACGTTCGGGCCAGCGAGATGGCCGACCGCGAGGAGGGGGTCCTGAACGGCGCGACGCCCGAGCCCGGCCCGTCCGGCGCCGCGACGCCCCCGGCCGCTGCGGCCGCCTGGCCGGGGCCCGCCTCGGCGCGCGGAGCGGGCGGACCCGCGCCAAGGAGCGAGGGCCAGGTCGTGGACCGCTGGTCGCCGTTCATCGCCAATGACGGCCGTCAGCTGCGCGTCTCGGCCAGCCTGGAGCCGGTGTTCGAGCTGAAGGGCTTCACCCGCATCGGTTTCCGCATGAACCGCCGCGTGGTGGTCACGCGCAGCCAGGAGGAGCTGAGCCGGGTCGCGGTCTCCAACCTCTCGGCAGCAGACTTGCTGCGGGTGGACCTCGCGACCATCGCCCGCGGCATCGACCGCCTGCAGCACGACGGCGCCGGCGAGGCCCAGCTCAGCCTCATCATTCCACTGTCCTATGCGAGCCTCGCCAGCCAGCGCGGCCGCGCCGAACTCGTCCAGCCCCTGCGCGAGGCGGGCCGCCTGGTGAGCTGCGGGGTGATCTGCGAGATCTGCGACATCGAAGGCGTGCCCTCGAGCGCGCTGCTGTCGGCGGTTTCACTGATCCAGCCATTCACGCTGCTCGTGGTGGGGCGCTTGCTGGCGCCGACCCCGGCGGTGCTGGCGCCCCTGAAGGGCACCGGGCTGCGCGGGCTCTCGTTCGACTGTCCGCCGGACCTGAGCGAGGCGGAGTTCGCACCCTGGGCCGGTCCGGCCATCCATGCGGCCAAGCGCGTCGCCCGCTCGGTGATGGTCTACCAGGCGCCCTCCGAGCGGCGGGCCGGCGAGCTCGCGCTCCTGGGCGCCACCCACGTGAGCATCGCGCGGCAGGAGGCGGGCTAAAGGCGCGGGATCACTTCGTGCTAGGTTCGCCGGGCCTGGCCAGAGGAGGTTCCGCCATGTCGCGCCAGCTCAGCTACGCCAAGGGCGCGGATCAGCCCCCGATCCTGGAGCACACCATCGGCGAGGCGCTCGCCATGGCTGCGGCGCGCTGGCCGCAGGCCGAGGCGCTGGTTTCGCGGCATCAGGACGTGCGCTGGACCTGGGCGGAGCTGCTGCAGAAGGCCGATGACCTCGCGGCGGGACTGCTCGCCCTCGGCCTGGAGCCCGGCGACCGTGTCGGGGTCTGGGCGCCCAACTGCGCCGAGTGGACGCTCACCCAGTTCGCCACCGCCCGGGTCGGCCTGATCCAGGTCAACATCAATCCCGCCTACCGAGCCTCCGAGCTCGAATACACGCTGAACAAGGTGGGCGTGAAGGCGCTGGTCTGCGCCGAACGGTTCAAGACCAGCGACTACGTGGCCATGGTCGAGGCGCTGGCGCCGGAGATCGCCCGCGCCGCCCCCGGCTCGCTCGAGGCCGCGCGCGCGCCGCAGTTGCGCAGCGCCATCGTGATCGGCGAGGCGCCTCGCCCCGGCTGGTTCGGCTTCGAGGAAGTTGCGCAGCGGGGCGGCGCGGCGGAACGGGTCCGGGCGGCGGAGATCGCACGCGGCCTCGACCGCAACCAGCCGATCAACATCCAGTTCACCAGCGGCACCACGGGCCTGCCGAAGGGCGCGACGCTGTCGCACCGGAATATCCTGAACAACGGCTATTTCACCGGATTGGCGATGGGTCTGCATGAGGGCGACCGGCTGTGCATCCCGGTGCCGCTCTACCACTGCTTCGGCATGGTGATGGGCAACCTGGCCTGCTGTGTCCATGGCGCGACCATGGTCTATCCGGAAGCCGGCTTCGATCCGCTGGCGACGCTGGCGACGGTCGAGGCCGAGCGCTGCACCGCCCTCTACGGCGTGCCCACGATGTTCATCGCCGAACTGGAGCATCCGGAGTTCGAGCACTTCGACCTGAGGTCGCTGCGCACCGGCACCATGGCCGGCTCGCCCTGTCCCATCGAGGTGATGAAGAAGGTCATCGAGCGCATGCACATGAAGGACGTGGGCATCGCCTACGGCATGACCGAGACGTCTCCGGTGAGCATGCAGACGTCGATCGACGATCGCATCGAGCGGCGCGTCTCCACGATCGGACGGGTGCAGCCGCACCTGGAGGTGAAGGTCGTCGACGCCGACGGCGAGATCGCGCCGGCGGGGACGCCGGGCGAGTTCTGCACGCGTGGCTACTCGGTGATGCCGGGCTACTGGGACGATCCGGAGAAGACCGCCGAGGCGGTCGACGCGGAGGGCTGGATGCACACCGGCGACCTCGCCACGCTCGACGCCCAGGGCTACGGCAACATCGTCGGGCGCATCAAGGACATGATCATCCGCGGCGGCGAGAACGTCTATCCGCGCGAGATCGAGGAGTTCCTGTTCCGCCATCCGAAGGTTGAGGACGTGCAGGTCGTGGGGGTGCCGGACGAGAAGTACGGGGAAGAGATCTGCGCCTGGGTGAAGCTGCGCGCCGGCGAGGCTTGCGAGGCGGAGGAGATCGTCGGCTTCTGCAAGCGCCAGATCGCCCATTACAAGGTCCCGCGCTACGTCCGCTTCGTCGAGGCGTTCCCGATGACGGTCACCGGCAAGATTCAGAAGTTCGAGATCCGCCAGGCGATGATTGCGGAGCTCGGGCTCAAGGAGATGGCGACGGCCTGAAAGCCTTGACCTCGCTCAAGGCGCTCGCGCTCGAGCAGGCCCGCGCGCTCGCCAGGGCGCGGCGCAGGGCGGGCGGGCTCGCCGCGGTCGTCCTCGACGCGGCCCGGTCAACGAATTCGCCTTCGTGGCGGAAGGCCCCCCAGCGGCCGCTGCGCGCCTGGATCATTCCGCGACCCCTCTCCGTCGTCTGTCAGGCCTGACGGAATCGCTCGACTGACGCGGCGGTGAGGCGCCACCACTGGGCCGCACGAGACGCGGAGGCGGGCGATGAGCGATCCCCTGTTCGACCTTTCCGGCAAGATCGCCCTGGTCACGGGCGGCAGCCGCGGCCTGGGGCTGCAGATGGTCCGCGCCTTTGCGCAGCGGGGCGCCGACGTCGTCGTCACCAGCCGCAAGATCGAGGCCTGCGAGGCGGCGGCCGAAGAGGTGCGGGCGATGGGGCGGCGCGCGCTGGCGCATGCCGCGCATGCCGCCAAGTGGGGCGAGATCGACCTCCTGATGGCGGCCGCCTACGCGGAGTTCGGGCGCATTGACATCCTGGTCAACAACGCCGGCATGTCGCCGGCCATGGCCTCGCACGAGGTGACCGAGCAGCTGTTCGACAGTGTCGTCGGCCTGAACTTCAAGGGCCCGTTCCGGCTCGCGGCCCAGGTCGGCCGGCGGATGGCGCAAGGCGACGGCGGCGTGATCATCAACGTCTCCTCGATCGCGGCGCTGACGCCGAGCCCGGGCGTCGTGCCCTATTCGGGGGCGAAGGCGGCGCTGAACGCCATGACCGTTTCGCTGGCCCGCGAGTACGCGCCCAAGGTGCGGGTGAACGCGATCTGCGCCGGACCCTTCCTCACCGACATCGCCAAAGCCTGGCCGCCCGAGGCGCGCGAGCGGTCGAGCAACGCCCTGGGGCGGCCCGGGAAGCCCGAGGAGGTGGTGACGACCGCGCTCTATTTGGCGAGCCCGGCGTCGTCCTTCACCACCGGAGCGGTGATCCGCGTCGACGGCGGAGCCTAAGCCGGCCAGACGCGACGGCCGTCCACGATCGTGGCCGCGACCAGCTCGGCCGAGGGGCTGGCGAGCGCCTGGGCGAGCGGAACCTTCAGCAGGCAGAGGTCGGCGGCGGCGCCCACCGCGATGCGGCGGGCCGGGCCGCCGGGATCGGCGGGCTCGCCGAGATAGAGGGCGAGCGCCGACACCGGTCCGACCTGCTCGGCGGGGCCGATCACGCGCCCGCCTCTCGTGCGGCGCGAGACAGCGGTCGCCATGGCGGCCCAGGGATCGGACGCGCCATAGGGGGCGTCGGAGCTGCCGGCCACCGGCACGCCGGCGGCCAGCAGCGTGGCGCAGCGGTAGAGGTCCGGCTGCTCGTCCGACGAGACCTCGGCGGCGTAGCGATCGCCGCGGTCGCGGATGAAGATCGACTGGGTGACGACGGCCAGGCGGAGCCTTTGGATCTCGCCGATGGCGGCGGCCGGGATCATCCCGCCGTGCTCGATGCGGTCGCCGTGGCGGGCGCCTGCCGCCTCGAAGGCCGCCAGCGTCAGGGCGAGCTCCGCGGCGGTGACGCAATGGACGGCGGTGGCGCGGCCAATCTGGCGAGCCTCGGCGATCCAGCCGGCGAACGCTTCGACCGGCGGCAGGTCATGCTCGTCCAGCAGCACCTTCTTCGGTCCGACGGCGAAGGCGCGGTCCTCCGGCGCCGTCAGGGGACCGGCGCTCATCAGGGTCAGGTGCTGGGGCAGTTCGGCCGCGCGATGGGCGTCAGCCAGGCGCGCAGCGGCGGCAGCGTCGGTGCTGACGGTCGCGTCGGTCAGGTGGGTGATCCCGTAGCCGGCCAGGCGGCGGCCCACAGCCCCGAGCGGCGGCGGCTCGGCCCCGATCCGTTCGCGCAGCCAGGCGTCGCCGCGCCAGACGCGGCCGCTCGGTTCGACGAACGCGGGGAGGGGAGTGCCCTCCCGCACAGCGGCGAGCGCAGCGCTGTTCAGCACCCACAGCGCGCCGGTCTGGTGCTGCACGCGCAGCCGGTGATCCGGCGCGAGCGCATCGAGCTGCTCGCGGGTCAGATCGCCCGCCATCCGCTCGTGGTAGCCGACGGCGCGGATCCAGGCGCCGGGCGGCCGCTGCGCGGCCGCGGCCGCAATTCGGGCGGCCACGTCGCTGGCCTTGCGGGCGTCGTTCAGGTCGACGGAGCCCGCCTGGGCGGCGAGGCCGTACAGGTGGATGTGGTGGTCGGCAAGGCCAGGAATCAGCGCCCCGCCGCCCCCGTCGATCTCCTCGCTGTCGCGCGGGAGCCCTGGCCCGATCGCGGCGATCCGGCCTCCTTCCAGACGCACGTCGAGGCCGGTCTGGGCGTCCACCTCCACGTTGCGCAGGATCATGCGCTCGCCCTGAGGCCGCAGAGCGCGCCCGCCGCGGCGGCCGAGCGGGCGAGGGCTGCGTCGACCAGGAGGCCGCCGCCCGCTTCGAGCGCCTGCAAGGCGCCCGCGGCCCCGGCGAGGCCGGTGACCGGATCGGCCAGGGCGTCGCCCAGGAACCGCGGCGCGCCGCCCTCCCAGCCGACCAGGCCGCCGGCCGCCGCGGCGTCGTCGCCGAAGGCCACGCGATTGGCGCCCGGCCCGGTCCAGCCGTAGCCGGTGATGGCGACCCAGACGAGGCCCGGCTTCTCCGCCATCAGCGTTTCGACGGCGAGGCCGAGCGAGGCGAGGCCGCGCGGACGGGCGCCCGTGATCACCACGTCGGCGGCGAGGATCGTCTCGCGCAACCGCCCCCGGCCGTCCGGCGTCGTGAAGTCGAAGGCGAGCTCGGCCTTGCGTCCGTTCAGCCGCTGGAAGAACTCCGGCGTCGACTGGCGGGTCGGGTCGGGACGTCGCGGACTCTCGATCTTGGTCACCGCGCAGCCGGCCGCCGCCAGGATCGCGCCGCACATGGGCCCGGCCCACAGGGCGGAGAGATCGACCACCCTCGGCGTTGCGGGTCGGGCGCCGGCGGGCCCGAGGCGGATCAGCGGCGCGTGAAGCCTCTCACAGACCACCTCGCCCACGCAAGCCGCGGGAATGCCGAGAAGCGCCGCATCGGCGATCATCCCGCGCCAGGGGCGGGTGCGGGCGGCCTCGGCGATCGCCGGCCAGGGCCCCGCGCCCACGTCGCCCCCGAGCCAGGCGGGAACCAGCTCCTGGTCCTCCTCGCGCGCCAGGTTCGCCGCGATCCAGCCGTCGGCGGCCTCGATCAGCCGGGCCGCCCCGTTCGGCGAGACGCGTCCGGGCTCAGCGAGCGGCAACACGCCGGCCCGATCGCTGATCCGCATCGCGCCGACATCGACCCTTCGGCCGAAGGCGGCCGTCAGGCGACCGATCTCGGCGCCCAGCTGCGCCAGCGCCGGGCCGATCGGGTTCACGGCGCGATCCGATCGTCGACCAGCTTCCAGGCCAACGCTGTTTCGAGGCGCAACTCCGCGCCGGAGATCGCCAGGTAGCAGGCGCGGTGACGGCCGATGCGACGCGGGATGGTCGCCGTGCCGCCGGCGCCGGGAATCAAGCCCATCGAGACCTCGGGCAGCCGGAAGACGGCGTCCTCGGCCGCGATGACGCGCGCCGCGGCCGCCGGCACCTCGATGCCGGCGCCGATGCAGGCGCCGTGCAGGCGCGAGGTCATTCGGCTTCCGAGATCATGGACCAGACGGGCGGGCGAGCGCAGGGAGCGGATCAGGTGGGCTTGGCCGGGGTCCTCGGCCGAGCCGAACTCAGCGAGATCACCCCCCGCGCTGAACGCTGGCCCGTCGCCGCGCAGGATGACCGGCGGCGCGTCGGGATGGTCGCGGGCGAAGGTCAGCGCCTCACAGAGCTCGTCGCGCATGGCCGCGTCGAAGGCGTTGCGCGCCGCCGGGCGGGCGAGCCGGATCAGGATCGCCTGGCCGTCCGGTTCGATGCGGACGCGAGGGGCGGCCGGTTCGTCGCGCCGCCGCGGCGGGTTGGCGGCCCGCCAGGCGCGGAACTCGCGCGAGGCCAGCAGCATGGAGTAGGCGAAGGATTCCAGGGCGAGCGCGTGGTCGAACGCGAGCGCCAGGGTGGCGCGGAACACCTGCGCGGCCACGGCTGTGGCGAGCGGCTGCCGCTCGACGACCGCGGATAGGCTCTCGAGCGCCGTCTCGAGCGCCTCCGGCCCGCAACCCACCCACGGCATCGGGGCCGACGCTTCCGCTGAGAGCAGGATATCGAACGGCTCGAGCCCGCCGGTCGGGCGCACGCCGTGGCGATGCACGCCGATCCGCACGACGCCAGGTCCTGGCGGGTGCGGCGCGACCGGGCCGTCGGAGAGATCGCTGACGCTCATTCCGGCGCCGCCCAGCGCGATGAGATCGGAGAGCGCGCCGGCGGCGGCCACGGGCGGTCAGGCCGACGCGGGCTGCTTGGCCGGCCCGGAGAACTCCGCCTTCAGCTGCCGGCGGAGCAGCTTGCCCGTGTCGTTGTAGGGAAGGGCGTCGCGGAAGGCCCAGACCTCCGGTGTCTTGGTGGAACGCAGGCGGGCCCGGACCCACCCGGCGAGATCGTCCGTGGACGGCCTGGCGTCCTTCGGCACGACCACCGCGGCGACCGTCTCGCCCCACTCCTTGTCCGGCGTCCCGAACACCGCGACGTCGGCGACCGCCGGGTGGGCGCGCAGAACGTCCTCGATCTCGCCCGGGGAGATGTTCTCCCCGCCGCGCACGATCACGTCGTCCAGCCGGCCTTCCAGGAAGAGATAGCCGTCGGCGTCCATCCAGCCGCCATCGTTGGTGGCGAACCAGCCTTCGCCGTCGACGAGGGTCTTGCCGGCGTATTCGCCGGAGACCTGGTCGCCTCGCACATACACCTCGCCGGACTGGCCGGGCGGCAGCACCTCGCCGTGAGGCCCCCGGATCTCGACGTCCAGGAAGGGCAGGGGCTTGCCGACCGAGCCCAGCCGGCGGCGGACCTCCGGATCGGAGGAGCGGACCGCTTCCCAATGATCTTCGGGGCCCAGGATCGAAATCGTCGAGGAGGTCTCGGTCAGCCCGTAGGCGTTGGCGAAGCCAACGTGCGGCAGCAGCCTCATGGCGCGCTCGATGACCGGCAGCGGCATGCGCCCGCCGCCGTAGGAGATCGCTTTCAGCTTGGGCAGGCTTTCGCCCGTCTTCTCGAGCACGTCGAGGATCCGGCCCAGCATGGTGGGAACCACCATTGCATGGGTGATCGCCTCCTCGGCCGCGGTGGCGACCCAGGTCTCGGGGGTGAAGGTGTCGAGGTGGACGATGCGGCGACCCGAGTAGACCCCGGTCAGGATCGCGGACACTCCGGCGATGTGATAGGGCGGCACGCTGACCAGCGCGGCCTCATCCTCTTCCGACGCCAGGAACTCCACCGTCGAGATGACATAGGAGGTGAGATTGCGGTGCCTGAGGATGGCGGCCTTCGGCTCGCCGGTGGTGCCGCTGGTGAACAGCAGCACGCCGATGTCGTGGTCCTCGTCGAACTGGGCGTCCGAGTGGCCCGACGCGTTGCAGGCGATCTCGAATTCGGAGCGGGTCACGACGGCGACGCCCGCGGGCTTGCCGATCCGGCCGGCCATGTCGTCGTCGACGATGGCGACCGAAGGTGCGGTGCGGGCGAGCAGCTTCTGCAGGTCGGCGTCCGGCAGCCGGTAGTTCAGCGGCGCGAACGGCTTGGCCAGCATGCCGGCGGCGAACAGCGCGATCGGCAGCGCCGTCCCGTTGAGGCCCAGGAACACCACTGTGCCCGCGCCCTTGCCCTGCAGCCATTCGGCCGCGTGGTGCGCGCGGCGGCGGACCTCGTGGAAGGTCAGGCCGTCACGTCGGCGGCCGAGCGCCAGGCGATCCGGCGCCGCGTCGGCCATCATGTCGAGGAGGAGGGCCGTGTGCATCGGCGGTCAGTCCGACGCGGGCAGCTTCTTGGCTTCCTTCGCGCCGATCGGGCGGCCGCCCACGGAGAGCGTCCCGGCCCCGGCTTTGACACAGAGCACCTCGAGGCCGGTCTCGTCGTCGGCGTAGCGCTTGCCCATCTGGCTGCCCTCGGCGAAGTCGGGCGAGAGGGTCTTGCCCTCCGGCTTGGATTCGGCGTTGGGGACCATGGGGTAGCCGCCGCAGCGCAGGTCGGCCTCGGTCTTGGGCGGCCGCACGACCACGACCTCGGTGTCGCAGACAGCACTCTTCCAGCGGGATCCGGGCTTCAACTCCATGGGCTCACTCCTTCCCCTCCGGCCGCGCCGGCTTCCCTGCGTGCGAACGCGATCGGCGCGCGCAGGCTCCCGGCGTCTCCGGCTGCAATTCGCCGCTCCTTATACATAGCGGCCTGCGCGCCGCCAGACCAATGCCGCCGGCCGGCGGCCTCGGCGCCGGCCAGGCCCTCACACGCTTAAGGTTTATTAGCCCCCCGTCTCTAAGACTGCTGGTCCAACGGCGGCAAGCGGCTGACCAGTCGGGGATAGTATGGCCACCCTCACGTTCAGTGACGATTTCAATTCGCTAAGCGTTTGGAATGCGCAGTATAACCCCAACGGCGTTTGGCGCGACAACTATGGTTACGGCGGGATAAACGACTACACTTTGCCGGGGGAGCAGGAACTCTACACCGGCCCCTACTTCAACGGCCACCCTGGCGACTTCAACGACGGCAACTACCAGGTCAGCAACGGCGTGCTCTCTCTGGTCGCCCACCAGACGACCAACCCGGAAGTGCTGGCGATGGGGTACGACTTCACTTCGGGCATGATCACCACGCGGGGCTTGGCGCCCTGGCTCACCGGCGGCCCGACGGCCCAGTTCTCGCAGGAGTACGGCTTCTTCGAGATGCGGGCCAAGATCGCCACCGATCCTGGCGCCTGGAACGCGTTCTGGATGCTGCCGGCCGGCGGGACGAGCTCGGGCTGGAACCCCGGCGAAGTCGACATCATGGAGAGCGTCGGCAAGGAACACGGCGCGGTGTGGCAGGCCACCCACGGCGCGACGGAGAGCGGGTCCTACGCATCCGGCGTGAACGTGGACGACGGCCAGTTCCACACCTTCGCGCTCGATTGGACCGCCACGACGCTGACCTGGTACGTGGACGGCGTGGCGACCCGCACCGAAGCGACGCCCGCCGACATGCACCAGCCCTATGCGATCTTCGCCGACCTGGCGCTGGGCGGCTCGTGGGCCGGCCCCATCGACCTGTCCCCCACGGGGGGGTCCGATGCGCTGCAGATCGACTACATCAAGGCGTGGGATTCCAACCCCTACGTCTCCGGCTCGGACGCCAGCGTGGCGGCGCCGGCGGCGGCGGAAACCCTGAGTGCGCCCGATGCCGGCGCGAGCCTGACCGGCGGCGGCGGCGACGACCTCGTCCAGGGCGGCGCGGGGGCGGATGTGCTCAGCGGCGGCGATGGCCAGGACACCATGCATGGCGGCGACGGGCCCGATAGCCTGAACGGCAACGTCGGCAACGACATGGTGCATGGCGACGCGGGCTCGGACGTCGTGCTCGGCGGCAAGAACGACGACACGCTCTTCGGCGATCTCGGCGACGACACGATGAACGGCAACCTCGGCGCCGACACCGTCGATGGCGGCGACGGCAACGACGTGGTTCGCGGCGGCCAGGGCGATGACGTGCTGACCGGGGGAACCGGCGACGACTGGCTGTCCGGCGACCGAGGCGACGACACGATCACCGGCGGTACGGGGGCCGACACCTTCTTCAGCTTCGGCGACGCCGGGATCGACCTGGTCACGGACTTCCACGCGGCCGAAGGCGACCATGTGCTGATCGCCGCGGGCGCGACTTACTCCGTCGCCCAGTCCGGGGCTGATGTGGTGATTGACATCACCGGCGGCGCGCAGCTGATCCTGCAGGGTGTCGACCTGGCGAGCCTGCCGCCGGGCTGGATCCTCTCCGCTTAGGCCCCGCGGCGCTAGGCGTCAGGTAAGTCTTTGAAAGAATGGTGGGTGTAGTAGGATTCGAACCTACGACCCGCTGATTAAGAGTTTCTTTGAGGGGCTAAACAGGGCTCAATATATCGTCACAAGCTTCAGCGGGCCCGGCCTGTTAACCCGCTGACTCCCTTGTAATTTCGTCCGTACCTCGCATCTTCGCTCAGCATCGGCAACCACGGCTGAGCAGACGCACTTCGTGTCCCCGGCCGTGTCCCCGAGATGAAGAAGCGGACCTTCTGATTATGGAAAAGCGGCTTCTGACAGAGCTGACGGTGGAGCGGATTGCGCCTCCAAAAGCCGGCCGGATCGAGGTCTTTGACAGCAAGGTCTCGGGCCTCGCCCTGCGCGTAAGCAGCACCGGGACGCGAAGCTTCATCGTTCGCACCCGGATCAAGGGTCAACCGGCTCCAATTCGCGTCACCATCGGCCGCGCCTCGCCCATCGCGGTTACGTTAGCCGGAGAGGAGGGAAGCTCGCTCCAAGCGATCCGTGCCGTCGCTCGTAGGGTGCTGGATCAGTGCGAACGCGGCGAAGACCCTCGGCCGCAGCCCCAACCGGAGCCTGAGGTCCCGAGCGCGAAGCTTTGGGAAAGCGTGGTCGAGACGTTCGTTGAGAAGCACGCGAAGAAGAACCGGAGTTGGCGGCAGACGGAGGCCATCCTGAAGCACGCCCGAATGAAGCCGCTCGCGGGTAAGCTGATCGGCGAGGTGACGCGCTCAGACCTCGTAGCGGTCTTGGACCAAGCGGAGAAGAGCAGCGTCTACGTCGCTAACCGGACGCTAGCCGCCGTCCGCAAGCTGTTCAATTGGGCCGTGCTTCGCGGCCTCGTGGACACGAGCCCCATCGCGAAGGGTATGGCCCGAGAGGGCGAGGTATCCCGCGAGCGTTTCCTGACGTTCGACGAGCTTCGCCTTGTCTGGCGCGCGACGGAGCGAATGGAAGGTCCGTTCGGACCTCTGTTCCGGTTCCTCATTGCCACTGCTCAGCGGCGCGGCGAGGTCGCGAACGCCGAATGGGCGTCCATGGACCTTGAGCAAGAACGGCTGTGGACGCTCACGACAGAGGAGACCAAGGCCGCCCGAACGCACCTCGTGCCCCTCAGCGACCTCGCGCTCTCCGTTGTCAGGTCTCAGCCGCTCATTGACGATCCGTCGCTTGCCGAGGAGCTGAGGAAGAAGGGTTCGAACCGCAGCGCGGCTGTGTACGTCTTCACCACGACCGGGAGCACGCCTCTGTCCGGCTTTAGCAAGGCCAAGGATCAACTCGACGCCCTGGTTCTTGAGATCATGCGCGAGGAGGCGACGGCG
>Ga0070681_10002533_pt1 | contig 16748 bp, 12 predicted proteins | sample KBSC83BmetaG_FD_65650 | JGI IMG/M metagenome (GOLD analysis project Ga0070681, IMG submission 65650) | Corn rhizosphere microbial communities from Kellogg Biological Station, Michigan, USA - KBS C8-3B metaG | ecosystem: Host-associated > Plants > Roots > Rhizosphere | place: USA: Michigan...
CTGCAGGGGCCGCCCCGGCAACGACGCGCGTTCCACCGAGTACAGTTGCTGGAACCCCGCAGCTGAAAGAGGCGCGGTGACGCGCCTGTAAACGCCCTGCAGGTACGTAGGCGTATAGGGTAAAATTTGTCGAGATACGGGTTCCTCTCGTGCCGGCTTAGCACAGTTGGTAGTGCACCTGATTTGTAATCAGGGGGTCGGGGGTTCGAGTCCCTCAGCCGGCACCACGACCTCATTGCCCTTCCTGATTCAAGGGTGACAAATCATTCCGGGTGAGTGTCAGGGTTGTCGTCGCGCCGGCACGGTTGCGGCCGCAGTGGCGCGCGTGTCGTCCGAACCATTGGAAGCGAAGACAGCGCGATAACACCGGGACCTCGTACAGAGATACTCTGGCACCGCCAAAGTTGTGATGCCGGGATCGCTCAGAGGGACAACGTCATGAAATACAAAATCCGGACCCGCGACGAGCACCTCACCAACGACCGTCAGCCGAAGCGAATTCTTGCTCTGGACGGCGGCGGGCTGCGGGGCATTCTGACTCTCGCCATCCTTCAGAAAATCGAGGATGTTCTTCGCGAAAGACACGGGAGCGGCAAGGACTTCCGGCTGAGCCACTACTTCGATCTGATCGCGGGAACTTCTACCGGAGCGATCATCGCGGCGACCCTCTCTTTGGGGAAGTCGGTTGAGGAAATTCGGGCGATGTACATGAGCCTTGGCAAGAAGGTCTTTCAGAAGGGCCTCCTGCGCGAAGGGCTGTTCCGTGCGAAGTATGACAAGGCCCGGCTGATTGATGAGCTGAAGGGCGTTTACGGAGCGGACACGAAACTCGGAAGCAGCGCGCTGCAGACGGGCTTCATGGCGGTAACCAAGCGTCTCGATACGGGGAGCTGGTGGCCTATCAGCAATAACCCACGCGGCAAGTATTTCGACGCGCGCAGCGGCGGGGTGATCGGAAACTGCGACTATCCGCTATGGCAGGTGGTTCGAGCTTCGACAGCGGCGCCGGCGTATTTCGATCCCGAAGACATCGAGATTGCGAAGGCGGAAGACGGGACCATCGTCAGCGGCAACTTTGTTGATGGGGGGATGAGCCCCTTCAATAACCCGTCCATGTTGGCGGTGATGTACGCGACGATGGATGGGTACCGCATCGGCTGGCCGAGTGGCGCCGAGAATCTCCTGGTGGTCTCGGTAGGTACCGGCAGAGCGGATCCGAAGGTGAAACGCGCGAATCTGCCGGCGGAGAACGCCATCAAGTCACTGCTTGCTCTGATGGAGGATGCGGGAACACTGCAGGAGACTCTCCTGCAGTGGATGTCAGCCAGTCCAACCGCGCGATCGATCGACCGGGAATTGGACGACCTTCAGCACGATCTGGTCGCCGGTAAGCCAGTGATCAGCTATCTGCGGTACAACGTCGATCTGGCCGCCTCCGCCGTCCATGCGCTCAATCCTGGAATCGACCAGGGTAAGATCGAATCGCTCACGGCAATGGACGCCCCGGAAAACATGGATACGTTGCACGAGCTTGGACGGCTCACGGCGGAGCGAGACGTGCACGGTAACGATTTCCCGAGTGCGTTCGACCTGCCGCTGAGCTAAGGAGCTCGCGCTGACCCCGCGTCAATCGTTTTGCTGATCATGGGAAGCGCAATCTGCTCCTCGATCAACCGGGCTCGCAGAGCCAGCTCGATGGTTCGCGGCTCCTTGCCATCGATCAGCCGCTTCGCGCCGGGCTCGCTGAGCGCCGTTCCGGCTTTCGCGAGGGACTGCGCAACTCGGGCGAGGTTGGCGTTCGCGGCCGCAGGCTGCTGTCTGTCTCGCAAGGAGCGTTGGAGACTTCCGAGTGAGCCTCCTTCCGCTTCTTCCGTCGCTTCTGAAATAGCGAGGTACCAGGCGGCGGCGAGGTCGCATGATTCCAGCTTCACCGTCTCGCGCCACTGCGCCCAGAACTCACCCCAATCCACCTGCACGGTTGTGACCCCGTGCGCCTCAGCCCACGCAGAAAGTTCCGGCGGGAAGTGACTGTTGAACCAGTAGATCGGCCCGATGCTCGCCCGATACCGCTGAAGATGGTCGCGGAGGTATTCGTCATCGAGGCTCATGCCAACGATGGCTAACGAGTTGCCGAAACTCGCATGAACGGCCAGACCGAAGGCGAGCGTCTGGCTGTTTGCCTCGTATTGCGAGGCGGTCATCACTGTATCCGCGGTTGCCAATCCGTGTGGATGATAGGCCAGACGTTGAAACTTCCCGCCGGGTTCACGCCAGGTGCACAGCGGGTTGCCAGCCTTCGACTGAAACAGCAATCGCACGGGAGAGGCGGGCCGTGCGAGCAGGATCGTGGATAGCGGCTCGATGTTGAAGCTGACGATGGGATTGGCCAGTTGTCCCAGCGCGGCGACGGCGCGCAGATTTTCCGGGAAGGGGTCCTTCCAATCAGTGGATTTGGACGCTTGCGATAACAGATCGACGGACAGCTGCGTGTAGTAACGCTCTCGCAGTAGTCCGCGGAAGACCGGCTCGCCGAGCGCCGCGAAGCATTTGTCGAGGCGGTGTGGAAAATCTTCCGAACTGCTGCCGGGAGGTAAACCTGCCTTGGACTCGAGTTCGGCGGTGATTTCGCCCCATAGCGGGACGGAGTGACTGTTGGCGGCAACTTGCCGTGTCAGTCCCGCGCCCACCCACAGACAGTAGCCCGTCTCCAATGCCCAGATAGCTTCTGTCAATGAGACGCTCATGGCACACCTGCCGAAGCTCATTCTCAAAATGGGAGACAGATTGGCAGCGTCGTGTGGAATGCAAACCTGGTCATTGGGCCTTGCTCGAGGTGCAATTGTACGGCTTCACCTGCTCCCCCGGCCGCCGCACCCACCCTCGCTTCAACTCCACCGGCCGTGTGAACGTGTCCAGATCCCCTTCGAGCATCGTGTAATCCAGCCGGCTCCCATCCGCGCTCGGCGTGAAGCGCTCAACGATGGTGGCGTCCGGTCCTTGGGGTGTGCCGAAGGGGTCGAAGTGGGGCCAGTTGATGCGGCTGGTGGCGACAACGAGCGTCTTCCCTTCCCAATGACCTCTCGAGTAGCCGAGCCGAGTCTTCGGTTGCGACTGCGCCTTGACGTCCGAAGTCATATGGATGGTCCGAACGGTGTCGTATTCCTCGATCCGCATGAGAATCGTGTCGCCCTTGTCGACGAACTCGATCGGATAAGGCTCCTCGATGATCGTCGGCATACCCTTCGGCTCACATCCCTTGGCCACGGTGTCGCGCACCGGGTCCCACTTCGCGAGGGCTTGTTTGGCTGCGTCGGTCAGAGGGTAGTCCTGGGGATTTTTCCAGAAGTCGGTGGGCCGGGCTTCCGCGAAATTCGAGCTCCACACCGTAAAGATCGTCGCGTTGGCGCCTGCGGGGACGCCCCCGCTCATCCACGTGGTCTGGAGGCCTGCGGCGGTGTTGGTCCAGCGTGGCTTGGCGCGGAGGTCGAGGACCAGCTCCTGGCCGTTCTGGGCCAGCACGTTGGTCACGAACATCCGGTTGCCGTCGCGCTTCGACGGCCAACCGGCAACCTTCACCGTATCGCCCGCCTTGAGATTCTCGGGGGTGGCGTTGGTACGGCGAAGGATGCTCAGTGAGTTGCTCTCGATATCCCAGTTGACAGTGTGGCCGTCCTTGTCGGTCGTCTGCAGAGTCAGGTGAACGTGCGGGTTCTGCCAGGCGACATTGACGAGCTTGCCCTGAATTTCGAGAGTCTGGCTGGAGTCATATTCAGAGAAAGAATGATGCGCCCGCGCGCCCGTCGTCGCCGCCAGCAAGGCTGCTGCGGCAAAACAGGCGAGCGCCCTCATTTCAGCTGACTCAGTTGCGCCTTCATCTCCGCCGCGGTCAGGTTGCCCTTGCCGAGCGGTTGACCCAGGTCGGACAGGCGGGTTTTCTCGAGTGAGCCGAGGACGACCGGATCGAATCCCGTTTCCTTCACCAGCTTCTCGGCGACCTTGATGGCCGCGGGGTCATCGCCGCCGATCGGGATGGCATAGCGCTCGGGTTTGCGGTTGCCATCGTTGGCCAGTGACATGAATCCGATGCAGTTGAACGCACGAACGACGCGCTTGCTGTGGAGGAATTCGGCGGTCGCGACGCCGGCGCCTTTCTTCTGCGCGTCCAACGCCATGGGACCGTCACGCCGCTCGACGGGATTGCTGGTGTCGAGAATGACTTTGCCCGCGAGCTCCTTTTGGAGATCGTTGCCGATCTGGGGCATGGCGGAGTAGGGGACGGATACGAGAATCACCTCACCGAACGCGGCGGCCTCTTTGGGGGTGCCGGCGTGTGCGCGGGGGCCGAGCTCGGCGGCAAGGCTCTGGAGCTTCTCGGGGTGGTCGGAGGAGATGAACACCTCGTGCCCCGCGGCAACCCAATGGCGGGCGAGGGCGCTGCCGATCTTACCGGTACCGATGATGCCGATCTTCTCTGGTTTGCCGGAGTCGGCGGCTGACGCCGTGGTTGCGGTGAACGCGGTTAGTGTCAGGGCGGCTGCTGCAAGGGCAAGTACAACGCGACGGTCCATGCGTGCAATCCTCGAGCGGTTTGTTGTAGGAGCGCGAATGCTAGGCTGGCGGCCGGGCGGACGCCACAGTGGGAACGCCGGCCTCGAGCGCGCCGGTGTGTTGGCACGCCCGAGGTTCACACCGCGGTCGGCGGCGGCCGGATCCCCACTCAGGCATTGCGGCCGTGCCGCCTGGTCCGAATCGCAAGGCTGCCGGATGTGTCAACTTGCTGCAGTGGCTGTATCCGTATCCGACCGAACGTAAGTCTTCTCCCGATAGAAGTACGCCACCACGAGAAACAACAACGCCCCGGCCGCCATCAACTTCGCGAAGAACATGAAATAGGCGGGACCGACCAGCGCATAAGTCGAGACGGAGGCGTGTTGGGCATCAAACGCGCCGCGGGTGACGATCGGCTTGCGGTCTTCGGCGCCCAGCAGACTGACGCGATTGCCCGGTCCGTCGACCGTACCAACAATGAATGTGCCTGCGAGTGGCTCATCCGCGCTGCCAGGCGTCACGACGTACACCCCGGTGCCGTCGAAGTCGATCTTCTGTCCTGCGACGATCGCGGAGGCGTCAGGCAGGTGCAGCCAGGTCTCGCTGCCAATTTCCATCGAGGTCGCCTCCAGCGGCCGGACCATGTAGTGATTCACAGCGGCGGTGAACAGGTTGCCAACACTCACGGCAAGATAGAACAGCGCCATGATGAAGCTCTTCATCGACAACGGCGCCTGGGTGTACGAGAACTCGAGGCCGGTTATCGACACCAGCACTTCACCGCAGGTGAGGATGGCGTACGCGAGAATCTGCCACCAGATGCTGACCACGTGTCCGTTTTGAATCCGTGACTCGATCCAGGCGATCACCAGGAATGAGCTCGCCGTGACAAACAGTCCGACGGCGATCTTTCGCACGGGCGTGACCTTGAACGCCTTGCCCCACAACGGATAGACGACGTAGCTGAAGAACGGCGCAAACAACAGGATGAACACGGCGTTCACGGCCTGGATCTGCGCGGGCAACAGGGTGAAGCCGAAAATATGCTTGTCCATGAGCGACGAGCGTGCCTGCAGTGACCAGCTCGTGCCGTTGCTCTGGTCCCAGAGCGCCCAGAAGAACGCGATGAAGAGATAGATGACCAGCAGGTTCAGGATGGTCTTCAACCCGATGGGGCTGAAGACCTCCTTCAACCATACTTTGCCCGCAGGTGGAACCACCGCGAAGCGGTTCCGGCCGGACCAGAACACCACGGTCGCGAGCAACATCATTGCGGCCGGAGTGCCGAAAGCCACGCCCGGGCCGTACTTCGAAAGGAGAATGGGGCACAGCAGGATGGAGATCGTCGAGCCGGCGTTGATGGCGAGATAGAACCAGCTGAACGCCCGCTCGATCAGGTGCTGGTTGGCTGTCGTGAACTGGTCGCCGACGTTGGTGGCCACGCAGGGCTTGATACCGCCGGTGCCGAAGGCCACGAGGAACAGGCCGATGGCGAGCATCTGGGACGTGTGGCTGGCGGCCAGGACGATACAGCCGATTACGTAAACAACGGAGAACGACACTACGGTTCTGAATTTGCCCCAGAAGACATCCGAGCAGATCGCCCCCAGCATGGGGAAGAAATAGGCGCCGGACTTGAACAGGGAGCCCCAGGTCGTAGCCTGAGCTTCGCCGAAATGCAGGAACTGCACCAGAAACAAGGCCAGCATCGCGTTGATGCCGTAGAAGGAGAACCGCTCCGCGAACTCGTTGACGACGATGAAGGGGATGCCGCCGGGCATTCGCGCCGCGGCCTCGGGATGGCCTTGCGCCTGGCCGGCGGCCGTGGAGGGCCGGGCCTCCAGGGCGGATGTGCTTTGATTCAAGGAGGGCTCTCCGGAAAGTGGTGCGCCGCTCGCGGGCGGCGTCGATGGGCCGCAATCTACTCGCAGTGGGGAGCGGGGAACAACCTAACGGGGTGCGGGTGCCGGGGCTACCAGCGTGCGCGAGCGCGAGTTCTGGCTGCGAAAGATCCCCTGACCGTCAGGCAGAAGCTTCTCCCGTCACGGGATGCTACGCTCCGGACTGATGCATTACAGTAAGACCCGAGGGGACCACCGGGACATCCAGTGCGGTGTTCGCGGAATTCCCAGCTGGGCTGCCCGGTCGTAGTTGGCGACGCCGCTGCCGCGACAGCACCGCCATGCCCTTCGTTGGGCGCCGCAAATGAGGGGGATTCGCCTGTGAATACCGATCCGCGCCAAACGATTGCCAACTCCAGGATGGCTCTGCTGCAGATCGTGGCAGTGGTCATCACCATCGGCCTGAACGCTCTCGATGGGTTCGACGTCCTGTCGATCAGCTTTGCCTCGCCGGGCATCTCGACCGAATGGCACCTCAGCAATTCGTCGCTGGGCTGGGTGCTCACGATGGAGCTCATCGGCATGGCGGTGGGATCGCTGACTCTGGGCGGGGTCGCGGACCGCTACGGGCGGCGACCCCTGATCCTGGGGTGCCTCATTCTGATGACCCTCGGCATGTTCGGCGCGACGCAGGCGACGAGCACCATTGATCTCTCCGTGTACCGCGTGGCGACGGGCTACGGTATCGGAGGTCTGCTGGCGGCGATCAACGCCGTAGCGGCGGAATTTTCGAACGCGAAAAGCCGCGACTTCAGTGTGGCCATGATGTCGATCGGTTATCCGATAGGTGCGATTGTCGGTGGGCTCATCGTGAAGCAACTGCTCGTCGGGCACGACTGGCGCTCGGTGTTTTACTTTGGTACGGCATTTACCGCTCTGTTCATTCCGCTCGTGCTCATCTGGGTGCCGGAGTCGGTTCATTGGCTCGTGCGCAAGCAGCCCGAGGGAGCACTCGAGAAAGTCAACAAGGTCCTCACCCGCATGGGGCACGCTACCGTGAACGCGTTGCCTCCGATTCCGCCTGAGGTGCGCAAGCTGTCCTTTGCGGACATCTTCTCGCCGGCGCTCCGGATCACCACGGTGCTGGTCGCCGTAACGTACTTCTTCCACGTCACCACGTTCTACTTCGTATTGAAGTGGGTGCCGAAGCTCGTTCATGACATGGGTTTCGTGCCTTCATCCGCTGCTGGCGTGTTGGTCTGGGCAAATGTCGGCGGTGCGCTTGGAGGCGCTGTGCTGGGGCTCTTGACGCTACGTTTCAGCGTCAAAGGACTCACCATCGGAGCTATGGTCCTCTCGACGGTCGGGGTGATTCTGTACGGCCGCTCCCCGCCGGATCTGTCCTACCTGTCGCTGGTCTGTGCGGGGGCCGGGTTCTTCACCAATGGGGCGATCGTAGGGATGTACGCGATTTTCGCCAGGGCATTTCCCACTCACGTACGCGCATCCGGCACGGGCGTGGCTATTGGAATCGGGCGCGGAGGCTCCGTGCTCGGACCGGTCGTCGCCGGTTACTTATTCGATGCGGGAATGCCCGTGCCTACAGTCGCCATCATCATGGCGCTCGGCTCGCTTTGCGCCGCGATCCTGTTGTCCATGATCAAGCTCAGGCCCGAGGAGGTCGAGCAGGACCACGCACCGGCGGCGAGCAGCTCCTCGCTCTCGGGAGCCCGGACGGCCTGACCCCGAGGCCCGTAAGGGCCTACGCCACCTCGAAACGGCGCCTGCGGGCGCCGTTTCTTTATCTGGGCAGGCCGTTCTTCGCCGAGGTCGCTCGCTTCCAAGGGCCTTCGAAAGGGCCACGCTCTCGTTGCTCTCCCGCAACGTGCGGAACTTTCTCTTCGCTCCGCCTTTTGTTGCGAACCGCAGCGCGTTCCCGCTTTTCGTTGCACGGCAGCGACACCGTGGACTTAGGCGCGCTGCACCCACCTGACGGAGGGAGAGTCCCGACATGATCAAGCGAGTTGCTATCTGCGCCGCGCTGCTGACTGCTCCAGCGCTGGCCGCTGCGGGGGATGAAGTAGGGCATTGGTACGTGAATCCTCAGGTTGGCTGGTTCGTGACCGATCACCGCCGGGACGCTCAGGACGATTTCATTTACGGCCTGGGATTCGGGAGGGTCGTGTCGCGCTACTGGAACCTCGAACTGAACGTCAATCACGCCACAGCCGGCGACCGCTTCGACGCCGGCCACTTCAAAGTTGACGCGCTGACTCTCGATGCCCTCGCCGTGCTCAACCGTGACGGACACGTCCAGCCCTACATCTCCCTTGGGGCGGGGGTCGCGCAGGTGCGTCCGGAATTGGACTTCACCCACGACAGGGTGATGGAGGAGGCCGGCCTCGGGCTGATGCTGAAGCTCTGGGAGAACGGTGACGCCTCGAGGAGCTTCATGCTCCGCCCCGACATCAAAGCCCGATTTGTCGACGAACGCGGGTTTGCGCGCCGGGTCGACTACGTGGGCATGCTGGGATTTCAGTTCACGTTTGGTCCCGGAAGTGCTCCACCGCCGGTTGCGTCAGCGCCTCCTCCACCTCCACCGCCGCCACCCCCTCCTCCGCCGACGGCGGCGCCGGCCCCCGCGCCGCAAGCGCAGCCGGCTCCATCGCCTCCTGAGTTCCCGGCACAGGGGGGATCGGTCACGCTCGAAGGGGTCAACTTTCAGACCAACTCGGCGACCCTGACAGCGCAGTCGCTGCCGGCGCTCGATCAGGTTGCCGAAGGGCTGCGCAAGCACCCGCGGCTGAGAGTAGAGGTGCAGGGTCATACCGACAGCACGGGCCCGGCGCAATACAACATGGGCCTGTCGCAGCGGCGCGCGGAATCGGTTCGCGACTACCTGGTCAGCCGGCAGGTGCCGGCGGGCCAACTCGTTGCCAGGGGTTACGGTCCAACGAAGCCGGTTGCGAGCAACGCCACGAGGGAGGGCCGCGCGAAGAACCGACGGGTCGTGATGCTCGTGCTCGAGAATCCGGGTGATGTCAAAGTCGAGGGCGAGGGCACGGCCGAGATCAAATGAGTCGGCGGGACGAGTCCGGGGCGCGCCAGTCCGAAGTCGTTACCCGGGTGTCACAAAGGCCGCGACTCGCGAGGGTCGCGGTCTTTTCTTTTGTGATAGCGTACTGCAACAAAATCACGCCGCCACGCGCGTCAGAATGAGCGAGCGAGTCATGGATACGATGAATCAAAGCGCACAGGACATCGCGAGGGTGGGCGAGAACGCCGGCAAGGCTCCATCCATCATCGTGGACGCGTTGACGAAGCGCTTCGGCGGGCAGGTCGCGGTTGACCGCCTGTCGTTCACGGTGCCCGCGGGCCAGATCGTTGGATTCCTCGGCCCCAACGGAGCGGGGAAGTCGACGACGCTCAAGATGCTGACCGGCATGCTGCAGCCGAACGGCGGCTCGGCAAAGGTGTGCGGCTACGATCTGCTCTCCGACACCATCGAAGTAAAACGTCACATCGGCTTCGTGCCGGAGTCGGGGGCGGTGTTCGAATCCCTCACCGGGCTCGAGTATCTGGAGATGGTCGCCGCGCTCTACGGGATTCCCTCCGCGGCGGCACGCGAGCGAATTCAACAGTTCATCGTATTTTTCGATCTGAGTTTCCAGACGCTGACGGACAAGCTGTTGGGCGCCTATTCCAAGGGCATGCGCCGCAAGGTCGTCATCACTTCGGCCCTGCTGCACAACCCTCCTGTCGTGTTCTTCGACGAACCGCTCGACGGCCTGGACGCGAACGCCGCAGTGGGGTTCAAGGCGTTGATCCAGACGCTCGCGCGTGAGGGAAAGACGATCATCTACAGCTCGCACATTCTCGATGTCGTCGAGCGTGTTTGCGATCGGGTGATCATCATCGACAAGGGCCGTCTCCTGTTGGACGGCGCGCCGGAGGCGCTCGTAGCGGAACACAACTCAGGCACCCTCGAGCACTTGTTTACGCAGCTCACCGGGGGCGCTGAGCTCGAGCGGCGCGCCGCAGACTTCGCGAAGACATTCCGCTCGTGAGCGTCCAGTCGACATCCGTCGTCGTGCCGGACGGCCGCGGGCGTTCCTTCGGAGGCGAGACCGACTCGACGCGTGTGCTGCGCCGCCTGTTCCTGACTCTCTTCCTGCGTGGGCGCAGCAGCCGTGGACTCAACAGAAAGTGGGCGCCGAAGTCGATCTCCTCCAGGCTCGGATGGTCGCTGATCTTCTACGGCGTGTTCGGGTTGACTGCCTTGACCTTTCTCAGGGGCTCGGTGTTCGTCCTCTCGGCATTCCTGCATGCGATGACCTTCTTCTTCGTGGGCGTGTTCGTAGCTTCTTCGGCGGGCGAGGTCCTCTTCAATCAGCTGGAGAACGACATTCTCCTGCACCGTCCCGTTACGGCGCGTGCGCTACTGTGGACGAAGATAACGGTTCTCATCCAGGTGTCGCTGTGGCTGGCGGGCGCATTCAATCTGACGGGGCTGATCGTTGGCGCTTCCATGGAGCGTGGGAGCCTCTGGTATCCGGTCGGGCATGTGATCTCGACCGTCATGGAGGCGATGTTCTGCACGGGCAGTGTCGTGCTGCTTTATCAGTTGTGCCTGCGTTGGTTCGGTCGCGAGCGGCTGGATGGCTTGATGACGACCGTACAGGTCGGTGCGACCGTGGGCTTTATTTTGATGGCGCAGATTCTGCCGCGCGTGATGCCGTACATCAGCGACCTGGACGGCGCCGACACCGGACGGGCGGTCTGGTTCCTGCCACCGGCGTGGTTTGCGGGATTCGACGCCGCCATCTCGGGGCAGGGCGGGTGGGACGCATGGGGCCTGGCCGGCCTGGCGATTGCGGCAACCGGGGCGGTGTTGTGGGCCGCCTTCGGCCGCCTCGCAGGCGACTACAACGAAGGCCTGCAGCGGCTCTCCGAGACGAGCCTCGCGCGGCCAGCGAGTGGGAAATCCGGTCGGCGCTGGTCTGACCGGCTGGCATCGCTGTTTCCGCTGTCCTGGTGGCTCAGGGATCCGGTGGAGCGTGCCTCGTTCACGCTGAGTTTCGCTTACCTGTTGCGCGATCGTGACGTGAAGCTGCGCCTGTATCCGGCCATCGCGCCGGTTCTCATCATGCCGGTGCTCGCGGTGTTCGGGTTCAGCCGCGGGGGACCGGGCGCAGCGATGAGCGCGATGGTCTACACCGCATTTGGCGGCGTGTTTCTGGGGCAAGCCTCGATGACGGGACTCACCATCCTCCAGTTCTCGCAGCAGTGGCAGGCTTCCGACCTCTTCAGGCTCGCGCCCGTCGCCGGTCCCGTGCAGTTCTGCAACGGCGCTCGCAAGGCGATCCAGGTCTTCATGATGATTCCGCTCGTGCTGATCGTCGGCTTGATGATCGCGCGCAACAACGGCGAACCGGCGCAGATTCTGCTCCTGCTGCCTGGACTGATGACGTTGCCGGTGTTCTCCTGGATTCCCTGCATCAAGGGACGCGCGGTGCCGCTGTCCCGGCCCGCGGAGGATGCCAGGTCGGCCCGCCGGGGACTGGGCATCGTGTTCGCCCTTCTCCTGTCGATGGTGCTCTCGTGGACCTCGACAATTGCATTCCAGCGGGGTTGGTTCATCGGGTTCCTGGCGGTTGAGTTGGTCATCGTCGGCATCCTCTACGCACTCGTGCGCCGTGCGGCCAACAGAGCGGTCTGGCCCTCGATCGAGTAACTTTGATCGAGTAACTTTCCCGGGAGTGCTGTGCTACCTTTGCGGCCTCCCGCGTCGATCGAGGTCGCCTGCCATGCATCGTTTCCGGCTGTTCTTCTCAACGGCCGCGCTCCTGAGCGCGTTCGCGGCGGCGGCAGGCCCAACGATGGCCGCCGATCAGGGTGCGGCCGGCCAGGGCGCGCCCGGCGCCGCAACGAGCTGCGCAACGGATGACACGGGTTTGAGTCTGCCGGCGGGCTTCTGCGCGACGATCTTCGCGGACAAGATCGGCCACGCCAGGCACATGGTGGCGGCGCCCAACGGCGTGCTTTACGTCAACACCTGGAGCGGCGTTTATTACGGCAACGATAAACCTCACGCGGGCGGCTTCCTCGTTGCGCTTCAGGACAAGAATGGTGACGGCAAGGCCGAGGTCATCGAGCGCTTCGGCGAGTCCGCACAGACAGGTGGCGCGGGTGGCACGGGTATCGGCCTTTACAAAGGCGCGCTATACGCCGAGATCAATGACCGGATCGTGCGCTACGCGCTGCCTTCCGGCTCGATCGTCCCAACAGCCGCTCCCGAGGTGATCGTCGCGGGGTTGCCCCTGGGCGGCGACCATCCGATGCATCCATTCGCGATCGATGCCGACGGCAATCTCTTCATCGATGTCGCGAGCGCGACCAATTCGTGCCAGCAGACCAACCGCACGGCGAAGTCGCCCGGCCTCAAACCCTGTACGGAGCTCGAAACGCGCGCCGGGATCTGGAAGTACGACGCCAACAGGACCAACCAGAAGTTCTCGCCCGCCGAGCGCTACGCGACGGGCATTCGCAACGCGGACGGCATCGCCGTCGATGCCAGCGGCCATCAACTGTGGGCGACTCAACACGGCCGGGATCAGCTCGCGGAGAACTGGTCGGATCTTTACAAGCCCGAGCAGGGCGCGACGCTGCCTGCCGAGGAGCTGCTGCAGATTCAGCAGGGCGGCGACTACGGCTGGCCGGAGTGTTACTACGACCCCGTGCAGCGCAAGCTCGTGCTGGCGCCCGAGTACGGCGGAAACGGCGGGAAGGAAGTCGGCGAGTGCGCGGACAAGCGCGGCCCGGCGGCAGCCTTTCCCGCTCACTGGGCGCCTGACGATCTGCTGTTCTACCCGGGGATGCAGTTTCCCGCCCGCTATCGAAGCGGGGCGTTCATCGCGTTCCACGGCTCATGGAACCGGGCGCCCTTTCCGCAAGGAGGTTACAACCTTGTCTTCCAGCCGCTGGCGGGCGGCAAGGCCTCCGGTCAGTGCGAAATCTTTGCCGATGGATTCGCGGGAGCGCACAAGGAGCCGGGCCGGGCGGCGCATCGCCCCACCGGACTGGCGACTGGATCGGACGGCGCGCTGTTCATCTCGGACGACGTTTCGGGGCGCATCTATCGCGTGACTTACGTCGGCGGTGGAGACAGTTCTGACACGAAGGGCGCTGCGTGCCCCGGAGCGAACGCGTCCCCAGGCAAGATGGCAGCCGTCAAGGCAGCGCCTCCCGAGGGGCTGAAGAAGGATGCGGGAGCCGCGGCGAAGGGCGAACTGCCCGTGCCGCCGGGCTCTTCGAAGGAAGCGGTTGCTACGGGCGATCGCGTGTATCACGCGCAGGTGGGCTCGGCGACTTGCACCGGATGCCATGGAGCGGACGGCTCGGGCACTCCGCTCGGTCCCAACCTGACGGCAGGGAAGTGGCAGTGGAGTGATGGAAGCCTCGACGGCATCCGCAAAACGATCACCGAGGGTGTCGCGAAGCCGAAGTCATACCGCGCGCCGATGCCGCCCCTCGGGGGCGCGCAGCTCACGCCGGATCAGGTTGCAGCGGTCTCGGCGTACGTATGGGCTATCGGGCACGCCGGCGGGCGCTGATCGGTACGCGGCGAGGGCACAGGTAAAACGGATCAGGCCTCTGGCCCCACATCGGTCGTCGTGGTGCGCCTGAGCTCGCGAGCCTCGTTCATGTCCCAACGGCGCCCACGATGCAGCACCGCCCGGTTATCCCAGATCACAAGATCGCCGGGCGTCCAGGTATGCCGGAACACGTAGCGCGGCTGCGTTGCGTGCTCCAGAAGCTCCATCAGGAGCATTCGTCCCTCCGGCACGGTCATCCCGACAATGCGGCGCGCGTGGGCTCCGATGAACAGAACCTTGCGGCCGGACCCTGCATGTGTGCGGACGATCGGCCATGCGACCGGAGGAAACACCGCTCGTGATTCCTCCGAATACTCATCGTCACCCAACAGGATGCGCGAGTGCAGCGCGAAGTGTTCCGCCTCCAGCCCCTCGATCAGCGACTTCGTGCGCTCGTCGAGGCCGTCATACGCAGCGCGCAGGTCGCAGAATTCCGTTTCGCCGCCCCAGGAGGGAAGCTGCACGGCATAGAGCATCGAATAGCAGGCGGCGGGCTTCTGGAAAGAGCTGTCGCTGTGCCAGAGCTGGTTGGCGAGGTTGCTGACGATCTTGCGGTCGGTTCGCGCCACCGGCCTGTTGTCGGGACCGAGGTTCGACATGTCAGCGACTTCGAGTGAGCCGGTGCGTGTCGATTCATGCGCGCGATGTTTGCTGACTACTCGAGCAAAGCCCAGTTCGAGTGGGCCGAACTGCGCAGTCATGGCGCGCTGCTGTTCCGGCGTCAGGGACTGACCGCGAAACAACAGCACGGCATGCTGGTTCATGCCGGCGTTGATGGCGGCAATCGCCGCGGCCGGCAGGGGCTCGCGCAGGTCGACTCCGGCCACCTCGCCGGCGAATGGATGCAACGGGCGAATCGAAAGGCTCATGAGGGCTCGAGCGCTGCGGCGGTTCGGCCCCAAGCATACCTCTATTGGGTATCGAAGAACCTTTTGGCGGCGGTCAGGCAAAATGGCGGAACGAGACCCGCGTGATACGCCTCGAGGACGGCGGCCAGACCACCGTCAGTGGCCCCACCGACGACCGAGCTCGCAGCGACGGCTGCCTTGGCAGCCGCGAACTCAGTCTGGAGATCCGAATAGGTGCCGCCGCCGCTGGAATCCACGTCGAGGAACGTTACCGTGGCGGGCGGCGGGTTGGTCGCCCAATAGCCTTGCATCAACTGCGTGTTGAGATAGAGCACCGTCGGATCCGAGTTGCCGGCGCAAACGAGCATCGGACTGGAGGGCGACCAGTTGCGCAGGTCGTTCGTCTTCAGGTCCTGGCGGAATCCGATGCCGGGCATTGCGGGCGGCAGATCGTTGGTCGTCGTCGGAAATCCTCCATCCGGACTCGCTTGGGCATCCTGCAGGTAGCGCAGGCGAAAGCTGTTGGTGATCAGGTTGTTCGTGCCGAACCCCAGCGCAAAGGCCGGAGCGAGATTCGCCGGAGTCGTCGCGGGCGTCATCGAGGCATAGGCTGGCGATGGGGGAGTGCTGCTGAACAGCTGGTCCTGCGGCAGTTTTCCGGAGGAGTACAAGGCGGAGGCGCCCATCGTTGTCGGCAGGATGCTTTCGATTCCGGAGGCGTATGCAGGCTCAAACACATCCGTCGCCGCGGAGTAGACGTTTCCGTACGAGTGCTGATAACTCTCGATGATCAGCGTGACATTGACCGGGGCGCGCCCGGGGACTTGACCCATGAAGATGGCATCGCCGAACGCCGAGAGTGCGTACGGCCCCGACATGGGCGCGGATGCCGTCACTTTCGTGCCAGCGGCCTGCATGGCCCGGTGAGTGGCCATCGCTACGTACCCTCCTTGGGAGTATCCGGTGATGAACAGCTTCCCGTTGCTGACGACCGATGTCGCCGTGGCAACCGGTAGCGCGCTGGTCGCGGCCGCCAGCGCATCGATCATGTCCTTCGACTGCTGATCAGCGTTGAGGTACGGGTGATAAGGGAGGGGCGAGGTGTCGTACCCCGCGTAGTTGGGAGCTACGACGATGTACCCCTGCGCGGCAAATACGGCCGCGAGGATCAGTCCCTCGCTGTTGTCCGTGGCCATTGGATTGGCAATGTTATAACCCTTGTCCGCGGTCGTTCCGTGGGCGTAGAGCAGGACTGGCCGCGGCCCCGTGCAGTTCGCGTCCGTGCCGGTCGGCACCATCAGAGCGCCCGTGGCTGTCGTGGCCTCCCCCATTCCGCCCACCGTGTGGTACTCGATCCGGTAGACATCGATGGAACAGGCCGGGTTATAGGAAAGCGAGAGCAGTTCCTTGCCCAGGGTGTCCACGCCGAGCTGGGTGAGAATCTGAGAAGTCGTGTACGAGCCGGCCTTGGCCGGCGGGGCCGTGACGAGCTGTCCGCGGGAGGGGCCGGTCTCGGGGGAAGACGGAGGCGCCGGCATCATCGAGCTGCTGTTGTCGCTGCTGCTCTTGCCGCAGCCGAGCAGCCCGCAGCCCAGCAGGGCCACAAAAAGAACGGGCGCGCCTCGCGCCGCCCGGAGCAGTTGCGCGCAGCGCATGGCAGTCATCTTCGAAGGTTCCTGTCGTCTTGGTTTCAGGGGCCGCAACGAAGGCGGGGACGACAGATGAAACTCGCGAACGCGCCGAAGGTTCGATGCAGGCCGGGGACTTGGGACGGGAACGCGCGCGCCCGGGGCGGCAAGCGCGCGCAGGGCCCGTAAGCGCGCGCCAAGGCCGGTAAGGGCGGGCGCTCAGGCCCT
>Ga0070681_10002535_pt1 | contig 16746 bp, 13 predicted proteins | sample KBSC83BmetaG_FD_65650 | JGI IMG/M metagenome (GOLD analysis project Ga0070681, IMG submission 65650) | Corn rhizosphere microbial communities from Kellogg Biological Station, Michigan, USA - KBS C8-3B metaG | ecosystem: Host-associated > Plants > Roots > Rhizosphere | place: USA: Michigan...
ATCGCCGAGGCGGCGATCTGCCGCCTGCTCGGCATCGCCGCGCGCTGGGCCGAGCGGCGCGACCGCGTGACCGCCCGCTTCGAGCTCATCGAGGATGTCGTCACCGAGGCCGCGGTGCGCGCGCATCAGGCGAAGGAGCGGCTGCTGACCGAGGCGACAGTGCTGGCGACGCTGGAGGCGCGCCGCCGCCGCAACGGGCGGATCGAGGACCGCGTCATCCGCGCCATCACCGAAGGCGCGGTGATGATCGCCACGACGGGCAGCGCCGTCGGGCAGGTCAACGCCCTGACGATCACCGATGTCGGCGACCGCCGCTTCGGCGCCCCCGTGCGCGTCACCGCGCGCGCCTCGGTCGGCCAGGCCGGGGTCATCAACATCGAGCGCGACGTCGAGCTCGGCGGCCCGATCCAGCAGAAGGGCGCCATGGTGCTCCAGGGCTTCCTGGCCGGGCGCTTCGGCCAGACGCAGCCGCCCTCGTTCACCTGCTCGATCACCTTCGAGCAGACCTATGGCGGGGTCGAGGGCGACAGCGCCTCGCTCGCCGAGCTGGTCGCCGTGCTGTCGGACCTGGCGCAGCTGCCGATCCGTCAGGACCTGGCGATCACCGGCTCGGTCAGCCAGATCGGCCGCGCCCAGGCGATCGGCGGCGCGCGCTGGAAGATCGAGGGCTTCTTCCGCGTCTGCCAATCGGCGGCGGGCGGCCTGACCGGAACGCAAGGGGTGATCGTGCCCGAAACCAATCGGGTCAACCTCGTGCTGCGCGACGAGGTGGCCGCCGCGATCGCCGCCGGACGCTTTCACCTCTGGTCGGCGGCGACCGTCGAGGATGCGCTGGAGCTGCTGCTCGGCGTGCCGGCCGGCACCGCCGATGCCGCGGGACGCTATCCGCCCGACAGCGTCTTCGGCCGCGTCGCGGCGCGGCTCGCCGGCTTCGACCGCATCCTCACGGCGCGGCGGATCGAAGGGGTCACGTCCGGCCAGTGAAACGGGCGGCGTCGAGCGCCCGCCCGGCCGCCGCATATTCGTCGCGCAGCCGGTCGACCAGCGCGGCCACCGTCGGCACGTCGTCGATGCTGCCGAGCCCCTGCCCGGCCCCCCAGATGTCGCGCCAGGCGGCCGGACGGTTGCGCCGGCCGGCGCCGAAACTCATCTTGTCCTTGTCGCCGACCGGCAGGTTGTCGGGATCGAGCCCGGCACCGACCAGGCTGGGCCTGAGATAATTGCCGTGCACGCCCGAGATCGCGTTGGTGTAGACGATGTCCTTGGCGGCGCCCTCGACCAACATGCGCTTATAGTCGTCGCCGGCATTCGCCTCGCGCGTGGCGATGAAGCGGGTGCCGAGATAGGCGAGGTCGGCGCCGATCGCCTGCGCGGCGAGGATCGAGCGCCCATTGGCGATGGCGCCGGAGAGGACGATCGTGCCGGCATAGAAGCGGCGCACCTCGGAAACCAGGGCGAAGGGGCTGAGCGTGCCGGCATGGCCGCCGGCCCCGGCGCAGACCAGGATGAGGCCGTCGACGCCCTGCTCCAGCGCCTTCTCGGCATGGCGGATCGAGATCACGTCGTGCAGCACGATGCCGCCATATTCGTGCACGGCGGCGACGACCTCGGCGGGCGGGCGCAGGCTGGTGATGATGATCGGCACGCGCTGGCGCACGCAGACCGCGAGGTCGTGCTCGAGCCGGTCGTTCGAGGCATGGACGATCTGGTTGACCGCGAAGGGCGCCGCCTTGCGCCCGGTCGCCGCCTCGAAGGCGGCAAGCGCCTCCTTGATCTCGACGATCCAGGTCTCGAGCAATTCCTTGGGCCGCGCGTTGAGCGCGGGAAAGGCGCCGACGATGCCGGATTTGCACTGGGCGATGACGAGCGCGGGAACGGAGACGATGAACATCGGCGCGCCGATGACGGGCAGGCTCAGCCGCCCTTGCAGCGCGGCGGGGATGGGCATGGGTGGCTCCTGGAGTGGTGGTGGGGCGGCGGGCGCGGTCAGCGCCCCTTGAAGACGGGCTTGCGTTTCTCCAGGAAGGCGCGGGCGCCCTCGCGGAAATCCTCGGAGGCGAAGAGCGACGGCGCGTTGTCGAGCTGGAGCTGGAGCGCCGCCTCGAGATCCATCGGCGCACGCTGGATCGACGTCTTGATCCGGCGGATCGACAGCGGCGGCCCGTCGGCGAGCCGGCGGGCCAGACGCTGCGCCTCGGCGAGCGCGCCGCCGGGCTCGACGAGGCGGTCGGCAAGGCCGATGGCGACCGCCTCGGCGCCGCCGACCTCGTCGCCGAACATCATGAGCTGGCGGGCGCGCGCCGGCCCGACGCGCCAGGGCAGCGACCACAACAGCGCCGCGTCCGGCATGCCGCCGATACGCACGAAGGAGGCGCAGAAGCGCGCATCGCGCGCGGCGACGACGACATCGCAGGCGATCGCCAGCCCGAGCCCGGCGCCGTAAGCAGCGCCCTCGACGGCGGCGATCACCGGCTTCTCCCCGAGGATGATCTGCCGATAGAGCCAGGCGCCGCGCTCGAGCGAGCGGCGCAGCTCGATTTCATCCATGTCCTTCAGACGGTTGAGATTGCCCCCCGAGCAGAAGGCGGCGCCGGCGCCGGTCAGGATGAGGATTTGCAGCGCCGGGTCGGCGAAGAAGCGCTCCACGGCGGCGGTCAGCCCCTCGCGCACGCCGGGCGCCGAGATCGAGTTGCGCAGCGCCGGCGCGTTCAGCGTCGCCGTCATGACGCGGTCGTCGATCGCGACCAGCACGGCATCCGCCGGGGTCGAGAGCTGTACCTCCGCCATGCTGTCGCCCTCCCCGCTCGAGGCCGCGCGACGGCGCGGCCGGCGGCGCCAGTCTGACACGGGACGGCGGCGCCTTACAGCATCCAGCTATCTTGCTGGTCCTCCGAGACGACGATGCTACCATGCGGCGATCGAGGAGCCTCTCATGAGCAAGCCGAGCCAAAGCCTCCCGCCGCCTTCCGCCGATCTCGTCGACGAGCTGGTGACCGGCAATCGCATCATCTTCGATCAGAAGGTGGTCGACGCCTTCGGCCATATCAGCGTCCGCCACGATCAGGCGCCCGACGCCTATCTCCTGGCGCGCAACCTCGCCCCGGGGCTGGTGACGGCGCGCGACATCCTGACCTTCGACCTCGACAGCAAGCCGATCGGCGACGCCTCGGGCGACTATTACAGCGAGCGCTATATTCACGGCGAGATCTACAAGGCCCGGCCCGAGATCATCGCCATCGTCCATTGCCACGCGCCTGAGCTCATCCCCTTCGGCGCCACCACGGCGAGGCTGCGGCCCATCTTTCACATGAGCGGCTTCCTCGGGGCCGGCGCGGGGGTCTTCGACATCCGCGACGCCGGCGGGATGACCGACATGCTGATCCGGACGCCCGATCTCGGCAGGGCGCTCGCCGTCTCGCTCGCCGACCAGCCGATCATCCTGATGCGCGGCCACGGCGCGACGATGGTCGGCGGATCGATCAAGCAGGTCGTCTATCGCGCCGTCTACGCGGCGGTGAACGCCGCCCTGCAGATGGAGGCGCTCCGCCTCGGCGACGTCACCTTCCTCGACCCGCAGGAGGCCGCCAAGGCGGCGGCGGCGAACGACCGGGCAATCGAGCGGCCCTGGGCCCTGTGGAAGCGTCAGGCGCTGGGGTGATCGCGGCCGCGGTCTATTTCGGGCGGGTGGCGCCGGCCGGTCCCCAGAATAGGCCGACAAGCTCTCAACTCATTATTCACGTATTCGACGTTATGCTTTGTACTTTTCGCCAAACCGCAATATAGATCATGGTCCGCCGACGTTTGGCTGCACGCTGCTTTTGAGGAAACGATGAACCTTAAGAGAAAATTACGTTGCCGCAATTTCCCGATTTGAGAAAAGCATCGTTCCGGTGGTACGAATTGTCCGGGAATGGCATGGGGGAATTTGCCGTCAGGCTGACGGTTGCGCCATCATCGCGGCGACGCGGATGCATCGGTCCCGACCGGTTGAAGACGGCGCCCTTGAGACCAATCCCACGTCATGACCGAAATCCAGGAAATGTCGGAACGCCAGCCGGGGCCATCGAGCGCGACGGCGGCGGGGCGAGCGCGCTGGGTCGTCTGCGCCATCACGCCGCTCGTCATCCTGAGCCAGTTCTTCCGGTCGTCGAACGCGGTGATCGCGCCCGGCCTGATGTCCGACCTCGATTTGAGCGCCGAGGATATCGGCGTGCTGTCGAGCGCGTTTTTCTTCGTCTTCGCGGCGATGCAGATTCCCCTCGGCGTGCTGCTCGACCGTTTCGGCGCGCGTCGGATCCTGTCGGCGCTGGTCCTGCTCGCCGTCGCCGGATCGCTGTGCTTCGCGGCGGCGGAAACGCTGTCCGGCCTGATCGTGGGACGGCTGTTGATCGGCGTCGGCTGCGCCGGGCTGATGGTCGGCTCGCTCGTCATTCTCTCGCGCTGGTACGAACCGGCGCGCTTCGCCGGCGCCATGGCGACGTTGTTCGCCTTTGCCAATGCCGGCAGCCTGGCCGCCACGCTGCCGCTGGCGGCCGCCGTCACCGCATGGGGCTGGCGAGCGACCTTCGTCGGGATGGCCGCCATCTCGGCGCTCTTGGCGGGCTTCTTCTTCCTGGTCGTCCGCGACGCCCCGTCGGACCATCCCTACCATGACCGGCACCCGGAATCGCTGCTGCAGGTCGCGCGCGGCCTCAAGAAGATCTTCCGCAGTCGCGATCTCTGCCTGGTCTTTCCCATGGTCGCCGTCGGCTACGCGTCGTTCATCTCGATCGTCGGGCTGTGGGGCGGCCCCTATCTCCACGAGGTCTACGGGCTCGAATCGATTGCCAGCGGCAACGTGCTGTCGCTCATGGCGTTGTCGATGATTGCCGGCACGCTGGCCTATGGACGGCTCGGCCGCCGCTTCTCTTCGCGCCGCACCCTCGCCACCGCCGGCGGCGGCATCAGCGCGCTGTTCCTCGCGCTCCTCGCCCTCGATCCCGGCGGGCCGCTCTGGCAAACGACGGCCCTCCTGTGTCTCTTCAGCTTTTCCGGCGCCTACAGCCTCGTCGTCATGGCGCATGGGCTGGCGCTGTTTCCCGACGAACTCGCCGGTCGCGGCACGACGGCGCTCAACACCGCCCTGATGGGGGGCGCCGCGATCATCCAGGCGGCCACCGGCCGGATCGTCGAGTCATTTCCCGATCGCCACGGCCAGGCGGCGACCATGGCCTACGCGGCGTTGTTCGCCATTCTCGCCGGGCTTACCGTGGCGGCGCTGTTCATCTATCGCCGCGCGCGCGACGTCGATGGCTCGACGTCGAGACCGGTTTTTCGCCCCAACGCCATCAATCTCGTCATGCAAGCAAAGAGGGAACGATGATCACGCTGCTGAAGCACCTGCCGAAAGCGTTCGGCGTTGCGCTGGTTTTCGCCGCCTGCACGGCGATCGCCGGCACCCTGCCCGCGCCGAAGGAGCGCAGCATCCTCGAGGTCACGGGAAAGATCGCCAACACCAACGCCGGCAACCGCGCGCAGTTCGACCTGCCGATGCTGGAGAAGATCGGCATCACGAAGCTGAAGACGTCGACCGCCTGGACGGAAGGCAAGCCGGCCTTCGAGGGGGTGCTGATGAGCGATCTGCTGAAGACGGTCGGCGCCTCCGGCGACAAGATCACCGTCGTCGCGCTCAACGACTACAAGGTCGACATCCCGGTATCGGATTTCAAGAATTTCCCGGTGATCCTCGCCTATCGGATGGACGGCCAGGCCCTCCGCGTCAAGGACAAGGGACCGCTATGGATCGTCTATCCGGCCGATGATTATCCCGAGCTGAACAACAAGCAGACGCAGAACAAGTGGGTCTGGCAGGTCAAGGAAATACAGATCAACTAGACCGACACGATACCAAGGCGAGCACGATGGCAAGCGGCGACAGCCGGACGGCGGTGCCCGGGATTCTGGGACGCTATGCCGTTCTCGCGCTGGCGAGCGCCATCTTCTTCGTCGCCATCTTTTTTCTCTTCCTCACGCTGTTCAAGCAAAAGGATCTGATCGAGCGGCAAAGCCGGGTCAATATCTGGTTCCTCGCCCAGACCGAGATCGAATATCTCAATTTCATCGAAACCTTCGACCAGTTCGCCCTGGCCGACCAGCACGTCACCAAGGATGTGCTGATCGACCGCTTCGAGATTTTCTGGAGCCGGCTGCCGGTCCTCCTCAAGGGGCAGCAATCGGAACAACTCCGCCTCGTCGACGGGCTGGTGGAGACGGCGACGGCGCTCGTGCACAAGCTCGAGGAGCTCGAGCCGGCGTTGGCGGCGGTATCGCGCGACGACAACGAGGAGATGGCCACGCTTCGGCAAGCCTTCGCCGCGCTGCACGAGCCGTTGCGCGAGATGGTGCGCAATGCCCTGCTGTTCGACAACACGACGCTGGCCGCGGAGCGGAAGAGCCACGAGGACATCTACTATCAGCTTCTCGGTCTCTTCGTCGCGGTTCTCGCCGCCGGGATCGTGCTGTTCCTGCTGCTGCACCGACAGATCCTCAAGAGCCGCGAGCTGGTGATCCAGGCGCGCGACGCCGAGCACGCGGCCGAAAGCGCCCGCTCCGAGCTCGTGCTGGCGATCGAGAGCATCTCGGAAGGCTTCATCATCTACGACCAGGAGGACCGCGTCGCGCTCTTCAACGAGCGCTATAAGGAATTGCACCCGCCGATCGCCGACGTGATCAAGGTCGGCGTGCCCTTCGAGGAGCTGCTGCGCGCCGCGCTGGCGAAAGGCGCCATTCCGGTCGCCGCCGACAAGGTCGAGGAATGGATTGCCGAGTGCGTGCGCAGCCACCGGGCGCCCGGCGCCTCGTTCGAGAGCCAGCTCAGCGGCGGACGCTGCCTCAAGATCAGCGAGCGCCTGGCGGCGGATGGACGGATCGTCGGCGTGCATACCGACGTCACCGAGCTGAAGCGCCGCGAGCTCGAGCTGACGCAAAAATCCGCCCTGCTGCAGACGACGTTCGACAGCATCGACCAGGGCATCGCCGTGTTCGATGCCGAGGCGCGGCTGCAGACATGCAACGAATTGTTCATCGCGATGCACGACTTCCCGCCGCAGTTCGCCGTGCCGGGGCGGTCCTATCGCGAGATCCTCGCCTTCAACGCCGAGCGCGGCGAATACGGCGAAGGCGAGGTGGCGCAGCACGTCGATCGGCAGGCCGGCATCCTCGCGGACCTGCGCGACCTCTATGGCGGCCAGAAGCGCATCGAGCGCCGCCGTCCCAACGGAACGGCGATCGAGACCCGCTACATCGCGCTGGCGGATGGGTCGTTCGTCAAGATCTATTCCGACATCACCGAGCGCGTGGTCGCCGAAGAAGAGCGCAGCCGGCTGCGCGAGCAGTTCCATGCGTCGCAGAAGATGCAGGCGATCGGCACGCTGGCCGGCGGCATCGCGCATGACTTCAACAACATCCTCGGCAGCATCCTCGGCAATTGCTACCTTCTCCTCGAGGATCTGCCGGAGAAGGACGCCATCCACGAACGGCTGCAGCAGATCATGAAGGCGGGCGACCGGGCGAAGGCGCTCGTCCAGCAGATCCTGACCTATAGCCGTCATGCCGAATTCACCCTGAAGCCGATCGAGATCGACCGGACGGTCGCCGAGAGCATCGACCTCCTTCGCTCATCGCTGCCGGGCAACATCAAATTGATCGCCGAGGATTTCGAGAAGGTCCATGCCGCCGCCGATTCGACCCAGCTCCACCAGGTGCTGCTCAATTTGTGCATGAACGCCGCGCAGGCGATCGGCGAGAACAAGGGCACGATCCGCGTCGCGGTGACGACGGTGTCGGTGGCGGCAGCGGACATCGCGCTCAGCAGCTTCGTCGGCAAGGTCAGCCAGCCGCTGTTCGGCCCGAGCGAGCGCGGCAGCGGGTGGTCGCGCATGTGGGTCGGCGCCCTCAGCCCGGGCCGGCACTGCCGCATCACCATCGAGGACAATGGAAGCGGCATGGATCGGCCGACGATGATGCGCATCTTCGAGCCATTCTTCACGACCAAGGAGGTCGGCAAGGGCACCGGCCTAGGCCTCGCCGCCGTGCACGGCATCCTGCGCAATCACAAGGCCGTCGTCGCCGTCGCCAGCAGCCCCGGCAAGGGAACCGTCTTCGAGGTCTATCTGGCGGCCTGCGAGGACGAGGGTGCGGTCGTCAGCGCCCCCGTCCCCGCCGCCGATCTCGGGGGAACCGAGCGTATCCTCCTCGTCGACGACGATCGCTCGCTGCTCGATGCGACGCACACGATCCTCGCCCGCTCGGGCTATGACGTCGTCGGCTTCGCCGATCCCGAGGAGGCGCTGGCCGCCTTCCGGGGGGCGCCGGATCAATGGGACGTCGTCCTCACCGACCGCTCGATGCCGCGGCTGAGCGGCGAAGAGCTCGCCTGGAGCATCTTGCAATTGCGGCCGGACATTCCGATCATCATGGCCACCGGCTTCAGCGACGAGGCCGACGAGCAGCGCGCACGACAGATCGGCATCAAGGAATTCGTCTTCAAGCCGATCGTCGGCAAGGAACTCCTGACGGCCGTCCGTCGCACCCTGGCGACGGCGGACGTGCCAGCGGCGATGACCGCGCTCGGCTCGTAGGAGCCCGCCGCTCGCGATCGAAAGGCGGAAACTCATGCAGAAGCTGTTGCCCACGACGCTGGTCGGAAGCTACCCGCAGCCCGAATGGCTGATCGATCGAACGAAGCTCGCCGGCCGGTTCCCGCCGCGGGTGCGGGCGCGCGAGCTCTGGCGCGTCGATGCGCAATTTCTCGACCAGGCGCAGGACGACGCGACCATCCTCGCCATTCGCGACCAGGAGCGCGCCGGGCTCGACATCATCACCGACGGCGAGATTCGACGGGAAAGCTATTCCAACCGCTTCGCCACCGCGCTCGACGGGGTCGACATCGACAATCCCGGCATCGCGCTCGACCGCAGCGGTCATCCCAACCCGGTGCCGCGTGTCGTCGGCAAGATCCGCCGCCGGCACGCGGTCGAGGTCCGCGACGTCGCCTTCCTGCGCGCCAACACCGATCGGCCGATCAAGATGACGGTGCCGGGCGCCTTCACCATGGCGCAGCAGGCGCAGGACGATTTCTACAAGGACGAGGTCGCGCTGGCGCTCGACTATGCCGCCGCCGTCAACGCCGAGATCAAGGACCTGTTCGCCGCCGGGGCCGACATCGTCCAGATCGACGAGCCCTACATGCAGGCGCGGCCGGAGAAGGCGAAGAAATTCGGCGTCGAGGTGCTGAACCGCGCGCTCGCCGGCGTCACCGGCACGACGGCCGTGCATATCTGCTTCGGCTATGCCGCGATCATTCACGAGCGGCCGTCGGGCTATTCGTTCCTGCCCGAGCTCGCCGGCTCGGCCGCGCGGCAGGTCTCGATCGAGACGGCGCAGTCGCATCTCGACTGCTCGGTTCTCGGCCGGCTGCCCGGCAAGACCATCCTCCTCGGCGTCATCGACCTCGCCGACATGACGGTCGAGACGCCGGCCGCGGTCGCCGAGCGCATCCGCCACGGGCTGGCGCATGTCGCGCCCGAGCGGGTCGTCATCGCGCCGGATTGCGGCATGAAATATCTGCCGCGCGAGATCGCCTTCGGAAAGATGCGCGCCATGGTCGACGGCGCCGCGATCGTGCGGCAGGAGCTGGCGGGGGCTCGCTAGGCAAGCTCCGCCAGCGTGTCGTCGAGGGTCCTGCCGAGCCGCATCGCCATGCCGTCGATCTCGTCTTCCGTGATGATCATCGGCGGCGAAAAGGCGATGCGGTTGCCGATGAAGCGCAGGATGAGTCCGTTCTTCTTGGCATTGCGGTCGAGCATCGCCGGGACCTTTCGGGCGGCGTCGTGCGGCCTTCGCGTCTTCTTGTCGGCGACGATGTCGATGCCGGCGATGAGGCCGACGCCGCGCACGTCGCCAACCAGCGCGTGATCGGCGAAGCGCGCCAACGCCTTCTGCATCAGCGGCCCGACGCGCCGCACATGCCCGACGAGATCCATCTCGTCATAGATGCGCAGCGTCTCCATGGCGACCGCGGCCGCCACCGGATGACCAGAATAGGTCGAGCCATGGGCGAAGCTGCCGAGCTTACGGCTCTCTTCGCGCATCGCCTGATAGATCTTCTCGTTGACGAGCAGCGCCGAGATCGGCTGCATCGCGGCGGACAGCGCCTTGGCGCAGGAGATCATGTCTGGCTTTAGGCCGAACGTCTGGCAACCCCACATGTTGCCGGTCCGCCCGAAGCCGCAGATCACCTCGTCGGCGATGAAAAGGATCTCGTACTTCTTCAGGATGGCCTGGATCTTGGCGAAGTAGCCTTCCGGCGGCAGCACGGCGCCGCCGGCGCCCTGTATCGGCTCGGCGATGAAGGCGGCGACCGTCTCCGGCCCCTCCCGCAGGATCATCGCCTCGAGGGCGTCCGCCATCCGCGCCGCGAACCGCGCCTCGCTCTCGCCCTCCTCGTGGTTCCGGTAGTAGTGCGGAAACTCGGTATGGAGGAACGGCGCGAACGGCAGGTTGAAATCGGCGTGCATCTCGGGCTTGCCGGAGGCGCTGATCGCCGCGCAGGTGCTGCCGTGATAGCCCATCTTGCGGCCGATGATCTTGGTCTTCCCGGGCTTGCCGATCGCCGCATGGTAATACCAGGCAAGCTTGATGGCAGTGTCGTTCGCCTCCGAGCCCGAACACTGGAACAGCACTTTCGACATCGGCACCGGCGCGATCTGGATCAGCTTCTCAGCGAGGTCGATGCCGACCTCGTTCGAGACGTGCCGGTAGGTGTGATAGAAGCCGAGCGTCCGCATCTGCTCGTAGGCGACCTTGGCGAGGCGCTCGCTGGCAAAGCCGAGCGAGGCGCACCATAGCCCGGCGGCACCTTCGAGAAATTCCTGGCCTTGATCGTCGTAGACATAGATGCCCTTGCCGCGTGCGATGATCGTCGGACCTTCCTGCTCATGCGCCACCAGGTTGGTTTGCGAGTGGACAAAATGCGCGATATCCCGCGCATGCATCGAGTTCGGGGCCGGGTTGCTCATCTCATCTCTCCTGGGTTAAGGCGTCACCAGATCTTATGGGTCTTCTCAAATTCGGCGATGCGGTCGCCGTGGCCAAGCGTGAAGTCGAGCTCGTCGACGCCATCGAGCAGCAGGCGCTTGCGGAATGGATCGACGACGAAGCCGCTGGCCGTGCCGTCGGGACCGATGACGATCTGCGCCGCGAGATCGACGACGACATGGCAGCCCGGCTGGCGGCGAAGCTGCTCCAGCAGGGCGCCGACAAGCGCCGCCGGCAGGACGACGGGAAGCATCCCGTTCTGAAAGCAGTTGGTGAAGAAGATATCGCCGAAGCTCGGCGCGATGACGGCGCGCATTCCGTGATCGTAGAGCGCGTAGACCGCCTGCTCGCGCGACGAGCCGCAGCCAAAATTGCGCTCCGCCACCGCTATCCGCGCGCCGCGATAGGCCGGCTCGTCGAGGACGAAGCCGGGACTCTTGGTGCCGTCGCCGTTATGGCGCAGATCGTGAAAGAGGTACTGGCCGAAACCGTCGCTCCGCAGCTTTTGCATGAAGCGCGCCGGGAGGATCTGGTCGGTGTCGATGTCCGGCGCGGCGAGCGGCACGGCCACCGCATCGAGAAGCTGGAAGCACTCCATCTCAGCCGGCCCGCAGGAGAGTGCGCACATCGGTGAGCCGCCCGGTCACCGCGGCGGCGGCGACCATCGCCGGGCTCATCAGATGGGTGCGCGCGCCGACACCCTGGCGGCCGACGAAATTCCGGTTGGTCGAGGAGGCGCAGCGCTCGCCGGCTTGCACCGTGTCGCCGTTGACCGCGATGCACATCGAGCAACCGGGCTCGCGCCATTCAAAGCCCGCTTCCGTGAAGACGCGGTCGAGCCCCTCGGCCTCGGCCTGCGCCCTGACGAGCCCCGAGCCGGGCACGATCATCGCCGGAACGACGGCGCGCCGCCCCGCGACGACGCGCGCCGCCGCCCGCAAATCTTCGATCCGCCCGTTGGTGCAGGAGCCGATGAAAGCGCGGTCGATGGTAATTCCGCCGAGCGGCATGCCGGGAACCAGTCCCATATAGGAAAGGCTCTTGGCGATGCGGGCGCGCCCCTCGGCATCCGGCGCGGCAGCGGGATCGGGCACGGCGCCGGTGATCGCGCAGGCATCCTCGGGCGTCGTGCCCCAGGTCACCATCGGCGCGATGTCGCCGGCATCAAGGACGATCTCGCGGTCGAAGACGGCGGCAGGATCGGAACCGAGAGCGCGCCAGAAGGCGACGGCGGCCGTCCAGTCCGCGCCGCGCGGCGCATAGGGGCGGCCCTTGAGGTATGCGAAGGTCGTATCGTCGGGAGCGACCAGACCGGCGCGGGCGCCGGCTTCGATGACCATGTTGCAGATCGTCATCCGCCCTTCGATCGAGAGAGCACGGATCGTGCCGCCGGCGAATTCGACGGCATGTCCCACCGCGCCGGCGACGCCGATCACGGCGATCAGCGCCATGATGATGTCCTTGGCGCATACGCCGGACCCGCATGTGCCGTCGACGACGACGCGCATCGTCCTCGGCTTGATCTGCCAGAGCGTCTGGGTGGCGAGGACGTGGCTGGTCTCCGAGGAGCCGATGCCGAGCGCGAGCGCGCCGAGCGCGCCGTGCGTCGAGGTGTGGCTGTCGGCGCAGACAATCGTCATCCCCGGCCGGCTCAGCCCCTGTTCCGGGCCGACGACATGGACGATGCCCTGGCGCCGATCGCCGAGCGGGAAGACCTCGAAGCCGCTCGCCGCGGCGTTGCCCATCAGCGTTTCGAGCATCCGCCGACGCTCTGGATCGCCGATCGGCTCGCCGCCGCGCCGCGTCGTCGGCACGTAGTGATCGGGCGTCCCGAACGCCCGGTCCGGCCGCCGCATCTTGACGCCACGCTCGGTCAGGGCGCCGAAGACATCGGGCAGGAGATCGTCGCCCATGTATTGGCGGTCGATGTAGAGCAGCGTCTGGCCGTCGTCGCGCTCGACGATGGCGTGACGCCGCCAGATCTTATCGAGAAGCGTGAGTGGGACGGTCACCGCCTCACCGCGCAAGAGCGGCGGCGACGGCGTCGCCCATCGCAGCGGTGCCGACCTGGCGTGTGCCCGGCTCGGCGATATCGGCGGTGCGGTAGCCCGCGGCGAGCACCGAGCGCACGGCCGCCTCGATGCGCGCGGCCTGGTCCTCGCGCTTGAAGCTGTAGCGCATCATCAGGGCGATCGAGAGGATCGTCGCCAGCGGATTGGCGATATCCCGCCCGGCGATATCGGGGGCGCAGCCATGGACCGGCTCGTAGAGGCCCAACGTCCCGTCGCCGAGCGACGCGGACGGCAGCATGCCGATCGAGCCGGCCAGCATCGCGGCCTCGTCGGACAGGATGTCGCCGAAGAGATTGCCGGTCACGATGACGTCGAATTGCTTCGGATTGCGCAGCAGCGCCATCGCCGCCGCATCGACATAGAGATGCGAGAGGCGCACCTCCTTGTAGTCGCGCGCGACCTCGTCGACGACAGCGCGCCACAATTCGCTAGTCTCCAGGACATTGGCCTTGTCGACCGAGCACAGCTCGCGGCGGCGCGTCATCGCCGTGCGGAAGGCGACATGAGCGATGCGCGCAATCTCCGCTTCCGTGTAGCGCATGGTGTTGAAGGCATGGCGCGCGCCGTTCGCGGCCACAGCGCTGCCGCGCGGCTCGCCGAAATAGATATCGCCGACCAGCTCGCGCAGGATGACGAGATCGAGTCCGGAGACAAGCTCCGGCCGGAGAGGCGATGCGCCGATCAGCTCGGGGAAGAGGATCGCCGGCCGGAAATTGGCGTAGAGGTTCAATTCGCGGCGCATGCGCAGGAGCCCGTCGCCGGGCCGCTTGCCGCGCGGCAGGCTCTCGTATTGAAACCCGCCTTCGGCGCCGAAGAGGATGGCGTCCGATTCGTGCACCAGGGCAAGCGTCGCCGCGGGCAGCGGGTCGCCATAGGCCTCATAGGCGGCGCCGCCAAGCGCGCCCTCGGTCAGCGTGATCGGCAGCCCCTGCGCGGCGAGCGCCTTCAGGACCTTGACGCCCTGCGCGACCACTTCGGGGCCGATCCCGTCTCCCGGCAGCACGGCAATTCTCATCTTCGGCGAACCTTCGGGCTGATTGTCGACCGCGAACCGTAGCCCCGGCTCGCGCGTCAGGCCAATGCCGTGGCGACTTGACAATTATCTCGGCAAGGAATGGAGATCGGATTCGCTGGCGGCGCGAATCTTCCGGGCTTGCCGTGCCGATCGCCGCCAATCTCTTCTATAGTGGCAAGGCGACAGAACGGGGCCTTCGGGATGGAACTGCGCCAGCTACGCTATTTTCTGACCGTGGCGGACCTCAAGAACTTCACCAGGGCGGCTTCCGTCGTGCACATCGCGCAGTCGGCGCTCAGCCGTCAGATCCGCAAGCTGGAGGACGAGCTCGGCGCGGTTTTGCTCTATCGCAACGGCCGCACGGCGACGCTGACCGAGGCCGGGAAACGTTTCTACGATCACGCCAAGCTCGTGCTCCGCCAGCTCGACGACGCGAAGCAGGCATTGTCGGAGCAGGAAGGCAATCCGACCGGCTCGATCGCGCTCGGCTATCCGCCGCATCTTGGTCCGGAGTTCCCGGTCTCGATCATCCGGCGCTTCCGCAGCCTCTATCCGAAGGCGCAGCTGCGCGTCGTCGAGGGCTTCACCAATCAGCTCGCCGACTATCTCTTCACCGGACGCGTCGACGTCGCGCTCCTCTACAACGCGCCGAGCTTCAAGCATCTCGCCAGCGAATTCACGCTCAGCGAGAACCTCTTCCTGGTCGGGCCCCACGACGACCCGATCAGCACGGCCGACAGCGTCGCCTTCGCCAGCCTCGCCGGGCTTCCCATCATCACGCCCGATCCACCAAGCGCGACGCGAAGTTGCGTCGAGGAGGCGATGACCCGGTCCGGCGTCGCCTTGCACTTTGCCTTGGAGGTCGACTCGCTGCCGGCGATCAAACGGTTGGTGGCCGAGCGCCAGGGCTATGCATTCCTCGCCTTCGCGACGGTCTACGAGGAGGTCGCGGCCGGACTCCTCTCGGCGACCCGCGTGGCCGACCCGGAGCTCGAGATGCAATTGAGCCTGGCCCGGCCCATCCATGGCAAGTCGAGCGCATTGACCGGCATGCTCGTTTCGCTGGTCCGCGAGGAGGTCGACCGCGCCATGCAGGACGGGCTTTGGGTGGCCAAAACGACATGAGCCGCGACGCCGCGCCGCAACCAGCGAAATCCGCCTCTATGCCGGCCCAGAATAGCTGTTAGGCCGGCATAGGAATTTTCCTCGCTCGTCCGCTTCCACTATGGTTGAGTCGCTGAACAGTACGAAGTCTTCGACGAATCACGATTCGGCGATGGAATATAACGGGGAGGATGATCATGAAACCAAGCATGTCGACGGTGCAAACCGTGCTGGGAGCCGCCGTCATCGCGGCCACGGCATTCATCGGCGGCGCGGTCCACGCCGCGGCACCGATTGCGCTCTATTCCTCGGACGGGCTGGAGCCGTTCTACAAGGCGGTACTACCGGCATTCGAGAAGAAAACCGGCTCCAAGGTCAATCTCATCAGCAACGGCAGCGGCGCGCTGATCAACCGCATGCAGACCGAGAAGGACTCGCCGAAGGCCGACGTTCTGGTATCGCTGCCGCCCTTCACCCAGTCGGCATACAAGCTTGGCCTCACCGAGCCCTACAAATCCAGCGCCGATTCGGCCATTCCCGCCGGGCGCAAGGACCCCAACGGCGTCTGGACGACGTTCATGGGCAATTATTTTGACTTCATCTTCAACCCGAAGCTGGCCAAGGCGCCCGACACGTTCGACGACCTGCTGAAGCCCGAGTACAAGGATCTCGTGTCCTACTCGAACCCGCTCACCGCCGGCGACGGCATGGCGGTGGTGATCCTGCTCGACAAGCTGTGGGGCGAGGACAAGGCCTTCGCGTTCCTCGCCAAGCTCGAGCAAGGGGTGAAGTTCCACACCAAGGGCACCGGCTATCTCGACGTGCTCGTCGGACGCGGCGAGATCCATGTCGCGAACGGCGATTTCCAGATGGACATGGACGATCGGGTCCATGGCGGCATGGCGATCCAGCCGCATTTCCTGCGCCCGGCACCGGGCGCGAAGCCGGTCACCTTCGATCTCCCCTATACGATCGGCCTCGTCAAGGGCGCGCCGAATGCGGCAGGCGGCAAGGCGCTCATCGACTACCTCCTCTCGAAGGAGGTGCAGGCGAAGGTGACCGACGTATTCGCTCTGTCGGCGCGCACCGATGTGCAGCCGACCGGCCCCAACGCCAAGGCCGTCCTCGACGCGGTGAAGGACGTCGAGGTCGTCGCCGTCGATTGGGACCACATCATCGCCAAGCAGGATGCCTGGAAGGAACGCTGGCGCAAGGAAGTCATCGGCGCCTCCGGGAAAGAACTCGAGGTCGTCAAGCCGAAGTGATGCGCGTCGCCCGGCGGCTCCCGCGCCGAGCGCGGCGCCGCCGGGCCTTTCGCTGGAAGAACACGTCGTGGGGACGGCGATCGCGTGACCGATGACCGGATCGTCAAGGGCGGCAAGCGAGGCACGGGTGGTCACGATCGATAGGAAGAATGCGCGGACAGTCGCGGCCGCTGCCCGCCCCGGCTCGGGCGTGCGCGTCGTCGATCTTACGGTC
>Ga0070681_10002536_pt1 | contig 16744 bp, 13 predicted proteins | sample KBSC83BmetaG_FD_65650 | JGI IMG/M metagenome (GOLD analysis project Ga0070681, IMG submission 65650) | Corn rhizosphere microbial communities from Kellogg Biological Station, Michigan, USA - KBS C8-3B metaG | ecosystem: Host-associated > Plants > Roots > Rhizosphere | place: USA: Michigan...
GGCTGCGGCTGATCGATGTGGCTCAATCCAAGGTGGTTTGGGAGCACCACTGCAACCAGAGCGGCCTGCACGGCAGCACGTACAAGCTGAAGGTCGAGGAGTTCGAGGCCAATGGCGGTGCGAGACTGAAGGAGGTCGAGCATGCTGCCAATGACTTCTGCGCCAATGAGCTCAGCAGCCTGTTGTTTGCCAAGGGAGACCTGTTGGTGGCCAAGTGAGCGCGCGGACCCTGCGCAAGACCCATTACCGTCTGGCGAAGCGTTCGCGCAACAGGTGTTTAACGCGACGGGCGAAATAACTGCGTTGGCGGGCCCAGGAGCTGCGTTCGATCCCGCGGCGACTCGGACCACCCGCCGCCCAATGCCGCAAAGAGATGAACGATGGCCTGCATGCGTGCGAGTTCGGTCTGAGCGAGCTGGTCCCGGGCGGCGAACAAGGTCTGCTGCGCCTGGAGTACCGTGAGCAGGTCGGCGGCTCCCTCCCGGTACTGAAGCTGCGCAATCCCGAAGGCCTCGCGCGCGGCGTCGACCTCGCGGCGCAGATGGTCCACCGCCTCGCTGTTTTTGCTCACTTGCCCGAGAGCACGCTCCACGTCGGCGTACGCAACGAGCACCGCGCTCTGGTAGTCCGCAACGAGCTCTCGTTGAGTGGCGTATGCCAAGCTCTTTCGGCCGATCAAGGTGCCATCGAAAATGGTCTGCACGAGATGGGCTCCCGCGTCCCAGATGAAGCTGGGACCGTGGAGCAGAGTACTCGCCGCGGCGCTTGCGAACCCGGCATCGCCCGTCAATGAGAACTGCGGCAAGAAGGCAGCCCGAGCCGCATCGAGATTCGCATGGGCGCTCGCGAGATCCGCTTCGGCTTGGGCGACGTCCGGCCGACGGAGTAGCAGCTCGGAAGGAAGCCCGGGCATGACGGCAGGAAGGCGGATGTCTTCCGAATTCTGTGCGGTGATTTCGAACGCTTCGGGCGGCCGTCCAAGCAGCACGGCCAACGTGACGCGCGCTTCGAGTTCCTGCTGCTCCAGGAGCGGAAGCTGGCTTTCAACGGATTCCACCTGCGCCTGCTCTCGGGCGAGGTCCAGGTGCGAGGACGTGCCGGTGGAGACTCTGAGCTTGATGATCTCGAGGATGCCGTTGATCGCGGTAATGTCCTCGTTGGCGATCGCGATGCGCTCACGCAGCGCGAGCACACTGAAATAGCCGTTGGCGACATTGGCGGTGATGCTCAATGCGAGGGCTTGTTGCGCGAAGCGCTTCGCCTTGACGCTTTCCCGGGCGGCGCGCAGATTCGCCCGCGCCAGGCCCCAGACATCGAGCCCATAGCTTGCGACTGCGTCAGCTCCGAAGACATCGGCGGTGGAGCGGCCCGAAGAAGGCGTGCTCAGGCCCGAAGACAAAGTCGACGACGGGGTCGAGGACCCACTGGCTGTGGATGAGGCTCTCGAACCGGCGCGCTGCGCCTGCAGTTGCACATCCAGCTTCGGAAACAGGGAGGAGCGCGCGATCAATGTCAGTGCCCGGGCCTCCATCACACGGGCGGATGCCGCTGCGAGGTCATGGTTACTCTCCTGCGCGGCGCGGATGAGCTGGGACAACTCGGGACTTCCGAAGCCCTGCCACCAGTCCTCGCTGGGCCACACCGGCGTTGCGCCGGCCGACTTCGCAATGAAGGTCTCCGGGACGATCTGCGATGTCAGTACCTGAGGAACTCTGGTCGCACAGCTCACCAGGGCAAGGGCAGATATCGCCAAAAGAAAAGCGAGCAGCCGCGCGTGCCCCGGTCCCGCTTTACTCATACCGAAGCGCGTGCACGGGGCTGCTACGTGCGAGCCGCAGTGTGTGCGCGAAGACCGTCGCCCAGGCAATCGCGAGTGCTGCGGCGCCGCCGAGGAGAAAGTACAGCGGGCTGAGCGAAATCCGATACGCGTAGCCATCGAGCCACTGGCGCAGGTAGTGATACACAACGGGCCACGCAACAACATTTGCGATCAGGACGGGTACCGAGATCCTCCACAGCATGAGGCCCACGATGTCGGTTGTGCGCGCCCCTGCGATCTTGCGCACGCCGATCTCCTTCGTGCGGCGCTCGGCCGTGAAGACCGCAAGCCCGAACAGCCCGAGACAGGCGATGAAGATGGCGATGCCAACGAACAATCCGAGCAGGGCGCCTTCACGATCGCCCTGCCGGAAGTAATCGCTGAACAGGTCGCTCACGAAGTAGCGCTCGATCGTGGCTCCGGGCTCGAACGCGCGCCAGGTCCTGTCGATGAAGGCAAGCGTATCCTGAGCCCGGTCGCCGCGAATCCGGATGGAGAGGCTGGACATGTTCGCGTACGGCCCCGATCTGTTGAAGTAGAAGACCATGGGTTCCAGGGGATCGCGGACGCTTCTCAGATTGGCGTTGCTGAGCACGCCGACGATCGTCGAGCCGCCTTCATGACCGAGCCCGCTGACTCGCTTTCCCACAGCCTCTTGAGGTGACAGACCGAGACGCTGCGCCATCGCGGCGTTGATCATGATGTTCGACGCGCTGTCGGTGGTCGCAACGTCCTCCGCGTGATCCGAGGACAGAAGTCGTCCCGCCAGCAGCCGCATGCCATAGAGCGCCGGAAATTCCGGGCTCATGTTGAGGATCTCTCCGTCAACCTCCGGCTTTCCGGGCACCTGGACCCGGGTCAGCCATCCCATGAGAGCGAAAGGTGCGCCGCGCGAGTACGCGACACTCTCGATGTCCGGATTGGTCTTCAGCGCGCTGGCAAAGCTCTCGCGCTCGGTCGGAGTCATTCTCCGGAGCCCGTCAACGACCACGACGCCTTCGCGATTTATCCCGAGATCGATATGCCGTGCGTAGTCGATTTGCCTCAGTACCACGACCGCCCCGACTCCCAGGCCGATGGAAATCGCGAACTGCGCGACGACCAGCGCCGCACGCAGCATGCCGGAGCCGGAAGTCCCGATTCCGCCGGGCTTCAAGGCCTCTGCGGGTCGGAAACCCGACAGCACGAGCGCAGGATAGAGGCCTCCGAGCAGGCCGACCAGGATAGCGCCGGCCACCAGGAACGCTATCAGCCGCCAGTCCGATGCGTAGTGCAAAGAGACCGGCTCGGCCAGAAAGCGGGCGAATGCCGGTAGCAGGACCTCGACCAGGGAAAGCGCGATCGCAAGGGAAACGCAAGCCATCAGCACGGCTTCACCCAGCAACTGCGCCACCAGTTGCGAGCGCTTCGCGCCCCCCAGCTTGCGCAGGGCGATCTCCCGACTTCGCAGCGAGGCACGGGCCGTAGCGAGATTCATGACATTGCAACACGCTATCAACACGATCAACGCCGCAATGGCCGCAAAGCCGTAGACGGTCGTCCAGCTCCCCGGCGGCTTCATGCCGCCGTTTTCATCGCTGGTCAGGTGAACCTCCTGGAAGGGCGTCAGATCGTAGTGATCCATCTGGCTCAGCCGCCCGCTGAAACCGAACTTCTTCACATCGACCAGGCGATCGAGCAGCGGGCCGATCTGGGCAACGACCGCCGCCGGGTTCGCCCCAGGCGCCAACTCCACGTAGCCGAAGGCAAAGTCGCTCGCCAACCAGTTCGAGGACTTGCCTGACTGCGGCATCGCATCGGTGCGCGAGGTGTTCGGCACGATGAGATCCGCGATGAGGTGTGTGTTGTGCGGCACGTCGCGAAGCACACCCGTCACCCTAAGTGGATACGTGGCGTTCAGGCAGGCACTGTCGCTCGGCGCACAGGCGGAGCTGTGATCCGGGTTGACGGCCAGGATCCTGCCGATCGGATCGGCGGAGCCGAAGTACTTGCGGGCGAAGCTCTCCGACACGACGATGGATTCGGGCTGGGAGAGCACGCTGGCCGGGTCTCCCCTGACCAGCGGCAGCCGGATCACCTGGAAGAAATTCGGATCGACCAGGGTGAGCTTCTCGTGGAACAAACGGTCGCCGACGTGCACGGTCATCTGCTCAGGAACGACGTGCGTAACGGCCCTGACTTGGGAGATTTCATTGCCCACCGCGGTCAGGACCGGGAAAGGACACTGAGCCGAATGCTCAATTCCGTGACCCGGGACCGGGTTGGCTCGCTCGAGCCGGTAGAGTTGGCGGGTCTGCGGAATCCACTTGTCGTACGAGAGCTGATCGCGCACGTACAGTACGATCAGGATCGCAGCGGCCAGGCCGATCGACAGGCCTGCGATGTTGATGACGCTGTACAGCTTGTGATACGTGAGGCTGCGCGCCGCTGTGACGAGGTAGTGCCGAAGCATGGCCGGATCCTCTACGCAATTTTCCGGATGTCTTCGGTGACGACCGCACCGTCGAGCAGGTTGATGATCCGATGTGCATATTCAGCGTGTTGGCGCGAGTGCGTGACCATCACGATGGTCGTCCCCTCCCCGTTCAGTTCGGTGAGCAGCTGCATCACCTCCTCGCCCGTGGCCGAATCGAGGTTGCCGGTGGGCTCATCGGCGAGGATCAGCTTCGGCCGGGAGACGACGGCGCGGGCTATGGCCGTACGCTGCTGCTGGCCACCGGAGAGCTGCTGCGGCCGGTGCCGGGCGCGATGGCCAATCTTCATGCGCTCGAGCGCTGCCTGTACCCGGGATTTTCGATCGCGAGCCGATACCTCCCGGTGATACATCAGGGCGATCTCCACGTTCTCGAAGACGTTGAGCTCGTCTACGAGGTTGAAGCTCTGAAACACGAAACCCACGGTCTCCTTGCGCAGATCCGAGAGCTGCGACTCCGACCAGCCGGCGATGTTGCGATCCGCGAACCAGTATTCGCCCCCGCTCGGACGATCGATCATGCCGATGATGTTCAGAAGGGTGGATTTGCCACAGCCTGAGGGGCCCATGATGGCGACGAACTCCCCGGCCGCGATCCTCAGATCGATGGCTCGCAGAGCGGTGGTTTCGATCTCGGTGGTGCGATAGACCTTGGCGAGTTTCTTCAGGCAGAGCATGGATCAGCCTCCGCGGCCGGGTGGTTCGAATTCGACGCGATCGACGTTCTGAAAAGCTTCATATCCGGAGACGATGACGTTCTCGCCCTGCTGCAACCCTTCCAGGACCTCCACGTAGTCGGGGTTGCGGCGGCCGATGCGGACGCTACGCCGGGCAGCGGACCGGCCGTCCGGCGAAACGACGAATACCCAACGACCGCCGGTATCCTGGTAGAAAGGGCCGTTGGGCAACAAGCTCGCCGTCGCTGTCCCACCGAGCTCCAGGCGCATGTCGATGGCCTGCCCGGCGTGAATGCCTCGTGGGGCCGGATCTCCGAAGTGCAGATCGACCCGGAAAGTTCCATTGGCGACCTGCGGGTAGATCTTGATGACTGTTGCCTCATAGTCGCGCCCGTCTGCCGTGAACAGCGCCGTCTGCCCGAGGGCGACACGCCCGAGATAAAATTCATCCACCTGCGCAGTCAGCTTGAAACGGTCAAGTGAGGCCACCTGTCCGAGCTCGGCGCCGGCTGACTTCGATTGCCCCACCTCGGCCTCGAGTGCCGTCAACCGCCCGTCCGCGGGCGCGCGGATGGTGAGTGCATCGAGACTTGCCTTGGCGGCCGTCACATTCTCGCTGAGGCGGGCCAGGGTCTTCTCGAGCTGCGCCAGTTGACTCTCGCGCACCTTCCGCTCCGTGTCGCGCGAGGCAATCGTGGCTTGCCGGAGCTTGACCTCGTAGTCATATTCGGCCTGCTCCTGTGCGTAGATGGAGGGCGCAATGGCATTACCGTCGAGTAGAATCCTGTCGCGCGCGAGATCGCCATGGAGCTTGTCGATCTGATGCTCGATATCGAGCAGGTCGTGCTCATACCTGAAGCGGCCTTCCTCGAGTTGCAACCGTGTGTTCTCGAGCGCGTTCACCTGGCTCGCCGTATCGGCCTCGCGTGAGGCGATCTGCAATTGCAGCGCGGCGTTGGACATCACAATGAGCGGCTGACCCGCTTTGACGGTCGCGCCATCCTCTACCAGAACTCGAGTTACGACACCGCCCTGCTCGGCTGTCAGATAGCGGGTCGTGAAAGGAGCCGCCGCGCCGCGTACGGCGACATAGTCCTCGAAGGGACCGCGCGTGACGCTCGCGACTGTGAGGCGGTCGCGTGAAGTGCGATAGACCCTTCCACCTTTTCCGACGAGCAGCCACGCCGCGATGCCGATGGCCACCAATCCTGCCAGTGCAGGCAGGCCATACCGCCGCCAAGCGGGAGGGCGCGCGAGAGGCCGGTCCATCGAGCCGGGTGCCTGGGCTGCCGCAGGCGAGAGGAGTTGTTCGCTTGAATCCACCGGCGCTTGCTTTGCAACGCTCGTACCAAGGCGAGTACTCGTCTGAATTCAAGGAGTTGCAACCGCTCGGCCGCTGCCGTGCTGTCCGGAGCTGTACAACTGACCGGACAGCTGTTCATATTCGGACACCATGGCCCGCGGCCCTAAAAGTCCAGCACGCATCCTGGTCGTCGACGACGAGCAGGACATCCTCCTGGCCGCCCGCCTGCTGCTCAAGCGCCACTTCGCTTGCGTCGATGTGTTGCACGAGCCGTCGCGGCTGCCGGAACTCCTCCGGCGTGGCTCCTTCGACGTTCTCCTGCTCGACATGAATTTCGCGGCAGGAGCCGAAACGGGCACCGAAGGGCTGACTCTGCTTTCGCAGCTCCTCGGGATCGATCCGCAGGCCGTGGTGGTTTTGATCACCGCGCATGCCGGCGTCTCCCTCGCCGTCGAGGCGATGAAGAGAGGAGCCGCCGACTTCATCACCAAGCCGTGGCAGAACGAACGACTGATCGCAACGCTGCTCGCTGCATACAACCTGCGCCGCTCGCGCAAGGAAGCTGAGGAGTTTCGCAATCGTAGCCGCGGTCTCGCTGCGGCAACACACAGTGACAGTGAGATGGTGGGGACCTCGCCCCCGATGCTGCGCGTGTTCGAAATGATCGGGCGCGCTGCGCCCACCGACGCGAACGTCCTGATTCTCGGCGAGAACGGAACCGGCAAGGAGCTGGTCGCGCGCGAGATCCATCGCCGCTCGCGCAGAGCGAACGAGGCATTTCTGCGGGTCGATCTCGGCGCACTGTCGCCGCACCTCTTCGAAAGTGAATTGTTCGGACATCGCCGGGGTGCATTCACTGACGCCAAGGATGATCGCATCGGGTTGTTTCGTGCCGCGGCGGGAGGAACGCTGTTCCTCGATGAGATCGGTAACGTTCCTCTGCACCTGCAAAGTAAGCTCCTCACGGCCCTCGAGCGACGCGAAATCACACCGGTCGGGTCCGAGAAGCCACAGACCATCGACGTGCGGGTCATCTGTGCCACCAACCTCCCCTCCGAGCGCCTGGCAGATGAGAACGTGTTCAGGCAGGACCTGCTCTATCGGATCAACACCGTGGAGATCGTGCTCCCACCGCTGCGCGAGCGCCCGGGAGACATCCCCTTGCTGCTCGAGCACTTCATCGCAACCTATACGGAGAAGTACAACCTCCCGGTGCGTCGTCTGACGGCGGCCGCCCTGGAAAGGCTGACCGCCCACCCATGGCCCGGAAATGTGCGGGCACTGAGCCATGCCGTCGAGCGCGCAGTGATTCTCGCCTCGGGCCCGATGCTCGAAGCCGCCGACTTCTCCCTCGCCACACCTTCTTCTCGTGTGATGCTCTCGTTGACGCCCGAAGCTTCACGACTCGATGCTGTCGAGAGAGAGACCATCGTGCGCGCGCTCGAAGCGCACAGTAGAAATGTCAGCCGAGCGGCACAGGCTCTCGGCCTTACACGCGCTTCGCTCTACCGCAGGATGGAGAAATATGGCCTTTGACCGCTCGTGGACCGGCATGACGCTCACAGTAGCGTTGCTATTCCTGACGATCGCGACGGCGGCGTGGTTGATCGCGAACACGGGATGGTACGTGACCATCGCACTGTGTATCGCGGCCGCACTTGCCGAAACCGCCCTGCTCGTCCGGCATGTCACACGATCCAGCCGTGAGGTAGCCAGATTTCTGGATGCACTGGCGGTGGACGATACTTCCCCGAGCTTCTCGGCATTGAGCAACAACGGTCCACACCGCGAGCTCGGCGCAGCAATGGGACGCGTGTTGGCTCGGTTGCATGCCACCCGCTGCGAGCGCGAGGAACAGTCGCATTATCTGCGCGCTCTTCTCGCTCACGTTCCAGTAGCGCTGATCTGTGTGGACGAACGCGGTCAGGTGCAGCTTCTCAACACGGCGGCCAGACGCCTCTTCGAGTCCGCACTCACTGGCGCAACGCAGTTCGCGCGGCATGGTGAAGCTTTCGCTGTCGGCCTTGAATCTCTGCGACCCGGATCGACCGCCATCGTGCGGATGGAGCGGTCATCGGGAGCTCTGTTGCTCAAGGCCGCGATGGCCGAGTTGATCTCCGGCAGCGTACGCCGCCGGCTCATCTCGTTTCAGAATATCGATAATGAGATGAGCGCACAGGAGCTGGCGGCCTGGCAGACAGTCATTCGCGTGATGGCCCATGAGATCATGAACTCGCTCACGCCGATTTCGTCGCTTTCGAATACGGCTCACACTCTGGTGAGCGATGTACTGGAACAGCTCCCAGCGGACGACCCTCGCGCCGCCATCCTGACAGACGCCCGCGAAGCGCTCGACACCGTCGCACGACGCGGCGAAGGTCTCCTGCACTTCGTGCAGAGCCATCGACGGCTGACCAAGCCGCTCGCAGCACAAATCGAGGTTGCACCCCTGCAACGTGTCTTTGCGCGGCTGGAGCGGCTTCTCGGAAGCGATCTCGCCGGGCGCGACATCGAGCTGACCACGAACATCGAGCCAGAGACCCTCGAGATCGCTGCGGACGCCAACCTGCTCGATCAGGCGCTGATCAATCTCGTGCGCAACGCAGTGGAAGCGTTACGTGACACTCCAACGGGGCGCATCGCACTTTCGGCGCGGCGGGATCCAGACGGCCATGTCGTGATCAGTGTTGCGGATAACGGCCCCGGCATCGCCCCGGATCAACTCGATAAGATTTTCGTTCCCTTTTTCACTACCAAGCGACACGGGAGCGGCATCGGCCTCACGATCGTGCGTCAGATCGCCACCGCTCACGGCGCGAGCATCGATGTCTCCCAGACACGCGGAGGCGGTGCGACGTTCGGACTGAGGTTCTGAGGCGCTCAGACTACTTGGCGAAAGTCTTCCGCACCGAGAACATCACCTCGCGCGGCCGGCCGGGCTGGCCCGTGACGACATCGTATGTGGAGAGCAGATTCTGCTCGGTGGAGTAGTAGACCTTGTTCGTCAGATTAGTCGCGAAGAGCGTTGCCTCCCACCCTCCCTGCGTGGCCTGCCACGCGATCCGCGCGTTGAGGACGCCGTAACCCGACTGCATTGAAATGGGCTCGTTCTGCGGATCGTTGAAGACTTTGCTTTGATAAGTGTAATCCGCGCGCGTGGTCAGCGTGCCGAAGCTCCCGAGAAGAAAGGCATACTCGACACCTGCGTTGCCCTTCCATCTCGGCGTAAGCGGAGGGACATCTTCGAGGGTCGGGCCGTCCGGGTTGTAGCCGACGCCAGGCTGCACGCTGTACGCCGCAGCTCCGAGGTCCAGCGCCCGATAGTTCAGATAGCCCACTGAAAAGTCCACGGTCAGGCTGTTCACCGGGCGAGCGGCCAGCTCGAGCTCGGCGCCGGTGATACGGGCATGACCCACGCTTTCGGTCAAAAATGCCGGCAGCCCGGTTCCCGGATCGGTGGTCGAGACCGGCAGCTGCAGGTCCCTGTACTCGCTGTCGAATACAGCCACATTGGCGCGCAGCCGATGATCCAGCCACTCGCTCTTGAGCCCCCATTCGTACGCCGTCAGCTTCTCCGGACCGAAGCTCGTAACCTGTGAGCGTGTGAGCGGCCTTGGGTTGAAGCCGCCGGACTTGTAGCCCGTGGAGTACTGCAGGTACGTCATGACATCGGGCGTCAATTGATAGGACAGCGCCAGCTTGGGATCGACTCTGGAGATCGAGACGTTGCCGGTCGGGTACGGGGGCGCGAAGCCTGTCAGGTAGTTGCCGAGGTTGGTCGGAAACAAGGGCACCGGGGAGCCGGGGATCGTGGGAACGATGCCGGTGAGATTGGGCTCGAAGCGGTAGAACTGGTAGCTCTTGGTCTCGTGGGAGTAACGGGCCCCGAGCTCCAGGCCCCACCGGCTGGAGAGACGATAGTTGACATGCAGGAACGCGGATTCGTCCTTCGATCCGGCCGGATCGCCCGTCAGAAACAGAATTCCGCGGCCGCCGACGTTGCTCGGCTGATCGACGATGCCGCTGTTGAAATCGGTGCTGTCGAGGTAGTACCCGCCCGCGGTCCACTCCAGGGCGTCCGCAAACAGTCGCCCGCTGACCTGCAGTTCCTCGCTGAACTGGTGATGCTGCAGGAAATTGATGGGCATGTTGCCGGTGAAGGGAGCACCGGAGGTGTCCTGGGCGAACTGACCATGATAGCGCCGATAGGCGGATACCAGCTTGACGTGCAGATCCTTCACCGGCGTGTCCCAGTCGACGGTGCCCGCCACGCCCCAGGAATAGAGGGTGCTTTCGTTCGGGAAGCTGATGCCGGTAATAGGATCGACGTACGTGGCGTATGTCGTGTAGGGGTCTGGCGTGACGAAGCGGGAGTCCAGAGGTACACCGAAAAGCGGTACCGAAGAGTTGGCACTGAAGAGGGAGAGTGCGTTCGAGACGTGCGTTCCGACAGCCAGCGGGCATTGAGGGTTTGCCGGCGGACACACGTGCGGCGGCAGCGCAAGGGCGATGACCTTGTTGGCAGGCGCCTCGCCGTGGTCGTCCGTCAGATCCCCGGCCAGATTGATGTCCAGTCCCGGGGCTGCCAGCCACCGCAGCGCGAGCCGCGCCACCTGAACATTGTCTCCGCCGTAAGTTCCCAGCTTGCAGCCGTTGAGGTAGGTCACCGGTTTGAGCCTGCCGGCCAGACCCGCCTTGGCGCAGGCAAAATCGAGCGTGGTCATGTACCCATCGCTGCGATTGGATCCCGCCGAAATGCGGGCGAAGAGGCGGTCCGGGATGAGGGCCACATCGAGCGCGCCCTTGAAGCGCTCGCGGTTGTAGCTGCCGTAACCTGCTTCCACGTATCCGCTGCCACTGCCTGTCGGCTTGGTGGTGTAGACGCGAACGGCGCCACCTTCGGTGTTCTTCCCAAACAGTGTCCCCTGGGGGCCGCGCAGAATCTCGACGTTGGCAACGTCTGTCAGGTCGAAAATAGAGCCGAACGCAGTGCCAAAGTAGACATCGTCGATGTAGAAGGCGACACCCGGCTCAAAAGTGTATTTGAAGTCGGATTGACCGACACCCCGGATGGACACGAAGGCCAGTTTCCCGAATCCCGATCCCGCCTGCTCCAGGTTTACGTTCGGTGCTACATCGGCCACCTGGGTCACGTTCTGGTAGCCATGTGCCTGGAGCTGTTCGCCGGTTAGAGCCGTGACGGCGATGGGCGCGGTCTGCAGGCTCTCGGTGCGGAATCGTGCGGTAATCACGACCTCCTCGAGCGGGGGACCCTCGTTGGATCCCGCAGCCTCGCCTGCCCCGGCAGCCGCGGGCACTGCAAGCAGCAGCACTACCAGGACGCTGATTCGGCCAAACGTCGCAGTCATGACATCCCCTCCCTGACACGACCCCAGTCTGCGCCGCAGTCGCCGGGCTGGCCAACCCGCGGTCAATGCCGTCCACTCTTTGGTACCCCTGGTGGGGCAAGTACATGGGAGGGGTCCGCGGCAACGCGGTGCGAATCGCTACAGCAGGATATCCCGCGTGGAGGTAATGAGAACGCACGTGCACCCGGTCTCACTCCAGACCCGGGCGTCGCCGCTCGGCGCTTCGGCTCGGTTGTAGTCGCCTGCTGACAGCTTCCGCTCATCGATCCACAGCTCACCGTGAAGCAGATGCAACTCTTCGATTCCTGCGTGCGTATGAGGCGGGTAGTGCGCTCCCGGGGCGAGGCGGACGAGCATGCTGATGCGACTGCGCTGCGTGTCGCTGGCGAGCAGTTTGCAGGCGATTCCGGGCGCCACCTCTTCCCACTGAGGATCCACCCACTGCGCGCAGTTGCCCACGGCCTCGGTATGAGCATCGATGCCGATGCGCTGCGCCAGGCGCCCCCAGACCGACTCCGCAGGCCTCAATACGTCCGTCGGCCAAGACACGAACGAGGCGACCAACGGTCCGAGGTCCGCCAGTTCCTGCTGACACTCACCACACTCCCGCAGGTGCTCCACCAACAAAGCGGCCTCGGCTTGCGGGAGCGCGTGCAGCACATATAAAGAGACCTGCTCCAGCTGAGGGCACTGGCCCTTGTCGGTCGGAGCGCTCATGACCGCAGTACCTGCGCCAGCGCCCCACGCAGCTTCCGCAAGGCGTTGCGGATTCGTGTTTTGACCGTCCCGAGCGGCTCGTTGAGCCGCTGCGCCACCTCGGAGTACGTCAACTCGCCGAAAAACGCGCTCTCGACCGCCTCCCGCTCGGGCGGTGTGAGAACCGCAAGTGCGCTTTCCAGCAGATGGCGCTGGCTCTGGAGATCCACTGCCTCGTCCGGTTCACGGACGCCCTCAGTCGGAGCGCTGGCCTGCGGAAACGGGGCAACCCGCTTTTTGCGGCTTTCGAAACGCAGCCGGTCGAGGGCACGGCTGCGGGCCTGGTTCAAGATCCAACCGAGAACCGGGCCGGTTTCGGCGTCATAGGAGGAAGCCCGCCGCCAGATATCGTGAAAAACATCGACGGTCAGTTCCTCTGCCGCAGCCCGGTCGTTGACGATCCGCATCATGAGGGTAAAAACGATGCGCTGTGCGCGGTCGTACAGCGACCGCAGGGCACGCTGGTCCCCGCTGGAGACGGCTTGGACCAGACTGACCCACTCGCTCTCCGCCGCCGGCTTCCTGTTGGCATACAACAACTCACCGAGGGTGCGAGGTGCGCCCTCACTCGGTTCCGACTCACTGGGAGGTCTCGTGGTCACGGCCGGGTATCATGCCGACCGCATTCGGACCCGGCAAGGCCAAGCCGCCGTTACCGTTGGCCGCATCGGACCGCGGGCCCGCACCGTTCGTCGCGCCCCGCCTGGGGCCGGAGGCGCCCCGGCCGGCGCCGCCGTTCTCGCGTTCGAACTCCCACGCTGCAAAGCAATGCTGATGGAGGTGCTGATTGTCCTGGTCCAGGCCCTCCCGAGCGAAGTCCAGCTCAAGCTCGGTTTGGTTGGCCTGTATCGGCAGCCCGCAAACGGCACAGCTCGCTCCGCACCCCGGCCCGCCCCACATACGGTGCGGACGGTCGTTCGGAAGCTTGCCATTCCTAAGCGCTTCGCGCGCCAATTCACGCAGCCTGGTCTCCTCGTCCATCTTCTCCCGTCCTCCACCTGACTCCGACCCGCCTCTCCCCGTTCCATACGTCAAAGGCGGCCGTCCGGATTGGATTTGCGGTAGAGGGAGATTGCTACGCAGAAGGCTCCGTTGCTGCGCGTCCAGACTCATCGTGCGCACCGCGAGGCTTCCTGCGAATCCCGGCCAGACAGGCGGTGAACTCGGCGCCGAACAGAAAAATCTGCGAAGTGTAGTAAAGCCAGAGCAGCAGTGCGGCAAACGAAGAGGCCGCACCGTACGCCGACGGTTGCGTGGAATGGGCAAGATACAACCCGACTCCCCAGCGACCGCCATCGAAGAGCACCGCTGTCAGCACGCCTCCTCCTATCACGACGCGCCATGGCAATCTTCGGGCAGGCATGTAGCGGAACATCAGGGCAAACAGCGCCGTCACGAGCGCCAGGGAAATCAACACATCCGCGACGCCGATGAGAGCGACGAGTGCAGGGTAGGCGGCGGCGAACCGGCTGCGCAAGCCCGCAAGCCCCGCCGACAACGTCAGGGAGATCAGCAGCAGAAAGCCGATCGTGAGAATGAAACCGAAGGACAGCAGGCGCGTGCGCAGCCAGCCCCAAACGCCGCCGATGGCCAGAGGCTGGCTCTGCCAGATCAGTTCGAGGGCCGCCTGCAGGGCGGCCAGCACGGTGGTGGACCCGATGAGCAGCGTCGCGATACTGACAAGGGTCGCAACGACGCCTTGGGTACGCTGCGCGCTGTGAACCGCCCCGAGCAGTACTTTGGCGGTCGCCGGGCCGAAGAGAGCCGACAACTGGGAGGCGACCTGCGCATCGGCCGTCGTCTCGTTGAAGAACAGGCCGGCCAGTGTCAGCAGGATGACCAGCAACGGCGCAATCGAGAAAGCGCAGTAGAATGCGAGCGCGGCGCCGGTGTTGGATGCGTTGTCGCCGCTCCAATGACGGCCCGCGCACGCGACCAGACCGGAATACCGCCGCAGTAACCGGATCACCGCGTCAACACCGAAGAGGCGAGAAAGACCGCCGCAGCCAGGGCCATCACGCCGGTCGCAGCCCAGCCAAAGGCCTTCAGACGCCGCGAAAGGGTGAAACTTCGCATCACCTTGCGGCGAGTCGCCAGCAACATCAGCAGCACCATCACGGGCACGGCCACGATGCCATTCAGCACGGCCGCCCAGACGAGCGCCTTCATGGGATTCACGCTGAGGACATTCGCCAGAGTGCCGAGTCCTGTTGCCAGAGCGATCGCACCGTAGAACCCTTTCGCCTGCAGCGGAGCGCGAGACAGGCCTACGGGCCAGCGTCTCGCCTCCCCTAACGCGTACGCCGCCGACCCCGCAAGAACAGGCACGGAGAGAAGACCGGTACCCACGACGCCCAGTGCAAACAGGCCAAACGCCCACGGGCCGACGACGGGGCGCAATGCCTCGGCAGCCTGTGCGGCAGTGCCGATCTCCCGAACGCCTTGTGTGTGCAGAGTGGTGGCGAAAGTGATGACAATCGCGAGCGCAACGAGGTTCGACACCGCCATTCCGACCAGGGTATCGAGGCGGATGCGAGCGAGCGCGCTCGGCGCCTGTTCGGGGTGTTTGATCAGGGGCTCGCGCAGCGGTTCGGCTTTGGTGTCCTCGACTTCCTGGGCGGCCTGCCAGAAGAAAAGGTACGGACTGATCGTGGTGCCCAGAATCGCCACGACGGCGAGCCAGAAGTCCGCATCGCCGCTCCACTGGGGCCAGATCAATCCCCACCCGAGCTGCGCCCAGGGGATGTGGACCGTCAGGAGCGTACCGAAGTACGTGAAGAGCGAAAGCGTCAGCCACTTCAGTACGGCGACGTAACGCTTGTGTTGGAGGAAGACCTGCGCGGCGGTGCACACCGCGCCAAACAGCACCACGCCCACCCCGGCGGGGAGGGGAATGAGCAGTCGGGTCGACTCGGCCATCGCGCCCAGGTCCGCGCCGATGTTGAGGACGTTGGCTGCAAAGAAGAGCCCCACGATGCCCTGGACGAGCCAACGGGGATAGTGCTCCCGGAGATTGCCGGCGATTCCTCGCCCCGTCGTGCGCCCGATGCGCGCGGCAATGGCCTGGATCGCGACCATGAGCGGGTACGTGAGCACCAAAGTCCAGCCGAGGCTGAAGCCGAACTGCGCCCCCGCCTGTGCGTAGGTCGCGATGCCGCTAGGGTCGTCATCGGCAGCGCCGGTGACCAGTCCCGGACCCAGAACCTGCCACAGTCGCGGCTTGCTCGGAGCAACGACCGTTGCCGCTCCTCGAGGCAGGGTCACGGTCGAGCTCTTGGGGGGGACGCGTCGAGTCACAGCCTCGAGCTACGCAAGCAATGCGCCTGGATTTCGGGCTATGCCCGAAAGCCCGAATCGGTGCGCGCTCGTACGGGACGATTTCATTCGAATCGGCATCGTGGGTCATCACGAAGACCGCATGCTGCAGTCCCCTGCGCCGGTCATGAGCGTGACAATCCAGGCCGTTCACCGGTCTCCTGTCCGTGGCACACCGCAGGGGCCAGGCGATGCCATTGATGAGCGTGCGGTGTAACGAAGGGTGAGTCCCATTCGAAGGGTCTATAGGTAGCGTGAACTCCTCCGATCGAGAGAGGCACTGGACGCAGTTGATGGAGCAATCGCTCCAGGGTGACTTCTGCGCCTATGAGCAACTACTCGTGCTGCTCACCGTGGCCGTGCGAAATGTGGTACGCGGGCGAGCCCGCGCAGCGGGACTGGACCCGGAGGACGTTGTCCAGGAAGTTCTGCTGGCGCTTCACCTGAAGAGAAATACGTGGGTGACCGGCACGCCGGTAGCGCCATGGGTTGCCGCAATAGCGCGCAACAAGATCGTGGATTCGCTGAGACGTCGTGGAACTCGCATTGAAGTCCCGCTCGACGATGTGATCGAGACACTCTGGATAGACGAGGCCGAGAGCGAAGGTCAGGCCCATGATCTGGAGCGAGCACTCGGCCGCCTGAATGAGCGGCAGCGTGATGTCGTGCGTGCGGTGTCGCTCGAGGGACGCACCGCGCAGGAGGTGGCCACTCGCCTGCAGATGACCGAGGGCGCGGTTCGTGTCACTTTGCACAGGAGTCTTAGAGCCTTGGCAGCGGCGTTTCGTGCGGTGCCCAATGAAGACTGAAGAACTCATTCGCGTCCTCGCGGCCGACGGGGCGCGACCGGTCATCCCCATTGGCCACACGCTCTCGCGAGCACTCATGTTGGGAGCCGTGCTTTCGACAGCGCTCTTCTTCCTGATCCTGCATCCGCGAGCGGATATCGGCGCAGCGGTACAGACTCTCCGGTTCGACTTCAAACTGGTTGTCGTGGGGTGCGTGGCGGCCGGGGCCGCTCTCTTCGTGGCC
>Ga0070681_10002541_pt1 | contig 16738 bp, 12 predicted proteins | sample KBSC83BmetaG_FD_65650 | JGI IMG/M metagenome (GOLD analysis project Ga0070681, IMG submission 65650) | Corn rhizosphere microbial communities from Kellogg Biological Station, Michigan, USA - KBS C8-3B metaG | ecosystem: Host-associated > Plants > Roots > Rhizosphere | place: USA: Michigan...
CGCATTCAACAACTCGGCACACCAGCCGAATTGCGTCACAGCCTGGGAGCGTCGCGCCTCGAGATCCGGACGCAGGGCCTCGAGAAAGCCGCCCGAATCCTGACACAGGATCTTGACGGCAACTCCGAGATCATCGACGTCCAGCGGTTTGGCGATCGGCTCGACGTGCTCGTGCACGACGACACGCAGGCGGAGCAGCATCTGCGCCAGCAACTCGAGACGGCCGGCGTCGCCATCGACGAGATTCGCGTTGACGAGCCGCTGCTCGAGAACACGTTCGTCGCGCGGCTCCGCGCGCTCGGGCAGCAAGTCAGGGAGATTCCATTTCCTGCCGGAAAAAATCACCAGGCGTTGCGCGGTCAGATCGCGATTGGCGCTCAGCATCTGACCCGCGACTTCGGCCAGTTTCGGGCGGTCCACGACCTCAGCCTCGACGTTCGCTACGGCGAGGTCTACGGCCTGCTCGGGGCAAACGGCGCCGGCAAGACCACCACGATCAAGATGCTGTGTGGCTTGCTCGATCCGAGCGAAGGACAAGTCCAGCTTGCCGGCGTGCAGCGCACCATCCGCACGTCGGCCGTGCGGCAATGCGTGGGATACATGTCGCAGAAGTTTTCGCTGTACGACGATCTGCCGATCGACGAGAACCTCGAATTCTTCGCCGGCGTCTACGGCGTCTCGCCGGAGGAACGAAGCCACAAGATCGCGTGGGTGTTGAAGTTTGCGGGTCTCGAGGGCAGGGAGCATCAGCTCGTCGGCAGCCTGCCCGGAGGATGGAAACAGCGCGTCGCGTTTGGCGCGGCCATTCTTCACGAGCCCACCGTGCTCTTTCTGGACGAACCGACGTCAGGCGTCGATCCTGTTGCGCGAAGGACGTTCTGGACGCTGATCAACCGGCTGGCGGATCGCGGCACTGCGATTCTGGTCACCACGCACTATCTCGAAGAAGCCGAACAGTGCAACCGGCTCGGTTTCATGGTAGCCGGTGAGCTGGTTGCCGAAGGATCGCCGAGCGGCATCAAGAGTCAGCAAGCGGGCCATCTCATCGAACTCCAGGTGTCCGCGCCGCAGCTCGCAACCGACCGGCTCAAAACCATCATGGAGCGCTGGCGGGTGTCGCTGTTCGGCGATCGCGTGCACGTGATCACCGTAGAGCCCGTCGACGACGCCGTGCGGCGAATCACCGCGGAGCTCCAGGCTGCAGGGGTTCGCGTGCTGTCGGCTCGCGAGGCGCGCTTCTCGCTCGAAGACGTGTTCATCAGCGTGGTCGAACAGGCCCGAGTGGCCGGGAAGGTGGCGCGTGAGGACTGAGTCCTTCAAGCGCGTGATCGCGCAGACGCGGAAAGAACTGACCGAGCTGCTGCGCGATCGCCTCGCGATTGCGCTTGCCTTGTTGCTGCCGCTCCTGCAGCTGGCCTTGCTCGGCAGCTCATTCGCGCTGATCGTGCGCGACCTTCCCATCATCGTGCAGGACTACGACGATTCGACCGCCTCGCGGGCGCTGATCGACCAGTTCCGCGGGTCGCTGACGTTCCGCATCGTGCCCTGGCCCACCGATCGCCAGCCTGATGTCGCGTTTGCTGACGGCCGGGCCCGCGGCGCCCTCGTCATTCCTGAGGACTTCGGGAGAAATCTCGCGCGTGGGACCACTGCCGACGTTCAGATGATCGTCGACGGCTCTGACGCGAACACCGCGAAGCTGCTTGCGGGCTATGCCGGCGGCGTGGTGCGCTCCTTCAATCAGGCGCGCGGTTCCGTCCCGGTGCGCGCTGGCGTCCAGACGGCGATCCGCTTTTGGTACAACCCCTCCCTCTCGTCGCAGAAGTTCTATGCGCCCGGCATCTTCGTGATGGCGCTCTCGATGTTTCCCCCGCTGCTCGCAACCCTGGCGATGGCGCGGGAGGGCGAGCTGAAAACCATTCTGCAGGTCTACGTGTCGAATATTTCCGCGCACGAGTTCGTGCTCGGCAAAGTGCTGGCGTTTGTGGTCGTCGGACTGGCCGAAGCGAGCGTTCTGCTCGTGTTCTTATTCAGCTTCTTTGGAATCCGGCTCGCCGGCGATCCGACGCCGTTCATGCTCGCGACGCTCCTCTACACATTCTGCGTAGCGTCGTTCGGTGTGATGGTGGGCGCGGCGATTCCCAATCAGGGCGCAGCGATGCAAACCGTGATGTTCGGGGGATTTCTCCTCGTGTTCATGCTTTCCGGCTTGATGTTCCCGCTGTCGAACGTGCCCATCGGCCTGCGGTGGATATCGAATCTCGTCTGGGCCCGCTACTACATCGAAATCGTGCGCGACGCGTTTCTGCAGGGCGGCGGGTGGCCGGCTGTCTGGTACAAGGTTCTGGTGATCGCCGCTATCGGCTCGGCATTTTACGGCGTGGCCTGGCGCCGCATGCGCCGCATGCAGCTCGAGGTTTAGCCCATGCAGCTCGGGTTCGGTCGCCTCGTGTCGCATCGATTCATCGCGCTGGTCAGGAAGGAGCTGAATCAGATCAAGCGCGACAAGCGAATCATGCTGTCGCTCGTGCTCCCGCCGTTGCTGCAGCTGATGCTGTTCGGCTCGGTCATGAATCCGGAGGTGACCAATCTTCCGCTCGGAGTCGTCGACGACAGTCGTTCGCCGGCCAGCCGCGATCTGATCGCGGCACTTGCCGAAAGCGGAAGCTTCAGGCTGCACATGCTCTACGGATCGATCGACACGATGGGCAACGACATCAGCAAGGGGACCATCGACGCGGGCGTCGTGATTCCATACGACTTCGCCCGCGATCTCGAACGGGGACGGACAACCACCGTGCAGGTGCTCCTCAACGCGATGAACGCCAACACGGCCGCCATCAGCCAGGGTTACATTCAGGGTGTCGTGCAAAGTTTCAACATGACGCTTCGCCAGCCGTCGGTGGCACTGAATGTTCAAGCGGTACCGACCGCGGCTTCGTCACGCGGCATTGCCCAACTGCGGCCGACGCTGCTCTATAACCCGGGCGGCGTCACCACCTGGTTCATCGTGACGGGACTCCTAGGCGTCCTCCTGCTCATGAACGGCACCATCACCGCATCGACGACGATGGTGAAGGAACGAGAGGCCGGAACGCTCGAGCAGCTGCTGATGACGCCGGCGAGCATCTCCGAGATCATCATCGCCAAGATCGCCCCGCCGTTCTTCCTGCTGGGTATCACCGGCCTCGTGGCGATGGCCGTCCTCGAGTTGTACTTCCACGTCCCCTTCCGGGGCAGCGTCACGCTGCTGGCCGTGACGTCGGCGTTGTGCTTGCTGTGCGGGATAGGAATTGGAACAGCCGTCGCGACCGTCACGAAATCCGCACAACAGGCACAGCTGGCCATCTTCTTCCTCAATCCGCCGCTCATCTCGCTTTCCGGCGCGTTGATGCCGGCCGAAGCGATGCCGTCATGGATGCGGCCGTTCACCGCCGTCAACCCGGTATATCACTATGGCGTGATTGCACGGGCCACGCTGATCAAGGGGAGCGGCCTCGTCGATCTCTGGCCCAACGTACTCGCGCTGCTGATTTTCGCGGTCGGGCTCGTGTCGGTCAGCGTGTGGCGATTCCGCCGGCAACTCGGTTAGCCGATGCCGCTCCAACCGTACGTGGTGTCCGGCTTGAGCCGGACCGTCGTGCCCACCTAAGGAGAAGCGATCGCATGTCCATCACTCAGATCACCAGGGCACGGCACTTGTGTGCGAGCCTGATCCTGATTCTCGGTGCCGCGCCGAACGCGAACGCACAGCTGTCCGCACCGGCCCCTGCGGGTCCCCCTCCGATACAGGTGCCACTCTCAGGCCGTGGAACGTCGCCGGGCGCGGTGGTGGCGACCGAAACGGCTGTTCCGGGACCGACGACGGGCGTCAACACGCTCAATCCTGTCGTCGACGTAGAGGGCGCGTTTCGCGGAGCGATCAGCAGTACGCGCGGTCGTCCGTTCTCCGGCATGTTGTCGTTTCGCGAGGCGATCGAACGCGGGCTCGCATTCAATCTCGGTGCGATTGACTCGTCGTCTCTACTGAAGCAAGCGCGCGGTCTGCGCGGTGTGGCGCGCAGCGCGCTGCTGCCCAATCTCGTCGGCAACGCGTCCGTGACGGCCGAGCAGTTCAATCTCGCCGCAATCGGCGTGCAAGGCACGCCGCTCCCAGGCTTTACGTTTCCAACCGTCACCGGACCATTCAGCATCTACGACCTTCGCATGCGGCTGTCGCAGGCCGTGGTCGATCTCACGGCGTGGCACAACTACCGCTCGGCGAGTGCGACCGCTCGCGCCGACGAACTCACGATCGAGGACACTCGAGATCTCATCGTTCTCGCGGTCGGGGGAACCTATCTGCAGACGCTGGCGACCGGGGCTCGCGTCGAGTCGGCGCGCGCCCAGCTCGATACCGCGAACGCGTTGTATCAGCAGAACGCGCAGCGTCGAGCGGTGGGAATCGTCGCGCAGCTCGACGTCGATCGCAGCCAGGTGCAGGCCCTGTCGCAACAGCAGCGGGTCCTGTCGCTCGAGGCGGACTTCGCGAAGCAGAAGATCAACCTCGCGCGGATGGTCGGCCTGCCGCCAGTGGACACCTACAATCTCGCCGATCGCATCCCCTACTCCGCAGCGCCGCCGCTGTCAGTGGACGATGCCCTGCGGCAGGCACGCGAACAGCGAGCCGACCTGAAGGCCGCGGCAGCGCAAGTGGAGGCGGCCGAGCGTGCTCTGGCAGCCGCTCGGGCCGAACGATTGCCCGCCGTGACCCTGAATGCGGACGCCGGCGCGCTCGGCAATACACCTGCGACTGCGCAACTCACTTACGCCGTCGTCGGCGCCGTCCGCGTGCCGATCTGGCTCGGAGGACGCATTTCGGGAGAGATCCAGCAGGCAGAAGCGGCAGTCATGCAGCGGCGAGGCGAGCTCGAGGATCTGCAATCGCAGGTCGAAGGTGACGTTCGCAAATCGTTTCTCGATTTGCGCGCCGCGACGGCCCAGGTCGAAGTCGCGGATCGAAACCGTCAGGTCGCCGCGGAGGCGCTCACCTTGACGCGCCAGCGATTCGATGCTGGTGTCAGCGACAACGTGGAAGTGATTCAGGCTCAGGAGGCGCTGTCGAACGCGGAGCTCGATTACATCAACAGTATCTTCTCGCACAACGTTGCGAAACTCGGCCTCGCGCGTGCCATCGGGCAGACCGCCGAACGCGTGTCAGACTTCGTGCCCACGACGCCGTAAATGGCGGCATGAACGCGAGGCCGGGACGATCAGTAGAGCCTTCGGTCTCGGCGTCGAGACTCGGGGCGCGGGGCACCGCTGACCGATTAGGTAGGGGGCGGCTTTTAAGCCGTCCCGATCGCATTCACTCGGCTACAGTAGCGCGATGGAACGAGTTTTTGCGGTAGTGCGGTCGCGCGGGCCTGCGTACGACGACTCCAAACCACTCGAAGCGCAAACCGGCTGGGCGGCGCATGCGAGATTCATGGACGCTCTCCACGACGAAGGCGTCGCGGTACTGGTCGGACTCCTCGAAGGCACGCGCGATGCGCTCCTGATCCTGAGAGCTTCGAGTATCTCCGAAGTCACCGAACGGCTCGCGTCCGACCCCTGGACCCTGAATGGGTTGCTGACGACGAAACAGATCATGCGTTGGCAACTTCGACTCGGCTCGCTGGACACAATTGGGCGAGCCTGAACAGTTCTCTATATGCGATCTCGGCAGAACACCAACAGGCTGCCGAGCAGTGTCGGCGAAGCCGGCGTGAATAGTGCTCTCACAGGAGATACTCGATGGCTGACGAACTTGGGGCAACACGTTGGTCTGTCGCGCCGTACTTCATCGTCGACGATGTAATCGCGACCGCGAACTACTACCGCGACAAACTTGGTTTCTCGTATGACCGGTTTTGGGGCGAGCCCCCTGGCTTCTGCATGGTGCATCGTCGCGGCGTGACCATCATGCTGAGCCAGCTTGAGGAGCAAGGACGCATGAATCCGAACCGTGTCGCGGATCCGGAGGAAGGCGCGTGGGATGCGTACATCTGGGTCGACGACTCGAAGTGCCCCCCTCGATTCGTGTTCATCGCAGCACTGACTCTCTGACACCGATGGCGAGCTTCGTTTGGAGACGTCACGCAGTTCGACTGCCGACCGAAAGACGACCCTCGCGACGTATCGACGCGAGTGAATCTACCTGCGAACCCAGCGCGCTCAGCAGTTAATTTGTATACTCGACCGCCATGCTTGACGACGACGAAGACGATGTTGGGGCCGAGATCGAAGACGAGCCGCAGGAAGATCAGACCGGCGATGCGATCTATTTCCGGCTGCTGACGGCGGCGAACGTCGCGGGCCTCGTTTCCATGGACGAATTGATCGAAGCCATGGATGGTGCGCTTCGACAGTTCTCCGCCGGCGGCGTCGAACAGCCGGTTCGTACCGTTGTCCCGGTCGCCGACCAGAAGGTGTTCGCGGTCATGCCGGCGTACGTGCGCGTTCCAGGCGCAGTGGGCGCGAAGCTGGTAAATGTCTTCGGGGCAAACGCAGCGCTCAACCTTCCAACGCATCTCGCGACAATTCTGCTGTTCAGCCCCACTACCGGGGCCCTCGTCTCGGTGATGGACGGACGGGTGATCACGGAAATGCGAACGGCGGCGGTCTCGGCCCTATCGGCGCGCGAGTTGGCGCGCGATGATGCGGAAACGCTGGCGATCATCGGATCAGGCGCACAGGCACGAAGCCATCTCGAAGCGATGGAGCGTGTGTTCGAACTCAAAGAGATTCGCGTCTGGAGTCCGACGCCCGATCATCAGATGGCCTTCATCACCGAGATGTCGGAGACGACGGACACGAAGATCATTGGCGGCAATTCTGCCGAAGACGCCGTTCATCGCGCGGATCTGATCGTCCTCGCCACCTCGTCCGCGCAGCCGGTGGTTCAGCGCGAGTGGGTCGCGAGCGGATCGCACGTGATCAGCATTGGTGCGTGCCGGCCCAATCAGCGCGAGATGGATCCGGCGCTGCTCGGTGGCGGACGCGTGTTCGTCGATTCCCGTGCAGCCGCACTCGTCGAATCGGGCGATATCGTGATGGGAATTCAGCAGGGCCATTTCGCCGCCGCTCGCATCGTCGGCGAACTCGGCGAGGTGCTGGCCGGAAAGGTCGAAGGACGCAGCGCGGCCGGCGACATCACGATCTTCAAATCGCTCGGGCTGGCGGTCGAGGACATCGTGGCAGCCGATTTGGTCTATCGCAAGGCGATCCAGCAGGACGTCGGCGACGAGCTCGAACTCTGACGATCACTGCACGATGGGCGTCTGCGCAGGTCCGAGCCCTCGGTAAACGAATTTCTGAATCCGTTTGCCCTCATAGGTTTCGCCGATGAACAAATTCCCTTTCGAATCCGAAGCCATTACGTGTGCGCCGTAGAACTCACCTGCACCATGCCCCGCATGACCGAACGCGCTGACGACTTCGAGCGTGTCTCGCCGCAGAATCCAGATTTGCTGATTCGTGCCGTCGTTGACGATAAGAAACGTCTGAGCGGGATCGGTCGAAAACACGACATCCCACACTGAGCCGCTGCCAAACGTTCTTTTGGCGACGAAGCCTTCTTTCACGAAGGTGCCGTCTTTGCGAAACACCTGAATGCGATCGTTGGTGCGGTCACAGACATACACGAGACCGTCGTGGGCAATTCGCGCGGCATGGACAATGCGGAATTGCGGCGGGGGCGGACCATCTGGATCGTACTGACTCGGGCGATTCTCATTTTGCACGGCGCCGCTGAACGGGCTCGGCAGCTTTTCTCCCGCCTGCGTGAAATAGGAATCGTCCGGACGTTTGCCGTACGCACCCCAATGACGCTTATAGGCGCCCGAGGTCGCGTCGAAGACGATGACGCGGTGATTGACGTAGCCGTCAGCGACATACAACTCGTTGGCCGCGCGATCGATTTCAATGCCGGCCGCGCCGCCGAGATTTTTCGTGTCGTTGCTGCCTTGGTTTTGGCCCTTGTGCCCGATCTGCAGCAGAAACTTGCCTGCTCGCGTGAACTTCAGAAGCTGTGCATCCTTCTCGCCGCCACCACCAATCCAGACGGTGTCGCGTTCGACGTAGATGCCGTGTTCGAGATCCGGCCACTCGTACCCGTCACCTGGTCCACCCCACGACGAGAGCAGATTGCCGGCCTGATCGAATTCCAGCACAGGCGGCGCCGCCCGCCAGATCGAGCGCGTTTCATTGGGCTGCAGCGTTGATGGCCGATGAACGATCCAGACGTGATCGTTCGCGTCGACGTGCACGCCGGCGACAGCACCGAGGATCCATCGATTGGGCAACGGCTTTGGCCACTTCGCGTCGACCGCGAATGTCGGTACTTGCATGGGGGTCTGCGCGGCGCCAACCGCGGTGAGAAGCGCGAGCGTGAGGACTGCGACTCGCATGGCTCGGTCTGATTCTAACGTCATTTGGATACCGAGCTCGGGTCGCTGACATCGCAGCGTCTCGGTGGTACGGTCTTCGGATTGGTCGCGGCGCAACGACGCTGAACAGAGCCTTCTCAACCGCTTTTGTGAGACCATCAACAGCCGGTCCGGCAGGCGACCGCTTCGGCGTCGCTCCGGCGTTCATTCAATTTTTGAGGGGCCAATGACAATCTCACTTCGGACGACCGCGACAGGTTTCGTGATGGTGTTAGCTGTCGCTGCCATCGCGGCGGCGCAGGGTCGGGGCAACGCGCCGCTTCCACCGGGTTACGCCGCGCCCACGACAACCACCGAACACGGTCGCGCACCTCGCATGAAGAGCAACGAGGTCACTGCGGCGCGGCATTTCAATCTGAACTTCTCGCGCGACGACGATCCGATCGCGGGCCTGGCGGAATTCGCCGAGACGAACCATCTGACCGACTGCCGCTTCACCGCGATTGGCGCGTTCGGCACAGCAGTTCTCGGGTGGTTCGACCCGGCCGTGGGCGCCTACAAGAAGATCGAGGTCCCGAGCGAAGCGGAAGTTGTCGCGCTGACGGGATCGATCCGGATGCAGAACGGCAAGCCGTACGTCCACGCGCATGCCGTCCTCGGAATGCCGGACGGCACGACGCGCGCCGGACACATCATCGACGCAAAGGTGTCGCTGTCACTCGAGGTGTACTTGACGTCGGGAGACCCGAAAGCGCAGTAGGGAACGCCGTTCAGGCGTCCCACCATCGAAAACCGTGCCGGAGAGGCCCTCATGAAACGCCTTGTCCTCGCCGCCGCCCTACTCATGGGCGCCGCGGTGCTTTCCGCGCAGCCGCCGACCATCGGTGAATTTTTCGATCGATTCACCACGGAGTGGGTTCGCCAGAACCCGAACCAGGCGGTCACTGCCCGATTCTTCTCGGGCGCGGAACAGCAGGCCCTCGACCGTCAGTTGACGCCGCAGACTGACGAGTGGGCGCGCCGTCGGCGCGAGCTTGCCAGGCGCGGCCTCGCGGAGCTCGCCCGCTACGACTTCTCGCGTCTCAACACGATGGATCGCCGCTCCGGCGAATTGATGCGGTGGCAACTGCAGATCATCGTGGACGGCGAACCGTATGACGACTACGCGTTTCCCTTCGAGCAGTTCGGCGGCGTGAATGTGAATCTCGTGTCCGCGTTCACCGTCGGCCAACCGCTACGCAGCGATCAGGACGCAGAAAATTATCTGGCGCGATTGCAGCAGGTCAGCACGCGGATCGACGAGTCGATCGCGGTGGCTCGCCGGGTTGCAGCGAAGAAACTGGTCCCGCCACGGTTCATCCTGAACCTCACCATCAGTCAGATGCAGCAGTTCATCGGTTCCCCGCCGGCCACCAATCCGCTGGTCACCACGGTCGCCGACAAACTCGCGCTCATCACCACCATGCCCGCCGCCAGGCGTGAGGAACTTCGCGCCCGCGCCGAGCGCATCGTCGCCGACCAGGTGTATCCAGCGTGGCGTCGCGCCATCGCGTTCTTGCAGCCGCTCGTTCCCACTGTGAATGACGATGCCGGGTTGTGGCGGCTGCCGGGTGGAGCGGAGGCGTACGCGTACAACCTCCGGCGCTACACGACGACTGATCTCACTCCGGATCAGATTCATGAGATCGGACTGCAGCAGGTCGCACGAATCGAAGGCGAGATGGACGTGCTGCTGCGTCAGATTGGACGGACTCAGGGGTCAATCCAGGATCGAATCGCGCAGTTGAAAAAAGATCTGGCCTATCCGTTGACTGAAGAAGGACGCGCCGCAATCATGACGGAGACCAACCGTATCCTGCAGGATGCCGAGCGTCGCGCCGCGACGTTGTTCGACCATCGGCCCGCCACGCCAGTGATCGCGCGAGCATATCCGAAGTTTCAGGAAGCGAATGCGGCCGGGAGCTATAGCGCACCTGCGCCAGATGGCTCGCGGCCAGGCGTCTTCCAGATTCCGCTGCGGCCCGAACGGATGACGAAGTTCGGATTGAGGACGCTGGTCTATCACGAGACGGTTCCTGGTCATCATTTTCAAATCGCGCTCGAGATGGAGAACAGCGACGAGCCACGATTCCGTCGGATCCGCGCACTTGGCGGAATTCCAGCGGTGACGGAGGGCTGGGGACTCTACGCCGAGCGCTTGGCCGCCGAATCCGGTTGGTACGACGGCGACGTGGAAGGCCGACTGGGTCAACTCGACGGCGAATTGTTCCGAGCGCGCCGGCTCGTGGTGGACACGGGGATCCACGCCAGGCACTGGACGCGTCAACAGGCGATCGACTACGGCATCGAGGCGAGTGAAGTTGAACGGTACGTGGTCTATCCAGGTCAGGCGTGCGCGTACATGCTCGGTCAGTTGAAATGGCTGGAGCTTCGCGACAAAGCCAAGGCCGCGCTCGGCGATCGCTTTTCGTTCAAGGAGTATCACAATGCCGTACTTGAAATCGGCACGCTGCCGCTCCCGATGCTCGACCGCGAAGTGACCGCATACATCCAATCCAGGCGCTGATCTGATCTTTTGTGGGACGGCCTCAAGGCGGTCCCCTACCGAGATTCGTCCCTCGTCTATGATCGAAGCGTGTCCACCAACCACGTCCTCGAGCACGCTCGCACGTATTTCGACGAACTGAACGGCGTCTACAACGGGGTTCACAAGACGAAGGAAGATCTGTTCTGGGCCACCTACATGGCCACCAGCGACGACCAGGCTGGTTTCGCACGGGCGGAGCGCGCCTACAAGGACTTCATCTCTGACCCCGAAAGACTGCGCGCGACCCGCGATCATCTGGAGCAGTTGCACTCTCTCACCGCCAGTCGAGAGCGTGACGCGTTACTGCACGGGTTGAAAGGCTGGCTGGCCGTTTTCGAAGCCAATATCATCGACAACGACGAGGGCCACGCGCTGATGCGCGAGATCATCGATGCTGAAGCGGCGCTCTTCGCCCGCAAGCGCGAGCTGCAGCCGCGTCATCTCAACGAGCGCGGCGAGTCGGAGGTCGCCTCGCTCAGCATGCTCGCGACCAACCAGGCGACCAACCCCGTCGAGGAGAGACGACGAAGCTCGTTCGAGGCCTTTCACGAGATCGAGCGGTGGGTGCTGACTCACGGCTTTCTCGATCTCGTGACCATCCGCAACCGGTTCGCGCGAGCGCTCGGATTCGACAACTACTTCGAGCTGAAGTTGCGCAAGAACGAACGCATGACCTCGGCCGGGCTCATGGCGATTCTCGACGACTTCCTCGAGCGGACCCACGCCGCGAATATGCGGGGCCTGGAAGACATCCGGTCCAGGCACGGCGACGCTGCGGTCAAACCGTGGAACCTCCGATTTTTCACCACCGGCGACGTCGCGCGACAAATGGACGCATACATGCCGTTTGGTGTCGCACTCCGCCGCTGGATAGAGAGCTTTCGACGGTTAGGTATCCAGTTCCGCGGAGCCGTCATGCAGCTCGACCTGCTGGAACGCAGCGGCAAGTATCAGAACGGCTTTTGTCATAGTCCCGTTCCAGCGTGGTTCGATGAACAAGGCCGGTGGGTGGCGAGCCACATCAATTTCACGGCGGAAGCCAAACCGGATCAGATCGGCAGCGGACTTCGCGCGATCAACACGCTGTTCCATGAGGGAGGCCACGCGGCGCACTTCGCCAACGTGCTGCAGAACTCGCCGTGCTTCTCTCAGGAATACGCGCCGACGTCGATGGCCTATGCCGAAACCCAATCGATGTTCTGCGATAGCCTGCTGAACGATGCAGACTGGCTGGTTCGGTATGCCCGCAACGCGAGCGGCGATACCATGCCGCTGCCTTTGATTCGCGACCGCATCACCACGACGCAGGTCGTTCGCGCCTTCGACGAACGATCGATCGCGGTCGTCCCGTATTTCGAGTCGGCGTTGTATCGTCTGCCCGACTCGGCGCTCACGGCCGAGGCGGTGCTCGGCCTTGCGCGCGAAACCGAATTACGAGTCCTTGGCATGGAGAGCCCCCGACCGCTTCTCGCAATTCCGCATCTCCTGAATCAGGAATCCGCTGCGTCCTATCAGGGGTATTTGCTGGCCCACATGGCCGTGTACCAAACCCGCGCGTTTTTTCTGCGCGAGCATGGATACCTCACCGACAACCCGTCGATTGGCCCTGCACTGGCCAGGCATTACTGGGCTCCCGGCAACAGCGTCGATCACGAAGCGACGCTGCGCAGCCTCACGGCCGAAGGCTTCTCGGCCCGCTATCTCGCCGAGGAATGCAATCGCTCGATCGACGAAGCCTGGAGTGAAGCCGAAGCGGCCATCAAAAGTGCGGCCGCACGCCAATATTCCACCAATGTGCCCCCCACCTTGGATGCAGACATTCGGGTCGTACACGGCACCGAGTTGCTCGCCGACTCCGGGAGCGGCGAGGACGCCATGTGCGCGCGCTTCGAACAGTGGGTTCGTTCGCACTACCCGTCTCCGTTGAACTAAGTCCGGCGAACGAACGCGATCCCCTCGCGCGATCACAGATCAGCCGGAACGGCTCAACTGGATCAGTTACCTCATCGCGTGAGCTGCCATCGCCCTCGCGTTTTTTTCTGCGACGGCTCAGATTGTTTCTCTTCAGTTCAAATGTAAAGTAAGTGGACTGCGAATCTGCATGGGTTGCCTGGGCTGTCGTTTCCCTTGGAAGTTCGTTAATTCCCTTCACAACAATCTCGACAACTACTCGCGCAAACCAATCACGCACACAATCGGTCGCGTAGTCAGTGCCTTGATCGGTGCGGCGCTCGCAGCGAGCGTGGGTTGCACATCGAGCAAACTGAATTCAACTGAACCTTCGGGCTCGAAATGTCAGGTCACCGTCTCGAGCGCTGACGGGACCATCGCCGCAGCGGGAGGGACGACAACGGTTGCGATCGCGGCGCAACCCGAATGTGCATGGACCGCCAGCACCGATGCAACCTGGATCACGAATCTCGCTCCGCCGTCAGGACAAGGCAACTCCGCCGTGCAGGTCAGCGCCGCACCGAATGCCGATCCGGTGACACGGCGCGGGATGGTCCACATCGCGGCGACGGACGTTCAAATTACGCAAGCGGCCGCGCCGTGTGTGTTTCACGTGACTCCGCTCTCACGCGATGTCGCCGCCACTGGCGGCACCACCAGCGTATCGATCACCGCCAACGGCGCGTGCGGATGGACCGCAGCAAGTAGCGTGCCCTGGATCAGGATCACGTCGGGCGCGAGCGGGACGGGGAACGGCACGACCACGATGACGGTCGACGCGAACACGGGCGCCGCCCGCGACGGTGTGGTGACTGTGGCCGGCCAGAACGTCACGGTCAGTCAGTCCGCACCGCTTCCGTGCACCTACTCGTTGTCACCAGCCACTGGCTCTGTCGGTGCGGCCGGCGGTGCAGGTCCGGCAATTTCCGTCACAACGACGGAATCGTGTTCGTGGACGGCGGTGAGCTCTGACAGCTGGATCACGATTCTCTCCGGAGCCGGCACAGGCAACGGATCAGTGAGCTACAACGTCTCGTCAAACACAGGCGCGGCGCGCAGCGGAAGCATCGCCATCGCCGGCCAGACGTTCACGTTGAATCAGGCCGCGGCCGTGCAGACGCCAACCTGCTCGTACAGCATCAACCCGACCAGTCAGTCGTTCGTGTCCGCCGGCGGCTCGGGAACCGTAGCGGTCACGACCACGAACGGGTGCGCATGGACGGCCGTCAGCAATGCGACCTGGATCACAGTCATCGGCGGAGCGGCGGGAACTGGAAACGGCACGGTCAGTTTCCGAGCGGCGGCCAATGCCGGCACCGCGCGCAGCGGCACCATCACCATCGCCGGGCAGACGTTTACCGTTTCGGAGGCGCTCGCCTGCACCTACACCATCGATCCGACCAGCAGCGCAGTCGGATTGAACGGCGGAACGGGCACCGTGCAGGTGACGGCCCCGGCATTGTGCGCGTGGACCGCCGTCAGCAACGCCGAGTGGATCAAGGTCACCGCCGGTGCTGCGGGTTCGGGAAACGGAACCGTCGCTTACACGGCGCAGCCGGCCGGCGACGACAAGACTCGCAGCGGCACCGTCACCATTGCGACGCAGACATTTACCGTCACCGAATCGAAGAAGTAGGGAGTAGTTCGTGATCAAACAGGTTGTCGTGTTCGTCACGTTCGCAAGCGTTGGCACTGCCACACAAGCGTCGGCGCAAACGCTCAACGACGTCCTCACGTTCCTGTTGACCAACCGAACGGTGGCGACCGACGACTTCGTTCGCGATCAGCAAGCCGCCAGGGCCGCCAGCGATGCCGTCTCAGGATTGCTCCTGGTCGATCTGAACACCTTGCCGATCAGCACGTCATCTGGCGGCTTCACTTATCGCTTCGACCCGACGCTGGGCGTCAACGTTCGATCGAGCGACAGCTTCGACCCCTTCTTCACGAAACGGGCACTGACGCCCGGCGCCGAGCAGGTGACGTTTGGGCTCAGCTACCAGCAGTCGGTGTTCCGAACGATCGATGGCCGGGACCTGCGCGACGGCAGCCTCATTTCAACCGGGAGCCGGTTGTCCGGCCAGAGCGACCTCTTCGATGTTGAATCGCTCACTATGCGATTGCAGGTCAACACTGCGACCCTGGTCGCCAACGGAGGGATCACCGATCGTCTCGAAGCAGGCGCGGCGCTGCCGTTGGTGCGCATCACGCTCGATGGTCAGCGCACCGATACCTATCGGGGCCGCCAAAGCCTGCAGGCAACGGCGAGCTCCGTGACCTCAGGCCCCGGCGACCTGCTGGTCCACGCTAAATACGAACTGTTACGGGAACCGACGCGCGGCGTGGCGGTCGGCCTGGAAGCACGACTGCCGACGGGCGATGCGAAAAACCTGCTCGGCACGGGAAAGAAAAGCGGCGGACCACTGGTGATCGCGTCGATGGGCGATGAGCGGGCCAGTATTCACGGCAATCTTGGTTTCGCCGCCGGCGGTCTGTCGAACAGCCTTGACTACAGTACCGCCGGCATCTTCGCCGCCTCGAGCCGTCTGACGTTGATTGGCGAGCTGATCGGGCATCGTCTCGGAAGCGTCGGCCGTCTCACCGAGACGGTTGCGCCCAATCCGACGCTGGTTGATGTCCAGACCGTTCGCCTCACCAGCACCAACCAGGCGATCTCGCGTGTCGTCGCCGTGGCTGGACTGCGATGGAACTTCCGATCGACGTGGCTGGTGAGCGCGAACGTCGTGCATCCGCTGACGAGCGGGGGACTGAACGACCCGTGGATTCCAACGGTGACCCTCGATCATTCCTTTGGGCAATAACCATGTCGAAACACAAGCGGGGCAACCGGCTCGGTCCGATCGTGCTGGAGAAGCCGGCGCCCAGGAACACAGCCGCGACGCCACCTGAAGATTTCCTGGAAGATCTCGAACTCGACGAACCTGGATTTCGTGTTCCCCCTTCACCGCCCGAGCCGCCGATCCCGAATTCATTGCGAATCGGCGTGGGCGTGTTGCTCGTGCTCGTCGTCGCGCTCGCGGGCATTGTCGCGATGAGGGTTGTCCCGCGGTCCTCGCGCATCGATGCTTCGGAGGTAGCTCGTTCGCTGATTGCGGGGGCGTCGCCGCAACCGGCGCCGCCGGTCGACACGCCGCCCACAACAACTGCCGTAACCGAAGTGGCTGTGCCAGCTCCGGCGCGAGGTCCGATGATGGAAGCGCCTGCGCCGCCGAAGGCCGTGATTCCTCCGAAGGTCATACCTTCGGGCGCTGACCGATCCGCAAAGCAGGACCGCACCGCCAGCGCAGCGAAATCATCACCTCCTACGGCGACCTCGGCCAAGACCGCGAATAGCCGCTCGCCCTCGACACCGTCGAGTGCAACACCTTCGCGTGCGTCAGCGAGCTCAACCCGTTCGCGTGTACCCGCGAGTTCATCACCTCCGCGGCCGGCGACAGTTCCGAGTCGGTCAGGGTCTGATCGCGCCGCTCGAAACACCGCGCCAGCGAAGCCTGCCGGGGCGCTTCCGAAGTCGGCGCTTTCTCCCGCAGCGAGCAGCGCTCCTCCGCCAGCGGCGGTTGCCGCGTCGCGACCGACAGAAGCGCCGCCGACTCCGTCATCCTCCGCAGCGCCCGCGTCGACAGCGGCACCGGGGACGACAGCTCCCGTGACACCGGCGCTCACGACCACAGCGCCGACGACCACATCGGCTGCGACAACGGCTCCCCGCGCCACAACTGCGTCACCGGCGCCACCTGCGACGGTGCCGCCAAATCCGGCGGCCACCGGTTCGGCG
>Ga0070681_10002542_pt1 | contig 16737 bp, 19 predicted proteins | sample KBSC83BmetaG_FD_65650 | JGI IMG/M metagenome (GOLD analysis project Ga0070681, IMG submission 65650) | Corn rhizosphere microbial communities from Kellogg Biological Station, Michigan, USA - KBS C8-3B metaG | ecosystem: Host-associated > Plants > Roots > Rhizosphere | place: USA: Michigan...
GCGATGTGGAGGACCGCCGCCGCGCAGCCGGTGACGAGGCAGAGCCCTGCCGCGAGCCCTGCCGCGAGTCCGGTGCGGGCGAGGCTCAGAGGTGGACGACGGGGCAGGTGAGCGTGCGGGTGATTCCCGGCACGCCCTGAACCTTGGCGACGACGAGCTTGCCCAGCTCGTCGACGTTGCGCGCTTCTGCGCGGACGATGACGTCGTACGGTCCGGTGACGTCCTCGGCCATCGTGACGCCCTTGATGTCGGCGATCGCAGCCGCAACCGCCGCCGCCTTGCCCACCTCTGTCTGGATGAGGATGTACGCCTGGACGGTCACCGAAGTTCCTCCCGCTGGTTGGCCCTGCGTGCGGGACGCTATCGAACGAATCGGTTTCCTTCGAACGCCGGGAGCACGTCATCGAGGTTTCGGAGCTGGGTGAGTTCGGGCTGATCGCCCGGATCACGCGGCGGCTTGCCGCGGCAACCGAGGGGCCACAGGTGCTCCTCGGGCCCGGAGACGACGCCGCCGTGCTGCGCCTCGAGGGCTCCGACGCGGTGGTCACGACCGACGTGCTCGTCGAGGGCGTGCACTTCCGCCGCGACTGGTCGACGGCGTACGACGTCGGCTGCCGAGCGGCCGCTGCGAACCTCGCCGACGTCGCCGCGATGGGTGCTCGGCCGGTCGCGCTCGTGGTCGGACTGGCTGCGCCCGGCGACCTTTCCGTCGACTGGGTCGACGGCCTCGCCGACGGGTTGCGCGAGGAGTCCGCCACGGTGGGAGCCGCGGTCGCGGGCGGCGACGTCGTCCGCAGCACGCTGCTCACCATCTCTGTGACCGCCATCGGCGACCTGGCCGGCCGCGCGGCCGTGACGCGCGGCGGCGCCCGCGTCGGGGACGTCGTCGTCGTGGCCGGCCGGCTCGGTTTCGCCGCCGGTGGGCTCGCGCTGTTGCAGGCCGGTCGCGACGGGCACCCGCTCGCGCAGGCGCACCGCCGTCCGCGCGTGCCGTACGACGCCGCCCGTCGCCTCGCCGACGCCGGCGCAACCGCGATGATCGACGTCTCCGACGGCTTGGTCGCCGACCTCGCTCACGTTGCCGCGGCCTCGAACGTGCGGATCGAGCTTGCCCGCGACGACCTTCCGCTGGCCGCCGAGCTCGTCGACGCGGCGCTCGAGGTCGGAGCCGACCCGCTCACCTGGGTCGCGAGCGGCGGCGAGGACCACGCGTTCGCCGCCACGATGTCCTCGGGTGCGGCGCTGCGCGCCGTCGCTGCGCTCGCGGACCTGCCCGAACCCGTGCCGTTCGCGCAGGTCGGCCGGGTCGTCGAGGGGAGCGGCGTGGTCTTCGTCGACGAGCCGCCGCCAGGCCCGGCTGGCTGGGACCACTTCGCCACCTAGCCGCGCCTCTTCTAGCCTGCATCGGGTGCCATCGACGTTGGAGCTGCGCGAAGAGCCGTACGACGGTCCGGCCGCGCAGGCCCTGGTCGACGCGGTCCAGCAGGAGTACGTCGCGCGCTACGGCGGTCCGGACGAGACGCCGGTCGCGCCGGCGGAGTTCGCCCCGCCCGCCGGCCGGTTCCTCGTGGGCTACGTCGGCACGAGGCCGGTAGCGACCGGCGGGCTGCGCCGCATCGCATCCGACACGGTCGAGATCAAGCGCATGTTCGTCGCGGCCGAGTTCCGCGGCCAGGGCTTCGCCCGACAGGTGCTCGCGCGGCTGGAGGAGATCGCGCTCGAGCTGGGTGCGACCCGCGTCGTACTCGAAACGGGGACGCGGCAGCCGGAGGCGATCGAGCTCTACCGCAGCAGCGGCTACACGCCGCTGGAGGGTTTCGGTCACTACGCGGCCGACGGCGGCCTCGGGTTCGAGAAGCTGCTCGCCGCCGACCCGCGGGTGCGCGCGTGACGCTGCTGCTCGCGGCGCTGGCGGTCGCGGTCGGAGCCGCCGCGCAGTCGGTCAGCGGCATCGGGTTCGCGTTGGTAAGCGGTCCGCTGCTGTTCACCGTCTTCGGCGCGCGCGAGGGCGTTCGCGTCGCGGTGGTCCTGTCGATGCTGGTCAACATCGCTGTGCTCGCCCGGGAGCACCGGTCGGTGATGTGGCGGCGAGTGCTGCCGGTGCTCGTCACGGCACTGGCCATAACGCCGCTGCTCGCCCACATGCTGTCGAGTGCGCATCCCCGGCTGCTGCGCGCCGCCGCGGGCGCCGTGATCGTGCTCGGCACCGCGGTGGTCGCGAGCGGTCGGACCGCTGACGCCGGCCCGGCAGGCGGGGTGGCGGCGGGGATCGCCTCCGCGACGATGAACGTCCTCGCCTCGGCCGGTGGTCCGGCCGTCGCCGTCTACGCCGCCGGCGCGCGTTGGGACCCGCTGCGCACCCGCGCGACGCTGCAGGCGTACTTCCTCGCCCTCAACGTCGTCACGCTGCTGACACTGGGCCCGCCGCACTGGAACGCCGAACGCGCAGCCGTGCTTGTCGGGGCGCTGCTGGTCGGCTCGATCGTCGGCGCGAAGGCGTCCGGTCGGGTTTCGGCGACGCGGGCGCGCGCGGCGACGTTACTGCTCGCCGCGGGCGGCGGTCTCGCCGTCCTGGTCGGGGCGCTGGCCGGGTAGTGCGGCTAGCGGGTGACCTTGCCGGCCTTGAGGCAGGCGGTGCACACGTTGAGCCGCTTGCGCGTGCCGCGGCCGACCATCGCCCGCACCGACTGGATGTTGGGGTTGAACCGGCGCCGGGTGCGGCGGTGCGAGTGCGAGACGTTCATGCCGAAGCCCGGCCCCTTGCCGCAGACGTCGCAGACGGAAGCCACGGGTTTCTCCTGATCACACTCGATGAGACGGTCGATCCAGGTTATCCCGAACCCGGTGTCGCACCCAAAACCACGAGTCGCCCCGGCCTACCCTCGGCGGGTGCCGACGATGCGCTCGCCCCTTCGCGACGCCATCGGTGACAAGACCGCGAAGGTGCTCGAGAAGGGCCTCGGCCTGCGCACCTGCGGCGACCTGCTCCGCCACTACCCCCGCCGCTACGTCGAGCGTGGCGTCCTGACCCCCCTCGGCGACCTCGTCGAGGGGGAGTACGTCACCGTCCAGGCGGAGGTCGTCAGCGTCAAGAGCCGTCAGATCCAGAACCGCCGCCAGCCGGGCCGGCGTGGGCAGACGCTCACCGATGTCGTCGTCACCGACGGCAGCGGCCGGCTGCGCCTGTCGTTCTTCAACCAGCACTGGCGCGGAAAGCAGCTGGCCGCGGGACAGCAGGGCCTGTTCGCCGGCAAGGTCGGGTCTTTTCGCGGCGAACGTCAGCTGGTCAACCCGCAGACCCAGCTCCTCGACGAGGAGTCGGCGGTCAACGAGCGGTTGCTCACGGGGCTCATCTCTGTCTATCCCGCCGCCGCCGCCGCTCCTTCCTGGACGGTCGCCGCCGCGGTCCGCTACGCGCTCGACCAGGTCGACCTCGACGACGACCCGATCCCGGCGGACGTGCGTGAGCGGCACGGGCTGTTGCCGCTCGCGCAGGCCATGAGATGGGTGCACATCGCGGACACCCTCGACCAGGCGCACCGCGCGCGCACCAGGCTCAAGTGGGACGAGGCGTTCGTCATGCAGACGGTGCTCGCGCAGCGCCGCGCGGCCGCCGTCGCCCAGCCCGCGGTGCCGCGGCCGCGACGCAGCGGGGGATTGCTGGAGGCGTTCGACGACCGGCTGCCGTTCGAGCTCACCCAGGGACAGCGCGAGGTGAGCGAGGAGATCCTTGCCGACATCGCGCAGGAGCACCCGATGCACCGGCTCCTGCAAGGCGAGGTCGGATCGGGCAAGACGGTCGTCGCCCTGCGCGCGATGCTCGCGGTCGTCGACGCCGGTGGACAAGCCGCGCTGCTCGCGCCGACCGAGGTTCTTGCGCAACAACATCACCGCACGATCACGTCGTTGCTCGGTCCGCTTGCGCAGGCAGGTCAGCTCGGCGGTGCCGACGTCGCGACCAGGGTCGCGTTGCTGACGGGGTCGCAGGGCGCGCAAGCCCGCCGCGAGAACCTCCTCGACGCCGCGAGCGGCGCGGCGGGGATCGTGATCGGCACGCATGCGTTGCTCGAGGAGAACGTCCAGTTCGCCGACCTCGGGCTCGTCGTCGTCGACGAACAGCACAGGTTCGGTGTCGAACAGCGCGATGCGTTGCGCAGCAAGGGAAACATGCCGCCGCACGTGCTCGTCATGACGGCGACGCCGATTCCGCGCACGGTCGCAATGACGGTGTTCGGCGACCTCGAGACCTCGACGTTGTCGGAGCTGCCCGGCGGGCGTTCGCCGATCCAGACCAACGTCGTTCCGGTCGCCGAGCATCCGCAGTGGTTGGAGCGCGTGTGGTCCCGCGTGCAGGAGGAGGTGTCGGCAGGACGGCAGGCCTACATCGTCTGCGCACGCATCGGCTCCGACGCGAAAGAGGACGACGGGGAAGCAACGACGTACGACGAGGAGGACTCCGAGAAGCGGCGTCCCGCTGCGGCGGTGACCGACGTTCTGCCGATGCTCGTCGACGGCCCGCTGGCGGACCTGCGGCTGGAGATGCTGCACGGCCAGCTGCCTCCCGACGCGAAGGACGACGTCATGCGCCGGTTCGCTGCCGGCACCGTCGACGTCCTCGTCGCGACCACCGTCGTGGAGGTCGGGGTCGACGTGCCGAACGCGACGGTGATGGTCGTGCTCGACGCCGACCGGTTCGGTGTCTCGCAGCTGCACCAGCTGCGCGGGCGCGTCGGCCGTGGCGAGCACCCCGGACTGTGCTTGCTCGTCACCGACGCGCAGACCGGCACCCCTGCCCGCGAACGGGTCGACGGTGTCGCCGCGACGCTCGACGGTTTCGAGCTGGCCCGTCTCGACCTCGAGCAACGTCGGGAGGGCGACGTGCTCGGTGCCGTGCAGTCGGGGCGGCGTTCGACGTTGAAGCTGCTGCGGTTGCTGCGCGACGAGCCGATCATCGTCGCCGCCCGCGAAGAGGCGACCGCGCTCGTCGATGCCGACCCGACGTTGTCGTCGTACGACGCCCTCGTCGAGGCGGTCCGCGCGCTGCTCGACACCGAGCGCGCCGACTACCTCGAGAAGGCCTGACCACTTGTCGCGGATCGTCGGGGGGGTAGTTGGCGGGCGGCGGCTGGTCATGCCGCGCGGTCGCGGAACGCGGCCGACGTCCGACCGGGTTCGCGAGGGCCTGTTCTCCGCACTCGGCGGCGACCTCTCCGACCGGTCCTTCCTCGACCTCTACGCCGGCTCCGGCGCCGTTGGTCTGGAGGCGGCGAGCCGCGGCGCCGCGCGCGTAGTTCTCGTCGAGCGTGAGGTGTCGGCGCTCAACGCGTTGCGCGCGAACGTCGAAGCGCTGAACCTGCCTCATGTCGAGGTTCGCGCGGAGTCCGTCGCGCGGTTCCTCGTGGAGCCGGCCGTCCCGTTCGACGTCGTGTTCCTCGACCCGCCCTACGCCGACCCGATCGACACCGTGTTGACGGCACTGGCGGCCAACGGCTGGTTGTCGCCGAAGGGCATGGTCGTGGCGGAGCGGGCGACCCGTGACGGGGAGCCGCCGTGGCCGCCGGGCCTCGTCACGGACAGGTCGCGTCGCTATGGCGACACCACACTTTGGTACGGTCGCCGACCGTGAGGCGCGCCGTCTGTCCCGGCTCGTTCGACCCGGTGACCAACGGCCACCTCGACGTCATCGAGCGAATGAGCTCCATCTTCGACGAGGTCGTCGTCGCCGTGCTCGTCAACAAGAGCAAGAGCGGCTTGTTCACGACCGACGAGCGGATCGCGCTGCTGCGGGAGTCGACGGCGTCGCTGTCGAACGTCAGCGTCGAGAGCTTCCACGGGCTGCTGGTCGACTTCTGCAAGGCCCGCGACATCGGCGTCATCGTCAAGGGCCTGCGCGCCGTGAGCGACTTCGACTACGAGCTGCAGATGGGGCAGATGAACCACTCGCTCGCCGGTGTCGAGACGCTGTTCATGCCGACGAACCCGCTCTACAGCTTTCTGTCGTCGAGCCTCGTCAAGGAGGTCGCGACGTTCGGTGGCGACATCTCCGGACTCGTTCCCCCCGCGGTGCTGCGCGAGCTCGCTGTGAAGCTCCCGCAGTAGCGCTGAGTCGCTCTCCTGGGCCGCTACCCTTGGCGCGATGGACATCCACGCCAAGCTCGATGAGCTGACGTCACTGCTCGAGAGCGCGCGGGCGATGCCGATGTCGGCGTCCTGCATCGTCAACCGGGTCGAGATCCTCGAGCGCATCGAGGAGCTGCGCAAGATGCTGCCGGGCGAGCTGACGACGGCCCAGCAGATCCTCGACGACCGCGGTGCCGTGATCGCGGAGGGGCGGGCAGAGGCGGAGCGGATCCTCGCCGAGGCCGACGCCGAACGCGCGCGGCTCGTGTCCAAGACCGAGATCGTGCGCGAGGCGTCCCGCGAGGCCGACTCGCTGGTCGCGGCGGCGCGCTCCGATGCCGAGCGGATGCGGGTGGAGATCGACGACTACGTCGACACCAAGCTCGCCAACTTCGAGGTCGTGCTGCACAAGACCCTGCAGGCGGTCGAGAAGGGCCGGGCCAAGATCAGCGGACGGCACGAGCTGGACGTGCTCGCGGGGACCGAGCTCGAGGACGCTCCCTTCCCCGAGTAGCCGGGTAGACTCGACGGTCGCCATGACCGCTGCCCGCACGCTCGACCCCCGCGCGCCGCTCGTGCTCGACACTCGCGAGCTCGGCCGGCGTCCCGGGGCGATGCGCCGTGTCTCCCGCACGGTCGCGGCGCCGGCGGGCTGGGGCCTCGAGCTGGTCGCCGTTCCGGCCGGGTCGGCGGTCGAGCTCGACCTCCGGCTCGAGTCCGTGATGGACGGCGTACTCGTCTCCGGCACCGCGAACGCGACGGTGACGGCGGAGTGCGGCCGCTGCCTCGACCCGGTCTCCGAAGAGCTCGAGGTCGAGATCCAGGAGCTCTACGCCTACCAGCCGGCGGACCGCGACGACGAGCAGCCGCTGCTGACCGGCGACTTCATCGACATCGAGCCGCTCGTCCGCGATGCGATCGTGCTGGGCCTGCCGCTCAACCCCGTGTGCGATGAAACCTGCCAGGGGCTGTGCGTCACGTGCGGTGCGCGCATGGCCGACGTCCAGCCCGGGCACGCGCATGATGACCTCGACCCTCGGTGGGCCGCACTCGCGCGGCTCGCCCCCCACCAAGACGAAGTGACGGAGACCTGACCGTGGCCGTTCCCAAGCGCCGGATGTCGCGCAGCAACACCCGCTCGCGCCGCTCCCAGTGGAAGGCCTCCGCGCCCGCCCTGGTCACCTGCAAGCGGTGCCGGCAGCCCAAGCTGCCGCACGTCGCCTGCACGGTCTGCGGCACCTACAACGACCGCCAGGTCGTCTCAGTCTGACCAAGAGTCGGGTCGAAAAGATGCCGGCTCGCGTCGCTGATCTCGGGGTTCGTCCGACACCCGACGACGTCCTGACCGTCGTCCGCGAGGCGCTCGCGATCGTCTGCGAGCAGCCCCTCTCGCGGATCACGCCGACGACCTCGCTCGACGACCTCGGCGCAGACTCGCTGGCCCGCGTCGAGGTCGCCGAGCTCGTCGAGGAACGGCTCGCCGAGCACGCCCCGCACCTGCACATCGGTGATGCGGACCTGGAGGGGTTCCGCACGGTCGCCGACGCCGTCGACTTCGTGGCAGCGCGGGTGTGACCGGAGCAGGGTCGCCCGGCGTCGGCGAGACCGCCCCGCTCGCCGAGCTGGTCATCGCCCTCGGCGGTGGCATCTCCGACGAGCTCGCCCTGCGGGCCGTGACCCACCGGTCGTTCGCGTACGAGAACGGCGGGCTGCCCACCAACGAGCGGCTGGAGTTCCTCGGCGACTCGGTGCTGGGGCTCGTCATCACCGAGGAGCTCTACCAGCGCCACCCTGACCTCCCGGAAGGCCAGCTCGCCAAGCTGCGCGCGGCGGTGGTCAACTCCCGCGCACTCGCTGAGGTCGCCCGCACGCTCGGGGTCGGGCGCTTCCTGCTGCTCGGCCGCGGCGAGGAGGCCAGCGGCGGGCGGGACAAGTCCTCGATCCTCGCCGACGCGCTGGAGGCGCTGATCGGCGCGATCTACCTCGCTCGCGGGATCGACGACGCGCGCGAGCAGGTGCTCGGACTGTTCGCACCGCTGTTGGCCAGTGCCGCGCGGCTCGGGGCCGGCCTCGACTGGAAGACCTCGTTGCAGGAGCTGGCCGCGGGGCAGGCGCTCGGCGTACCCGACTACCAGGTCAGCGAGCAGGGACCGGACCACGCCAAGGAGTTCCACGCGGTCGTCGTCGTCGGTGGCCGGCCGGTCGGTGAGGGGGACGGTCGCAGCAAGAAGGAGGCCGAGCAGCGGGCGGCTGAGCAAGCCTGGACGTCACTGTCGGAGAAGCTGGCCGAGGAAGAGCTCGACGTGGCGGGAGGATCGTGACGGGTGCCTGAGCTGCCGGAGGTCGAGACGGTTCGCCGCGGTCTCGACCGCTGGGCGGTCGGTCGCACGATCAGCGACGTCGAGGTGCGCGGTCCGCGTACGTTGCGACGGCACGCCGGGACACCCGAGCAGTTCGTTGCGCGGCTGCGTGGACGTCGGGTCGAGGCCGCGTGCCGACGCGGCAAGTACCTCTGGCTGCGCATGGACGACGGCCTTTCGCTGCTCGCGCATCTGGGGATGAGCGGCCAGTTCCTCGCCGTCGACCCCTCGACGCCGGATCCGAAGCACCTGCGCGCGCGGCTGCGCTTTCGCGACACCGGGCCGGAGCTGCGCTTCGTCGACCAGCGCACGTTCGGCGGGCTCGCTCTCGACGAGCCGGTCATCTTCGACACGGACGTCGAAGGCGGTGGCGCCGTCCCCGCACCCGTGGCGCACATCGCCCTCGACCCGCTCGACGACGCCTTCGACGACAACGCCTTCGCGGACCGGTTGCGCCGGCGCCGCACCGGCATCAAGCGCGCGCTGCTCGACCAGACCTTGGTGTCGGGCATCGGCAACATCTACGCCGACGAGGCGTTGTGGCGGGCGCGGATGCACTACGCGCGCGGCACCGACACGCTGCGACGTCACGACGTCGCGGTCGTGCTCGACGCCGTGCGGGAGGTGCTCCAGGCCGCGATCCGAGCCGGCGGCACGTCGTTCGACGCGCTCTACGTCGCCGTGAACGGTGAGAGCGGCTACTTCGACCGCTCGCTCGAGGTCTACGGCCGCGAGGGCGAGCCCTGCTCCCGGTGTGGCGCCGCGATCCGCAGGGAGCACTTCATGAACCGCTCGTCGTACCGGTGCCCGCGCTGCCAGCGCACCCCGCGGGACCCCCGCTGGTGACACCCACCCTCCGCCGATCATGCGCTTACTGCGGTTATCCAGGCCCCATAACGACGATTTGTGCATGATCGGCGGAGGCAGGGGTGAGGTGACGACGACGGGTGAGGGTGGGCCGGAAGACGCTGTGCGCCTCACGGCGTGGCTGCACGGCCGGGTACAGGGCGTCGGGATGCGCTGGTGGATTCGCTCGCGCGCCCTCGAGCTGGGCCTGACCGGCTGGGCGCGCAACACCGACGACGGCCGGGTCGAGGTCGTGGCGGAGGGCAGTCGCGCCGCGGCGCAGCGGCTACTGGCGCTGCTGGAGGGCGACGTGGGGCCGGAGTCGAGTCGGCGGCCGGGCCACGTCAGCTCGGTCACCCAGCGGTGGGGGGACGCGCGCGCAGACGTGTCCGGGTTTGTCGAGCGATGACCCGTTCGCCTTGAGCCGACCACGCTCAACATCGGGTCTCTGTCGTTATAGGGTCGTTACCGGACCCTTGACCGGGAGCCCGGCCGGCCCCACACTGAACGGACCGCAACCTTTCAAGCCCCGGCATCGTTGTGTCGGGTGCGTGATGTGACGGTCGATCCCGTCAGCATCCTGGAGGACACTGGACTATGGCAAAGGCGCTGTTCGGTCACGTGGGCCTGGGGCCCGACGTACGAGTCACGTCCGAGCTGCGGCGGCTGCGGGAGCGGGTCCGGGACCTCGAGCACGAGGTTGCCCGGCTCGAGGCGGCGAACGCCGCGCTGCGCAACGGCCTGCAGGTGGACGACGACATGCTGACGCTGTCGGTTCCCGACACCGTCGTGGAGCAGGCCGAGCCCGCGCTCGCCTGACCTCACCACTGAAGGCGCCCCCCGAGGAAGGGGCGCCTTTTCCATGTCCCGGCGCCCTTTCCAGGTCCCCGGCCCCCGTCGACCGGCCGCGGCGTGTAAGGCCGGAATTCGCGCCGAGCGTCGGCTAGGTTGGATCCGGCCTTCCCCGCCGCCCCTCTTCGTGGAGCCCGTCCCGTGCACCTGAAGAGCCTCACCCTGCGGGGCTTCAAGTCGTTTGCGTCGTCGACGACGCTGCGCTTCGAGCCCGGCATCACCTGCGTCGTCGGCCCGAACGGCTCGGGCAAGTCCAATGTCGTCGACGCGCTCGCCTGGGTGATGGGTGAGCAGGGCGCGAAGTCGTTGCGCGGCGGCAAGATGGAGGACGTCATCTTCGCCGGCACGGCGGGCCGGCCTCCGCTCGGGCGGGCCGAGGTCGTCGTGACCATCGACAACACCGACGGCGCCCTGCCGATCGACTACTCCGAGGTCACGATCTCGCGGATCATGTTCCGCAACGGCGGGTCGGAGTACGCCATCAACGGCAACCCCTGCCGGCTGCTCGACGTGCAGGAGCTGCTGTCCGACTCCGGCATCGGCCGCGAGATGCACGTCATCGTCGGCCAGGGCCAGCTCGACTCCGTTCTCCACGCCTCGCCGGAGGACCGGCGTGCGTTCATCGAGGAGGCCGCGGGCGTCCTCAAGCACCGCAAGCGCAAGGAGAAGGCGCTGCGGAAGCTGGACGCGATGCAGGCGAACCTCAACCGGCTGCAGGACCTCACCGCCGAGCTGCGCCGACAGCTCAAGCCGCTCGGCCAGCAGGCCGAGGTCGCCCGTCGCGCCGCCGTGGTGCAGGCCGACCTGCGCGACGCGAAGCTGCGCCTGTTGGCCGACGACCTCGTCGGGATGCGTACGGCGCTCGAGGCGGAGGTCGCCGACGAGACCGCGCTCCTGGCCCGGCGCAAGGACGTCGAGACCGCACTCGCCGACGCCCAGGCGCGCGAGGCGGAACTGGAGGCGGCGCTCACCGAGCAGACGCCGCGGCTGGCTCGGGCGCAGGAGACGTGGTACCGCCTGGCCGGGTTGCGCGAGCGCTTCCGCGGAACCGCGTCGCTCGCCGCGGAGCGGCACCGCCACGGGACCGAGGCGGTCGAGGAGCACGACAGCGGCCGGGACCCGGACGCTCTCGAAGCCGAGGCCGGGGCGGTCCGCGCCGATCTGCAGCAGATCGAGCAGGCCACCGCGGCCGACTCCGCCGCGCTCGCGGAGGCGGTTGAGCGCCGCCAGGGTCTCGAGTCGCAGCTCGCCGCCGAAGACGCTCGTCTCGCCGAGGTCCAGCGCGCCATCGCGGACCGGCGCGAAGGGCTCGCGCGGCTGACCGGTCAGGTCGCGGCGTTGCGCACGCGCGCTGCCGCTGCCGAGGCCGAGATCGGGCGACTCACCGTGGCGCTGGACGCCGCCCGCCAGCGCGCCTCGGCCGCGCAGGGGCAGTACGCCGCGGTCGAGAGCGAGGTCGCCGGGCTCGACGCGGGCGAGATCGACCTCGACGCGAGGTACGAAGCGACCGCGGCCGCGGCCGCGGAGGCCGAGGAGCGGCTGGTCGCACTCCAGCAGGAGGAGCGCGAGGTCGAGCGGCAGCGCAGCGCTGCCGCCGCCCGCCGCGACGCACTGGCCCTCGGCCTGTCCCCCAAGGACGGCCACGGAGCGCTCTTGGCGGCGCGCGAGGAGCTGCCGGGCGTGCTCGGCACCGTGGCCGAGGTGGTCGCTGTCGATGCCGGTTACGAAGCGGCCGTTGCGGCCGCTCTCGGTTCGGCGGCCGACGCGGTCGCAGTCGCATCCCTCGCCGACGCCGCCGCCGCGCTGGTTCTGCTCAAGCACGACGACGGCGGCCGTGCGGGGCTCGTCGTCGGCGGCGCCCAATTCGATGGTGGCCAGCACGCCCACGGCCTCGACTGGCCGGCGCTGCCCGACTGGGCGGCGAGGGCCGGCGCCCGTTACGCGGCCGACCTCGTCACGGCGCCGGAGTCGCTGCGGCCGGCGTTGACCCGGCTGCTCGACCGCGTCGTCGTCGTCGACTCGCTCGAGGATGCGACGAGGCTCGTCTCCGACGATCCGCGCCTGCGCGTCGCGACCCGCGACGGCGACATGCTCGGCGCCGCCTGGGCCGTCGGCGGCTCCGGACACACCGCGAGCCTGCTCGAGGTGCAGGCGGCGTACGCCGAGGCCGAACGCAGCTATGACGAGCTCGCCTACCGCGCCGACCGCCTGCGCTTCGCGCTCGCCGCCGCCACGGAGGACGCGCGTCGCGCCCAGGACGAGGCCGACGAGGCGCTGGGCGCGCTGCACGAGTCCGACGCGCGGCTCGCCGCCGTAGCGGAACGGCTGGGGCAGCTCGGCACCGCAGCCCGTGCCGCCGGCGACGAGGCGCAGCGGCTCGAGCGGGGGGTCGAGGAGGCGATGGCAGCCCGCGACCGCGACCTCGAGGGCCTCGCCGCGCTGGAGGAACGGCTGGCCGCCGCCGAGGCCGCGCCGGCCGACGACGAGCCGGACACCGCGCCGCGGGCGGAGCTCCTCGGCCTCGTGACGAGCGCGCGCACCGCCGAGATGGAGGCCCGGCTCGCGGTGCGGACCGGGGAGGAGCGGGCACGAGCGCTCGCCGAGCGTGCCCGGACACTGGAGTCGTCCGCGGCCGCCGAGCGCGCGGCGCGGGAGCGAGCGGCGCAGGCGCGCGAGCGACGTGCGCGCGAGGCCGTCGTCGCCGTTGCGGTCCTGACTGTGGCGCAACAGGCGCTGGCGCAGCTCGAAGGTTCCCTCGCCCTTGCCGCCGCGGAGCGCGCGGCCGCCGAGGAGGCGCGAACGGTCCGCGAGGGCGAGCTGCTGTCTGTTCGCGGCCGTGCCCGCGAGCTCGCTGCCGAGCTCGACTCGCTGACCGGGGCGGTGCACCGCGACGAGGTCGCCCGTGCCGAGCAGCGGATGCGGATCGCGCAGGTCGAGGAGCGGGTCGCGGAAGAGTTCGGCATCGACCCGGAGACGCTCGTGGCCGAGTACGGCCCCGACGTGCCGGTGCCCGTGGTCCTTGTCGAGAACGAGTCCCAGCAAGCCCAGTCGCAAGAGGTAGAGCCCGATGGGGCCGAGCCGCCCGCGCCGGTGCGCTACGACCGGGCCGAGCAGGAGAAGCGGCTGCGCGCCGCGGAGCGCGCGCTGGCGTTGCTCGGGAAGATCAACCCGCTCGCGCTCGAGGAGTTCGCCGCGCTGGAGGAGCGCCACCAGTTCCTCGCGGCGCAGCTGGAGGACCTCAAGGCGTCGCGCCGCGACCTGCTCACGGTCGTCAAGGACGTCGATGAGCGCGTGGAGCAGATCTTCAGGGCCGCCTACGAGGACGTGGAGCGCGAGTTCGAGAAGGTCTTCACCGTGCTGTTCCCGGGCGGCTCCGGACGGCTCGTGCTCACCGACCCCGACAACTGGCTCGAGACCGGCATCGAGGTCGAGGCGCGCCCGCCCGGCAAGAAGGTCAAGCGGCTGTCCCTGCTCTCCGGTGGCGAGCGTTCACTGACGGCCGTGGCGTTCCTGGTCGCCATCTTCCGCGCCCGGCCGTCGCCGTTCTACGTGCTCGACGAGGTCGAGGCCGCGCTCGACGACCGCAACCTGTCGCGGCTGGTCGACCTCCTCGCCGACCTCAAGTCGACGTCGCAGCTGATCATCATCACGCACCAGAAACGGACGATGGAGGTCGCCGACGCGCTCTACGGCGTGTCGATGCGCGGCGACGGCATCACCCAGGTCATCAGCCAACGGCTCCGCGAACCAGAGCCGGCATAACCCCGCCATCGGATCGTGATCATGGCGTTGCGCCAGCGATTCGAGCGTGATCATGGCGTTGCGCCTACCTCAACGCCATGATCACGAGCAGGTGGCAGACGGTGTGGCCGTCCGCGACTGATTGACTGGCGCGTCGTGGAGTTCCTGATCCTCGGCATTGTTCTCGCCGTCGTCTTCGTCGGCGTTCTCGTTGCGTTCCTGCGCGCGCCGTCCCGCCGCCAGCCGCCGCCTCCTGCTCCACCGGTGGCGCCGCCAGCCGGGCACGTACAGGCGCCGGCGGCCCCGGAGGAGCTGGCGCCGACCGCTGCGCCGACGGACACGGCGACGTTCGCGCCGCCGCTTCCCGCGGCACCTCCCGAGCCTGATCTGGAGACGCCGCCGCCGTCGGCCGGGCGGATGGTGCGGCTGCGCTCGCGGCTCGCGCGCTCCCAGACGGGCTTCGGGCACGGCCTGCTGACGCTGCTGTCCCGCGACACGATCGACGAGGACACCTGGGAGGAGATCGAGGAGACGCTGCTGACCGCCGACGTCGGCGTGTCGGCCACGCAGCAGATCGTCGAGAGCCTGCGCACGCAGGTGAAGGTCATGGGCGCGCGTACGCCGGACCAGGTGCGCACGATGCTGCGCGACCAGCTGCTGGTTGCGATCGGCAGCGACGTCGACCGGACGCTGCACACCGCCGCGCATGCCAACGGGGACGGCGGACGGCATCCTGCGGTGGTCCTCGTCGTCGGTGTGAACGGAACCGGCAAGACGACGACCTGCGGCAAGCTCGGCCGCGCCCTCGTCGGTGACGGGCGCCGGGTCGTCCTGGGCGCCGCCGACACGTTCCGCGCGGCGGCCGCGGACCAGCTGGCGACCTGGGGCGAGCGGGTCGGGGCGCATGTCGTGCGCGGCCCGGAGGGCGGCGACCCGGCGAGCGTCGCGTTCGACGCCGTTAAGCAAGGCGTTGACGACGGTGTGGACACGGTGCTGATCGACACCGCCGGGCGCTTGCACACCAAGCAGGGGCTGATGGACGAGCTCGGCAAGGTCAAGCGCGTCGTGGAGCGGCAGGCGCCGGTCGACGAGGTGCTGCTCGTCCTCGACGCCACCACCGGGCAGAACGGCCTGGTGCAGGCCCGGGTGTTCGGCGAGGTCGTGGACGTCACCGGCATCGTCCTCACGAAGCTCGACGGCACCGCGAAGGGCGGCATCGTCATCGCGGTGCAGCGCGAGCTGGACGTGCCGGTGAAGCTCGTCGGGCTGGGGGAGGGACCGGACGACCTCGCACCGTTCGAGCCCGAGGCCTTCGTCGACGCCCTACTGGGCGACTAGGCGCAGAGAAGGCGCGGCCTGCGTATCGGTCGTGCCTGCGGCAAGAGCGTGTCAGGATCGGCCGGTGTCGAGTCTGTTCCGCGACCCGGTCCCCGTGACATTCGTCGATCCTGACAACAACGAGATCGCGACGAGCTGGGAACGCACGTTCATGCCGCGGACAGGGGAGAACGTCCGCATCGCGGGTGTTCCGTACATCGTGGAGCGAGTCGGATACGACCTGCCGAGGGACAAGATCGAACGGGTCTGGATCGTCTTGCGACCCGCCTGAGTGCGTGACAGAAGCTTCGTAACAAGCGCGAAATACGTCTGCGCGCAGTCGGAAACCTGCCCCATCCAGAGTTCACCTCGACGAGCGGTTGGTCGTCAGGGGGTCCTCCTGTCGCGGCACTCCGCGCTGCCTGTCACCACACGATGGAGGGTCAATGGAAGACGGCTACTACGCCTGGATGATCGTGGCCACCGCGCTTGTCCTCATGATGACGACGCCGGCGCTCGCGTTCTTCTACGGGGGAATGACGCGGACCAAGTCGACTCTCAACATGATGATGATGTCGTTCACCGCCATGGGCGTCGTCGGCATCGCCTTCGTGCTCTGGGGATGGTCGATGGGCTGGGGCGGCGACGGCATCGGAAACGGGAACGGGAAGCTGATCGCGAGCCCGGCGGACACGTTCGGTCTGCTGCACGTCTCGAGCTCGAACTTCGTCTTCGTGCTGTTCCAGCTGACGTTCGCCGTGATCACGGTGGCCCTGATCTCCGGCTCGATCGCGGACCGGGTGAAGATCTCCTCCTGGATCGTCTTCTCGGTCCTGTGGGTGACCCTCGTCTACGTCGTCGTCGCCCACAACGTGTGGGGTGGTGGTTGGTTCTACTCGCACTTCCCGAACCTCGACTACGCGGGCGGGACGGTCGTGCACATCAACGCCGGTGTCGCGGGTGGCGTCCTCGCGCTGGTCATGGGCCGGCGGGTCGGGTGGCCGAAGAACCCCGGCAAGCCGCACAACGTCACGCTGACGATGCTCGGCGCCGGCCTGCTCTGGTTCGGCTGGTACGGCTTCAACGTCGGGTCGATCGTGTTCAGCGCCGCCGGCAAGGACAACCCGTGGGACTCGATCGGTAGCTGCAAGGGCGACGCCACGTGCCAGTTCATCACGCAGTTCACGCACGAGACCGGCGTGACCTTCATGAACACCACTGTCGCGACGATGGCCGCCATGCTCGCCTGGCTCGCGGTGGAGCGGCTTCTCCGCGGCAAGGCCACGTCCCTCGGCGCGGCCTCCGGCGTGGTGGCCGGCCTGGTCGCGATCACCCCGTCATGCGGCTCGGTCAACACACTCGGCGCGCTGTTCGTCGGCGGGATCGCCGGTGCGGTGTGCGCAGTGGCGATCGGCCTGAAGTACAAGCTCGGTCTGGACGACTCGCTCGACGTCGTCGGCGTGCACCTCACCGGAGGCATCATCGGGGCGCTGCTGATCGG
>Ga0070681_10002544_pt1 | contig 16735 bp, 16 predicted proteins | sample KBSC83BmetaG_FD_65650 | JGI IMG/M metagenome (GOLD analysis project Ga0070681, IMG submission 65650) | Corn rhizosphere microbial communities from Kellogg Biological Station, Michigan, USA - KBS C8-3B metaG | ecosystem: Host-associated > Plants > Roots > Rhizosphere | place: USA: Michigan...
GGCGCGCATGCAGGCGGACGCGCTGGCCGCCGTCCGTCAGCTGGCGGACCCCGATCCCCGGGCGCTGCAGCGCAGCGGGGTGTGTCTCTTCGATAAAACCTGGCATCAGGGCGTGGTGGGCCTGGTGGCAAGCCGCGTCAAGGACCGGGTGCGCCGGCCCGTCATAGCCTTTGCGCTCGCCTCGGAAGAGATGCTGCGCGGCTCCGCTCGTTCCGTGCCGGGGGTCCATATCCGCGACGTGCTCGACTCGATCGCTGCGCGCCATCCTGGTCTCATCAGCCGCTTCGGAGGACACGCGATGGCCGCGGGTCTCACCCTGGAGCGCTCCCAGCTGGACAGTTTCGCGAGCGCCTTCGATGAGGAGGTCGCGCGCTGCGGGATTCCGGCGACGGACGCCGTGGAGACCGATGGAGAGCTCACTCTCCAGGAGATCGCCCTCGATACTGCGCATGCCCTGCGTGCAGGCGGTCCCTGGGGACAGGCATTTCCCGAGCCCAGCTTCGATGGCATTTTCCAGGTGCGCAACGCACGGGTCGTAGGCGATCGGCACCTCAAGATGTGGGTCGAAGTGCCGCACACCGGGCGCTCGTTCGATGCGATCGCCTTCAATCATCTGGCGGAGGAGCGCGAGTTCGTGCCGCCGGTAGGCACCATGCAGCTCGTCTACCGCCTCGATGTGAACGAATACCAGGGGGAGCGCCGCTTGCAGCTCCTGGTCGACCACCTGTGGAATTTGTAACGCGCGCCGTTTAGCATCCGCCCCATGGAACTCAATCAGCTCAAGCGCCAGCTCAAAGACCTCGGGGAGCGCATCGGCTCTTTACGGGGGTTTCTTTGAGTACGACCGGAAGAAGGAACGCCTCGAAGAGGTAGGCCGCGAGCTGGAAGATCCCACCGTGTGGTCGAATCAGGAGCGCGCCCAGGAGCTCGGTCGCGAGCGCGCGCGCCTGAGCGCCGACGTCGGCGAGATCGATCGCACCACCAAGGGCATCGAGGACGCCGTCGAGCTGCTCGAGCTCGCCGAGGGCGAGGGCGATGAGGTCGCGGCGCGCGATATCGAGAGCGATGCCGGCCGCCTCGAGACGATGGTGCGCCATCTCGAGCTGAAACGAATGTTTGGCGGCGAAATGGATTCGCACAGCGCGTTTCTGGACATCCAGGCCGGCGCGGGCGGAACGGAAGCGCAGGACTGGGCGCAGATGCTGCTGCGAATGTACTTGCGCTGGGCCGCCGCGCGCGGTTTCAGTGCTGAGGTGATCGACTCCAATCCGGGCGAGGTCGCGGGCATCAAGAGCGCCACCGTCGAGATCAAGGGAGACTACGCATACGGCTGGCTGCGCACCGAGACCGGCGTGCACCGGCTCGTTCGCAAGTCGCCCTTCGACTCCGGCAATCGCCGCCACACATCGTTTGCCTCCGTGTTCATCTCGCCGGAGGTTGACGACGACATCAACATCGACATCAATCCGGCGGATCTGAAAACGGACGTGTACCGCTCATCCGGCGCCGGTGGCCAGCACGTCAACAAGACGGAGTCGGCGGTGCGTATCACGCACATACCGAGCGGCATCGTCGTGGCCTGCCAGAACGAGCGCAGCCAGCACAAGAACCGCTCGACGGCGATGAAGATGCTCAAGGCCAAGCTTTACGAGCTCGAGGTCAACAAGCGTAACGCCGCCGCGAAGGTGCTGGAGGATTCGAAGTCCGACGTCAGTTGGGGCAACCAGATCCGCTCCTACGTGCTGGACCAGTCGCGCATCAAGGATCTGCGCACGGGAGTCGAGGTCGGCAACACCACTGCGGTGCTCGACGGAGATCTGGATCAGTTCATGGAGGCCTCGCTCAAGGCGGGCGTCTGAAGCGCATGACCGACGATGAGAACAAGCTGATTGCGGAACGCCGCGCCAAGCTGGAGCAGCTGCGGAAGGCCGGCAATGCCTTTCCCAACGACTATCGGCGCAACGCGCTCGCAGCGGAATTGCACTCGGCATTCGGCGATCGCACGCCGGAATGGCTGGAGGCGAATCCTGCCCGCGTCAGCGTCGGCGGACGAATTCTGTTCAAGCGGGTGATGGGCAAGGCGAGCTTCGCCAAGGTCGCCGACCGCACGGGTCAGATTCAGCTCTTTCTGCAACAGGACGCGCTGGGGGAGACGTACGAGGCGTTCAAGGGCTGGGATGTGGGCGACATCGTCGGTGCCGGCGGCGTGCTCTTCAAGACGAAGACGGGCGAGCTGTCGGTCCGTGTCGACCATCTGCGCCTGCTGGTCAAGTCGCTGCGTCCGTTGCCCGACAAGTGGCACGGGCTCGCGGACACCGAGACGCGCTATCGCCAGCGCTATGTCGATCTGATCGTCAACGAGACGAGCCGCCACGTGTTTCGCACCCGCACGCGGATCGTTCGCTTCCTGCGAGATTTTCTCGACGCTCTCGATTTCATGGAGGTCGAGACGCCGATGATGCAGCCTATTGTCGGCGGCGCGACGGCGAAGCCCTTCATCACGCACCACAACGCGCTGGATATGCAGTTGTATTTGCGCATCGCCCCGGAGCTGTATCTCAAGCGCCTGGTGGTCGGAGGCTTCGAGCGCGTCTACGAGATCAACCGCAACTTCCGCAACGAAGGCCTCGACACGCGCCACAACCCTGAGTTCACGATGCTGGAGCTGTACCTCGCGTACGCCGACTATCGCGACCTCATGGATTGGATCGAGAAGGCCATGCGGGGCCTGGCCGATGCGCTCAACGGCAAGCAGCAGCTTACCTACCAGGGCCGCGAGTACGATCTCAGCAAGCCCTTCCGGCGCCTGACGATCGAGCAGGCGCTGATCGCGAACAATTCGGGCATCGATCCGCTCTCCCTGCGCGATGTGACGTACCTGCGCACCGTCTGCGAGCGCCTCGGCATCCCGGTGAACGCGCAAGACGGGGCAGGGAAGCTGCAGATCGAAATCTTCGAGAAGACCGCCGAGCACACCCTGATGGATCCCACGTTCGTGCACGCGTATCCGGCCGAGGTCTCACCGCTCGCGCGTGCCAACGACTCCGATCCTTTCCTCACCGATCGCTTCGAGTTCTTCCTGGCCGGCCGGGAAATCGCCAACGGCTTCTCCGAGCTCAACGACCCTGAGGACCAGGCCGCGCGCTTCCGTGCTCAGGTGGCTCGCAAGGACAAGGGCGACGAGGAGGCGATGGTGTACGACTCCGATTACGTCCGCGCGCTCGAGTACGGCATGCCTCCCGCGGCCGGTCTCGGCGTAGGTATCGATCGCGTCGTGATGTTCTTCACGGACTCTCCCTCCATCCGAGATGTCATCCTCTTCCCGCACATGCGCCCTGAGTGACCGGCCCATTGGGGTATTCGACTCGGGCGTCGGAGGTCTGACGGTCCTGAGAGCGCTCTCCGTGGCGCTCCCTCAGGAAGATTTCATCTATCTCGGCGACACGGCGCGCCTGCCGTACGGCACAAAGAGCCCCGAGACCGTCGAGCGCTACTTCCTCCAGTGTGCGGAGGCGCTCGCCGCCCGCGACGTGAAGTGCCTCGTCGTAGCTTGCAATACCGCTTCCTCCGTCGGCCTGTCTCACGTCGGTGATCGGCTCGGCAGTCTTCCAGTCGTGGGCGTGATCGAGCCGGGCGCTGAGGCTGCGTGCAAAGCTTCCAGGTCCGGACACATCGCCGTGATCGCCACGGAACGCACGGTCAGCGGCGGCGCATACCAGAAAGCCATCCTGAGGCGCCGGCAGGACGCGCGAATCACCACGCGCGCGACGCCCCTGTTTGTGGCACTGGCCGAGGAGGGCCTTTGCCACGGGCCCATCGCGGAGGGCATCGCTCGTCACTATCTGGATTCAATATTCGTGGAGCCTCCTGACACGCTGTTGCTCGGCTGTACGCACTTCCCAATGCTGGCCGAGACAATCCGCCGCGTCGTGGGGGGAGGCGTCACGATCGTCGATTCCGCTGCCACCACGGCTGCGTCGGTGGCCCGGATGCTCACGGACAGTGGCTTATCGCGATCGTCCAACGGGGGAAAGGTCCGCTTTCTCGCGACCGACTCTGTGGATCGTTTCATGAAAGTCGGGGGCGGCTTCCTCGATCGGCGCATCGCCCCCGATGAGGTCGAGCTCGTCGATCTATGACTTGATCGGAATCCAGATCTCGAGTCCGCCCAGTCCGGTGCGTGAGTCGAACTCCTCGCCATAGCGCTCGAGCTCGGGCGCATCGACGACCCGATGCCCCGATTCGGGCAGCCATTTGTTGAAGATGGTGAACATCGTCGCCCGTATCGAGGAGACGTGATCGCGGTGCTGGAACACCGCATAGCGTTGCTCCGGGACGCGCAGGCGCGCCAGTTCGGGACCCACGCGTGAAAAGTCCGACACCTCCACACCGGCGAGATAGTCGATGTTGCCGGCCTCGTCGCTGTTGCTGATGACGCCGTAGGCAACTCGTCCGACCTGACCAGGGACGTGACCGAAGTGGGGCAGGAAGCGTTGCCACTGCGAGGCGATGCCCGCGAGATTTTCGCAGTTGTAGCGCTCGCCGATTCCGGCGATGAGCAACGCGCGACTGTTCTCGAAGCGCGGGGGCTCCAGATTGACGTGCTGTATTTTGTCCATTCGCAAAGGCTCCACGAGTTTCATATTGCCGAGGTGACGTTCGGTGCGAACGGCTTCGGGTGTGACTCCGAACTGATCGCGGAACGCACGCGTGAATGCCTCGTGAGAGCCGTATCCGTAGTCCAGGGCTACCGACAAAATGTCGGCAGCGCCGTTCGACAGGGCACGCGCCGCCTCCGTAAGTCGTCGGCCCCGGATATAACGCATCACGGGTTGACCTGTCGCCACGCCGAAGATGCGTGAGATGTGATAGCGCGACACGCCACTCATCTGCGCAACGTCGTCGAGCGTCATCTCAGTCGCGAAATGAGACTCGATGTACCAGAGGGCCTTGGATACAGGATTCATACGCTCTCTCATGAAGGCACGTACCCGGTATACGTGCCCCGCACGAGGCGTATTTGATCATCCTTGTGGTATTGGCGAAAATTCCCTGCGGGAATTTTCGCGGAAGTGAGGCCCTCAGCCAGCCCACGAGGCCGACGAAAAGCGTGGTTTTCGTCGGCGTGCCATCCGGTTAGAACACCAGGGAGAAGCGCGTGAGAAATGCCCGCTCGTCGGGTCGGTCCGTGCCCGCGGCCCCGCCACCGTCGAATCGGGTGTGCTCGTAGTTGAACATCCATTTGACGTACTCGTCCAAGTACCAGTTCAAGCCCACGCCATAGGCGATTGCACGCCGGGGAGCCGCGTTGGGATCTGCGAACGAGGACGCGCCCGCGTCGAAGGCAGCCGAATCGATGCGCAGTTCCTCGACCCGCGCCAAGAGCTCGAACGCGCCCCAACCGGAGCCCTTGCGGCCCGGCGTAAAGCGGCTCTTGGGCACGAAGTTGTTATACGACGACTGCTCTCCCGTCAGGAAAAACGACGTCGTCACCTGCCACGCCGAATTGTCGAGCCGGTCCGACCGCTTGAGCGTCGTGCTCACTTGCCGGCTGACGTCCTGTGAAGACTTGACGTACTCCCCGATCAGCCCAAAAGGCCCGGCGTAGTAAAAGAGCTGCGGCGCAACGCGCTCCCGGCGCCCATCCGCGTAAGTGGCCGAAGTCCCCGTGCGGTAGCTAAAGAAATTCTGCGTGGCGCCGGTCTTGTAAGTCGGCAACAGAGTGTTGGTCGCGCTCCCGGTGGCATTGACGTACGTGGCGCCCACTCCGAACCCGAGTCCGCGCAGGTAAGGATTACCCGACTTGAGGAACGGTTGCGAGAAGAGACGCCCTTCGACGTCCTTCTTCCCGTCGCTGTCGACGTCGGGTGGGGAGTTCGCATCCGTGCTCGTACCGTCCGCGACGCCGTCGAAGTAGCCGATGGCGTAGCTGAGGGTACCGCCGAAGAGGTCTCCGCCGAGTTGCACGCCCAGATCGCGGTTGGGTACGAGGTCGCTCGGCAATCCGAGCTCCACGAAGCGGTTGAACTGGTCCGGCTGCAGGCGCTCGAGCCCGACCGGCCCCTTGAACTTGCCCGCCTGCACCGTGAACCAGGGTTTGAAGCGTCCGGCGACGTAGGCGTCGACGAGGATCGATTTGCCGCCGCCGAAATCGGGCATCAGGCGAAAATCGTAGATGTTGTCGAGCGTCCCTTCGATGTAGGGCCGTACGCGCCGGAAGGTCCATGTGTCCGCCGTCCCGGGCGTGACGTGATCCGAATACCATCGGCCGTCGACCGCGAGGTTGGCACGAAAGCGGACGATGTTGGCGCCATCGGCGCTCTGAATGGCGAACTGCCGCGACGCCGAACGTGAGTTGATCGTGGGGGACACGGAGTTGGAAGTCTGAGGACCGAGCTGCGACACGCCGACCTGCGATACCGCGGCAGCGCCTCCCTCACTCGAGGGGGCTCCGCTGCCCGTGATCGCGCCGCCGGCCGCCGTCGCACCGCCGTTCGCCGCCGCACCCCCTTGCGCCGCCTCGAGCTTCTGCTCCAGGCTCTTGATGCGCTTGTCCTGCTCATCCAGCCGCTTCAGCAGCTCGGTGACGGTGGGGTCGGATGCGGTCTGAGCGACGGCCGCACCGAAGGGCAGGGCGAGCGCCGTGACGACGCCCAACCAGACGCGAACATTCATTAGGGGGTCCTTAGCGAGAGCGTGAGAACATGCTAAGGAGCGCGTGGTTACGCCGTCAGTCGACAGGCAGTGACAGACCGGTTACGAGTCGCGTGGACGCGTATCAATCCGGGAGCGGGTAAGGCAAAGGTAGGCTTTCCGTCTCCAGAGGGGGTGTCTCAGCCGCCGGGGAGGCTTCGGGCTCTGTGCCGTGCACGAGCGGCGCCACCGCGAGAAACTCGCACCGTCCGTCCTCCAATTGCACCGCATCGACGACTTTGAACGCTCTGCCGTCGTACAGAGTCCCGCCCTGTCCCGGGGCAAGCGTGGCGGGCCCCCGGCTCACGAATCGTTGCAGGCGCCGCTTCACCCTCCCGCGGTAATGAGCCCGTGCGATGACTTCCTGTCCCGTGTAACAGCCCTTGTCGAACGCGATGGCATCGAGCGCATCGAGATTGAGCATCTGCGCCACGAACTCCTCGGAGGTGGCCGCGAACACCTGCGGCTGTCCTGCCTCGATGTCCAGGCGATGCCACTGGTGTCGGTCTCCGTCGGTCGGGTCACTTGAGGGGGAGACGATCAGTCCTCGTGTCGGCGAGTGACCCACCGGTACCGCGCCAGGCATCTGCGGTCCGATGACACCCCGCGCCCGCCAGATCGAGCTCTCATCGGCGACCTTGACTTTGGCGCGCAGGACGAACCTGGCGAGTCTCATCGCCACTGGAGCGGCCAGCTCGCGCGGCAGCACGGCAAGAACGTCATTCTCCCCGAGCCACAGCAACCTCAGCAGCGCGATCGTTCGCCCTTGAGGATTGTGATAGCCGGCGAGCAGGGAGCGTTCCGGGGTGAGTCGTGACACGTCGTTGGACAGCTGTCCCTGCAGAAAGGAGCGCACGTCCGGCCCGTGCGCGCGGATGCTGCCCAGATCGTCCAGTGGAACGAGGATGCGTTCGTTTCCCATGTCTGCGTAAATTCTGGCAAACTACGGCTTCGTATGCGAATCCCTTCCGATCTCCGCGAGGCGCTTCCACGCCCCGACGGCGCCGCTACGCCGCCCGACACCAAAGTCCCCACTCCACCCGAGCCCGTCCGCGAAATCGGCGGACCCGCAGGCCCCGAGCCGACCCGTTACGGCGACTGGGAGCGCAACGGTCGCTGTATCGACTTCTGATCGGACATGGCCGAACGACCGCTGTCTCCGCACTGGCAGGTGTACAAGTTGAAGTACACCCTGACGACCTCCTTTCTCAATCGCATCACCGGCGTCGTGCTCTCGCTCGGACTGATCGTGCTCGCCTGGTGGCTGATGGCGGTCGCGAGCGGTGGGCGAGCTTACGCACGGACATTTACCGTGTTGTCGATGCCCGTCTTCAAATTGCTCTACGCGGCGCTGCTCATCGCGTTCTCGTATCACCTGGTGGCGGGCATTCGCCATCTGGTCTGGGACACGGGCCGCTATCTCGAGCGCGCGCAGTCGAAGCGCAGCGCCGTCCTCGTGACCTTCATCAGCCTCGTGCTGGCGATCGTCTTCCTGTACTTCGCCTTCGGAGCGCACGCATCATGAGCCTGCGCAGCCCGCTAGGTCGTGTGCTCGGTCTGGGCTCCGCAAAGGAGGGCGTACACCACTGGTGGCTGCAACGACTGACCTCCGTCGCTTTAATCCCCCTCGCAGTGTGGTTCGCAGTCTCGCTGATCACGCTGCCCTCGCTCGATCACACAACCGTGGTCGTCTGGATGGCGCAAACCTGGACAGCGCTTTTTCTGATCCTGCTCGTACTGATCGGCACGTGGCACTCGCAGCTCGGACTTCGCGTGGTCGTTGAGGACTACATCCACAGCGGCACGAAGACGCTGGCGCTGGTCATCATCACCTTCGCTCACACGCTCATCGCGGCAGCGGGAGTTTTCGCCATTCTGAAAGTCGCCTTCGGAGCCGCTGCGTGAGCGCCTACGAGTTCATCGACCATAGTTACGACGTCCTCGTCGTGGGCGCCGGCGGCGCCGGCTTGCGCGCAACGCTCGGGCTGGCCGAGGCCGGCCTCTCGACTGGCTGCATCTCCAAGCTGTTCCCGACACGCAGTCACACCGTCGCCGCCCAAGGAGGCATCAGCGCGGCGCTTGGGAACATGGGCGAGGACGACTGGCGCTGGCACATGTACGACACCGTTAAAGGGTCGGACTGGCTCGGCGACCAGGACGCCATCGAGTTCATGTGCAAGGAGGCGCCGGCGGCGGTCATCGAGCTCGAGCACTACGGGCTGCCTTTCTCGCGCACCACCGACGGCCGGATCTATCAGCGTCCCTTCGGCGGCATGACGACGCATTTCGGCAAGGGCACCGCTCATCGCACCTGCGCCGCCGCGGATCGCACCGGCCACGCGATGCTCCACACCCTGTATCAGCAGTCCATCAAGCACTCGGCGACTTTTTTCATCGAGTACTTCGCGATCGATCTGATCATGGAGAACGGGGCGTGCCGGGGCGTGGTGGCCCTGGACCTGAACGAAGGCAAGCTGCACCGTTTTCGCGCGCACATGACGATTCTGGCGACGGGCGGATACGGACGTACCTACTTCTCCTGCACATCGGCCCACTCGTGTACCGGCGATGGCAATGGCATGGTACTGCGCGCGGGGCTGCCGCTGCAGGACATGGAGTTCGTCCAGTTCCATCCGACCGGCATCTACGGCGCAGGTTGCCTGATCACCGAAGGTGCGCGCGGCGAAGGCGGCTATCTCACCAACTCCAAGGGCGAGCGCTTCATGGAGCGCTATGCGCCCAACGCAAAGGATCTTGCCTCACGCGACGTCGTGAGCCGGGCCATGACGATGGAGATCCGCGAAGGGCGCGGCGTCGGTCCCGAGCATGACTACATCCAACTTCACCTGGAGCACCTCGGACCCGAGGTGATTCACGAGCGTTTGCCCGGCATTGCCGAGACGGCGCGAATTTTCGCCGGCGTCGAGGTGACGAAGGAGCCGATTCCCGTCCAGCCGACGGTGCACTACAACATGGGCGGCGTCCCGTGTAACTACCACGGCGAAGTGGTGGTGTTGAAGAACGGCGATCCCGATTCTGTCGTTCCGGGACTCATGGCCGTAGGCGAAGCGGCGTGTGTTTCCGTACATGGCGCGAACCGGCTCGGCTCGAATTCATTGCTCGATCTGGTGGTCTTCGGTCGCGCCGCGGCGCATCGGTGCGCGGAGATTCTCCATCCTGGCGCAGGACACAAGCCGTTCGCGAAGGATGCCGGCGACTCTGCTGTTGCGCGCCTCGACCGCTTGCGTCAGGCCAAAGGATCCCGGCCCACCGCGGCGATCCGACTCGAGATGCAGAAGACCATGCAGGCGGACGCGGCCGTCTTCCGCACGGGAGCCTCGCTGCAGGAGGGAATGCAGAAGCTCGCCAGGACCTACGAGTCGTTTGCGGACGTGCGGATCACGGATCGCTCGCTGGTCTGGAACACCGACCTGGTCGAGACCCTCGAGCTGGAGAATCTGCTGATGCAGGCCACGGCGACCGTGCATTCGGCGTACAACCGGACCGAGAGCCGGGGCGCGCATGCTCGGGAGGATTTTCCCGAGCGCGACGACCGGAACTGGATGAAGCACACCCTCGTATGGGTGAGCGGCCCGGGTCAGGTGCACTTCGAGTATCGGCCGGTGCATCTGTCGACGCTCACCGATGAGGTCGAGTCCATCCCGCCCAAGGCCAGGACCTACTGATGGCGCAGTACTTTCTTCCGAAGAACTCGAAGGTTCGCACCGGCGTGACGCACAAGGCGACCCAAGGCGCCAAGGCAGTCTCCACCTTCCGGATCTATCGCTTCGACCCGGACTCCGGTGAGACCCCGCGGCTCGACTCGTTCGAGCTGGACACGCGCACCTGCGGGCCGATGGTGCTCGATGCACTCATCCAGATCAAAGCGAGCATCGATTCCTCGGTGACTTTCCGCCGTTCGTGCCGCGAGGGCATCTGCGGGTCCTGCGCGATGAACATCAACGGCGTGAATCGCCTGGCGTGCACGACTTTCCTGAAGGACATGGGAAGCGACGTCCGCATCTATCCTCTCCCGGCGATGGGAGTCGTGAAGGACCTGGTGCCGGACCTGACCAACTTCTACGCGCAGTACGCGTCTGTGAAGCCATGGCTCCAGGCGCGCACGCCGCCGCCCCCGGACGGGGAGCGACTCCAGTCGAAGGACGAGCAGGAGAAGATCGATCGCCCGGGCGCATGCATCTTGTGCGCGTGCTGCTCGACCGCGTGCCCGAGCTACTGGTGGAATAGCGAGCGCTTTCTGGGTCCGGCCGCGTTGCTGGCGGCGTACCGCTGGATCGTGGACAGCCGCGATGAGGCGACCGGGGAGCGGCTCGATGAGCTCGAGGACCCTTTCCGGCTGTACCGCTGCCACACGATCATGAATTGCACGGATGCCTGCCCAAAGGACCTGAATCCGGCGAAGGCCATCGCCGAGATCAAGAAGATGCTGGTCGAGCGTCAGTTCTGATGGATGCGCAAGCGCGGCGTCTGCTTTGGCACTGCCGTCGCGGCATGAAGGAGCTGGATGTGCTGCTGGAGCGCTTTGCCCGCAGTTATCTCGCGGATGCCGACGCGGAGGCCCGGGCCCTGTTCGAGCGCTTCCTGGAGCTGCCCGATCCCGTCCTGGCCGACTACCTGCTGGGAGACGCAGTGCCCGCCGACGTGCCGCTTGCCCGGCTCGCTCGTTCGATAACCGCACATACATCCCCCACCGCCAGCTGTTAGACTCACTTCACAGATGAGTGCGCCGCCTGAACTTTCGACAGGGTTCAGGGTCTATTCACGCCGTGGCGCAGCGGCCTTCTGATGTGGGAGTAGAGGGCGCCATGAGCGCCGATGTGAGTGACTTAAGCCTGGTTCGCCGTGTACAGCGCGGCGACAAGGGGGCGTTTGATGCGCTTGTTCTCAAGTACCAGCACAAACTCGTCAAGCTGGTCATGCGGTACGTGCGCAATCCGGCCGAGGCCGAGGACATCGCCCAGGAGGCCTTCATCAAGGCGTATCGCGCCCTACCGCAGTTTCGCGGCGACAGCGCGTTCTACACCTGGCTCTACCGCATCGCCATCAACTCCGCGAAGAACGCCGTGGTCTCCCGCGATCGCTCGCCGATAGATTATGAACTCGACCGCCACAACCCCGATGAGTCGTACGACATGCAAGGCCGGATGAAGGATTCGGAAACCCCGGAAGGGTTGGTGATGACGGATGAGATCCGCTCCACCGTCAACGCCGCGATCGAGGCCCTGCCGGAGGATTTGCGGACGGCGATCGTCCTGCGCGAGCTCGAAGGGTTATCCTACGAGGAAATCGCGGCAGCCATGGACTGCCCGGTGGGGACCGTCCGTTCCAGAATTTTCAGAGCGCGTGAAGCCATCGACCGCCGCCTGCGGGAAGTTTTCGAAGGCGGGCTCGGTCGCGCGGAGGAATTGGGATGAACGAGGAGCTCGACAGCCAGCTGTCCGCCATGTTCGATGGTGAGCTGCCGCAGTCGGAATGCGAGCTGTTGGCGCGGCGGCTCTCCCGCGACGAGCAGCTCAAGGCCCGCTGGGGTCGATATGCCGTGATCGGAGCGAGTATCCGCTCCGAGCGCGGAGTGCGGCTCAATGCCGATCTGGCGCTCCGAGTGAACGCGGTGATCGCGAACGAGCCCAACATTGCAGTCCGGCACGTGGAGCGCAAGGCGACCCGCGGCACCGCCCGGTGGGTCCGACCCGTCGCCGGTGTGGGCGTGGCCGCCGGTGTCGCGGCACTGTCGATCCTGTGGATGCGCTCACAAGCTTTGAATGACGAGGTGGTCACCGCCGCCGTCGCTACTCCGGCAGTGGAAAACACCTCAGCAGAGTCCGACAACAGCTACGTCGTGCCCCGGCCGAGCCCGCGCAGCTCCCGCGTGCCGGCCACCCAGCTTGCCAACTACGTCGTCGCGCACAGCGAGTTCTCCTCTCCGGTTGCCCGCCGCAATCTGCTTTCCGCCTTCATGACCGGGGAGACGGGAACCACCGGCACCTCCAATGGGTCGGAGGAGGGTTCCGAGGACTTGAACGACGATGCGAAGAATCCTGCGCAATAGCGAGCGACTCGGCTGGGTTTTGTGCCTGGCGGTGGTAGCTGGCGCGACCGGTGCCCGCGCGGCCAGTCCCACGACGCCCGCCGCCACGCCGGCCCCGGAAGAGCCCGGTCAGTGGCTCGACCGCATGAACAAGGCGCTGACCTCCCGTAACTACGACGGCACGTTCTCCCACTGGCACGGCGGCAAGGTGGAGATGCTGCGCATCATCCATCGCGTGCAGGACGGCTCGGTCTCCGAGCGGCTGGTTTCCCTGGACGGTTCGGGCCGCGAGTTCATCCGCACGGGGAGCGACCTTACGTGCTACCTGCCCGACAAGCGCACGGTGCTCGTCGAGCGTCGTCCGGCCGAAGAGTCCCTGTTCGGCAACTTCCCAGCCATCAACGGCGAGACCGCCGATTCCTACGCCATCAGCGAGGTGGCTCGCACCCGGCTGAATCGCCGCGATACGCGCGTCATCCTGGTGGCTCCCAAGGATGAGTACCGCTACGGCTACCGGCTGTGGATCGATGAGACCACCGCGATGCCGCTGAAGACGCAGCTGTGCGATGCGCACGGTCACGTGATCGAGCAGACGGTGTTCGCCAGCTTGACGCTCAGTCCTCACATCCCCGATGCGGCATTCAAGCCCGACGTCTCCACCGAGGGCTTTCAGTGGCTGCGGACCGAGTCGCCGGTGCCCAAGGAACCGGTCGCCTCCGCCTCGCTCGTCTGGAACGCGCTGAAACTACCCCCGGGATTCCGGATGACCGTTCATTCGGCCCAGGTGATGCCCGGCTCTAGCGATCCCGTCGATCACGTCGTCTTTACGGACGGAATGGCCTCGGTTTCCGTCTTCGTCGAGGCGCACCAGATCACCGCCGGTCAGCAGACGGTGAGCGAGGAAGAATCGGCGACCGTCGGGTCGTCCTCGGCCTTCTCTACCATCGTCGACGGACACAAGGTGACCGCGGTGGGTGAAGTGCCTCCGGCCACGGTCCGCTTCATCGCAAATTCCCTCAAGGCGCAGGGCGCGAGGCACTGACTCCAGTGCCGTCCCGTCTGACGGTCGTGCACCGCGAGGGGTGCGATCTGTGTGACGAAATGGTTCTGGAGCTGCAGGCCATGGGGCGCACCTTGACCCTCCCGCCCGTCGACATCGTGGATGTCGATTCCGACCCCGAGCTGCTGCGCCGCCACGGGGTCCACGTCCCCGTCCTTCTCCTCGACGGCACCGTCGTGTGCCGGCACCGCCTGGACCCCGACGAGCTGCGACGCCTCCTTCGCGTATAATCCGCGCGCCGCTACGGTACCTGGCGCGGCGTACGCGACAGACACCACCTCGGAATTCATGCGGCTCATACGTAATTTTTCGATTATTGCGCACGTCGATCACGGCAAGTCGACCCTGGCCGACCGGCTCATCCAGCTGTGCGGAGGCCTCGAAGCCCGCGAGATGCAGGACCAGGTGCTCGACTCGATGGAGCTCGAGCGGGAACGCGGCATCACGATCAAGGCCCAGAGCGTGACCCTGTTCTACCAGGCGGCCGATGGCGAGCGCTACCAGCTCAATATGATCGATACGCCGGGCCACGTGGATTTCTCCTATGAAGTCTCCCGGTCGCTCGCCGCGTGCGACGGCGCCCTGCTGGTCGTCGACGCTTCCCAGGGGGTCGAGGCTCAGAGTGTGGCGAACTGCTACACCGCCATCGAGCAGGGACTGGAGGTTCTGCCGGTCATCAACAAGATCGACCTGCCGTCGGCGGACCCGGACAAGGTCGCCCAGGAGATCGAGGACATCATCGGCATCGATGCCACCGATGCCTTGCGCGTCAGCGCCAAGACGGGGGAGGGCGTACCCGAGCTGCTCGAGTCGCTCATTCGCCGGATACCTCAGCCCAAGGGGGACCCGGAAGCGCCCTTGCAGGCTTTGATCATCGACTCCTGGTTCGACAACTACGTCGGCGTCGTGTCGCTCGTTCGAGTGATGAACGGCAGCCTCAAGACGGGCGAAAAGATCCGTGTCATGTCGACCGGCCGCAGTCATACGGTCGACAAGCTCGGTCGCTTCACGCCGAAGTCGATCGCTATCCGTGAGCTCGCGACCGGCGATGTCGGATTCGTCGTCGCCGGCATCAGGGAGATCGACGGGGCTCCGGTGGGCGACACGCTCACACTCGAGCACAATCCCAGCCCGCTGCCTCTGCCGGGCTTCAAGCAGATCAAGCCTCGGGTATTCGCCGGCCTCTTCCCTGTCAATTCCGAGGATTACGATAGCTTCCGCGATGCGCTCGCGAAGTTGCGGCTCAACGATTCCGCGCTGCACTACGAGCCCGAGGTCTCCGGCGCGCTGGGCTTCGGCTTCCGCATCGGGTTCCTCGGACTGCTCCACATGGATATCGTCCAGGAGCGGCTCGAACGCGAGTACGAGCTCGATCTCGTGACGAGCGCCCCTACCGTCGTGTACGAAGTCGCGCGCACCGATGGCAAGCAGGAGTACGTGGACAACCCCGCGAAGCTCCCGCCCTCCAACGAGATCGATGAGATCCGCGAGCCGATCATCATCGCCAACATCCTCGTGCCGCCCGAGCACGTCGGTCCGGTGCTGCAGCTGTGTACCGAGAAGCGCGGCACGCAGAAGAAAATGCAGTACCTGGGAACCCAGGTCTCCTTGCAGTACGAGCTGCCTCTGGCGGAAGTCGTGCTCGATTTCTTCGACCGCCTGAAGTCGGTCAGCCGCGGCTACGCCTCGTTCGATTACGAGTTCAGCCACTTCCAGGCCGCACCCCTGGTGAAACTCGACATTCTCATCAACGGGGACACGGTGGATGCCCTGTCGATCATCGTGCACCGCGAGAATGCGTACCATCGCGGCCGCGAGCTCGTGGACAAGATGCACGAGCTCATTCCGAGGCAGATGTTCGAGGTGGCCGTGCAGGCCGCCATCGGCAGCGCCATCATTGCGCGGGCCACGGTCAAGGCGCTGCGCAAGAACGTGCTCGCGAAGTGCTACGGCGGCGACGTCAGCCGCAAACGCAAGCTCCTGGAAAAGCAGAAGGAAGGCAAGAAACGCATGAAACAGCTCGGTCACGTCGAAATCCCTCAGGAGGCGTTCCTCGCCGTCCTGAAGGTCGGCCGAAAGACCTGAGGCGACTATGTCCACGTGGATGCAGCTAGTGCAGATCGTGGCCTGGGTCGCCATCCCGGCCGTCCTCATCGCCGCCGTCGACGACTGGTTTCGTCGGCCCTACCGGCGCATCGCGCTTGCGCCCCAACCCGCGCCCGATCCGGCGCTGCTGTCGGTGCTCTACCTGGCGCTGCCGCTGTTCGCGGCCGCCGGGATCATCCGGCTGCTCGTGGCAGAGCGCCTCGACTTCAGTTCGGTGCTGCTCGGCATCACTGTTGTCACCGGCATCGTGTGGGGGTTGGATGTCGGTGTTTTCCGCAAGCAGCGAGCAGCCGCCTCAGCCGCTGCCGGCAAGGACTTCGATACCATTCCAGAGCCGACCACGGTCGACTACGCGCGCAGCTTCTTTCCGGTGGCGCTCATCGTGCTGCTCCTGCGGTCGTTCATCTTTGAGCCCTTCCGCATTCCGTCCGACTCCATGATGCCGACGCTGCTGGACGGAGATTTCATCATCGTCAACAAGTACGCATACGGTTTGCGCCTGCCGGTGGTAGATCGCAAATTCTTCGACATCGGCGAGCCGCAGCGGGGGGATGTCGTCGTGTTCCGCTATCCGGTGGATCCGTCGGTCAACTACATCAAGCGCCTGGTGGGCCTGCCGGGAGACCATGTGGAAGTGACCGACGATCGCATTACCCTCAACGGCAAGCCGGTGCCGTTCGATGTGGCTCCCAAACCCTACAACGACGGTTGCTACGTCACCTTCCAGCTGGCGACGGAGCAGCTCGGGGCCCATAGCCACCAGGCCCTGCTGTGTCCTGTCCCCCTGGAACCCGGTGCGCCGGCCTGCAACCGAAGGGACATGCATG
>Ga0070681_10002546_pt1 | contig 16730 bp, 17 predicted proteins | sample KBSC83BmetaG_FD_65650 | JGI IMG/M metagenome (GOLD analysis project Ga0070681, IMG submission 65650) | Corn rhizosphere microbial communities from Kellogg Biological Station, Michigan, USA - KBS C8-3B metaG | ecosystem: Host-associated > Plants > Roots > Rhizosphere | place: USA: Michigan...
AACCCAGAGAACGTTGCGTGCCGAGATAGCGGCGATCAGGAGACCAGCGAGCAACGGACCCGCGAGCGCCGCCAGATTGCGAATCGCTTGATCGAACGACGTGGCGCGTTCCAGACGCAGCCGGGCAATTTCAGCCAGATCGGGCAAGATGCCGCGCCGGGCAGTTGAACCGGGTGTATTGAAGATGGCAACGCAGAAGATCAGCAGGATGAGCTGCCAGAATGCTAGACCAAGCGTCCGCTCGATGAGCGGAATAAGAGCAATCGCGCTGCCGCTGGCGAGGTCGGCAACGACGCTCGAGCGCCGGAAGCCGGCGCGATCGACCAGCGCACCACCGAAGAAGGCAGAGACGATAATTCCGGCCGCCTCGGTCGCTCCCGCGAGGCCGACCCTTGCCGGACTACCGGTCGTTTGCAAAACGAACCAGGGCAACGCCAGGAGCGCCAGCTGATTACCCACCAGCGAGATGGCATTCGCCAGCATCAGCGCGATGAATGGGAGGTGATTCCGGCGAACAACGCGCTCCGTACGCCCTCCTCTGAATGACGAATATATCAGGAACCCGCGAATTGGGAGTATTAGGCTACCGGCCTCGCTTGAGGGGGTTAGGACGCAATTCCTATACTTTGCACGAGGTGATACAGTGGGACGATTAGGCCCACCGAAGCTCCCGCGATGTGTTCGGAATGCGACGTGTCTGGCGCATGCCGCAGACAGAGGTAGTGTCGAGTGAAACGAGGATGCAATGGCCGCACGTCCACTAATTGAAGCGGTCCAGCAAGCCGAGGAGGCTCTGAGCGGCGGAAACTATCGCTCAGCGGTAGATACCTGCCGCCGCGTGCTAGGACAGTTTCCTGAATTTGCCACCGCCCATCGCGTACTCGGCGAGGCGCTGCTCGAAGATGGCGATGTCGCCGGAGCCGAGTATGCCTTTGCCGACGTGCTGCAGCGCGATCCGCAGAGTTCTGCCGCCTATACCGGCCTCTCAAGGATCGCGGAGAGTCGCGGCGATCAGGAAACCGCGCTGGCCTATGCGCAGGTTGCCTGGGAGAACGCACCGCAGCAATCTGATTTGCGCGATCGGGTGGCCGAGCTTTCCGAACAGATCTACGGCCAGGGTGGCCGCCTGCATCTGACGCGTGCAGCGCTCACATCGCTCCATTTTCGGGCCGGACGCTGGTCACGTGCAGCGGCAGAAGCGGCAGGCGTTTTGACCGAGCATCCGGACCGGGTTGATATGCAGTTGCGTCTGGCTGAGGCGCTCTGGCGTCGTGGCAGCCTGGTTGCCGCCGGTAACGCCTGCCAGTCGGTGCTCGCGACGTCACCGTCATCGGTGTTGGCGCTCTTGATGCTGGCCGATGTCGAGCGACAACAGAACCAGCCCGAGGCTGCCGCCGAACATCTCGAGCAGGCTCGCAAGATCGATCCCGATGGCGTGCGCGCAGCCGATCTCGTGACGATCGGCTCACCCGATCTTGCCGACTTCATCCTGCCGTCCACGCTGCCGGTGTTCGAAGATGTGGCCGAAATGACGGTTGAAGCCGAGCGTCCGCGTATCGCCCCGGCACCTGATTTCAGCTGGTCCGCCGCCGATGCATCGCAGGCGTCCGAGGCGAGCGTGGTGGACAGCGCCGAAGCAGTAGACGACTTCGATGTTAGCTTGCCAGATGACGCGGAGATCGAGGCGGCCCGCCCGCCGGCGCAGGCCGCATCGGGCTACACGTCGATGCTCCGCTCGCTGGAGGGCGAAGGCTTGCAGCCGTTCAACCTCGAGGGTGAAGGTGGAGCGGAGGATACCTCGCTTGATTCCTTCGAAATCACTGATGAAGCCAGCGACGACGAGACGTTTGGTCTGGTAAGCGACGAAGAGCTCGAAGCGGCACGACCACCGTCCGAGTCACCACGCGGCTATACCACGTTGCTCAACTCGCTCGATGACACCGGACTGGAGCCGTTCCAGATCGACGATGCCAGCAGCGAGGCAGTAACCGACGAACTGAGTGAACAGCCGACGGCCGCGGAAACCGGCACCGTCGTTGGGTTCGACGACGTTTCGACTGCCGATATGTCCGACGAATATGGTGTTCTGGCAGCGGCCGACGAGACTGATGAGCCGGTCACGGCCGAGGCGTCGGAATCCGCTGCCGCCGGCGATTTCTCCAGTGCGCTCACCGCCGGCTGGGACGACATCGACGCCGAGATCGAACGGGCGATCCCGACGGAAAATTCCTGGCGGGGCTACACCGGCCAGTTGCGCGATCTCGATGAAACGGGTGTCAAACCTTTCTCGATCGAGGGTGTCGACGACGATGCCGAAGTGGCGGGCGAGGCGATGGATGATCTGTCGTTCCTGAGCGATGCGGGCCTGGCCGACCCTGGAACCGCAAACGTCGAAGAGAATCCGACGGATGTCGATCTCACCGAAGGTTGGTCGGCCGTCGACGACGAGATCCAGAACGCGATCCCCTCCGATGCTACAGCGGATGACGAGCTACTCGACGGCTTCGATTTGAGCGGCGTGGAACCGTTCACGCTTGACGATGATCAGGCCGGTGCCGGACACGCGGCCGACACGTACGACAGCGCTATGACATCGGCTCGGGATGTCGTTCCAAGCGATCTGGTAGCCGATATCGATCTCTGGACGTTCGAAGATCCGCCGAGCATCGTCCATGAAGCGGCGCCCGATACCGCCTCGATCGACGATATCTTCGGCGAGGGCGAATCGGATCTGACGATCGAAGACCTCGATCTTGCCGAACTGGAAATGCTCGACGGCGCGCCGGAGGCGACTGGCGAAGCGGCGGCGCCCGACGACGAATTCGAGCCATTCGACCTTTCGTCGCTGGACGTGAGCGACGCCCCGGAGGCACCGGCGCTCTCGGAGTCTGATCTCGATGAACTCGGCGCGGCCGAAACAGCCGGCGACCAGATGACTGAGTTCACCGGCGAGCGCATCGACGAAGTCGTTGTGCCGAGCGACGCACCGCAGTTGGCCCATGCGGTTGAGGTGGCCGCGTCCGATGGTGTGCGTATGACGATCGAGCATCTCGGTGTCGATGCATCGCTCTTCGAGCGCGTACGACAGGCGAAGGCGCAACGGATGGAAGCGGGCGAACTGCAAGGCAATCAGCTTCTGCCGGGGGTCGAGCCGCCGGGACCGTCGCTGGAAGAGCTGGAGCAGCAGACCGTCGACAATCCGGACGACGTCGAAGCACGGCGGCAATTCGCGGCGGAACTGGTCGACGCCGAGGATCATGGTCGCGCGTTCGCCGAATATCACGCCATGCACCTGCGCCGGATGCCATTCGAGGCTGACGAGATCGTCGGCCTGGCACGTGTCGCGGAAGAGCGCGAGTACGCGGTCAAGGGCAACCAGCTGCTCGGCGCCATTCACCGGCGTTCCGGCAACCTCGGGCTTTCCGCCAAGCACTATCGGGATGCGCTCGCCGCACATCGCGACAACGCGAAGAAAGAGGCCTAAATGGAGCAAGAACTACAGAGCTTGCTCGAATATCAGGACATTCTCGGCGCGGTGGCGAGCACGATTGACGGGTTGGTCGTCGCATCCGCCGGTTTCGAGAGTGATGACGCGGAAACAGTCGCCGCGGCCGGCTCGGCGGTGGTGACTGACGCAGGCGGAGATGATACTGCCCTTGCCGTCGAACTAGATGGCGGCTCGCTGTTCCTGACCCGTGGCGCGGAGCTGATGCTCGTTGTTTGCGCCGAGCCGGGGATTCCGCAGGATCCGCTGGCCGGCGTCATGCAGGAGAGCGTGCGTCGACTCGATGCCTTGCTGGTGGGCGGCGGCGAATTTAGCGAATAAAGCGACTGTGGTAGGCTTCGGACCGCTGGCCGTACGGCCGGCGGTCTTTTGTTTGCGGCGTTATTAGACAAGCGTGCGAAGGAGCGGGTGTGGAGCGGACCCTCATAATCGTCAAGCCGGATGGTGTGCAGCGTGGGCTGATCGGTCAGGTGATCGAGCGCTTCGAGCGGCGCGGTCTGAAGATCGTCGGCCTGAAAATGATCCAGGTGTCGCGCGATTTGGCCGAGCAGCACTACGCAGAGCATCGCGGCAAGCCATTCTTCGAAGGACTCGTCGGGTTCATCACATCGTCGCCGGTGGTGGTTGGCGTGGTAGAAGGTCCGAGCGCCATTGAGGTGGTACGCGCCACGGTCGGCGCGACCAATCCGGCCACGTCGGCGCCCGGCACGATCCGCGCCGATTTCGGCCTGACGATCGGCCGCAACCTGATCCACGCTTCGGATGGCGGCGACGCCGCTCAGCGTGAGGTCGCGCTCTTCTTCTCATCCGACGAACTCATGAGTTACGAGCGCTCGATTGATGGCTGGCTGATCGAAGCATAGCGGTTTCACGTGAAACCGATACCATCACTTGATCCTCGTTTCACGTGAAACGTACCTGAGAACCGCTCCCACGCCCGGCAGCACGCCGGGCGTTGTGGTCTTTGGCGCATGATCAGTGATCCAAATGCGGAGGTGCTTGCGGATGCTCAGTGCGGACGACCTGAAGCAGCGGCTGTCTCACATCCTCTGGATCGGTGGACCTCCTGATAGCGGCAAGACGACGATCGCAAGCGAGATTGGTTCGCGCCACCGAATCACCGTCTACCACTTTGACCGGCACGAGCCAGCACATTTCGGGCGGGCTGACCCGATGCGTCATCCCGCGCTTTACGCCGCGCATCCCGACCGCATGACGACCGAAGAACGCTGGCTTGGCTCTTCGCCGGAAGAGATGGCCCGGAATACGATCGCCAGCTGGACCGAGCGCTTCGGCATGGCGCTCGATGATCTGCTCGCCCTACCTGCCGGCACGCCGATCATCGCGGAAGGCCCGGGCATCTTCCCCGAATGTGTAGCACCCCTCCTGAGCGAGCCGAGCCGCGCACTGTGGCTCGTGCCGACTCCGTCATTCAAGCGTGCCTCAGCCATCCGGCGCGATAAGCCGGGCAGCCGCTGGGAAACGAGCGATCCAGCCCGCGCTCAGCAGAACCTGATCGAGCGCGATCTCCTGATGGGTGAATACGTCCAAAGCACCGCTGAGGCGTTCGGCCTCACCGTTTATCTGATCGATGGCAGCATTGATCTGAATGACATGATCGACCGCGTCGAAGCCCACTTCGCCCCCTGGCTGCCTTAGCTCGATTCACGTTACACGTGGAACCTTCCGATTCCGTCCGGAGGGGAGCAACCCGTATGCTCCCGCGGTCGCCGTGCAGGCGACCGTCCCGCGTTCGGGTGGCGTCGATGTTTCCCGAAGGCTGCACGACGTTCCGTGTGCCCGTATCCGGTGGGCGCGTGCGTCGCGGAAACCACGGGAGAGGTCGCCGGAACGTCGGAGACCGCAGGAGGACACCGGTTCCTCCCCTACGGTTCGACGACGGCGTAGAGGAATCGTCCTAACTATCGGTGCGGTGGATCATCAAGGGTTGCAGGTTCCAGTGGGCGAGGAGTTCAGAGAGGAGGTTGCGGAGTTGCTGGTTGCTCAGCGTCTCCGGAACCGGGCGGACGCCACCGAACGGCGTGCCTGAAAAGCGCTCCTTATTGGCGCTGGAGCGCACATCGTTGCGCCAGCCGACCATGTTGATCTGCGCGAAGACCCGTTCGCCGTCGGTCATGAAATAAAGGCCATAGGCGGGATCGAGCATAATGCCGAAGTAGCCACCGAACTCGACGTTGTCCATCAGCACCGGATAGCCCGGCTCGCTGCGCGTCTTGTACTCGTCAACGACCGCCTCGAGCATCGGCAGCATTCGATCTCGCAACCGCCCCAGCATTGCGACGCTGCTCGCCGCACTCGTGCTCGCTGATTCCGCGCTCATTCGCCTTCTCTTTCCAGCATGTTAGTCGTCGTTCGCCAGCCGCACGTGCTCGTTCGCGCTCCGTGTTGGTCGCCCGCCTCTGGAGCGTGTCGGTAGGCCGAAGAGCCGGAATCCGAACCCGACCGCCGGCCCCGTCAAGAGCACCATGATGATCGTGCCGATCCCAAAACTCCCGCCGAGGAAGATGCCGGCCACGATGACGACGAACTCGATCATCCAGCGATTGATATGCACCGGCAGGCCAGTGATCTCGGTCAGCGCCAGCATGAACGAATCTCGTGGGCCGGCTCCCAGACCGCTACTAATATACATGCCCGAGGCGAGACCAATCACCGCGATCGCACCGATCAACATCGCGATGCGGAGCGGATAGGGACCGGCTTTCTCGATCAATCCCGAGCCGAGCAGCATGTCGGTAAACACGCCGACCAGGATCATGTTCAGTACCGTGCCGATGCCCGGCTTGATCCCGACGAACCAGCTGATCACGAGCATCAGCAGACCCGTCAGTTCGGATGCTTCGCCAATCGTTAGCGGCGTGTGCTTGGAGAAACCATCGTGAAAGACAGTCCAGGAACTGGCGCCGAGGTTGCATTGCAGGCTGAGGACGACCGAGACGGCGAAGAAGAAGAGCCCAACGACCAGGATGGTGAGCCGCTTCAGGAGGTTTGCCCAGATGGCGGCATCCCAGTTACGCATCTCGCGCAGCCGAAAATCTGCCTGCACATTCATCGTGGTTGCTCTGGGCGATTTCACCCGGTTGTCCTGCTCTCCCGCGCGGTTCTTCCCATCCGGCGCGCACGCCAGACCGCCGCACTATACCATGCGAAATGACTCATGCAGGTATTGTCACTCCGAGACGCAGTGAGGAATCTCCTCTCGGTTTCCCCAACGTCGTGCACTGGGAAACACTGGAGAGATGCTTCGCTGCGGCTCAGCATGACAATCTAGTGGCGAGTGGAGAAGGGCTGGCTCGGCTGCTCAATGCGGTCGGAGGTCGGCTTCACCAGGTAGTGAATGGTGATGGCGCCGATCGTGATCTGATCGCCGTCACGCAGGATTGCCGAGCGAACCGGACTGCCGTTGATGCGCGTGCCGTTGCGACTTTCGCGGTCGACCAGTTCGTGCCGGCCATCGGGGCGCTGGGTGATCTCCGCGTGGTAGGCGGAAACGGTCGGGTGGTCGAGCACGACGTCGTTATTCGGGTAGCGGCCGATACGGACGCGCTGCTGGTTGAGCGGCACGCTCTTGCCTGCCACGATCAGGCGTGGGGTCGAATCGCTGCCGGTTTGCAGGAACTGGAATTGCACGACCTTCGCCCAGAAGTTGGACATCAGGTCGATCACGTCCGGGGCCAACAGTGCGACCGGTGCCGCCAGGATCCAGAAGAACGCGGCGCCGGAGACGTAGCCAATGGGATCGACCTCGTTCACCAGCGCACGCCGGTAGAGCCAGACAAGCTCGCCGGCCCACACGATGACTCCCAGCAAGATCACGATGGTCAGTCCGCTCATCACCGCCCCCTTCCTACCGGTGCACGCAGTATACGCCAAGCATCGCCGCTCTCGCTGCTGTTCTTCCGGGGAACGGTGGTGGCGTGCCAATGGACGTGTGCGGCGCTCGGCCGACGCTCGGGGAACGTTGCACGCAATCGACGGCGTATGCGACGCTCGTCCCTCGCCCGGCGCTAAACCGCCGGGCTGAGGGGACGAAACCCACTGAAGGGGTTGAATAGTATGTACGCAACCCCAGTCCCTTTAGTGGACTTCGTCTAGGGAGCCCTGCGGATTTATCCCAGGGCGGAGGTGGCCTGTGCGAACCGTTATCGATCGCCACGATCGTTCGCCGGGCGATCATGCCCCGCGCACCGTCAATCGGCAGCCCATCCCACCCCTCGGTATGCTTAGCAGAGACGGTTTGTCCGGGCGCTCGGCCCGGTAGCTGAGCGGAGGACCGCCATGAATGATGACGCCGGCATCGACGTGCTTGCCGAAGTCCTGCGCGAGCGCATGGAATCGGTGAAGTACATTATCGACGAGTGGAGCGTCCCCGGCGCGGATGCCGTCAACTATGCGCAGATCAAGGACTTGATCTGGCAGATCGCCGCGCCGCTCGGCATTTCGCTACTCGGCTTCAGCCTGGCCGAAGATGCACGCCAAACCGACCCGGGCAACGCCGGCTTGCAGGAAGCGCAGGCGCTCTTCGGCCGTGTCGGCGAGGAGATGGGCTCGCGGCTCGAACAGTTTCTCGATCTCGCCGCGTTGCTCGGGGGGTAGCCCACGGATCGCCGGAGAGCGATCAGTTGCCCTCGTCACCGCGATCGACCAGCACGCGAATCGACGAGATGACGCCATTATCGTTGGCGGCGGTTGCCTCCAGACGTTGCAACGTCTGGCTGAACTCACGGCCGACGCGCGCTCCCCGTTCGTAATACGGGCTTTTGATCGAGTTTTCCCAGGCGTCGGCCAGCGCGACCAAGAGCGTCCGCGCATGCACCGGCATGAGCTCATTCACGATCATGCCGAGCGTCGCGCGGGTCGCCTCCTCCGCTTTCGGATGGCTGACGAAGACAACAGAGAGGCCGAAGACCGAGGGCACGCCGATATCGGCCGGCACGCGATCGACCAGCAGGCGGAGCAGATCGTTCTGCGCCGATTGAATGATCTCCCAGAAAACCGGCGAATAGCGCAGGAAGGCGCGGCGATAATCCGCTTCGGCCGAAGGTCCGGCGAAGCAGCGCGCCCACTGCCGGGCGCGTTCATCGCGAAGTTCCGCGGTCGTGGGTTCTGGTGTGGGCCGCTCGGGGCGCGACCGGCCGAATATCGGCACAGGTGACGTCCTGCCTTAACAGTTCGCGTCGGCTCGGGTCGAGTCCGCGATCACCTATTCATCAGCCCGATAACAATAGCAGACCGGCCGGTGCTTTGCTGCCGGGTTGCGCCGTTCAGACCGGCTCTTCGACCAGCACCGGAGTCTCGCTGCGAATCATACGGTTGATCCACTGTGCGCCGACGACCAGCGGCACGATCATGATGAGGCCCACGATCAAGGGGGTCACTGGCTTGATCTCGTAGAGCCAGCCGGCGGCGAACGGTGCGAAAGCGTAGCCGGCGCCGCCCATGATCTCGCCGAGCGCGAAGGCGCGCCCTCGGAATCGATCGGCGGCGATTTCACCCAGCGCCGCGGCGAAGAGCGACCAGGCGACGGTATAGCCGCCACGCAGCATATAGGCGACGACGAAGAAGAGCATCGACTGGCCGGCGATCAGGAGCGCCAGCGTGCCGCCGACTGCCGCGATCGACAAGGCGATCGCCAGCAACGGCTGATCGAAGGGGCGCACCCGGCTGATCACGACGAAGAGCGCGATACTGCCGGCCGCCGAAATCGAGCCGAGTACACCGATTGTACCGGTGCCGATCCCGTGGACATCCTGCAGAAAGTTCGGCGTCAGCGTCACACCGAGCGTCAGCGCGAAGAGGGTTGCCAATTCGAGCAGGCAGACCAAGAGAATTGGGCGCTGCCCCAGCGTCGTGCGGTAGGTGATTGGCGGCCCGCTATGGCGCTGCACCGGCCGTGGTGTGATGCGCGAATAGAAGCCGACGGCGATGACGGTGAGCCCGCCGGCCACGACAAAGATGGCACGCAGGCTGATCTGGTCGGCCACCAGCCCGCCGAGCGCCGGGGTGACGAGCAGCGCGATGGCTGGCCCAACCGTGTAGATCAGCGTAAAGGCGCGTGTGCGCTGGCGACCCGGCCCGGCGACTTCCGCGATCGTGCTCGAGATCGTTGGGAAGGCGATATTGCCGAGCGCCATGATGACTGCCATGGGAATGAGCTGCCACCAATCTTGCGCTACGCCGTAGAGGAACATGCTGGTCGCGGTCAGCGAGCGTGCGCCGACGATCAGCATGCGCGGCGGTATGCGATCGGAGGCAATGCCGCTCGGCATGAGGGCGAAGAGGCGCAGGATGCCCGACAGGCCGATGACGATGCCGATCTGGGCTGGATTCGCCCCGAGTGCGGCGATATAGAGCGGCCAGAGCGTCTGATACACGCCGAAGGCGCCCTCGTTCAGCGACATACCCAGGAAGATCCGCGTATTGTCGTGACTGAGCCCCAGACCCGGCCGCTTCACGCGCCTCGCCCCCAACGCGCACCCCCCACGCCTATAATAGCGCGCTAGTATAGCGGGTAGCGACCCTCACCCACAGCCCCTCTCCCGCGCGGCGCGCGCGAGGGGAGACGACGTGCGGCTGCAGCCGTATCTCATTCTGTTCTTCCGGTGCATACGCAACAGGAAACATACAGATGCTCGCAAAAAGACACCCCCTCTCCCGTGCGGAACGGGAGAGGGGTCGGGGGTGAGGGCGGCCCCTCTTTCCGTCTTTCCTCAATGCGGTCATAATGGCGACGCGTTCAGGACGGAACCAGCGGAGCTTTGCCTTTGGAGGGGCCCGATGATTGACCTTGTGAGCGATACCGCAACGAAACCATCCGCCGAGATGCGCCGCTTTATGGCGGATGCGCCGGTCGGAGATGAGCAGCTGAAGGAAGACCCGTCGGTCAACCGGTTGCAGGAGATGGTCGCCGAGCTGACTGGTAAGGAGGAGGCGCTCTTTCTCCCGTCCGGCACGATGTGCAACGCGATCGGCATCAAGGTCCATACCCAGCCGGGTGACCGCGTCGTCATGGAGCGGTACGCACACCCCTTCACCTCGGAGGCGGGCGGACCGGCGCTGATGGCGGGCGTCATGATTACCCTGATCGAGGGGAATCACGGCATCTATACGCCTGAACAGCTTGAAGAAGTGATGACTCCGTATAACTACCACAACGCGCCGACGACGCTCGTCTGCGTCGAAAACACGCATAATCGGGGCGCCGGCAAGGTCTGGCCGCTGGATATGGTCAATGCCGTGGCCGATACGGCGCACCGTCTGGGCGCTAAGACGCATATGGACGGCGCACGGCTGCTCAACGCGGTCGTCGCGAGCGGCGTTTCGGCCAAGGATTTCGCGGCCCGCTACGATACCGTCTGGGTCGATCTCTCGAAGGGGCTCGGTGCGCCGGTCGGCGGTGTGCTGGCGGGTACACATGAAACGATGGAGCGGGCGCGGCGCTACAAGCATATGTACGGCGGCGCAATGCGCCAGGCCGGCATCATCGCCGCGGCCGGTGTCTACGCGCTGCAGCACAATGTCGAGCGGCTGGCCGAGGATCACTCCAACGCCAAGACGCTGGCGCGCGGCTTGGCCGATATCCCCGGCCTCGGTATCGACCCGGACGACATCGAAACGAACCTCGTTTTCTTCGACGTCAACGACACCGGCCGGACGGCGGCCGAGATCGTAGCGGCGCTGAAGGAGCGTGGCGTGCGCATGGGCGCGACCGGCAAATACCGCATTCGCGCCGTTACGCATCTCGATATCTCGCGTGAGGATATCGACACAGCACTCCGAGCAGTCGGCGAGGTCGTTGTCGGCCGGGCATAGTGCCATCACCTTGTGCGTCCGCCGTTCGTCCGTAGGGGAGGAGCAAGCTCCTCCCGAGTCGCCCGTTGTTCCGGGCGACCGCCCCGTGGCCCGATGCATTCGTTATCGGAAACGCACAGGCGATGTTTGATGGCCTTCGAGTGGAGACGATCGTCGGGGAAACGCGGGAGGAGACAAGCTCCTCCCCTACACTGTTTCGCTTCGTGCTACGGTGCGCGCACCTCGACGGTGTTGTTACCGGCCAGACCGAGCGCCTGGAACGTGTTCCAAGAGAGCTCGACGACCCATTTGGCCTTCCAGTTCGCCAGATCACCGCTGGCGACCGTATCGCCGATGGTACACCAGAGGGTGACGCCGTTGGCGCTCAACTGGAGTCGCTGACCAGGGATGAAGCCCGGCTTGACGCAGTAGTAGCCGTTCGGATCGAGCGACCAGCCGGCCGCGGCCTGGCCCCAGCTCGAGTATTTCTGCAGCGTGTTATTCCACCAGCCGACCGAATAGCCGGGAGAATAGTAGGCCGCGTGGCCCACGCCAAGCAGCTGTAGGCTACTCGTGGCCGGTTGACTCACGCTGGCGAGCTTCTCCGGTGGATGATTCAGATCCGACAGCAGCTTCGCCTCGGTATTGAGCACGCCGCTGACGAAATCGTTGAGCGCGCTACTTGACCAGTCGGGGTTGGCCGAACCGGTGTAGTACTGTGCCAGCACCGCGCGCCAGTCATGGCTGCCCTGATGCAGCTCGGCCAGCTTTTTGGCCGCGATGTCGGTGTTCACCTGCGGATCGAGCGGGTATGCCTGATCAGCGGCAAACTCGGCCCGCACGCCGAAGAAGCCTTCACGGCCGTCATCCGCCTTGAAGAAGGGGTTGTAGTTGCTCGAAACGTTCGCCACAGCCGCCAGCAGGTACGGATCGATCCCATACTGCGCGGCCTTGTTGGTGATGATCTCGCCGAACGGCACATTAGTCGCGACCGGAATGGCGCTGTTGTCTGCCGGTTCGACCATGCCGTGCCAGTAGCGGTAATCGAGGCCGACATTACCCGATTCGACCTGCCAGGCGGCCGGATTACTCGGGGTGTAGGTCAGCACCCGACGCTCGAACGCCTGCATCAGCACTCGCGTCTGCTTGCCGCCGACCATCGAATCGACCCAGAACGGCTCGGTCAGCGGATGCCCGGCCAGAAACTGCTCGGAGACCGATTGTTTCGACATCCAGTCGGTAAAGAGCTTCGGGATATTGTGACCGAGCACGTTGTCGTAACTGCCGATCGTCACGGCGCTATCGGATACCGCACCCGGCACGATCGTGCCGTCGGCTTGCAGGAGCGAGGTCACCGCTTGGCCGACATGGTTGGGGCTCTGGTTGGTCGCGATCGTGCTGCCGATCGAGGCGAGCGGCGCCAGACTCGCATAGGTGGGCGAGAGCGGATTGTTCTCGATATCGCCGGTCACCGGTACGTTGGCCGGCGCGGACGACACGTAGGCATCGTTCCCGACCTGAATCTGTCCCGCGATCAGGTCGCGCACGAGTAGCCCGGCGGTCACATACCACGCCGCCTGCGGATCCTTATTGGGATCGGAGATTTCCATTCGGCCTTTGTCGAAGTAGAAGACCGCGCGCGCGCCGTTGGGCGATTCCTGATACGGCTCAACGGTCATGGCGCGCATTGCCGGCCCCCAGAGCCATCCTCCGCTGTGTGCGGAGCGGGCGGCCGGTCCATCGGCTCGAGACCAGAGTCGTGCGACTGGCGAAGGTGCCGATGAGGGGTCGAGTGCGAGTTCGTCCCCGAGTGCGGTGGCTGGTGCGGCGACGGTCGTCGCAAGCGCGACGATAACGCCGAACAGGATCCACCTATTCAAATGAGTCCCTCCCTCGCCGCGTGCCGCTCCGCGGTGGTTGGCATGGAGCCGGTTATGACGCGGATGCGCGCGGAACCACGCTCGTTGTGGGAATCCCCGCAATTCCACAATTCACGCCCGGTTCAGTTGCGAACCGGAAACGCCCTGCGCCACGCATCCAGGTCCAGCGGCGGACCGCGCATATCGTACCGGCTTAATTCACGAAATACAAGGAAGTGAATGAACTGTCAGTCCATGTAACGCTGCGGAGCCGAAAACAGCGGGTAATCGTAATATAGATGGCTCTTTGCGTATGTACGATGACAGTTTGGCTACGCTGCGAACGCCAAAATGGCCGCGAATCGGCGCGGTTTTGCGCGTTCCGCGGGTGACGTTCGTCCCAAATCAGAGACGGGCGCAACTGCGTAAGTCAGTGCCGCTCGTCATGAATGAGGCGGTACGACGGTCGCTTTGGTGACGCGGATCGAACACGACTGCCCCGGTCGCGCGGCCCGTCGCCAGCTTTACCTAACGACAACGGCCGCACTTCGGTTGCGCAATGCAATGAATTAGGGCTGGTTCGCCGGCTCCCATTCGTAGCGGCGAACGGAGCAATAGGGGTGAAAACCGATGCGGTGGTAGCTGCCGATTCCGTCGGGCGAGGCGGTGAGGACGGCCACGCGATAGCCGCGCGTCCGCGCCTCGTGCAGAACTCGCACGGTCAGTGCGCTGCCGATTCCACGGCGACGAAATTCCGGCCGCGTGACGACATGATGCACCGCCGCCACGCCGTGGCCGAGATAGAGCATTGACGTTGCGACCGGCATGCCGTTCCATTTGCCGAGGAAACAGTGCATTGCGCGCTTCGGCTTGAGCCAGCGCATGCGCCGCGCCTCGAATTGCGCGATGCGCTCCGCCGCCGGCACCAGAAAGAGCCAGGTATCGACCCATTCACGCAAACCAGCTTCGTCGCGCACCGGCTCGATCGCCAGCTCCGGCGGCGCGACGATCGCGCTATTCATTTGCGCGATTTCGAGCGCCATGCCCGGCTCTTCCTCCATAAACGTCAGTCCATGGCGGAGCAGTGCATCGCCCAGAGCTGCTGGTTCGGAGCTTGGACCGACATGCCAGACGACCGGCAACGCGCGCCGGCGGAAGTGATCGAGAGCCGCTTCGATCTGGCGATCGAGCAGTTCCTGCTGAAAGCGCGCCCGGACGATCGAGTTGAAGGTAGCCCCTGACACCTTCGCTTCGACCCAGGCGCTCTGCGCGTCATCGTGCAGCACGGCGCCGGGCAGCCGAGCGTATGAGAGGAGGTAGTCGTTGATGTTCGCCTCGATCAGCCCGGCGATGGTTGCCGGATCGATCGCGGGAACGATGTCGCTCATACTTGCGCAGCGCGCAACAGATCGCGCGTGAGTTCGGCCTGACCGGCATGTTCGCCCGCATGACGCGCCACGAGAATGAGTACATCGTAGCCGCTCTCCTCGGGACGCCCCGGATGTTTGAAGCTCCCGGTAAGCGCGCTGGTGGTTACCGGCGTCAGCGCCGCTTCGATCCGTGTTTGCAGCTGCTGCCAGCGCTCCTGAATCGCCGCGACCGATGCGCCGCTTTCCTGAAATTCCTGGTCGCGCTGCCGGTTCACCGGCTGGCCACAGAGCGTTTCGAGGATGTTCTCTTCGACGTTACCCATCGTGTGAATCGCGAGCACCGACAGCGGGTTGGCTTCCGGCGCGGCTGGCCGCCAGTTGATCTGCTCATCGGAAAGACCATCGAGCGTCGCAAGCAGCCGATCGACCGTCTCGCGAATTGCGCGCCAGAACGAGGCAACCTCGGGGCTGGCAAAATTCGCGGAATTAGTGGCCATGAGCCGATCCCTTCCCTTCCATATCGATATCAGGCACTCATACACGTCTGAGTGTCGGAAGATGCGCGCCACCGTATGCGTTGCATGGAGTCGATCGCATCCGGCGCTCGGTCACGATACACCAATTGGGAGAGGAAGAACGATGAGCGTAGTCTGGGAAGCGGGACCGCCCGCCGTACAGTTCAGAATCGCTCGGCCGACCGATCAGCTTGACGCGGTGGTGCGCTTCTACCACGATGGGCTTGGCCTGCCAATCATCGATTCATTCGGCGGCGAGGGTCACAAGGGGTATACCGGCGTCATGCTCGGCCTGCCGGGACACGACTATCACCTCGAATTCACGCAGCATGAGGACGGCAGCCCTTGCCCGGCACCGACCGGCGATAACCTGCTCGTCTTCTACGTACCCGATCGCACGGCTATCGACCGGATCGCGGCCCAACTCGCCGCGCTCGGCCACCACCCCGTTCCACCGGAAAACCCCTACTGGGAAGGCCGTGGCGTCACTATCCCCGACCCCGATGGCTGGCGCATCGTGCTGATGAATACCGAGGGGATTTGAGGAGAAGCGCGGTTACGTTAGTTATGCGCGATCGTATGGTTTAGCGCGCTTGCGGATCCATTCCGCAGCATCCTGTGTGGTCAGATGCTCGACGACATGGATCATGAAGCGATATTCCTCGTCGATTGCGGTCTCAACAGTCCAGCCATTCGCTCGCAGAAACGTCGTCATCGTCACATAGGCAGTGCGTTTATTCCCGTCAGTGACCGGATGATTCTTGGCAATTCCCCAAAGCAACGACGCAGTCTGTTCAATGAGACCAGCATTTTCATAGAAGGCCGCTGCCTTGGGTCTGTTCAGTGCTGACTCAAGCAAGGATAGATCGCGGACGTAGTTGACCGTGTCATCGTGCGAGATTCCCATAATCTCAGCGTATGAATCGAGAACGTCTTCAACCGTCGGATAGAACGTCGGCGTCGGTTCGCTTATGCGTCAGCTATGGCTCTTCGCCGCGATCATAGGCCGCGAGTCGCTCAAGCAATTCTCGCTTCTCGGCAATGACCTCGCGAGCGATTTCGCGATAGTCGTATCGCGCCCGTGGCTTGATCTGCATCGGGGTAATCGTTAACTCTCCTGAGATTTCATTGGCTTCTATTTGGACATGATCTCCCGCTGAAAGTCGCAACTTGCGCACTTCCTCGGCCGGAATCGTGACGACGAGACTGTTTCCATCTGCCCGAATCTTAACAATACTCATGACTCGCTCCAGTTCCGTGGGGACGGTCACCACGGAACAAGAATCTCAAGAAGACTTGGTATTGTCAAGGCTTTTTGGGAGACGCCATCAACCCCTCAATCGCCTCGATCGTCACCGTCTCAACAACGCGATCTGCGGCGGCGAGCTGGGCGGGGTCGCGGGAGCGTTGGACGGCGAGGCAGCGCATGCCGGCCGCGCGGGCGGAGGCGATACCGGCCGGGGCATCCTCGATGACGACGCAACGCTCGGGTTGGATGTCGAGGCGATTGGCGCCAGCCAGGTAGGGCGCCGGGTCGGGCTTGCCGGTCGGCACGTCGTCGCCGCCGATGATGGCGTCGAGGTAGGGCGCCAGTTCGAAGCGGGCGACCGCCAGCTCAATCTCCCGGTTACGCGCGCCCGAGACGATGGCAACGCGGTAGCCGCGCCTG
>Ga0070681_10002547_pt1 | contig 16723 bp, 19 predicted proteins | sample KBSC83BmetaG_FD_65650 | JGI IMG/M metagenome (GOLD analysis project Ga0070681, IMG submission 65650) | Corn rhizosphere microbial communities from Kellogg Biological Station, Michigan, USA - KBS C8-3B metaG | ecosystem: Host-associated > Plants > Roots > Rhizosphere | place: USA: Michigan...
GGTCGTGATCCTGTCGCTGCCCGCGGGCAACGCGGTCGAGGATACGATCCGCGAGCTCGTGCCGCTCATGTCCTCGGGCGACACCATCGTCGACGGCGGCAACAGCTACTACCGCGACTCCATGCGCCGCGCCCTCGCGCTGTCGCAGCAGGGGCTGCGCTACATCGACGCCGGCATCTCCGGCGGCATCCACGGCCGCGAGCACGGCTTCTGCCTGATGCTAGGCGGCACGCCGAAGTCGATAGAGATTTTCGCGCCGGTGGCGAAGCTGCTCGCGCCGCACGCCGAGAACGGCTGGCTGCATTGCGGGCCGAGCGGCGCCGGGCACTACGCCAAGATGGTCCACAACGGCATCGAGTACGGAATGATGCAGGCGATGGCCGAAGGCTTCGCGCTGCTCGCCGCGCGCAAGGAGCTGGACATCGACCCGGCGCGCCTCGCCGAGACCTGGCGCCACGGCAGCGTGGTGCGCTCCTGGCTCCTCGACCTCTGCGCGGGAATACTCAAGGAGAACGAGACGCTCTCCGGCATCGCGCCCGTCGTCGCCGACTCGGGCGAAGGCCGCTGGACGGCGGTCGAGTCGATCGAGCTCGGCGTGCCCGCGCCGGTGATCACCATGGCGCTGATGAGCCGCTTTTCGAGCCAGGGACGCTCGGACTACGCGCGCCGCCTGCTGGCGATGATGCGGGCACGCTTCGGGGGCCACGCCGTAGAGCGCGGATGATCGCCGTCCTCATGGGCGTCTCGGGCTCGGGCAAGACGACCATCGGCGAGCGCGTCGCGGCGCGCCTCGGCTGGCGCTTCATCGACGCCGACGACCATCATCCGCCGGCGAACGTCGCCAAGATGTCGGCCGGCATTCCGCTCGAGGACGAGGACCGCTGGCCGTGGCTCGACAAGCTGAACGGACTGCTGCGCGCCGAGGGCGACGCGGTGCTCGCCTGCTCGGCGCTGAAGGAGGCCTACCGCCAGCGCCTGCTCGCCGGGGTCGGCGAGCGGCGGCTCGTCTTCCTGGCCGGCGACAAGGCGCTCATCGCATCGCGGCTGGCGGCGCGCAAGCACCGCTACATGCCCGCCTCGCTCCTCGACAGCCAGTTCGCCACGCTCGAGGCGCCGGCGCAGGCGATCCGCGTCGACGTGTCGGCGCCGGTCGAGCGCAGCGTCGATGTGATCGTGCAGGCGCTCGCGCGCTAGTCGCCGCGCGCGGTGCCGTCTTTGCGGGGGTCGGCGCCGCCGCGCCAGCCGCCCGGCACGCGCTCCACGCCGTGCAGCCCGCTTTCCAGGCGCGAGCGCTGCACGTCGTGTCCGCGGCGCTCGAGCTCGGGAATCAGCGCCTCGTAGCGCGAGCCGGCTTCGATCTGCGTCGGCCCGTTGCGGCTGCCGAAGTTCGGCAGCTCGATCGCGCCCTGGATGTCGAGCTTCCAGTCGAGCACGCCGACCAGCGCCTTCGCCACGTAGTTGATGATGTTCGAGCCGCCCGGCGAACCAACCACGAGATCGAGCCGCTGCGAGCGATCGAACACCATCGTCGGCGCCATGCTCGAGCGCGGCCGCTTGCCGGGCGCGACCTGGTTCGCCGAGCCGGGCGTGAAGTCGAAGTCGGTGAGCTCGTTGTTGAGGAGGAACCCGCGCACCATGATGCGGCTGCCGAAAATCGTCTCGATGGTGGTGGTCATCGACACGGCATCGCCATCGGGGCCGACGATCGACAGATGGCTGGTGCCGCCTTCCGTGTCGCCGGGCATCGCTTGGCGCAGCGAACGTTCACCGATCAACGCCGCTCGCTTGTCGAGATAGTCCTTGTTAAGGAGGCGAGCCACCGGCACGGTCACGAAGTCGGGATCGCCGAGATATCGCCCGCGATCGGCGTACGCCAGCCGTCCGGCCTCGGCGAAGTAATGCACCGCCTGCGCCGATTGCGGCGGCGCGCTCGCGAAGGGCGTGCGCTCCAGCATGCCGAGGATCTGCAGCACCGCCACGCCGCCCGAGCTCGGCGGTCCCATCGAGCACACCACCCACACGCGATACGGCCCGCACACCGGCTCGCGCTCGACCGCTCGATACGCCTTCACGTCGTCGAGAGTGAGGTCGCCTCGCACGGCGGCGACGAGATCGCGCGCGATGTCGCCATCGTAGAAGGCGCCCGCGCCTTTCGCGGCGATGGCGCGCAGCGTCGCCGCGTATTCGCGGTTGACGATCGGCGCGTCGGCGGCGCGATCGTAATAGACGGCCCGCGCGCGGGGATCGCTGCGCAGATACGTCTCCTGCGCGAGCAGCTCGCGCAACCGCCGCGTGGGGACGAAGCCCTTCTCAGCGAGGTCGATCGCCGGCTGGAAGAGCTGCGCCCACGGCAGGCGGCCATGCCGGCGATGCGCAAGCTCGAGCATGCGCAGCACGCCCGGCACGCCGACGGAGCGGCCGCCGACCGCGGCGGCATAGAAGCCGAGCGGCTTGCCGTCCTTGTCGAGGAAGCGATCGGCGCGCGCGGCGGCCGGCGCCGTCTCGCGGCCGTCGTAGCTGCGCAGCTTCTTTTCCTTCTCCGACCAGTACAGCAGGAAGGCGCCGCCGCCGATGCCGGACGATTCCGGCTCGACCAGCCCGAGGACCATCTGCGCCGCGATGGCCGCGTCCACCGGCGAGCCGCCGCGCTTCAGCATGTCGTAGCCCGCCTGCACGGCGAGCGGATGCGCCGCCGACACCATGAACTGGTGCGCGGTGACGGCCTCGCGCGCTTGCGCGGCAACCGCCAGGAAGAAAAGCCCGAGGACCGCGAGGCGGATCAAGGCTCGAGCAGGTAGGCGGCCAGTTCGAACTGCCACGACTGCACCGGGCCTATCCGGTTGCGGCTCTCGTAGCGCCACTTCACGTAGCGCCGAACCTCGGGCACGTACCAGACAGTCTCGCTCACGTCCCCGGGCCGCGGCCGGTCCGATCGCTGCACGGTGCCTTCCGACACCACCTTTAACGCGCGGAATTTCCCCGCGGGAACCTCTACGTCTTCCCAGCCGACGACCGTCACCCAGCGATCGTGGTGCGCATCGAAGTCCTCGCGGGGGAACTTGACGGTGTAGCTGGACCTCCAGCGAGCGCCGGGATGCAAAGGGAAATGCAGCAGGCCGGTATCGGGCGTAAACACGCCCTCGCGCGCGGATACCACGCTGTTCCACTCCGCCGTCGTGGTGGAATCCATTTCCTTCTCGCCGGCCTGGTTGACCTGGACGACGTGGATCACTTTCGCGTTGGCGAAAGTGACCTGCAGCTTGAGGACGGACTGATGATTGTTCATGAAGTCCGTGCGGCGATAGACCCACGTATCGCCGGCCTTCACTTCCGGGCGCTGCGGGTCCGGCTGCGCCTGCGCCGCGACGGCGAAAACAAAAAAGGCGGCCGCAGCCGCCTTTTTCGCGATGCGCATTTTCAGACCATGAGTGGCACCACCAGGAGCGCCACGATGTTGATGATCTTGATGAGCGGGTTCACGGCGGGGCCGGCCGTGTCCTTGTAGGGATCGCCGACGGTGTCGCCGGTGACCGCGGCCTTGTGGGCTTCGGAGCCCTTGCCGCCGTAGTGGCCGTCCTCGATGTACTTCTTCGCGTTGTCCCACGCGCCGCCGCCCGTGCACATCGAGATGGCGACGAAGAGGCCCGTCACGATCGTGCCCATCAGCACGCCGCCGAGCGCCTGCGGCCCGAGGATCAGGCCGACGAGGATCGGCACCAGCACCGGGAGGAGCGACGGGACCATCATTTCCTTGATCGCGGCACGCGTCAGCATGTCCACCGCGCGGCCGTACTCGGGCTTCGCGGTGCCTTGCATGATGCCGGGGATCTCCTTGAACTGGCGGCGCACTTCCAGCACCACCGAGCCCGCGGCGCGGCCGACCGCTTCCATCGCCATCGCGCCGAAGAGATACGGCACCATGCCGCCGATGAACAGGCCGATGATCACCATGTGGTTCGAAAGGTCGAAGGTGAACGACTTGCCCGACGCCTCGAGGGCGTGCGTGTAGTCGGCGAAGAGCACGAGGGCGGCGAGGCCGGCCGAGCCGATGGCGTAGCCCTTGGTGACCGCCTTCGTGGTGTTGCCCACCGCGTCGAGCGGATCGGTGATGTCGCGCACGGAGTCGGGCAGGTCCGCCATCTCGGCGATGCCGCCGGCGTTGTCGGTGATCGGCCCGTACGCGTCGAGGGCGACGATGATGCCCGCCATCGACAGCATCGAGGTCGCCGCGATCGCGATGCCGTAGAGGCCGGCGAGCGCGTACGACAGGCCGATCGCGACGCACACCGCGAGCACCGGCCAGGCGGTGGACTTCATCGACACGCCGAGGCCGGCGATGATGTTGGTCGCATGCCCGGTGGTGCTGGCCTGCGCCACGTGCTGCACCGGCTTGAAATCGGTGCCGGTGTAGTACTCGGTGATCCAGACGAGGAAGCCGGTGAGCGCCATGCCGACGACCGCCGTGCCGTACAGGTGCCACACGCTGATCAGCTTGGTGGTCCCGGCGATATCGAAGGGCGTCGCTTTTACGATCGGCTCCATCAGGAGCAATGTGATCGGGTAGAACGCGATGAGCGCCACCACGCCCGAAACGATCAGTCCCTTGTACAGGGCGGGCATCACGTTCTTGTCGCCGGGCTTGGCCTTCACGAACCAGGTGCCGATGATTGAGGCAATGATCGCGAAGCCGCCAATGGCGAGAGGATAGATGAGCGCGTTTACGGCAGTGCCCGGTTCGGCGGGGCGAATCATCAACGCCGCGAGAATCATGGTGGCGATGATCGTCACGGCGTAGGTCTCGAAGAGGTCGGCCGCCATGCCGGCGCAATCCCCGACGTTGTCGCCGACGTTGTCGGCGATCACGGCCGGGTTGCGCGGATCGTCTTCCGGGATGCCGGCCTCGACCTTGCCGACGAGGTCGGCGCCGACATCGGCGCCCTTCGTGAAGATGCCGCCACCCAGGCGGGCGAAGATCGAGATGAGCGAGCCGCCGAACCCGAGGCCGACGAGCGGATGGATGATGTGCGAAAGGTCCGATTTGTCGAGCGCGTTGGCATACAGCAGCCAGAAGTAGCCGGTGACGCCGAGGAGCCCGAGGCCGACCACCAGGAGGCCGGTGATCGCGCCGCCGTTGAACGCGACCTGCAGCGCCTCGTTCAGGCCGACGCGCGCCGCCTCAGCGGTGCGCACGTTCGCGCGCACCGAGATGTTCATGCCGATGATGCCGCAGGCGCCCGAGAGAAGCGCGCCGATCAGGAAGCCGAACGCCGTTGGCCAGCCGAGCTTCGGGGTGAGACCGATGGCGAGGAAGAGCACCGCGCCGACGATGGCGATCGTCGTGTACTGGCGGCGCAGGTAGGCGATGGCGCCCTCGCGCACCGCGTTGGCGATCTCCCGCATGCGGTCGTTGCCGTCGGGCAGGCGCAGGATGCGCGTGATCTGCCAGACGCCGTAAAGGATGGCGAGCACCGCGCAAGCGAGCGCGAAAACGATTCCGCCGGTCATAGTGTTTTTTCTCCCCGGAAATTAAGCTTTAACTGCCCGACAGCAGGGGGCGGATTTTATCAGGTCAGCGCAGCGAAAACGCGCCGCGTGATCTCGTCGACCGAGCCCTGGCCCGAGATCTTCCGATATCGCGGCGCGCTCGCTGCTCCGCTCTTCGCCCATTTGCCGTAGTAGTCGACGAGCGGACGCGTCTGCGAGTGGTAGACCTCGAGGCGCTTCCGCACCGTCTCCTCGCGGTCGTCGTCACGCTGGACCAGCGGCTCGCCGGTGGCATCGTCCTTGCCGCTCGCTTTCGGCGGATTGAACTTGACGTGGTAGGTGCGCCCGGAGGCCGGATGCACGCGCCGTCCGCTCATGCGCTCGACGATGTCGCCGTCCGGAACGTCGATCTCGAGGACATAGTCGATGGCGACGCCCGCCTGCTTCATCGCCTCGGCCTGCGGGATGGTGCGCGGGAAGCCGTCGAAGAGGTAGCCCCTGGCGCAGTCGGGCGCCTTCAGCCGCTCCTGCACGAGGCCGATGATGATGTCGTCGGAGACCAGCTGGCCGGCGTCCATCACCTTCTTCGCCGCCAGGCCGAGCGGCGTGCCCGCCTTGACCGCGGCGCGCAGCATGTCGCCGGTGGAGATCTGCGGGATGCCGAACTTTTCCCGGATGAAGTTCGCCTGCGTGCCCTTCCCCGCTCCCGGCGGGCCCAGCAAGATAAGCTTCATGCAAGCATTCTACGCACGGCCTCCAGATCCTGAGGCGTGTCGACCCCGGGCGGGATGTCCGTTTCGCTGACCACGACAGCGATGCGATGGCCGTGCCACAGGGCGCGCAGCTGCTCGAGCGCCTCGGCCCTTTCCAGCGGCGCCGGCGCGAGCGCGGCATAGCGCCGGAGGAAGCCGACTCGATACGCGTAGATGCCGGCGTGGCGATAGCAAGGCGCTTCGCCGTCGCGCGGATACGGGATGCGCGAGCGCGAGAAGTACAGCGCATGGCCGGTGGCGTCCATCACCACCTTGACCACGTTCGGATTGGCGAGCGAAGCCGCGTCGTGGATCGCGTGGCACGCCGTGGCCATGTCCGCGCTGCCGAGTCGGTCGGCGACATGGCGAATGAGCTTAGGCTCGATCAGCGGCTCGTCGCCCTGCACGTTGACCACGATGTGCTGGTCATCGAGCCTGAGGAGCGCGGCCGCCTCCGCCAGGCGGTCGGTGCCGGAGGCATGGTCGCTGCGAGTCATCACCACCTCGAAGCCGTGGGTCTTTGCCGCCGCGGCGATGCGCTCGTCGTCGGTGGCGACATGCACCGCGGCTGCGCCGCTTTGCGCGGCGCGCTCGCACACCCGCACCACCATCGGCTTGCCGGCGAGGTCGACGAGCGGCTTGCCCGGGAAACGCGTCGAGGCGTACCGGGCGGGGATGATGACCGAGAAGGTCAAGCGACTTCTTCTTCCGGAGGGAGCTTGCGCGCCTCTTCCTCGATCATCACCGGGATGCCGTCCTTCACCGGATAGCCGAGGCGGTCGGCCTTGCAGACGAGCTCCGCCGCGTCCTTGCGATAGACGAGCTTCCCCTTGCACAGCGGGCACACCAGGATTTCAAGCAGCCTTGGATCGACGGAACCCATCGAGCCTCCGAGTCAACCACTCGCCGAACGCCGCATCGACCTCGGCCGTCACCGGCAGGACCCACCAATTGGGGCGCGCGGCGCGGCGCAATTTTACAGCGTCCTTCTCGGTCATCAGCACCGGCGCTTCGTCCCCGAAGTCGAGCTCGGCGGGCGCAAATGCATGGTGATCGGCAAACGGATGCGGCATGACCTTGATGCCCAGCTTGCCGAGCTGCAGGAAGAAGCGGTTCGGCTCGCCGATCCCCGCGACCGCGTGGACCCGCTGGCCGGCGAAAGCGCTCGCCGGGCGGCGATCGTTCGCGTCGGTCATGCGATGGAGAGTATCGCCTTGCAGCTTCATCGCATAACCGCGGATCGAGGCGGCATGCGAGACGACGGCATCCACCGAGCGCAGGCGCGACGCCGGCTCGCGCAGCGGCCCGGCGGGCAGGAGGAAGCCGTTGCCGAAGCCGCGCGCATCGACCACCGCGATCTCGACATCGCGGCGCAGCGCGTAGTGCTGCAGGCCGTCGTCGAGGATCAGCACGTCCACTTCCGGGTTCGCGGCGCGCAGCGCCCGGCACACCGCGATGCGCTCGGCGCCGACCCAGACCGGACAGCCGCTGCGGCGCGAGAGCACGATCGGCTCGTCGCCCACGTCGGCCGCGTCGTCGGCGATCGTGGCCGCGCGGGGCACGTCGATCTTCGCGCCGTACCCGCGCGACACGATGCCCGGCGTCCAACCCTTCTTCTTCAGGTGCTCGGCGATCCAGATGACCAGCGGCGTCTTGCCGCTGCCGCCGACGGTGACGTTGCCGACCACGATGACCGGGATGCCGGGATGCGCGCTGCGCAGAACGCGCAGCCGGTACAGCACGCGGCGCAAGGCGACGGCGACGCGGAAGGCGAGGCTGGGCGGCCAAAGCAGCCAGGCGACGACGCCCCGGCTCGCCCAGTGCCTCACTACCTGGCGGATTGCGTCGTGAAGGTGATCTGCGTGAGGCCGGCGACGCGCGCCGCCTCCATCACGCGCACCACCGCCTGGTGGGTCGCGGTGGCGTCGGCGCTGATCACCACCACCGGCTCCTTGGCGGAGGCGGCGGCGCGCTTCAGCTCATCGGCGAGCTGCTCGACGGTGCGGAACACCACCGGCTGCCGGTTGATCACATACTGCCCCTGGCTGTTGACCAGCACCGCGATCTCGTTCGAGCGCTCCATCTGCTTGTCCGCGTCCGCGGTCGGCAGGTTGATCTGCAGCTCGGTGTACTTGTTGTAGGTGGTGGTGATCATGAGGAAGATCAGGATCACCATCATCACGTCGATGAGCGGCACGAGGTTGATCTCGAGCGGCTCCTTCTCGCGACCGCGCTGGAAGTTCATCTAGGCGCTGCCGTTACGGGTCATGCTCTAAGGGGCGGATATTCCCGTTCGCCATGGATGGTGTCGACCAGCTTAGATGCGAGAAGCTCCATCTCGACGATGAAGATATCGACCTTGTTCTTGTAGTGGCGGTAGAAGATGAGCGCCGGGATCGCGATGGCGATGCCGAAGGCGGTGTTGTAGAGCGCGATCGAGATGCCGTGCGCGAGCTGCTGCGGGTTGGTGCCGGTCGGCGATTGCGAGCCGAAGATCTCGATCATGCCGATCACCGTGCCGAAGAGGCCGAGGAGCGGCGCCGCGGTGGCGATGGTGCCGAGCGTGGTGAGGAAGCGCTCGAGCTCGTGCGCCACCGCCCGGCCGGCTTCCTCGATCGCCTCCTTCATCACGTAGCGCGACGCCTTCTGGTTGCGCAGGCCGGCGGCGAGCACCGCGCCGAGCGGCGAGTCCTTCGCGAGGCGCTCGAGCACCTCCTCCGACACGCCCTGGCGCTTGTAGAGGTCGATCACCTGGTCGAAAAGCCTCGGCGGGACGATCTTCGCGGAGCGCAGCGAGATGGCGCGCTCGATGATCAGGGCAACGGCGATGATGGAAGCGGCGAGGAGGAACCAGATCGGCCAGCCGGCGGCCTGAAGTATGGCGAACAACGCGTTTCCTATAGTTTTTCTGGTTGCGGCGCGGGCAACTCTACGGCAAAGCGCGCCGCGCGAGCAAGTTAATGCAACGCAACAAATGCGTGCGTCGAGTCGTCTACCAGCGCCAGGCTGTAGTGGATTCCGCGATATCCACAAAAACTTGTGGACAAGTTTGTGGATTACCGTTGAATTGAGTGCCCTCCCGTAGCCAAAGAAGCGTCGAAGACGGTCGCGATCAAAATTTGAGCAGTTTTTTGCCGCACCAAAACATGCGCTTACCGGTAAGAATGGGGTTCCGCACTCGAATCCGCGTGCGAGTCACTGCGAGGCCGGGCAGATGTGGATTAGTGTAGCCTCGGCGCGCCCCACCTTACGCAATGCTGAACGAATTCGCCCGGCCGATTTTGACCGTTACGGAGTTGCTGCGCAGCGTCCGCGACACGCTCGAGCGACGCTTTCCGCTGCTCTGGGTGCGCGGCGAGCTTTCCAACCTGAGCCGCGCGCCTTCGGGGCACCTTTACTTCACGCTGAAGGACCGCGGCGCGCAGGTCGACTGCGTCATGTTCAGAAGCCGGGCCGCCGCCCTGCAGGCGCCGCTGCGCGACGGCATGCAGGTCGAGGCCAACGTGCTGGTCAGCCTCTACGAACCGCGCGGCCGCTTCCAGCTGACGGTCGAGGCACTGCGCCCGGCCGGGCTTGGGCCCCTCTACGAGCGCTTCCTCAAGCTCAAGGAGAAGCTCGAGCGCGAGGGGCTGTTCGATCCCGCGGCGAAGAAGCCGCTGCCGGCGTATCCGCGCGCCATCGGCGTGGTCACCTCGCTGGCGGCGGCCGCGTTACGGGACGTCCTGACGACCCTGGAGCGCCGGAACCGCGCCGTGCCGGTCATCGTCTACCCGGCGCCGGTGCAGGGCGAAGGCGCCGCCGACCGCCTCGCCACGATGATCGCCCGCGCCAACCGGCGCGCCGAATGCGATGTGCTGCTGCTCGTGCGCGGCGGCGGCTCGATCGAGGACCTGTGGCAGTTCAACGAAGAGCGCCTGGCGCGCGCGATCCGCGCGTCGCGCATCCCGGTGGTGGTCGGCGTCGGCCACGAGAGCGATTTCACCATCGCGGATTTCGCCGCCGATCGGCGTGCCGCTACGCCGACCGCGGCGGCCGAGCTCGCCACGCCGTCGCGCGACGAAATGCTCGGCCGCATCGGGGAATGCACCCGCTGCCTCTCGCGCGAGATGCGCCGGCGCCTGCAGTACGCCATGCAGGCGCTCGACGGCGCCGCGCGGCGCCTGGTCCACCCGGCGGAGCGCCTGCGCAGCTGCCTGCAGACCCTCGCGCACCTGCGCACCCGGCTCGCGTTCGCCTTCGGCCATCGCGTGCATCGGTCGAGCGCGCGCCTCGAACGCTTGCAGGCCTCGCTCGCCGGGCTCGACCCGGCGGCCGTGCTGCGCCGCGGCTACAGCATCACCCTCAATCCCGGCGGCGCGGTGCTGCGCGATGCTGCCGAGGCGCGCGCGGACGACGAGATCACAACGCGCCTCGCGCGCGGCAGCCTGCGAAGCGTGGTGAAGAAGACCGACCTCCTATAATCGCCGCATGGCGCATCGCCTGTCGAAGATCACGACGCGCACCGGCGATCGCGGCGAAACCGGCCTCGGCGACGGCTCGCGCGTGCGCAAGTCCAGCCCGCGCGTGCGTGCGCTCGGCGACGTCGACGAGCTGAACAGCGCCATCGGTCTGCTCGCCGCAGAGCAGCCCCCGGCCGACGTGGCGGAGGCGCTGACCGAGATCCAGCACGACCTCTTCGATCTCGGCGGCGAGCTGAGCATCCCCGGCCACTCGATGCTCGGCGACGCGCAGATCGAGCGCCTCGAGGCGCGCATCGAGGCCTGGAACGGCGAGCTCGAGCCGCTGAAGGAGTTCATCCTGCCCGGCGGCACGCGGGCCGCAGCGGCCGCGCATCTCGCGCGCACCATCTGCCGGCGCGCCGAGCGCAGCCTCGTCGAGGTGAACGAGAAGGAGCAAGTGAGCGAGGCGGCCCTGCGCTATCTCAACCGCCTGTCGGACCTGCTGTTCATCGCCGGCCGGCGCCTCAACCGCGCCGCCGGCCGCGGCGACGTGCAATGGCGGCATCAAAGGCGCAAGAAGTAACGCCGCGGCACCGCGTCCTCATCGTGGACGACGAGGAATCGACGCGGCTCCTCATCGCGCACATGCTGACCGAGGACCTCGAGGTCGAGGCCCAGCTCGCCGGCACCTGCGAGCAGGCGCTGAAGCTCGCCGGCAACTATGCCTACGACGCGATCCTCCTCGACCTCCTGATGCCCGGCGTGGGCGGGCTCGGCGTCCTCGCCGCGATCCGCGCCGCCTCGCCCAACGCCAGCACGCCGGTGATCGTCGTCTCGGTCGTCACCGACGACGAGACGGTGAAACGCTGCATGCAAGCGGGCGCGAGCGCCTATCATGTGAAGCCCGTGCGGCGCGCGGAGCTCGTCTCGATCGTGAAGGCGCAGCTCGCCGGCCGCGGCAAACCCAAGGCCCCTCGCTGAACATGGCGGACATCAAGATCTACAACGTCGAAGCTCTCGGCAAGCCGGTCGGTCCCTACTCCCATGTCGCGCGCGTGAAGAGCGCGGAAACGCTCTACATCGCCGGCATGCTTTCGCCCGGCGACACGTTCGAGAAGCAGTGCGCCGCCGTCTTCGGGCAGGTCGAGCAGGCGCTGAAATCAGCCGGCGCGGGCTGGCAGAACGTCGTCCAGTTCACGACCTTCCTCGTCCATTCCCAGGACATCGCCGCGTTCTACCGCTGGCGCGAGCAGAACTATCCGAAGATGTTCCCCGACGGCAAGTACCCGCCGAACACGCTGCTGATCATCGACCGCCTCGTGCAGGAGCAATTCCTGATCGAGGTGCAGACCATCGCGGCGATCTAGAGCGCCATTGCCGGGCTAGTCGACCGTGGCACCCGACCGCTTCACCAGCTCTGCATACAGCTTTCTCTCGCGCTCCACGAAAGCCGTGAACTGCGCGGGCGTGCGGACCGACGGGATCCCGGAGCCCATCGTGCGCCAGCGCTCCTGGATGTCGGTCGACTGCAGCGCCTTCGACGATTCGGCCGCCAGCCGGTCGACGACCGGCTGCGGCGTCTGCGCGGGCGCCATGAGTCCCCACCACGTCGTCATGTCGAAGCCCTTGAGCCCGGACTCGTCGAGCGTGGGCAGGTGCGGCAGGAAGCTCGAGCGCTCGAGGGTGGTCACGGCGAGCGCGCGCACCTTGCCGGCCTGGATGTTCGGAGCCGCGCTCGCCAGGTTGTCGAACATGAGCTGCACGCGTCCGGCGAGGAGATCGGCCACCGCGGGCGCCGAGCCCTTGTACGGAATGTGGACCAGGTAGGTGCCGGTCATCTGCTTGAAGAGCTCGCCCGCGAGGTGGCCGGTCGAGCCGGTCGAGCCCGAGGCGAAGTCGAGGCGGCCGGGCTGGCGTTTCGCGAGCGCGATGAGCTCGGCCACGCTGCGGGCCGGCAGGTCGTTGTTCACCACCAGCACGTTGGGCACCTGGATGAGCAGCGCCACGTGGCGGAAGTCGCGCACCGGGTCGTACGGCAGCTTCGGATACAGCGCCGGATTGATGGCGTGCGTGGCGATCGCGCCCATGACCAGCGTGTAGCCGTCGGGCGCGCTCTTCGCCACGAACTCCGCGCCGATGTTGCCGCCGGCGCCGGGCTTGTTCTCGACGAGCACCGGCTGGCCGAGCGCATTTTGCAGCTTCGGCGCAATGAGCCGCGCCGAGAGGTCGACGGGACCGCCCGGCGCATAGGGAACAACGAGATGGACGGGCCTGGACGGCCAGTCCTGGGCCAGCGCACTGGCGCTGAAAAGCGCCAGGGCAGCGAGAAGCTCAGCCTTCTTCGACGAACACCTCTTCGCGCTTCTTGCGGATCGCCGGCAGCGCGACCATCACGAGCAGGATCAGGGACGCGATCATGAAGCCGGCGCTGATCGGCTTGGTCACGAACACCGTCGGATCGCCGCGCGAGAGCAGCATGGCGCGCCGCAGGTTCTCTTCCATCAGGGGTCCGAGGATGAAGCCGAGGATCATCGGCGCGGGCTCGCACTCGAGCTTCACGCAGATGTAACCCAGCACGCCGAAGATCGCCATGATCAGCACGTCGAACGGGTTGTTCGACAGGCTGAAGACGCCGATCGCCATGAAGACCAGGATCGACGGGAAGAGGTAGCGGTACGGCACGGTAAGGAGCTTCACCCACATGCCGATCAGCGGCAGGTTGAGGATCACGAGCATCGCGTTGCCGACCCACATCGAGGCGATCAGGCCCCAGAAGAGCTCCGGCTTCTCGTTCATCACCTGCGGCCCCGGTGCGATGCCCTGGATCATCAGCGCGCCGATCATCAGCGCCATCACCGCGTTGGACGGGATGCCGAGCGTCAGCATCGGGATGAACGAGGTCTGCGCGCCGGCGTTGTTCGCCGACTCGGGCGCCGCCACGCCCTCGATCGCGCCCTTGCCGAAGCGCTCGGGATGCTTGGAGATCTTCTTCTCCAGCGAATAGGCACCGAACGAGGAAAGCAGCGCGCCGCCGCCGGGCAGGATGCCGAGGCACGAGCCGAGCGCGGTGCCGCGCAGCACGGCGCCCCACGCCTGCTTGATGTCGTCCTTCGTCGGATAGAGGTGCGTCACCTTGCTCGTGAACACCTCGCGCTCGTCCTTGAGCTCGAGGTTGCTGATGATCTCGGCGGTGCCGAACATGCCCATCGCGACGATCACGAAGCCGATGCCGTCGGAGAGCTCCGGGATGCCGAAGGTGAAGCGCAGGACGCCCGAGTTCACGTCGGTGCCGATCAGGCCGAAGAGCAGCCCCCACACCACCATCGCGATCGCCTTGATGAGCGAGCCGTGCGCGAGCACGGTGGCGGCGACGAGGCCGAACACCATCAGCGAGAAGTACTCCGCCGGGCCGAACTTCAGCGCCACCTCCGCGAGCGGCGGCGCCGCCACGGCGATCAGCACCGTCGCCACGCATCCGGCGAAGAACGAGCCGAGCGCCGCGATGGCAAGGGCCGGGCCGGCGCGCCCCTGGCGCGCCATCTGGTAGCCGTCCAGGCACGTGACCACGGAGGACGACTCGCCGGGAATGTTCACCAGGATCGCGGTAGTGGAGCCGCCGTACTGCGCGCCGTAGTAGATGCCGGCGAGCATGATGAGCGCCGCGACCGGGCTCAGGTTGAACGTGATCGGCAGCAGCATCGCGATCGTGGCGACCGGGCCGACGCCCGGCAGAACCCCGATCAGCGTGCCCAGCAGCACGCCGATGAAGCAGTAGAGAAGGTGGATCGGCGAGACGGCGACGCCGAAGCCCATGACCAGGTTGTGGAGGATGTCCATTCGCTCGTTCCGCTCAGCCGCCGAGGGCCTCGGGCCACATCGGGAACGGCAGCGTCAGCCCTTTCACGAACACGGCCCAGGAGAAGATCATCAGGATGACGTACAGGATCGTCACTTCCTTCCATTTGAACTCGTGGCCGCCGGCCGCGCTGACGTAGACGAGCGCCGCGGTCGCGCCGACCAGGCCGAGCGGTTTCATCAGGTATCCATATAGGACGCAGCCCACGCTGATCAGGATCAGCGGACGCAGCGCGAAGGCCGGCACCGGCGTGCCTTCCACCGCAAACGAGCTGGCGAAGATGATGAGGCCGAGCACGGCAAGCAGCCCGCCGAGCACGGTCGGGAAATAAGCCGGCCCCATGCGGACGGCGGTGCCCATCTGGTAGAACTCGGCCGCCCAGGCCGCGAAGAAAAGTCCCGACCCGATGAACATCAGGCCGGCCCAGAAATCTCTCGGACTCTTAATTTGCATGGTCCTCCTCCAGAGGCGGCGGAGTGTAACACGCACTTCGCGGGCCACTCGCTTGCGCCCGCGTCAGCGCCATGCGAAACCGAGCGCCCGCAGCCGGTCCACATCCTCGGGCCGATCAACGTCCCAGACGGTGCGCAGCAGCCGGTAGCGCAAGCCGCAGCGGCGCAGGTTGTCGAGCGTGCGCGCGAGCACATCGTCCGCGCCCCAGCGCATGCCGTCGAACAGCCGCGCGTCGATGCGCCGCGCGGCGATCAGCGCATAGCCGCCGTCTTCGGCGGGCGCCAGCACGACGTCGGTGCCGCTGCGCAGCAATCGCAGGGCACGGCGCAGATCCGCCGGACGAAGCGCCGGAGCGTCGCTGCCAACGAGCACCGCACGGCGCCGGTGCAAGGCGTGGTACATGCGCTCGCCAAGGTCGCGTCCGCGCTGCAAGCGGATCGGCACGCCGAGGGTGCGCAGCCATGAGTGCTGGCGAGTCACGTGCAGCTCCACCGGCGCCACCGCGCGCGCGGTCCTCAGCGCGGCACGGATGAGGCGGCGCTGCAGCCGCGCCGCGCCTTCCTCGCCGAGACGCGGAATGAGCCGCGTCTTGACCTGTCCGGCCACCGGTGCGCGCGCGAAAACGATCACCACGCTAGCGGCGCTCGGCATAGTCGCGCGCGAGCCGCGCCGGCGGCACGCCGATGGCGTAGAGGAACCGCAGGCGCCACATGAGGAGCACGGTGCGCAGCACGCCGCCGCGCTCCCACCGCCGCCCGGAGGTGACGGCCCGCTGGCGCAGGCACGCAGGCCGCGCCGCCATGGCGGCGCTGAACGCGATGTCCTCCATGAGCGCGATCTCCGGGAAGCCGCGGAAGGCATCGCGTCGCACGAAGATCGCCTGGTCGCCGGTGGCGATCCCGGTCAGGCGCGAGCGCAGGTTCATCGCGGCGGCGACGAGCGGCAGCAGCGGATGGCGGCCTTCGATGCGCACGTCGAAGCGGCCCCATGTCGAGCCGGCGAGCGCCGCCAGCACCGCGCGGTCCGCGTCCGCCGGCAGGCGTGTGTCGGCGTGCAGGAAGATGAGCGCGTCGCCGTTCGCGGCGCGCGCCCCGGCGTTCATCTGCACCGCGCGGCCTTTGGCACCGTGGATCACCTGGTCGCACAACCCGAGGGCGAGCTGCGGCGTGCGATCGCTGCTGCCGCCGTCGACGACGATCACTTCGTGGCCGCGGGCGCGAAGCGGCGCGAGCGCCTCGAGCGCCGCGCGGATGCCGGCCGCTTCGTTCAATGCCGGCACGACGATGGAGAGCCGTGCTAGCCGCGCATCCAAGCGTGGAAGCGCTCGACGAAGGCGAGCGCGCGCCGCGGCGCATGCGCGCGCTTCCAGGCGCCGGCCGCGTACTTGTTCGCCTCGGCGAGCGTCGGATAGATATGGATGGTGCCGAGGATCTTGTTGAGGCCGATGCCGTGCTTCATGGCGGTGATGAACTCGATGATCAGCTCGCCCGCGTGCTCGCCGACGATCGTCGCGCCGAGGATGCGATCGCTGCCCGGCGCGGTGAGCACCTTCACCATGCCGCGCGCCGCGCCGTCGGCGATGGCGCGGTCGAGCTCTTCGATGCCGTACACCGTCACCTCATGGGCGACGCCCTGGTCGCGGGCCTCGGTCTCGTTCAGGCCCACGCGCGCGACCTCCGGCTCGGTGAAGGTGGCCCAGGGAATGACGGCATAGTCGGCGCGGAAACGCCGCAGCGGCG
>Ga0070681_10002548_pt1 | contig 16716 bp, 12 predicted proteins | sample KBSC83BmetaG_FD_65650 | JGI IMG/M metagenome (GOLD analysis project Ga0070681, IMG submission 65650) | Corn rhizosphere microbial communities from Kellogg Biological Station, Michigan, USA - KBS C8-3B metaG | ecosystem: Host-associated > Plants > Roots > Rhizosphere | place: USA: Michigan...
CGATCGTTGCGCAGGGCCCCGGCGCCGGCTACGGCGTAAAAAAGGCGGCGCAGGGCGTGGCGCAGCACGCGGACCTCGCTGCGAAAGCCTCGAACGCCAACGACATGGTGAAGACACACTCGATGCACGTGACGACCGCCGCGAATAACGTCGTCGCGATGTGCGATGACATCGTGGGCATCGCCCAGAAGATCCGCTTGTCCACCTCGCTCGAGGAAGCGCAGAAGCTCGCGATGGAGATGGCCACCAAGACTCAGGAGCTGACGACCGGCGTCGACGCAGACAAGAACGGTCAGATCAGCTGGAACAAACCCGAAGGTGGTTTGAACCAGGCGCAGCAGCATATGAACTTCATGAAGGCGGCCGCGGGAAGCTAGAAGCGGAGACAGACCGGGATTCGCGATCCGGGGTTCGGGATCCAAAGGCCTTAAGGCCGAAGCCCGAAGCCCGAAGCCCAAAGCCTGGAGTCGCGATTCCTGATTCAGATCTGCCGCGGTCCGCGTCAGGAATACGCCTCTGACTGCCGGACATCACCGAGTTACATGGTGCGTCAGATGCTCGACATGCAGAAAGGCAACCGCAACGGGCCGGGCGCGAAGTGGATGAAACCTGTCGTCGCAAACCTGACGCTCGAAGATATCGTGGCCATTGCGGCGTACGTCAGCTCGCGCTCCCCGGTGTCATCGAATCCCGCAACAACCGCACGTCGCTAAGCGGCGGCCGGCGCCCGCGGCAGGCGCATTGCACCCGGCGATACGGGGGCAACTGCAATGGCTGAAGTCTTTGCGTCGTTCGCGGCGCCTGTCAACGACGAGCTTGGGTCGTATTACGCTCGCGCGGTGGGACGGCTTGCTTCGGACAACATGTGGGAAGGGTGGATCGAGTTCCTCCCCGCAGACGGGGAGGACGACGCCCTCATCACTGGTGTTGAAACGCGCCAGCCGGAGCGCGAGCATCTCGCCTATTGGGCCAGCGGTCTCAGCGAAGTGTATTTGGAGGGCGCGCTGTCTCGCGCCCGGAATCCTTTGACCGTCAGGGTGCCGGTCATTGACGAACCGATATCGAACAGGCCGGCGCCACGGCGTGTCGTCTTCGAGCGCGCGATTCCGAAACCGGAGCCAATCCTCGACCCGTTCGAGGTCGGCGAGCGCAGTCTCGACGTCCTGCGACAGGAACTGACGGCGCTGAATCGTCCACGGCTGTTGAACATCATTGCCGCATTCGATCTCGCATCCGTCGATGCCGACCTCAACGGTATGACGAATGCGGAGCTGAGCGGGCTCATCGTGGGCGCAGTCGAAACGAGGATTCTTTCCGCACGTCGCCGCTGACGTTCGAATGTCAGGCGCGGGCGAGCATCGCCGTTGCGCCGGTGCGGGAATTCGCGTGAATCCGAACACCTCATCTATAACCACGTACCGCTAAGCTGCTTTCGTATTGCTCATCGCTGAGGCGCCCGATAAGACGTTGGGATCCTCATGCAGTTCGGAGCACGCGCCGCCCTCGGCCGGCGGTCCTACATTTACCGCGCGGTTCCCTTCGCCGTTTTCCTCATCGGGTTCGCGATGACCGCGGCGGCCGTGGTGACGTTTGCGGTGCGGCAGCAGACCACCATGACGGCGGCCTTCCGCTCCGATACGCTCGCGGTTCAGCGAGTCGTTCAGGTGCAGGTTGACACGATGGTTGCCGTGACGCACGCGGCAGCCGCACTGCTCGCCGCGAGTCCTGAAATCAACTTCGTCGAGTTCCGAGCGTTCGTCTCCGGCCTGCAGCTGCGCGAGCGGTACCCAGGACTGAATGGGATTGGCTTCGCGCCGCGAGTCGAGGAGAGCGGCCTGCAAACGTTCGTACGTGACGTGTCGCTCGACAGTCTCGCGGAGCTTGACGTGCGACCTGAGGGGAGCCGTCCTGAATACTTTCCTGCCGTGCTGCTCGAGCCCACCGACGCGCAGAACGCATCCGCGATCGGATTCGATCTCGGAGCGGATCCGGTGCAGCTGGCGGCCATGACGCGCGCACGCGATTCGGGCGCGGACGCCATCACGCCGCTTCTCGAACGCAACGCCGCCGCCGGCCGCGAGCGCCGCGAGTTCGTGCTCTTCCTGCCGGTGTACCGCCGGGGCGCACCGGTCGATTCGCCGGCGGCTCGTCGCCGGGCGCTCGTCGGCTTCGTCTTCGGACGGCTTCAGCCGGCCGGGATGTTCTCCGACGGCTTTGCCGCAGCCGCGGCGCGTTCGCTCGACATCTCGATTTACGACACGACAAAGGCACGCGACACGCTGCTGGTGTCGTCCGGGATGCGCGAAGGTTCTCTACAGTCAGAGGCGGCGTTGTCCGTCGGTGGGCGGCAGTGGCTGATGGTGGCCACGCCGCACGACCCGGCATCGGGGGCGCCGCCGGAGGCCGGTCGCATCATGCTGACGGGCACGTTGTTGTCGTTGCTGCTCTTCGCACTGCTTCGAATGCAGATGCGGGCCTGGGAGACCGCGGAACTGCACGCCGCGGAGTTGCGCGTCGCCGACCGGGCGAAGGATGAATTCCTCGCGGTGCTGTCGCACGAGCTGCGGACGCCGCTCAACGCGATGCTCGGGTGGATCTCGATGCTGCGCAGCGGCAGCGTGCGCGATGATCGGCGCCAGCACGCCCTCGAAGTAATCGATCGCAACGCGCAGGCGCAGGCGCGTCTCATTGAAGACCTGCTGGAGGTCTCACGCATCCTGATGGGCAAGATGCGGCTGGAACAGCGGCCGCTGGCCGTCGTCCCTGCCGTTGGTGCGGTCGTCGAGCTGCTGCGGCCGACCGCCGAGAACAAGGGCCTGACGCTGCACGGCGTCGACCCGGCGCAGGCGCCAGATTCATTCGTCATCGCCGCGGACAGCGTCCGGTTCGCGCAGATTGTGACGAACCTGGTGACCAACGCCATCAAGTTCACCCCGTCGGGCGGCAACGTCCGGGTCGGTGTCGAAGCCGCGGACGGAAGTGTCAGTATTTCGGTCCGTGACACCGGCATCGGCATCGCGCCGGAGTTTCTGCCGTTCGTCTTCGATCGCTTCCGGCAGGCAGACGTGTCCCCGACGCGCTCACATGGCGGGCTCGGCATGGGGCTGGCCATCGTCCGCGATCTCGTGGTGCTGCATGGCGGCGAGATCGTCGCCGACAGCAAGGGCGTCAATCAGGGTGCGCTCTTCGTTGTGACCCTGCCGCTGGTTGCCGCCGAGGGCGATACCGTCGCCGAGCCCACGCTCGATCTTGCGGGCAGGTAACCACGGGGCCTCTCCCGGCGCAACATCCCAAATCGACATAGACAACGGCCGGGCAATCTGTGTGATTGCCATGGCTCCCTTCAGACCGCCAGAGTTTGTGATCTTTCGCATTCAGCTTTCTGCGCGGCCTGCTCGTCGTGCGCCTCGGCCCGAAACACCCGCGGGCTCAGAGAGCCGCCGTTTGGGCGCCTTACACGTCGACGAGACTCGAACCACGAAGGCGTTGCATTCACACGAAGGACACGAAGCAACGATTGATCTCCGTACGCTTCGTGTTCGTCGCGAAGCGACCATCGTGGCAGAGGACGGCACGCCAGCACATGATTCGGCCATTGCATAGGCAACTGCTGTGCTTGCGTCGGTGTCTTCAGCTCTCGCTCTTCCTGCATTTGACTGCGGTATGCGACACGTTCATAATTTGTGATTAAATGAACCGGCAGCACCTCACCGACTTCGAGCTCATGATTCTCCTTGCGATTCTCCGCATCGGAGAGAGCGCCTACGGAGTTCCCATCGCGAAGGAAATTGAGGAGACCGGCAAACGGTCCGTGCTGCTGGGCGCCATCTACACCGCCCTCGATCGCCTCGAAGGGAACGGGCTCGTGACATCGACCTACGGCGATCCGACGCCCGAGCGTGGGGGCAGGGCGAAACGGTTGTTCAAGGTCACACCAAGGGGACTGAAGGCGGTGAAGGACACGCAGCGTGCCTTCACCGCGCTCTGGAGCGGCATTCCGCAATTGAAGGGAGGAACAGCATGACTGGGCGCAGACCTCCGGCACTCGCAATGGCGTTCCTGCGGCGGTTGACGGCGAACGACGATTCGCTGATGGGCGATCTCGAAGAGCAGTTCAACAGCGGCCGGTCCTCTCGATGGTACTGGTCGCAGGTCGTGGGGATTGTCTTCACGAAATGCGTTCGCACACACACGTGCGCAGCCTGCGTCATCCTCGCGGCACTGGTGCTGGCGACCGGCGCCACCACCGGCTGGTGGCAAACACGATTCGTGGTGCCTGTGTTGTTGGGAATGGCGATCAGCAGTTGGAAGCTGTGGCGCCTGCATCGGACCTCGCTGGTTCTCCTGTACATCGCGTCGGTGGCGGTCGTGTCGCCGTACTGGATGGCCGGACAAACCGAGGCGATGACCGGTGGCACCCGTCTGTTCTGGACGATCACCCGCATACTTGGCGGCTACGGAGTGGTCGGTGTCCTGCTGGTGCCGTTTCTGATTCTGCGGCTCGGACGATCAGGACCACTGTCGGATCCCGCGATTCGGATTCCGTTGACGCGTTTGTGAGTCGTAGAGGACGGTATGCGGCGCACCACATGGACATGCGTACTGGCGCTCGTCGCAGTTCTGATTGGATGGATTGCCGGACACGCGCAGGCGGGCAACCCTGATTTCGAGCTGGTCGTGAACGCGCCTGGAGGCGAAACATCCATCCAGTGTGTTCGTGGCTGCGATCTGAAATTCATCGAGCGAGTGAACGCGAACAGCGCCGCGATCCCAACGTTCACCTTCAGTTGTGGCGCGGCTCAGTGTTCGTCAGGTCGGATCGGCGGATGGTTGCGGAGGTAGCTCGCTCTCTCAGGATGCGACTCGGCCCGAGTCGCAGTGGCTAGTCATTGGGAAGTGCAAGAGCGCCCGAGTCGAATGGTGGAGGCGGCGGGAGTCGAACCCGCGTCCGAAAGCACGTCGTCGTAGGACTCTACATGCGTGTCCGCTTCGTGATTTTCATGCCCGGCGTGTGGAAGCGACTAAGTACCGCCAGGCCTTATCCCCGGAAAATCTCGCAGACACGCGCCGAGGCGCCGCGTGCCCACCAGCCTGTTTAATGGCGTTCGACCCTCAACCACCAGGCGAGGCCAAGGCGAACGTCACTGCTTAATTAAGCAGCGAGAGCGTACTGAGAATCCGCAGTTAACGGATGTTCCATCAGATTAACGAGTTAATGGTGCTCGGCATGCATCCCGCGATCTCGCACCCCCGTCGAAGCCAAATTCGCCCCCCCTCGGGTGAGATCAGCGCCGCCACGCTCCGGCGACGTACCTCATTGTACGACGCCATGCTGAGGGCGATCTGAACGTCCGTCCCTACTTTGCGCGACCTGGTGTTGAAGGCCTGAGACCGGTCCAGCGAAATCATCTCAACCGCACACGAAAGTTGATGAGATAACCGGACGATACGTGTAGTTGCGGTTCCTCAACGCAGAGCCCGGGCCGTGTGCGATACCCCGGCCTCAGAGCCGACAAGCGCAGCAGTTTCAAGAGTTTACCGAAACGCGTCTTATAATCGAGAACCCAGCCGTGTCCATCGACGAACAGATTCGCAGCGCGCTCGATAACACCGTCGCCAGCCTCCGCGACCATCTGGAGGCCGAACTGCGCACCTTTTCACAGGAAACGGTGCGCCTCACGGCGGTCGAACGGCAGCAGGCCGTTCGCGCTGCTGTCGAAGCTGCGGCAGCCGAGGTCCGGGCCCATGCCGAAGCGGAAGTGGCGCGCATTCGCGCCGCCGCGCAGCAGCACGGAGAGGAACTGAGCCGATCCGCCGAGAGCCGCATCGCCGAGCTGCGACGCGGCCTCGAAGAGCTGCGCGCCCAGGCGCAGCAGCAGATCGACGGTGCACGGCGCATCGCGCAGCAGGAAGCCGAGCAAGCACGCGCCCAGATGGAACGGACCCGCGAGGAGGCGGAACAGGCCCGCGCGCAAGCGGACGCTGCACGCGCTGAAACCGAGCAGGCACGCGCCGACGCTGCGACTGCGCGCCAAGAAATCGAGCAAGCACGCGCGAATGCCGAACGGACGCGCGAAGCTATGGAAGAGGCCCGCGCCCAACTCAATGGTGCGCGCACCGAGACCGAACAGGCACGCGCCGCCGCCGTAACAGCGCGCCAGGAAATGGATCAAGCGCGCGCGGACGCGGAGCGGACGCGCGACATCGCGGAACAAGCGCGCGCCCAACTGGACGCTGCACGCGCTGAGGCCGAGCAGGCACGCGCTGATGCGACCGCAGCGCGGCACCAGATGGAGCAGGCACGTGATGACGCGGACAAAGCGCGACATCAGGGCGATGAAGCGCGCGCCGAGGTGAAACAGGCGCGCGAGGAAGCGGAACAGGCCCGCACCCAACTGAACGCCGCCCGCATTGAAACGGCGCAGGCATTGAGCGAGGCCGCTCACGCGCGGCAGCAGGTCGAGCACATCCGGGCCGAAGGGGAACGGGCACTCGCGGACGCCGCGCAGACCCGTACGCAACTCGATGCTGCACGCATCGAGGCCGAGCAGACCCGCGCACAACTGGACGCCGCACGCAGTGAGGCGGAGCAGGTCCGCGCACGGATCGACTCGCTGCGCGCGGAGGCGGAACAGGCTCGCGCCGACGCGGATGTGGCGCGGAAGCAGGTCGAGGAGGAACGGGCCGAAGCTGAAAGCGCGAGTGCCGACGCGAAGCAGGCTAGGGGCGAGGCCGATCGGGCGCAGGCCGCCGCTGAAGCAGCCCGGAAGGAGCTCCAGCAGGCTCGCGAGGCGCTCGAGGTCGCGCGCGCGGACGCCGAGCAGGTGCGCAACGAAGCCGAACAGGCTCGCGCCGACGCCTCAAACGCGATCACCGCACACGACGGAGCGCGCGACGAAACGGAAAGCGTTCGCAACGAAGCGCTGCAAGCGCGCGCCGAGCTGGAGCGGACGAAGGGCGAACTGGAGCAGACCCGCATCGAAGCCGCCAATGCCCGTGTCCAGGCAGAGCAGGCACGCTCGGAAATCGATCGGGCCCGCGAGGAAGCGCAGCAGCTTCGCGCCGACGTCCAACGCGCGGACGCTCGCTTTGCCCAAGCAGAGAATGCGTTCAGCACGCGTTTAGCCGAAGCGCAGGCGTTGGCCCAGCGCGAGGTGGACGCAGCCCTTCAGCAAACGCGAAACGGTCAGCATCAAACGGAGCTGTCCCGTCTCAGTCGCTTGCGCGAGGCGGTTGGCGCACTCGATCAGTCGGTCAACCTGTCAGAGGTGCTCGAGCGTCTCGTCGAGGGCGCCGCGCGCGAAGCGGACAGGGTCGTTCTGCTCCTGATCAAGGGCGACCGCATGACTGGATGGCGGCTTTCCGGATTCCCGGCGGAGGTCTCGACGCCGCGCGCGATTGATCTCCGCATCAAGGAGGCCGGTCTCATCGGCAAAGCCGCACAATCCGGCGTCACCGTGGAGCGTCATGGCAACGGCATGGGCGATTCCGACCTGCCATCGTTTGCAGGAGACGCCACTCACCGAACGGCTGCCGCCGTTCCCGTTCGCGTCGGCGGCTCAATCGTCGCGGTTCTGTACGCGGATGCCACAGCTGCAGATGACCCCTCGTCAGAAAGCCGCTGGCCTGCGATACTCGAAGTGCTCGTTCGCCACGCCGGCAGCGTGCTCGAGGCCATCACGGTCCGCCAGGCAGCCGGTCTGCCGTTGCCAGCGGCCGCAGCCCGCGGCTCGCAACCGGCGGCGCCCAGCCCGGCCTAGCAGTCTGCTTCCGGGCTGCGACCCGGCAGGTGGCGCGGGCATCTGCGCGGCTTCTGTGTTGGAATCAGGATGGACCACGAACGCTTTGCCGACGCCGCCCGCCTCCGCACGATGAAATCGATTCTTCTGGCGACGGTACTCGCCGCGATCGCGCCTGTCGCGCTCGACGTGCGCGCGCAGGACGCCGAAGGCGGCGCCAATGCGGCGCAACAGTCCGCCTCGATTGCTCCCATTGTCTCGCTGGTCCCGACAGTTCATCCCTCCCTGCCGGATAGGCCGGGTGATTTCTGGTTCATTCCCGACACCTTTCCACGTGCCACGGCCGGTCGCGCCGAATCCGCCGCGCAAAAATTTGCGCGGGCGGCGCGCGCAATCGATGCCGGCGATTTCGCGTCGGGATTGCCGCTTGTAGACGCCACAGACCTTGCCGGTACACCGCTTGAGCCGTACGCCCGCTATTACCGAGCCGTCGCGCTGATCGGTTTGAACCGGTTCCCGGAAGCGGCTGCGCTCCTCGATGCGTTGGCTACGCAGGCAGAACGCGGCGCCAGCGGTTATCTCTTCGCCGAGGCCGTGCCTCTTCGCCGCGCCGAAGTAGATGTCGCCACTCAGAATGCGCGGGACGCATTGGACAGGTTGGAGCCTGTCAGCAAACAGAAAGCCCTGACGTCATCAGAAGACGTATGGCTTCGCCTGGGGCGCGCAGCCGAAACTGCGGGCGATCGCGACAAGGCCGTTGCCGCCTATCGCAAGGTCTATTACGAATTCCCTCTGAGCCAGCAGGCGTTCGATGCGCAAACCTCGCTCTCGCGCCTTGACAGCTCGTCGCTTGCCGACCGGCTTGACCTGGAGCTGGCTCGCGCGGAACGCCTCTTCAGCGCGCGCCGGTGGGCGCAGGCCAGGGCGGGATTCGATCCGCTGGCCAGCATCACCAACGGCGATAACAAGGAACTGGTCGCGCTCCGTCTCGCCGAATGCGACTACTACCTGGATCGCTTCAGGGCATCGCGCGATGCCCTGCGTCCGTTCCTGAAGAGCGCGTCGCGCAAAGCCGAAGCCCGCTTTTTCTCGCTGACCGCGACGCGCGCGCTTGGTGACAACGAAACGTACGTCGAAGAAGCTCGCGCGCTTGTAAATGACTTTCCCGACAGCACATGGGCGGCCGAGACGTTGAACAATCTCGCCTCCCACTATGTCATCGTCGATGACGATGCGATGGCGGATGAGGTGTTCCGGGAATTGTGGAGCCGCTTCCCGCAAAGCCGCTATGCCGAGCGCGCGGCGTGGAAGATCGGCTGGTGGGCGTACAAGAACGGACGCTTTGCGGATGCTGCGCAAGCGTTCGAGGCTGGCGCCGCGGCCTTCCCGCGCGCCGACACCAGGCCGGCGTGGCTGTACTGGTCGGCACGGGCCCACGATCAGATGGGAGAGCCCGCGGTCGCAAACGACCGCTATCGCCTCGAGGTCCGCGACTATCAGAACTCGTACTACGGACGACTGGCGGCCAGGATTCTCGAGTCGCGCGGCGATCCCGCCCCCGACAACAACCTGAGCGCGGCGCCTTCGCCGTCGCCCATCCAGATCCCGACGGCGTCCGTGGTGCGTGAGCTCGTCGCAGTGGAGATGTACGACGCGGCGCTCAAGGAGCTGCAATATGCGCAGCAGGCGTGGGGCAACTCGCCGCCTGTGGAGGCGACGATTGCGTGGATCCGGCACGAGCAGGCGCAGCATGAAACAGCGCCCGACCGGTTCGACCATCTGCGCGGCGCGATCAACGTCATGAAGCGCGCCTATCCGCAGTACCTTGCAGCGGGCGGCGAGGACCTTCCACCGGCCGTCCTCGAGGTAATTTATCCGCTCGATTACTGGCCCATCATCGAGAAGTACTCGAAGGCCAACGACCTCGATCCGTATCTGATGGCGGCGCTCATCGCGCAGGAGTCCACCTTCACCGCCGACGTGCGGTCGCCCGCCAATGCGTACGGCTTGATGCAGGTGCTGCCATCCACCGGCCGTCATTATGCGCAACTCCTGCGGATTCGGCCGTTCTCCACGAACGCACTGATCACGCCCGAGACCAACATCCGTCTCGGCATGGCGTACTTCAAGGACCTGGTCGATCGGTTCGGAGGCGCGCACTACGCGCTGGCCAGCTACAACGCCGGTGAGAGCCGCGTGGCGGAGTGGATGGCGGAGCGGCCTGGGCTGCCGCAGGACGAGTTCGTGGACGACATCCCGTTCCCCGAAACGCAGAACTACGTCAAACGCATTCTCGGCACCGCCGAGGACTACCGTCGTCTCTATGGCGGCGGACTGCTCTCGCCTGGAAGTCTGAAGGACGCCCCGCCGCTGCGGCGGCTCCGCGCGGCGCCGGCGCGAAAGCCTGCCGCGAAGAGTCCTGCGCGCAAAACAACTCCAAAGAAGCCGAAGACCAGCAGCCGCACGACGAAACCGACCCGCTGATCGATGGACGATCTGCTCGAGCTGACCAGGCGCGTCGAGGCGACGCACTTCTGGTTCCGCGGTTTCCGCCAGTTCGTTGCGCCCGCGATAGCTGAGATCGCAGGCACGCGTCGTAACCTCAATCTACTGGATTGCGGGTGCGGCACCGGGCACAACGTAACGACGCTGCTCCAGCCTTACGGCCGCGCGTTCGGCTTCGACCTGACGCCCGGCGGTCTGGCGCACGCGCACGCCGTGGGCATTCGCGCGGCACGCGGGGACATGTCCGCGATCCCGTTCCAATCCGGCCGTTTCGATCTGGTCACCTCGTTCGACGTGATGCAGTACGTCGCGGATGACGAGGAGGTGATGGGTGAACTTGCGCGTGTGCTGAAGCCGGGTGGCGGCCTTGTCGTCACCGCCGCTGCGCTCGACGTGCTGCGAGGTGGGCATGCGGAAACCTGGCCGGAGCGGCGTCGTTACACCACGGCGCGAATGCGTTCCATTGTTGAAAGTGCAGGCCTGAAAGTGGACCGCGTCACGTACCTGTTCGCATCGCTGTTTCCGGCGATGCTGGCGGTCCGCATGGCGAGTCGCGTTGAGTCGAATGCGTTGGCGCGACGCATGGGCGGACCTTTAGATCAGCCCGCTGGCAGGCGGCCGCAGTCATCCCCCGCCGATTGGGAGATGCAGGTACCGGCCGCGCCCATCAACGCCGCGCTCACATGCATGCTGAGCGGCGAGGCAGCGATTTCGCGTTACGTCCCGATGCCCGTCGGCAGCTCCGTTCTAATCGTGGCACGCAAGTAGCCGGGAAACAGCTCGCGACCCATTTCATGCGACGTAGTCAGCCGGAACCGTCGTGTCCACAGGACGCGGACTGAACGCGCGGAACAGCGGCGTGCAGACGACAGCGATGGCGAGATTCAAGATCAGCGTATAGAGCGCCGAGTATCCGGGCAGGCCGTAGCCGCCAATCGTCAATGGATACACGGATGCGAAGTTGACCGACACAGCCATCCACGTGCCCAACGCCGTCCCGACGGCCCAGCCGAGCAGCAGCGCCCAGTCATTGAACCAGCGCGTGTAGACGCCAAGCATCACTGACGGCACTGTCTGGATGATCCAGATGCCGCCGAGCAGCTGAAGCTGGATGGCGTACTGCGTCGGCACGAACAAGATGAAAATCAGCGCGCCGCCTTTCACGATGAGCGACACCCACTTGGCCATCTGCGCCTCTTCCTTCGGAGTACAGTTCGGCCGGATGAACTCGCGGTGGATGTTGCGTGTGTACAGGTTCGCGGAGGCGATCGACATGATGGCCGCGGGCACCAGCGCGCCGATTCCGATGCCTGCGAAGGTCACGCCGACGAACCACGACGGGAAGCTGTGGAGCAGCAGCGCCGGCACCGCGAAGTTCGCACCGTAGGTGCGGAAGCCTTCCGCGTATTCCGGCATCTTGTCCACGCCTGCCGCAAGCGCCATGTAGCCGATGAGGGCGAGGAAGCCGAGCATCAGCGAATATCCGGGGAGCAGCGCCGCGTTCCGCCGGATGGCGTGGCCGCTGCTCGCGCTCAGGATGCCCGTCATCGAATGTGGGTAGATGAACAACGCCAGCGCCGAGCCGAGAGCCAGCGTGGCGTACGACCCGTAGGCACCAATCGTGTTCGCGCCCGGCGGCGCCAGAATCAATTTTTCGGGCGCCACCGCGGCGAAGATGTTTCCATACCCGCCGAGCTGAATCGGCACGATGATCACCGCCGCGAGCGCCGTCGCGTAGATGAGCAAGTCCTTGACGATGGCGATGGCAGCGGGCGCGCGCAGGCCGCTCGAGTATGTGAATGCCGCGAGAATGACGAACGCGATGATCAGCGGCATGTCGCCCATCAGTCCCTGCCCGGTCACGCCGAGGGCGCCGATCATCACCTGGATGCCGACCAGTTGCAGCGCGATGTACGGCATGGTCGCGACGATGCCCGTGATCGCCACCGCGAGTGCCAGCCAGCGATTGCCGAAACGTCCGCGAACGAAATCGGCGGCGGTGATGTAGTTGTGCCGGTGCGCCACCTGCCAGAGCCGTGGAAAGACCAGGAAGAGGATGGGGTAGATAACGATCGTGTACGGCACCGCGAAGAACGCGAGTGCGCCTGCACCGAACGCGAGTGCGGGAACCGCGATGAACGTGTAGGCGGTATAGAGATCTCCGCCCACGAGGAACCATGTGACCAACGTTCCGAACCGTCGTCCGCCGAGGCCCCACTCGTGCAGCTGGTCGAGGTCCCCTTTGCGCCAGTGAGCGGCGGCGAACCCGAGCCACGTGATGAAGCCAAAAAGCAGGATGAAGACGGTGAGGGCGGTCCAGTTCAGCGGCATCTCTGTTTGGCGAGTAACAGGTGGCTAGCGCCTGCCTCGTGCAGTGGCAAAGTAGACGATGGCGGTCAGCACGGCGCTAATCACCACCCAGAGAAGTTGATACCAATAGAAGAAAGGAATGCCGCGCCACTCCGGCTCCACCTTGTTGTAGAAGGGAGGCCATAGCACCGCAACCGCTTCGATGATGAAGAGCACGTACCACCAGCTCCACCCGTTCCCGGACCCGTCCGTCGACTTCGGAATGTCCACTCGCTCCTCCTGGGCGATCCAGCGCGGGCATTCTAGCAGCATCCCTTGACGCCGCGGCCGCGGCCGGGGTCATACTCGGGAATGGGGCCTTACCGGCGCCTCCTCGTTTACGTCAATCGCTATCGCGCGGCGTTCATCGCCGGCTTCGTGTGCATCGTCGCAACGACGGCCATCGCGCTGGCCGGGCCGTGGGTACTCAAGTACGCGATCGACGACCTTACAACCGGCGTGACCACCGCGAAGCTGCGGCTGTACGGCAGCGCCATTCTCGGTCTGGCCGCGGTCGGCGGAGTATTCCGGTTCCTTCAACGCCGCATCGTCATCGGCGCCTCGCGAGATATCGAGTTCGATCTGCGGAACGACTTCTTCGCGCGGCTGCAGCTGTTCGAGCCCGCCTACTTTCATCGCAACAGAACGGGCGACCTGATGTCGCGCGCGACGAACGACCTGAACGCCGTTCGCATGATGATCGGGCCGGCCATCATGTACCTGTCCAATACGGTGCTCACGTTCGTGGCGGCGATCGTGTTGATGCTGTCTTTGAACCGCCGCCTGACGCTGCTGTCACTGATCCCGCTGCCGATTCTGTCCATTGCCGTCTATTACTTCGGCGCGGTGATTCATCGCAGGTTCGACAAGATCCAGGAACAGCTGTCAGACCTGAGCGCGGTGACGCAGGAGGCGCTGGCAGGGGTGCGTGTCGTTCGCGCTTACAGGCAGGAGCAGTTCGAGATTGCGCGGTTCCGGGTTGCCAACGACGAGTACGTGCGCCGCAACCGCAAGCTGATTCGGGTGCAGGGCGCTTTCTTTCCAATCATGGGACTGCTGATGGGTGTCGGTGCCCTGCTCGTCCTCTGGCTGGGCGCTCAGGATGTGATCGATGGGCGCATGACGATCGGCGAGCTCGTGGCCTTCAACTCGTATCTGATGATGCTCGCGTGGCCGATGATCGCCTTCGGATGGGTGACGAACCTGCTGCAGCGCGGCACCGCGTCCTGGAAGCGCATGCTGGACGTGCTCACAGCGGAGCCCGCCATTACCGATGCGGGAGCACGCGCGCAGGTGAGCTCACCTGATCAGATTCGCGGCGATATCGAATTCCGGCATCTCACGTTCGCGTACGGCGATCGCGTGGTTCTGCGCGACATCTCGGCCGTGCTGCCGGCCGGGACGACCACGGCCATCGTCGGCGCCACGGGGTCCGGCAAATCCACGCTTCTGCATCTCTTGCCACGGTTGAACGATCCGCCACCGGGCACGGTGTTTCTGGACGGTATCGACGTCCGCGACCTTCCGCTCGCCGTGCTGCGCGGCGCTATCGGCTTCGTGCCGCAGGAGCCGTTTCTGTTCAGCGCCACGATTGCCGACAACATCGCGTTCGGTGTGGCCGAAACGCGGCGCGATGCGGTCGAGCAGGCTGCCCATGTCGCACGCCTGGACAAGGACCTCGCCGACTTCCCGAAGGGCTACGACACGGTCGTCGGCGAACGGGGCATTACGTTGTCGGGCGGACAGAAGCAGCGCACGGCGATCGCCCGCGCCGTCATCACGGATCCGAAGGTGCTGGTTCTGGACGATGCCTTGTCCGCCGTGGACACGTACACGGAGGAGGAGATTCTGGCGCGGCTCGCGGCCGTGATGCGATCGCGCACAACCATCATCGTGTCGCATCGTGTCTCGACGGTCCGATCAGCTGACCAGATTCTGGTCCTGGACGACGGCGCCATCATCGAGCGCGGTACGCACGATCAGCTGGTGGCGCGAAACGGTGTGTACGCGGAGTTGTACCGGAAGCAGTTGCTCGAGGAAGAACTGGCGGCCTCGTAGGGCGGACCTGAAGGTCCGCCCACGATGTAGACACCGGCTTTAGCCGGCCTGACCGGGACGCACCTCGACGTAGAGGCCGGTTTTAGCCGGCCTGACTGAAACGATTCGCAGATGTCGATTCACGAAGAAGACGTACTCGGGAAGGCGTACGACGCGCGCCTGATGCGCCGGCTGATCACCTACTTACGGCCGTACAGGCCGCAGGTGGCGCTGGCGACGGCGGCGATCATCGGCCATTCCGCGCTCGAGCTGGCGCCGCCTTACCTGGTCAAGCTGGTGATCGACCGCTACATACCGGCGCGCGATGCGGCCGGCCTGTCGCTGATCGCCGTTCTGTACCTGGCGACCCTTCTGGCGTCATTCGCGCTCGACTACGTGCAGACGTGGGTGCTGCAGATGACCGGGCAACGCATCATGTTCGACATGCGCATGCAGATTTACGAGCACTTGCAGCGCCTGGATCTGCGGTTCTACGACCGTAACCCGGTTGGCCGACTCATGACGCGCGTCACCACTGACGTGGACGTACTGAACGACCTCTTTACCTCGGGTGTCGTGTCGGTGTTCGGGGATCTATTCACGCTCTTCGGCATCATGGTGATGATGGTCTGGCTCAACTGGCGGCTGGCCATCGTCGCCTTCTCCGTTCTACCGCTCATCTGGATCGTGACGCAGTGGTTCCGCAGGAACGTGCGCGACTCGTATCGAACCGTGCGCATCTGGATCGCGCGCATCAACGCCTATCTGCAGGAGCGCATCACCGGCATGGCGACGGTGCAGCTGTTCCGTCGAGAGGAGCGCGATTTCGCGGAGTTCGACCGGATCGACCGCACGTACCGCAATGCGAACGTGCAGTCGATTTTCTATTACGCCGTGTTCTACCCGGTCATCGAGCTGATCAGCGCGCTCGCGGCGGCGCTCATCATCTGGTTCGGCGGCGGCTGGGTGATGGCTGGCGCGCTCACGCTCGGTTCGCTCGTCGCGTCGCTGCAGTACGCCTCGCGGTTCTTCCGTCCAATCAGCGACATGTCCGAAAAGTTCAACGTGCTGCAGGGTGCGATGGCTTCTTCGGAGCGCATCTTCCAGCTGCTGGATACGAAGGTGGAGATCGTATCCGGATCCCGGCCGGGATCTGCGATCGGCCGCATCGCATTCGAGAACGTCACCTTCTCCTACGTCGAAGGCGATCCGGTCCTGCGCAAGGTGTCATTTGCCGTGGAGCCCGGTCAACGTGTCGCGGTTGTGGGAGCCACAGGGGCCGGCAAAACGACGATCGCAAGCCTGCTCCTGCGGTTCTATGACGTGCAGGAGGGACGCATCACCGTCGGTGGGACCGACATCCGGGACATGGACCTGCACGAGCTGCGGTCCCTCTTCGCCCTCGTGCTCCAGGACGTGCATCTATTCTCGGGGACGATCGGCGGCAACATCCGTCTGGGCAACGACACCATAGACGAGGCGGCCGTGAAGCGCGCCGTGGAAGCCGTGCACGCGGGAGAATTCGTGAGCCGTCTGCCCGCCGGCCTGGAGACGCCGGTGGCGGAGCGCGGGGCCACGCTCTCGGTCGGTCAAAAGCAGTTGTTGTCGTTCGCGCGCGCGCTCGCGTTTGATGCGCCGGTCCTCGTGCTCGACGAGGCGACATCCAGTGTGGATACCGAAACCGAGATGCTGATTCGGGACGCGCTGAAGGTCGTGATGCGCGGCCGCACGACGATCGCCATCGCGCATCGCCTGTCGACCATCCAGGACATGGATCGCATCCTGGTGTTGCACAAAGGTGAGCTTCGCGAAGCGGGGACGCATCAGGAGCTGCTGGCCCAGCGCGGCATTTACCATCGCCTGTACCAACTGCAGTTCAAGGATCGCGAACTCGTCAACGCGCGCTAAGCCGGCAATCGCCGGCGGACTGCCGCTTGCACCTGCACCGCGTGCGTCCATGAACGATCGCGATGCGCTCGGGGCCGTTCGCCGCGCGTCCATCTGGTTCACGCGCCTTGAGGACGCGAATCAGTCGCTGCCCGAGCTCATCGGCGGTGCGAGCCTGGCGCCGAGTGGTGAACCGGCG
>Ga0070681_10002549_pt1 | contig 16713 bp, 19 predicted proteins | sample KBSC83BmetaG_FD_65650 | JGI IMG/M metagenome (GOLD analysis project Ga0070681, IMG submission 65650) | Corn rhizosphere microbial communities from Kellogg Biological Station, Michigan, USA - KBS C8-3B metaG | ecosystem: Host-associated > Plants > Roots > Rhizosphere | place: USA: Michigan...
CGGCGTACCCGTGGTCACTCCGAGCGCGTCCGGGCGTTCACCGACCTCATCGGTGACCGCATGGGGTTGCCTCAGCGCGACCGGGACCGGCTGCGCTGGGCGGCGTTGCTGCACGACATCGGCAAGCTACGGATCCCCGAGTCGCTGTTGAACAAGCCGGGCAAGCTGACGGCGGCCGAGTGGGACGTCATGCGCAAGCACCCGGAGTTCGGGGCGCAGATCGTCGAGCCTCTGCGCGAGTGGCTGGGGCCGTGGTGGGACGTGGTCGGTCAGCACCACGAGCGCTGGGACGGCGGGGGCTATCCGCGGGGCCTGGCCGGCACCGACATCTGTCTCGGCGCGCGCGTCGTCGCGGTCGCCGATGCCTACGACGTCATGACGGCCGCGCGCGCCTACAAGAAGGCGATCGGCCGAGCCGCGGCGCTGCGCGAGCTCGTCGACTGCAGTGGCGGACAGTTCGACCCAGCGGTCGTGCGCGCACTGCTCGCGACGCCGCGCCATCAGCTCATCCTGGTGATGGGTCCGTTGTCGTGGCTGGTGGGTCTTCCGCTCATCGGCCAGGCGAACGCGGTTCTCGCCGCGGCCGCCGCACCCGTGGGCGTCGCCGGCGTCGCCGGCGCCGCGGTCACCGCCGGTGCGATGTGGGGGCCGACGCCTCCGCCGGTGAAGGCGCCTGCGCCGACGCCGCACCAGACGGTCGCCAGCGCTCCCGCCGCGCCGCGCTCCACCGTGTCCGGGACGAGCGTCTCGTCGTCCGTGCGTCCGACGAAGGCTGCGCAGCCGACGCGGCATGCGCCGACGACGGGCCACGGCCAGACGACGTCGAGGCCGCTGCACGGCACAGCGGCTGGTAAGGGCGACGGGAAGCCCACCACGCGGCCCAGCGGCAAGCCGACGACATCGAGTGCCGGCGGTTCGACGCCGCAGCCGACGCCGACGGTTGCGCCGACCGACACATCCACCCCGGCGCCGACGACGACTGCGCCGGCCGCCGTGACGTCACCGTCGCCCGCCGCGAAGAACGGCAACGGCGGCCCGTCCGCGCACCCCACGCACACCTGACGGCCGTCCGGCGCCCGTGGGCGGCGCCGATAGCCTCGCCGTGCCATGCATCACGCCGGGTTCGACGTCCGCCTGTTCACGTCGGTGTTCGTCACGCTGGTCGTGATCATGGATCCGATCGGCACGATCCCGCTGTTCCTCGCACTCACGAGCGGCCGCAGCGGGCGGGCCCGGCGGCGGCTCGCGTGGCAGGCGGTCGTCGTCGCCGTCAGCGTGATCGCGGTGTTCGCCGTCTTCGGCCAGCAGATCCTGCGCTACCTCGGCATCACCGTGGCCGCACTGCAAGGTGCGGGTGGCCTGCTGCTCGTCCTGGTTGCGCTCGAGCTGCTCACCGGCAAGCAGGAAGACCCGGAGGACGTCCCGACGGCGAACGTCGCGCTGGTGCCGCTGGGCACGCCGCTGCTGGCCGGGCCGGGCGCGATCGTCGCGACGATCGTCTTCGTCCGGGGAGCGCACGGTTTCGCCGACGCCTGGGCGATCATCGCCGGCATCGCGGCGGTGCATCTCGTCCTCTACCTCGCGCTGCGCTTCGCCAACGTGATCTTCCGGTTGATCCGCGAGGGCGGGGTCCTGCTCGTCACCCGCATCTCCGGTCTGCTGCTGTCCGCGATCGCGGTGCAGCTGCTGGCGACCGCCAGCATCGCGTTCGCCAAGGCCGCCTGAGATCCCCCCGACAAACCGCCCGCCTCCGTGCACAGGCCGGGCGCGCCGCCACGGTTTCGTCGTACCGGTCCCGCACACTGGCGCCGTGACCGTCGCGGACACGCAACAGACCCTCGACGGCGAGCCGGGCTGGACCCCGCAACGGCGGCTGTTCACCTGCACGCCGTCGCGGCTGGCGACCTGGCAGGACTGTCCGCGCCGCTATCGCTTCACCTACGTCGACCGCCCGCCGCCGCCCAAAGGCCCCGCGTGGGCGCACAACAGCGTGGGCGCGGCCGTGCACGGTGCGCTCGCATCGTGGTGGGGGCTGGCGCCGGACCAGCGGACCCCCGCGGCAGCGGCGGCGCTGACCCGGTCGAAGTGGATCGACCTGGGGTTCCGCGACGACGAGCAGTCGGCGCTGTGGCGAGAGCGCGCCGCGGCGATGGTCGAGCGCTACGTCGAAGGGCTCGACCCGCACGACGAGCCGATCGGCGTCGAGCGCACCGTGGGCATGCGAACGCCGCTGCTGGCGTTCTCCGGGCGGATCGACCGGCTCGACCGTCGTGACGGCGAGCTGGTCGTCGTCGACTACAAGACCGGCCGGCACGTGCTGACCACCGACGACGCCCGCGGTTCGCTGGCACTGGCCCTCTACGCACTCGCCGCGGCGCGCACCTTGCGCAGCACGTGCGTGCGGGTCGAGCTGCACCACCTGCCCACCGGCGAGGTGCACGCATGGGAGCACACCGACGCCGCACTCGAGCGGCACCTGAGCCGCGCACATGCCATCGCCGACGAGATCGCCGCCGCCGAACAGTTCCCACCGGCGCCGGGACCGATGTGCGGGTGGTGTGACTACGCCGGCAGCTGCCCGGAGGGCCGGGCGGCGGCCGCGCCGAACCCGCCGTGGGCGGGGCTCGCGGAGGAGCTCACGCCGCCTGAGTGATCCCCAGCCGCTCGCGGGCTGCCCGCAGGTGCGGCCCCTCGCGGAAGCGGTCGGGCGCCGCCCGCATGGTCGTGTGCAACGCGCGTAGCGCGACGGTCGCCGTCTGGTCACTGCCCCAGGCAACGGGCAGCCCGTAGAGCCGCCGGGCCCACCGCGGCAGCAGCCCGACCGCGAGCGACGCGGCTCCCGCCCACGCCGGCCGCGCGGGGCCCCACGCCGCCCACCGCGGCATCGGCGGGAGCAGGACGTACGACGCGACCCGCCGGGCTCGGCGGTCGACGCCGAGCTCCTCGCGCATCGAGGCGAAGTAGTCGGCGACCTCGGCGCGGCTGCTCGGCACTGTTGCCGGGTCGAGCCCGACGACCGCCGCCGCGCGGGTCTGCTCGGCGTAGTAGGCATCGACCTCCTCGGAGGTCAGCGCCCCGGTCGCGCGCTGGTAGGTGGTCAGGAAGGACTCGACCTCGCAGCAGTGCACCCACCGCAGCAGGTGCGGGTCGGACGCGTTGTAGCTGATCCCCGACTGTGGATCGGTGCCGCGCACCCGGCGATGGATGCCCCGCACTCGGGCGCCGAGCCGCTCGACCTCCGGCGTGGGACCGAAGGTGACGACACCGACGTAGTCGGCGGTGCGCAGCAGCCGTCCCCACGGGTCGGCACGGAAGTCCGAGTGCTGCAGCACGCCCGCCATCGCCGCCGGATGCACCGCCTGCAGCAGCAGCGCCCGCAGTCCGGCGACCCACAAGATCGGGTCAGCGTGCACCCGCCAGGTCAGGCTGTCCGGCCCGAACAATCCGGCGTCGGGGGCAGTATTGGACACGCTGTCAGCCTCGCATGCGGCGGTTACACTCGGGCGCAGACGGGCCTGTCGCCGCAGAAGTTGCCGGGTCGTCGCGTCCCCCGCCAACGATCAGGAAGCGCTGTGACCGACTGCCGCACGATCGCCGTCGCCAACCAGAAGGGCGGCGTCGCGAAGACGACCACCGTCGCGTCCCTCGCCGCCGCGCTGGTCGAGCTGGGCCGGCGCGTGCTCGTGGTGGACCTCGACCCGCAGGCCTGCCTCACGTTCTCGCTCGGTCTCGACCCCGAGTCGCTGGAGCTCTCGGTGCACGACGTGCTCCTCGGGCGCGTGTCGGCCACGATGGCGATCCAGACGACCTCCGACGGCACCGATGTGCTCCCGTCGACGATCGACCTGGCCGGTTGCGAGGCGATGCTGCTCACCCGCACCGGCCGTGAATACACGTTGCGCACGGCGCTGGAGGACGTGCGTCCTTCCTACGACGTGATCCTGCTCGACTGCGCGCCGTCGCTCGGCGTGCTCACGATCAACGCGTTGACGGCCGCCGACGAAGTGCTCGTGCCGTTGCAGTGCGAGACGCTGTCGCACCGTGGTGTCGGTCAGCTGCTCGACACCGTCCACGACGTGCAACGTCTCACCAACCGTGGGCTTCAGGTGCTCGGTGTCCTTCCGACCTTGTTCGACAGCCGCACCACCCACGCACGTGAAGTGCTGGCTGACGTCTCGTCGCGCTACGGCCTCGACGTGATCGAGCCGGCGATCGCGAAGTCGGTGCGTTTCGCGGAGGCGCCGGCTTCCGGTCGCTCGATCCTGCGCACGGCCGGCCGGACGCCGGGCGCGCAGGCCTATCGCGCCCTCGCCCGCAAGCTTGCGGGTGCGCCGGACCCGGTCGGTCACGACGAGGATGTGGTCGACATCACCGAAGACGAGGCGGTGCGGTCGTGACGGTCTCGAAGTTCGACCGCGTGCGGCCGAGAACCGGCGCTGTCGAGTCGCCGGCGGTGTCGACGCCGGATGCCGAAGGCAAGCGCGCGCTGTTCTCGTCGACGGACTCGGGGAGCCCGCTCGGCGCGATCCAGATCGACTGCTCGCGATGCGGGCAGGTCACCGCGCTCACGGCGACCTCCGCGTTGCGCACGGCGTTTCCGGCCCTGCACCTTGCGGTCGCGGTCGGTTGGGCCGGCCGCGAGGTGGTGCTGGGGCTGTTGCGCCGGCGGCACGGCTCGTGGATGCGCTGTCCCGCGTGCGGTCACCTCTCGTGGGTGCGCGTCACCGTTCGGCTCTGACCGGCACCAGCCGCACACCGGTCAGCCGGCTGTCGGCGACGTTCGCCGTCATGTAGGTCGCCACCGGCTGACGTCGCCGATCGGTCGGCGATCCGGGATTGAGCAGGCGCAGACCGCGGTCGGTCGTGGTGTCCCACGGAATGTGGCTGTGCCCGAACACCACGACATCGGCGAGGTCGGCGTACGCCGCGTCCATGCGCCGCTCCCGAGCGGCGCGTGCACCGGTCTCGTGCACGACGAGGAAGCGGACCCCGTCGAGCGTGACGGTCGCGGTCTCGGGCAACCGCTCGCGCAGCGCCGGACCGTCGTTGTTGCCGACGACACCGACGACTCGCGAGGCTCGCGCCTTGAGGGCGTCGAGAAGTGACACGTCGACCCAGTCGCCGGCATGCAGCACGACGTCGGCCTCGTCGACCGCGCGCCACAGCTGCTCGGGCAGGTCGCGCGCGCAGCGCGGCACATGGGTGTCGGCGACGATCAGCAGGCGCACCCGGCCAGCATGCCCAACGAGAGCGATTGCTCTACAGCGACGCCTCGACCTCGTCCACCACCGTGCCGGGCAGCACGAAGTCGGCGACGCCCGACAGGTCACCGCACTCGACGCAGCGCACCGCGAGGGCGACCCAGGTCACTGCGTCACCGCTCTCGACGTGCAGCCCGTAGGCGGCCTCGGCGATCGACTGGTTGCAGGTCGGGCAACACCACACCGCGGGGTAGGTCCAGCGGTCCTCGGAGTCGAAGACCGGGTGCGCCAGCCCGCACGACAGGCAGCGCAGCCGTGCGACGCCTTCGCGGCGGTCCGCCTCGACGTAGAACCACGTGGCCGGATCGTCGTGCGACGGGTTCGCGCATGCCGCGACGTGAGTGCGTGCGACGTCGGGACAACCGGTGAGGTTGTGCAGCCACTGCGTCAGATCTTCGACGGTCTCCGCCTTCTGGTGGCCCGCCACAGCGCGCAGCGTCACGCCGCACCTCCTTGCCTCGGTTCAGTTAAGAATCGGTGCCGGCGGGGGCCGCCTTGATGCGTCAGGCTGGTGAATCGGGCCGGGGACGCTCGGCGGGCGCCCCACCGCGCGTACGCCGCCGGCGTCGCCGAGGAGCAGAACCGTCAGCTCCGCCGGTTGTGGCGCCTGCAGCGCCTGACTCGGCACGCTTGGCCGGCGCCCCGGTGCTGCGGTCGCGGCCGGCGCCACTGCGGTCGCGGCTGCGGCTTCGCGGCTTCGGGTCGTCCGGCTTGCGACGGCCGGTCTCGCCGAGATCCTCGACCTCCTCCGCCTCGAGCCCGGCGCGGGTGCGCTGCGCGCGCGGCAGCCGGCCGGTGACGGTGGTCGGGATCTCCAGCTCGCTGAACAGGTGCGGGGAGGTGGAGTAGGTCTCCTCGGGCTCTGCGAAGGGCAGGTCGAGGGCCTTGTTGATCATGCCCCAGCGGTAGCCGTCCTCCCAGTCGACGAACGTGATCGCCGTGCCTGTCTCGCCGGCCCGCCCGGTGCGGCCGATGCGGTGCAGGTAGGTGTCCTCGTTCTCGGGACACTCGTAGTTGAGGACGTGGGTGACACCGGGGATGTCGATGCCGCGGGCGGCGACGTCCGTCGCGACGAGCACGTCGACCTTGCCGTTGCGGAAGGCGCGCACCGCCTGCTCCCGCGAGCCCTGGCCGAGGTCGCCGTGCACCGCGGCCGCGGCGAAGCCCCGGTCCGCGAGGTCGGCCGCGATCTTGTCCGCCTGACGCTTGTAGCGCGTGAAGATCATCGCCAGCCCGCGGCCGTCGGCCTGCAGGATGCGGGCGACCAGCTCCGGCTTGTCCATCTGGTGGGTGCGGTAGACGAACTGCGACGTGGTCGGGACCGTCGCACTCTCGTCCGGTGCCTCGGCGCGCACGTGGGTGGGGTGCTCGAGATAGCGCCGCGCGAGCGTGATCACCGGACCGGGCATCGTCGCCGAGAACAGCATGGTCTGCCGCTTCTGCGGCACCAGCGCAACGATGCGCTCGACGTCGGGAAGGAAGCCGAGGTCGAGCATCTTGTCGGCCTCGTCGAGGACGAGCACCTTCACCTGGCTCAGGTCGAGCGCGCGCTGGCCGGCCAGGTCCAGCAGCCGGCCGGGGGTGCCGACGACGACGTCGACACCCTTCTTCAGCGCTTCGAGCTGCGGCTCGTAGGCCCGCCCGCCGTAGACGGTCAGAACGCGGACCTCGCGGCGCTTGCCGGCCATCTTGACGTCGTTGGTGACCTGGACGGCGAGCTCGCGCGTCGGGACGACGACCAGAGCCTGCGGGCGGCCGTCGCCGGGTGCGTCGATCTTCTGCAGCGTCGGGACCGTGAAGCCCATCGTCTTGCCGGTCCCGGTGCGGGCCTGCCCGATGAGGTCGTGGTCCTTGAGCGCGAGCGGGATCGACAGCGCCTGGATCGGGAACGGGTTGACGATCTGGTGGTCGGCCAGGGCGGCGACGATGTCGTCGGCCACGCCGAGGTCGGCGAAGGTCTTCGTGGTGATGATGGTCTCCTCGTCGTGCCGGAGACCTCGGTCGGCCCCGACACCCGCGATCTGCCGCGGGAAATGCTTGCGCCAAGTTGTTTGCTGTGGGCAACAACAGTCTAGTCGGTCGCGCTGTTCCGTCAGCCGCGAGGCCGCGTCGATATGGTGCCGCCGTGGCGGAGTGGACCGACGAGATGACGGAGGAGGAGCGCCGTCAGGCGGTCGTCGACCTGCTCGGGCTGCTCGCCTACACCGAGCTCACCGCGTTCGAGCGACTCGCCGAGGACGCGCGTTGGGCGCCGTCGGTCACCGACAAGATCGCGCTCGCCGAGATGGCTGCCGCCGAGTTCGCGCACTTTCGGACCCTGCGGGACCGGTTGCAGTCGATGGGCGTGGACGCGGAGTCGGCGATGGCGCCGTTCGTCGCGCCGCTCGACGCCTTCCACGACTCGACCGCGCCGTCGGACTGGCTGGAGAGCGTGGTCAAGGCCTACGTCGGCGACGGCTTCGCCGCCGACTTCTACCGCGAGGTCGCGGAGTACGTCGACAGTGAGGCGCGGGCGCTCGTCCTCGATGTGCTGGAGGACACCGGGCACGCGCAGTTCGCGGTCGAGCACGTCCGCGCGGCGATCGCGGCCGACGCGGCCGTCGCCGGCCGGCTGGCCCTGTGGGCCCGGCGCCTGGTCGGCGAGGCGCTCGTGCAGGCGCAACGCGTCGCGGTCGACCGGGACGCGCTCGCCCGGCTACTGGTCGGCGGCAGCGTCGACCTCGTCGCCGTTGCGCAGCTGCTCGCGCGGCTGACCCAGCGCCACACGGAAAGAATGGCGGCGCTGGGTCTTACCGCGTGAGCTAGACGCCGACGCCGCGACGGGTGCGGCTACCGCTGATGAAGTAGACGAGAACGGCCGCGACGGCGATCTCGAGCAGCAGGGTGATGATGATGCCCGAACCGATCGCGTGACCGATGATGCCGCCGACGATGGCGCCGACGATGCCGAGCAGGATCGTCATGCCGATCCCGATCGGGTTGCGGCCGGGGACGACGAGGCGTGCAAGCGCGCCGACGATCAGGCCGACCACGATCATGGTGAGGATGAGAGCGATCACGAGAACCTCCGTTGGTGCGGCGCGTCGTTGCGCCGTTGACGGAGGTGTTCCCGGCTAGACGGCGCCGAAGCCGACGCGGCGGCCCTCGCTCTCCGCGATCTCGACGTAGACGAGCTTGTCGGCGGCGACCACGACCCGGCGCCCCTTTTCGTCCGACAGGGTCAGCGTCGGCGCGCCGTCCTTGAGCGCTGCCTCGATCGCGCGCTCGATCTCCTCGGCCGACTGCGTCGAGTCGATCGACAGCTCACGCAAGGCGCCCTTGACGCCGATCCGGACCTCCATGCCTGAACACTATCCGTTGGAAACGCGCGGGTAGCCGCTGATGCCGCGCCAGGCAAGTGCAGCGAGCAGTGCCACCGCCCGGTCCTTGGCCACCCGGGCTCCGTGCTCCGGCTCCGAGGCGAGCCACCACCGGGCGCTGACCTCGGCAAGGCCGGCGAGGCCGCAAGAGAGCAGCTCGGCCTCGGCGCGGTCGAGCCCGGTGTCGCGGGCGATGGTGTCCGCCAGCGCCTCGACCGAGATCTGCAGCGACCGTTCCACCCGCTCTCGTACGGCGGGCTCGTTGCGCAGGTCCGACTCGAACACGAGCCGGAAGGCGCCGCCCGGGTCGTCGACGAAGTCGAAGTAGGCCGCGATGCAGGCGCCGACCCGCTCCTTGTTGTCGTCGGTGCCAGCGAGGGCGGAACGCACCTGCTCCCCGAGCACCTCGACGTGCTGGTCGAGCAACGCCAGGTAAAGCTCGAGCTTGCTCGGGAAGTGCTGGTAGAGCACCGGCTTGCTGACGCCGGCCCGGTCGGCGATGTCGTCCATCGCCGCGGCGTGGTAGCCGTTGGCGACGAAGACCTCCTGGGCCGCGCCCAGCAGCTGCTTGCGGCGGGCGGAGCGGGGCAGCCGAGCCGGCCGCATGCCGACGGGAGCGTTGCTCACAGTGCTGACTCCGCCACGCCCCGGAGGCTAGCGCCAGTCGTCCTCGTCGAGCGGCACCTCGAGCGTCGACTCGACGAGGTCGCCCTCGTCGACCTCAAGCGGAGCCTCCCCCTCAGCGCGTCCGACGACCTGCTCCGGGTCGGTCACCGACTGCTGCTGCTCGACGGCGTCCTCTTCGGGTGTCTCGAGATCGGGCATCAGCGGTCCTCTCCGGACAGACGGCTTGCGACCTCAGCGTAGGGGGGTTCCAGCGCCTCGGCGAACGTCGGGAACGCGTGCACGACATCCGCGAGCACGTCGACGGGCACCTCGGCGCGGATCGCCAGCGTGAGCTCAGCCGCCCACGCGTCGGCGGCCGGCCCGACCGCGGCCGCGCCGACGAGGACTCCCCGTCGCGGGTCGACGTACAACGCCACGGCGCCGTCGTCGCGTTCCTCGACCAGTGCACGCGCCGTCTGCCCGAGCTCCATCCTGGCGGCGGGCTCGCCGGAGGTGTCGCCGACGCAGAACACCGCCGGGTCGGTGTAGACGGTGCGGGGGATCGCGCGGTGGTCGGCTCGGCGCTCCCGGCCGGTGAGGTTGTCGACGACGACCTTCGCCTGGTAGTTCGCGGCGTGCGTGTAGGGCGCGACGCCGTTGACGTCGCCGACTGCCCACACGTGGTCGATGACCCGGCAGCGATCGTCGACCGCGAGTGCGCCGGACTCGTCCGGCGCGATGCCGAGCACCTCGAGGCCCAGGCCCTCGACCCGCGGCTTCTTGCCGACCGCGACCAGCAGCTGCGCATCGTCGGGCGCGTGGTCGAGCTGCTCCCCGAGCCGAACCTTCACGCCGTCGCGCTCCAGCGCGGCGTGCACGGCCGCAGCGACGAAAGCGGGGTCCTTGGGCAGCAAGTGGTGGGAGGACTCGACAAGTGTCACCTGTGCGTCGAAGCGCGCATAGACCTGCGCCAGCTCGCAGCCGACCGGCCCGCCGCCCAGCACGAGCAGTCGTTCCGGCAGCAGGTCGCTCGACAGTGCGTCGTCGCTGGTCCACACGTGCTTGCGGTCGAGACCGTCGAGTTCCGGAACGACGGCTTCTGCTCCGGTCGCGACGACGAGGTCGCGGTAGTGCAGCTCGTCGGCACCGACGCGTAGGACACCGGGGCCGGTGAGAACACCTCGGCCGCGGACGACGTCGACGCCGGCGTCATCGAGCGACTGCACCGTCTTCGAGTCGTCGCGGTGTTCGGCGACGTCGTCGCGGAAGGCAATGGCATCGCGCCATGCCCGTCCGTCCGCTGCTGCGCGCAGCATCGCCTTGCTCGGCATGCAGGCGACGTAGGGGCACTCGCCACCGACGAGTCCTTGCTCGACGACGGCCACCGACCGGTCACGCCGGGCCAGCCCGCGCGCGACCGCCTCACCTGCGGACCCTCCGCCCAGGACGACGACGTCGTAGGACGACAACTCAGTCCTCTGTCGACTCGGTGGACAGCTGCGACGCAGGGAATCTCGTCATGTCTGGGCCCTACCCGGCGGGGTAGGCCAGACACATGCCCGGCTCCGGCGCGCACCGCGGTGTGCTCTTCGACGTCGACGGGACGTTGGTCGACACCAACTACCTGCACACGGTCGCCTGGTGGCAGGCCTTTCGCTCGCAAGGTCATGACGTGCCGATGACACAGCTGCACCGCACCGTCGGCCAGGGCAGTGACCGGTTCGTGTCGAGCATTCTCGGCCGCGACGACGAGAAGGTCCGGGACGCGCACACGGACTTCTACGGCCAGTGGAAGCACCGGCTGGTCGCCTTCGACGGTGCCGCCGACCTGCTGCGTACGACGAAGAAGGCCGGCCTCACCGTGGTACTCGCAACCAGTGCCTCCGAAGCAGAGGCCGAGCACCTGACCGCAGCCATCGATGCCGACGACGTGATCGACGTCGTCACGACGAAAGGCGACGTGGACGCGTCGAAGCCCGATCCCGACATCGTCGACACGGCGCTGAACAAGGCCGGACTCGACGCAGGGCACGCGGTGTTCGTCGGCGACACGGTGTGGGACGTCGAAGCGGCCGGTCGAGCCGGCTTGTCGTGCGTGGCTGTGCTGAGTGGCGGCATCAGCGAGGCCGAGCTGCGCGACGCCGGTGCCGTCGCGGTCTACCGCGACGCGCGGCACCTCCTCGACGAGTTCGACGACTCGCCGCTAGCTCGACTCCTGTGACCCGACCTTCGGCAGCGACTGGGCGCGATCGAGAATCGGCGCGAAGAGGTCGCCGTGCTCGGCCACCCGTGCGAGCACCTCGTCACTGGTGAACCGCAGGTCCTCGGCCCGGCCGCAGCTCTCCACCTCGTCCCAGGACACCGGCGTCGACACCGTCGGTGCGGGGCGCGCGCGCAGCGAGTAGACCGCGACCGTTGTCTTGGCCGCGTTGTTCTGCGACCAGTCGACCAGCACCTTGCCCGTGCGCAGCTCCTTCTTCATGTTCCACACCACGAGATCGGCGTGTTCCTTCTCCAGTCGCTGCGCGAGCCGGCGCGCATAACCGTGCACGTCTTCCCACGGCGACCTCGCATCCAGCGGGACATAGAGCTGAAGACCCTTGGAGCCGCTCGTCTTCGGGTAGCCGACAAGTCCGTCGCCGTCCAGCACCTCGCGCACGAGACAGGCGACCTGGCAGCACTCGACGATCGTCGCCGGCGGACCGGGGTCGAGGTCGAACACCATGAGGTCAGGGTTCTTGGGCCGGCCGCGCGCGTCGACGCGCCACATCGGCACGTGCAGCTCGAGCGCTGCCAGGTTGGCCGCCCAGACGAGCGTCGGCAGGTCGTCGGCGATCGGATAGGTGACCGTGTCCCGCTTCTTGCTCGAGCCGGGGGAGGGCAGCGTCGCGCGACGCACCCAGTCAGGTGTGCCGTTGGGCACGTTCTTCGCGAAGAAGAACGGCGCGTCGACGCCGTCCGGGTAGCGCTTGAACGTCAGCGCGCGATGCTCGATGTGCGGGAGGAGCACCGGCGAGATGCGCGTGTAGTAGTCGATGACCTCGCCCTTGGTGAAGCCGACCTCGGGATAGAGCACCTTCTCGAGGTTGCTGAGCGCGAGCGTGCGCCCTTCGACGTCGACCGCGACTTTCGTCTCCGGACTCATTGGGGCACCTCACGTACGACGTCGACCGGCGCCTTGTCGGGTCGTAGCCCGCGCCATGCCGGATGGCGCAACCGCCCTTCCCGGGTCCACTCGCCGAACGCAACCTCGCCCACGACCGTCGGCTCGACCCACTTCGCGGTTTTCGCGTGCTCCCGCGGCACCGACGTCGCGAACGGCGAGTCGGCGCGGGCCAGCGGCGCCAGCTGCGCCTCGAGGTCGCGCAGCATCTTCTCGGTGAAGCCGGTGCCCACGTGGCCGGCGAACTCCAGACCGTCCGGACCGGGTACGCCGATCAACAGTGACCCGATCGCGCCGGCCCGCCGACCCGCACCCGGCTTCCAGCCGCCGATGACGACCTCCTGGGTCTGCAGGTTCTTCACCTTGAGCCAGCAGTCCGACCTCTTGCCGGGGTAGTAGCGCGCGTCGAGGCGCTTCACCATCACGCCTTCGAGGCCTTGCGCCTTCGACGCAGCCAGCACCGCATCACCGTCGCCTTCGAAGTGCGGCGGTGTCTGCCACGACGGTCCGGACAGCTCGAGCGACTCCAGGACGCGCCGGCGCTCGACGTACGGCTCCTCCAACAATGACCGGCCGTCGAGATGCAGTACGTCGAAAACGAGGAAGGTCACCGGCGTCTGCGTCATCAGCCGCCGGACCTGCGCGGCGTTCGTGACGTGCATGCGCGACTGCAGTGCCTCGAACGACGGCCGCCCGCTCGCGTCGAGAGCGACGATCTCGCCGTCGAGGATCACCTGCCGCGCACCGAGCGACTCGGCCAGGCCGCGCAGCTCGGGATATGACCCGGTCACGTCGCGGTCGTTGCGGGACAGCACGCGTGGTCGGCCGCCGTCGACGTAGACCGTGGCGCGCACGCCGTCCCACTTGAACTCGTAGGCCCACTTGTCCTGGTCGCGTGGAAGCTCGTCACGCAGCACCGCGAGCATCGGCCGGATGATCTGCGGCAACGGCTCGAAGCCCTCGGCTGGCGGATCCAGCCGGCGCATCATCCAGTCGCGGTCGCGCTCGCCGGTCTTGATGAGGACGTACCGACCCTCCACCCGGTGCCCGTGCAGGGTGACCTTGACCTCTCGGTCGGTCCACTTCTCGCACTCGAAGGTGCCGGAGTCCCACAGGATGACCTGGCCGCCGCCGTACTCGCCCTTCGGGATCTCACCCTCGAACGTCGCGTACTCCAGCGGATGGTCCTCGGTGTGCACGGCCAGATGGTTGGTCTTCGGCTCCGTCGGAAGGCCCTTCGGCACCGCCCACGAGACGAGCACGCCGTCGCGCTCGAGCCGGAAGTCCCAGTGCAGCGCAGTCGCGTGATGCTCCTGGATGACGAACGTGTCGTTGTTGCCGGTGCGTGGCGGCTTCGACCGCTTCGGGACCGGCTCCGGCGTGCGGGCGGGGTCGCGCTTGCGCCGGTAGGTCGCAAGCTCCGCGTCGCCGGTCTTCGCCACGCTCCGTGCCGTACCCATTGGGAGCAAAGTAGACGCGAGTGACGTGCAGGGCGATGATCACGGGGTACGTCGAACGTCACTACAGAGGTAAGTGTCAGGTCGGACGAGCCGAGGCGGGAATGCGAAGCATCTGGAAGGGCGCGATCTCCTTCGGGCTGGTGAGCATCCCTGTGAAGCTCTACAGCGCCACCGAGGAACGCGACGTGTCGTTCCACCAGGTCCACCGGGAGGACGGCGGGCGGATCCGCTACAAGCGCGTCTGCCAGGTGTGCGGCGAGGAAGTGCAGTACGCCGACATCGCCAAGGGCTACGAGCTTTCCAGCGGCGAGGTGGTTGTGCTCACCGACGACGACTTCGCCGACCTGCCGCTGTCGACGTCGCGGTCGATCGACGTGCTCGAGTTCGTGCCGCTGGAGCAGGTCGACCCGATCTACTTCGCGAAGTCCTACTACCTCGAGCCGGACGCGCAGGGAGCGAAGCCCTACGTGCTTCTCCGCGAAGCGCTCGAGGACTCGGGCCGGGTCGCGCTGGTCAAGGTGGCGCTGCGCCAGCGCGAGACGCTCGCGACGTTGCGGGTGCGCGAAGGCGTGTTCGTGCTCGAGATGATGCTGTGGCCGGACGAGATCCGCGAACCGGCGTTCGGGTTCCTCGACGACGACATCGACGTGCGCCCGCAGGAGCTGCAGATGGCGCAGTCGTTGATCGAGACGATGGCCGGGGACTTCCAGCCCGAGCAGTACTCCGACAACTACCGTGAGGCGCTGCAGACCCTCATCGAGGCGAAGGTCGCCGGTCGCGAGGTCGTCGCACCGGCTGAACCCGCCGCCGAGTCGGGCACGGTGGTCGACCTCATGGCCGCCTTGCGCGCCAGCGTGGAAGCGGCCCGTCAGGGTCGCGGGAGCGCCGAGCCGACGAAGGCCGCTGGTCCGAAGAAGCGTGCTGCCCCGGCGAAGAAGGCAGCAGCATCGAGAGCGGGGGCGAAGAAGGCGCCGGCCAAGAAGGCCGCCAGTGGTGCGGCCAAACGGAGCAGCGGGTCATCGGCCAAGAAGACAGCATCGAAACGGGCAAATACGCGCAAGTCTGCGTGAGTCAGACGCGCCGCCGCCGAGCGCCGCTCAAGCGGCGAGACGTGGCTCCCGACGACACCTGATGGGGGAGTGGCGCGCCCGCGCCACTGGTGAGTGGAGAACACGTTGACCGTGACCGAGTACTCGGAGATCGTCGCCGCGCTGCGGGCTGTGCCCGGAGTGGCGGACGCCGATGTCGAGCCCGACGCCGACGGCGGTGGGCTCGGTCTTCTGCGCCTCGGTCTTGCGCCGGGCGTCGACGAGGTGCAGGTCGCGACCAGCGTCGGCCGCCTGCTGCGCGAGAAGTTCGGTCTCGGTGTCGACGCCGACCAGGTGCAGCTGATCGAGGACGCCGAGTCCGTCGACGTGCCCGACCAGCCACACGGGCGCCGGCCGGTGATCGCCCGGATGCAGCTGGTGTCGTCGGGCCTCGAGGTCACCGCGACCGTCCAGCTGATCTACAAGGACCAGCACGTGCGCGGCGAGGCGACCGGCACGGCGACGCAGACCGGTGTCCACCGGGCCGTGGCCACCGCCGCTCTGCACGCCATCGAGCACCTGATCGGCAACAAGGCGCGGTTCGAGGTCGACCACGTCGAGGTCACGCCTACCGGCCGGGACCGCACCGTGCTCGTCGGCGTCACGATGGTGAGCGCCACCGGCACCGAGCGCCTGACCGGCTCGGCCGTCGTACGTGAGGACGTGCGTCAGGCGGCGATCCGCGCCGCGCTCGACGCCGTGAACCGGCGCCTCGAGCCGCTGCTTCCCTGACCGATGCTCGGGCCCGTGACACGGCCGAGAATCGCACTCCGTCGGCGGAAACCCGCCATACTTCCCGCGACCGCCTCGAGGCGGACGAGGGGAGCAACCGATGACGGTGGACCCGGGGGCACCCGGCACCCCGATGTCCGAACGCATGCAGTCGCTGCTGTCGCGGGCGGTCGAGGACCAGCTCTCCGAGCAGCGCCAGCTCGCCGGCGTTCTTGCCGACCTGCGCGCGCAGCTGCAGCGGATCGCGAACGACGTCGCGGAGCTGCGCGGTGCTCCGGCGTCGGGCGGCTCCGTCGACGTCTCCGAAGCGATGCTCGCCTCGGTCTCCGCCGACGTGCGGGAAGCCGTGCGGCTGCTCGGTGAGCGGCTCGACGGCGTCGCACGGCTGGTCCAGCAGCGAGGGCACGATCTGGCCGAGCTTCGCGCGGCCACGGGTGAGCTGCAGGCGACCGTGCGGGGGCAGGGGGAAGCGCTCGCCGGCGTCGCCTCCGGTCTGGCCGCGCTGCCGGCGTTCGGTGAGCGCATCGGCGGGCTGCAGGACAACCTCGCCGACTTGCACGGGCGGCTGTCGGCACTCGACGAGATGAACGGCACCGCCGGGGTGCTGAACCAGCGCGTCGAGCACATGGCGCAGGAGCTGCGCGAGCTGCGCTCGGCCTTCGCCGGCATCGGTGCGCGGATCGCCGAGCTGCCCGGCCGGGCCGACGTCGGCGGAGCCGTCGACGCAGCAGCGGCGAGAAGCGCGCAGCCGCTGGCAGATGTGAGCCAGCGGCTCGGCCGGCTCGAGGCGGCGTTGTCCCAGCTGTCGGCCTCGGTGTCCGCCCTCAACGAGCGCCAGGACGAGCCGGTCGAGGAGGCTGGGGACGAGCCGGACCGGATGGAAGAGCTGGCCTCGGCGCTGCAAGCGAGCGCGCACGCGACGCAGGAGCGGGTGAGCGCCCTCGAGGACCGGCTGAACGAGCTGCTGGCCGCGATCACCGAGGAGGAGGAACCGGCACCTGCCGTGCCGGCGGAGCCGGCCGACGATCCGGTCCTGGTCGAGCT
>Ga0070681_10002551_pt1 | contig 16709 bp, 14 predicted proteins | sample KBSC83BmetaG_FD_65650 | JGI IMG/M metagenome (GOLD analysis project Ga0070681, IMG submission 65650) | Corn rhizosphere microbial communities from Kellogg Biological Station, Michigan, USA - KBS C8-3B metaG | ecosystem: Host-associated > Plants > Roots > Rhizosphere | place: USA: Michigan...
CCGCGCGGACGGATACCGCGTCGAGCGTGAACGCGGAAGTCGGCCTCGGTCAGGCCATCGACACTACGTTGGTGTTCAACGTCTCACGAAAGACCTGGACTCGCACCGACATCGCCGCTGCCATCAGCGTCGGCATCGCCGACGAGTCCCGCGGCCGCTACTCGATTTGCGCCGGCGTCAACGCGCTCCTCCCGACTGCGACGCTCACCATCACCGGCGCGCGCGGTACCGTGCATTTCGCGGCGGATCTCAGACAGTTTACAAGCGCGGTCAGAGCTCCATAGAAGTGCAACTGAAGACGACCAGCTAATGGCATGCAGCAGAGCGGCTCATATCGCCGAGCCTTTGTTATAAAAAAATCAAAACCGTGCTCGGAGCCGCCAGCCGCTCCGCCCGCAGCACCCAGCTGGTAGTCTTCTTTAGCAGTTGTTCTATAGATCGAGACTCGGAATAAACCGTGGCGCCCTGCGGTTCTTCGTCGCCTGCTCGAACGCGTACGCAAGCCGAATGAGTTTCGGCTCACTCCAGGCACTCCCGAATATCGAAAGCCCGACGGGCAGCTCGCGCACGAATCCCATCGGCACCGTGACGTGCGGGTACCCGGCCACCGCCGACATCGTGGAATAGCCACCGGTGAAGTGATCGCCGGTGACCAGATCGGTGAGCCACGGCGGCCCGCCGGTCGGCGCGACGATCGCATCGAGCTTGTTCTTCGCCATCGTCGCATCGATTCCCTCATCGCGCGATCGCTTGAGATTCTTCGCCAGAGCATCGGTGTACGCCTTCTCGCTGAGCGGACCCTTCGCCTGGGCCTTGATCATGATGTCCTGCCCGAAGAACGGCATCTCCTGATCCTTGTGCGCATCGTTGAAGGCGATGATGTCCGCCAGCGTCCGCACCGGCGCCTTTGGCCCGAGCCCCGCGAGATAGGCGTTGAGATCGGCTTTGAATTCGTAGAGCAGGATGTCGAACTCGTTCTCGGGATCGGCGGCGATCTCGACCGGATCGACCATCACCGCGCCTTGCCTCTTCATCGCTTCGATCGCATCAGTCATCAGCGCGTCGACGGCATCGCTAAAGCCGAGGTACTTGCGCGCCACCCCGATCCGTGCGCCGCGCAGCCCGTTGGCATCGAGGAATCGCGTATAGTCGGCTTCGACTTTTCCAGCGCTTGCTGCTGTCGCCGGGTCGCGCGCATCGGCGCCGGCGATTGCGCCGAGCACGATCGCCGCGTCCCGAACCGTGCGCGCCATCGGGCCCGCGGTGTCCTGACTGTGGGCGATGGGAATGATTCCCGCGCGACTCACCAGTCCAACCGTCGGCTTGATTCCCACCAGTCCGTTCGCCGACGACGGGCAGACGATCGAGCCGTCGGTCTCCGTGCCGATCCCAACCGCCGCCAGATTCGCCGAGATCCCACCACCCGTACCGGAGCTCGAGCCGCAAGGATTCCGATCCAGCACGTACGGATTCTTGGCCTGTCCGCCCCGGCCGCTCCAGCCGCTGGTCGAATGCGACGATCGGAAATTCGCCCATTCGCTCAGATTCGTTTTCCCGAGCAGCACCGCACCGGCCGCACGCAGCTTCGCCGCCACAGTCGAATCGCGAGGAGCAATCGATCCGGCCAGCGCCAGCGAACCCGCCGTCGTCATCATCCGGTCCGCGGTGTCGAGATTGTCTTTGACCAGAATCGGAATCCCGTGCAGCGGCCCGCGGGTCTTCCCAGCCTTGCGTTCCCGATCGAGCGCGTCGGCAATCGATAGCGCGTCGGGATTGATCTCGATCACGTGACGGAGCGTCGGACCTTGTCTGTCGAGCTCGGCGATGCGATCGAGATAAGCCTGGGTGATGGACCGCGATGTCATCCTGCCCGCCGCCATCGCCGCCCCGAGATCGGCAATCGTCGTCTCCTCTAGCTGGAACGGTAAGATCCGGAAACCGCGCGACTGCACCGCTCCAGGCTCGATGGCGCGCGCAAACGTCTCCGCCGCCAGCGGCTTCGTTGCGATCGCGGCACCGGCAATCGCGCCCACTCTCACGAAATCTCTACGATCCATGTCGTTCAGCCTCGATGTTTGACGGAGGAGCAACGAGATCAGCGCAGCTCTTGAGAATCGTCCCGCAGTTCTGACAGATCACCTTGCACTTGATCTCTTTGACGTTGGTCGAGCCGCAGATGTCGCAGACTTCTGTCATCAGTCGAAATCCAGCGCCAGGTCGAGTGCCGGCGCCGAGTGCGTCAGCGCGCCGACCGAGATCCAGTTCACTCCCGTCTCGGCGATCTGCCTCACCGTCTCGAGCGTGACACCGCCCGACGCTTCAGTTACGGCGCGCCCGTTCACGAGCTTCACCGCTTCCCGCAGATCGAGCAATCCCATGTTGTCGAGCAAGATGACATCGGCGCCGGCGTCAATCGCCGTCTGAACCTGTTCGAGATTGTCGCACTCGACTTCCACCTTGATGCCCGCGGGCGCAACCGACCGCGCGCGCTTTACTGCAAGGTTGATATCGCCTTCCACTGCGGCGAGATGATTGTCCTTGATCAGCACCGCCGCCGACAGATCCATGCGGTGATTGAGTCCGCCGCCGGCGCGAACGGCGTATTTCTCGAGGCGACGCCACAGCGGCGTCGTTTTGCGGGTGTCGAGGATTTGCGCACCCGTGCCCGCAACCGCCGCGACGTACCGCGCCGTCATCGTGGAGATCCCCGACAGTCTCTGCACGAAGTTGAGCGCCACCCGCTCGGCGGAGAGCAGGCCGCGGGCGTGCCCGGAGAGAAACAACACCGGAGTCTCGGGCCTGATCAGGCTCCCGTCGGCGCGCTCTACCCTGATGGTGACCGCGGGATCGAGCTGCTCGAACGCTTCACACGCGAGCGCGAGGCCCGACACTACTCCGGTCTGTCTCGCCACCAATCGGCAGCGCGCCCTCCGATTCGAGAGAATCGTCGCCGCGGTGGTGATGTCGTGCTTGGTGTCGTCTTCCTGGAGTGCAGCCGTGACTATCGCGGCGGTCTCCTTCTTGGTCAGCGGGAAATGAAGCCCTTCCTCCCAGAAAAACCCGTGGGCAGCAAGCTCCTTTTCGTCCGGGTTCATCACTCGCCGGGATCTACAGTTGCTTCGGGAACCGGCGACAGCGGCGTCTGACCTCCGATCGAAACCATCCGCTCGATCGCCAGCCGCGCGCGGGAGGCAATCTCCTCGGGCACGGTGATCCGATGCTCCATCCGCTGGAGCGAGCTCAAAACCTTGGGCAGCGTCGTCACCTTCATGAACGCACACACCGCGTATTCGTTGGCCGGGAAAAACTTCTTGGTCGGGTTCTCGCGCCGCAGCCGGTGCAGGATTCCGACTTCGGTTGCGACGATGAACTCGTCGTTGTCCGAGATCTTGGGGCGTTTGATCATTCCTTCGGTGGAGAGAATCTGCACTCCGACCGGATCCACATCGCCGGCCGACACCGCCTCCACCACGCTCGTCGCGCACCCGCACTCCGGATGAATCAGGAACTCCGCCCCCGGATGCGCAGCGCGCTTGATTGCGATGTCCTCCGGGTCGATCCCGGCGTGGACGTGACACTCGCCCATCCACACGTGCATGTTCGTCCGGCCGCTCACGCGTCTGACGTGCGCGCCGAGGAACATGTCGGGCAGAAAGAGAATCTCCTTGTCGGCGGGGATGGAGTTGACGATCTCCACCGCGTTGCCCGAAGTGCAACAGTAGTCGCTCTCGGCTTTCACCTCGGCGGTAGTGTTCACGTACGAGACCACCACCGCGCCAGGATGCTCGGCCTTCCAGTCGCGCAGCTGCTGTGCGTCAATGGTTGCCGCGAGGGAGCAGCCCGCCGCCAGATCCGGAAGCAGGACGGTCTTCTGCGGTGATAACACTGCCGCCGTCTCCGCCATGAAGTGCACGCCGCAGAACACGATCACGTCTGCTTTGGTTTTCGCCGCTTCCCGGCTCAATCCCAGCGAGTCTCCGACGAAATCGGCCACGTCCTGGACTTCTGCGCGCTCGTAATTGTGGGCGAGGATGACGGCATTGCGCGCGCGCGAGAGATGCCTGATCTCCTCCTGAAGCTCGGTGTACCGCTGGGCGTTGGTTTCTACCATTCGATGTGCTTGCCGCTCCACTTTCGTTTCGCGCGGGGAAAATCACTTCTATAATGTCCGCCCCGCGACTCCTTTCTCAACAGCGCCGCCTCTGCGATCAGCCGCGATGTCTCGACCATGTTGGTCTCCTCCGTCGCGCCCGTGGGGAGGCGCGACTCGATCTCCGCCAGCTTCGACAATCCGGTGCGCAGACCTTTGGCGCTGCGATCGATTCCGCAGTAATCCCACATCACCTGGCGAATCGAGTCCGCTGCCACCTGCGCGGCGCCGCGATCGCGGAGAACCGGCACCTCCCAATTTTTCTTGCGCGGCACTCCGACAAGCTTCTTGGTGTCGATCATGTCGCGCGCGACGCGCTCCGCGAACACCAGTCCCTCGAGCAGAGAGTTGGACGCCAGCCTGTTGGCGCCATGCACTCCGGTGCGCGAGACCTCACCGCACGCGTAGAGCCTCGGCAGGCTCGCCCGGCCCCGCAGGTCCGTGACGATTCCACCCATCATGTAGTGCGCGGCCGGCGTCACCGGAATCGGCTCGACGGCTGGATCGATGCCCCGCGCCCGACAGATCGCGAAGATCCCCGGGAAGCGTTTCTCGAATGACCGGCCCAGTGAGCGCGCATCGAGCACGACTTTCCTGCCACCGGCTTTCTCCCGGAAGATCTCCCGCGCGACCACATCGCGCGGCGCCAGCTCGGCCAGGCGATGCCGCTTGAGCATGAATCGCTCGCCGTCCTCGTTGAGCAGCACAGCTCCCTCGCCGCGCACGGCCTCCGAGATCAGCTGCAGCGGATTCTCCGGTGTGTCGAGCGCGGTCGGATGAAATTGCACGAACTCCATGTCGGCCAGCTTCACGCCGGCTCGATGCGCGATCGCGTAACCGTCTCCCGTCGCGACCTGTGGATTCGTCGTATACCGATACACCTGACCACACCCTCCGGTTGCGAGCACCGTCGCATCGGCGATGATGTCCACCGGCTTGCCGGCGAGTGCCGCTCTTACTCCGAGCACGCAGCCGTCGTCGACGATCAGCTCGAGGATGCGCGTTTTTTCCAGCACCTCGATGCGCTCGCTCTCCTTGACCCGCTTGATCAAAGTGCGCGCGACCTCGGCGCCGGTCTGATCGCCATGCGCGTGGACGATGCGCCGTCTGGAGTGCGCGGCTTCCCGCCCCAGCTTGAAGTTGCCGCCCGGCTCGAGATCGAATTGGGCGCCGGCCGTCGCCAGCTCCCGCACCCGCGCCGGCCCTTCCTCGACCAGCACCTGAACCGCCTTCGCGTCCGCGAGCGCCGCGCCCGCGGCCAGGGTATCCTGACGATGGAGCTCCGGCGAGTCTCCCGCCCCGAGCGCGGCGGCGATGCCGCCCTGTGCGTAGGCCGTCGCGCTGTCGAATAGCGACCGTTTGGTCAGCACCATCACGTCGCCATCGGCAGAGGCGCGCCAGGCAGTGTGAAGTCCAGCAACTCCGCTTCCCACCACCAGAAAGCGCGTCCGTATCCGCTCGACCATACTATGAAATCAATGCATCGCGTGATGCGTTTGAAAGGGGGCGAATCGTCTTGCAAGCGGGTGTGTTCTGGGCGATTCTTCTGTTCAGATGAGAAAACTGATCATCGTCACTTCCCTCCTGCTCGTCGCACACATCGCCCTCCTTTTTACTCGTCGGGGCGCCATCGCCGAGACAAAGGGAACGTCGTCGGTGCGGATTGGCATCGTGCTGGACGTTGGCGGGCGCGGCGACAAATCCTTCAACGACGGCGCCTACGCCGGCGCCGATAGCGCCACCAAATTCCTCGGCTCCAACGTCCGCTTCATCGAGCCCGGCGAGGGCGCCGACCGCGAGGCCGGTCTGCGATTGCTCGCCGCCGAGGGGATGAATCTCGTCATCGGCGTCGGCTTCATCTTCACCGACGATCTGGCGAATCTCGCGAAGGAATACCCGAACACCGCGTTCGCCGGAATCGACTACGCGCTGGCCACCGACAAGAACGGCAACGTCATCCCGCCGCCGCCAAACGTCGCCGCCCTCAAGTTCCGCGAGGAGGAAGGATCGTACCTCGTCGGCGCGCTGGCGGCGTTGGTGAGTCACACCAAGAAGGTCGGATTCGTCGGCGGGATGGACATTCCGCTCATCCACAAGTTCGAGGCCGGCTACCGCGCCGGCGTCAAGAAAGTCTGCCCCGACTGCCAGGTGATCGCGCAGTACGCCGGCGTCACGCCCGACGCGTTCAAGAATCCGGGCAAGGGCAAGGAGCTGGCGCTGAGCCAGTACAACCAGGGCGTCGAGGTGATCTTTCACGCCGCAGGCTCGACCGGGCAGGGCGTGTTCGAGGCCGCGCGCGCAACCAACAAGCTCGCCATCGGCGTCGATTCCGATCAGAACGACGAAGCGCCGGGCCACGTTCTGACGTCGATGGTGAAAGGCGTCAACACCGTCACCTTCGACACCATCCGCCGCGTACAGGAAGGCACCTTCAAGGGCGGGATTTACTCCTACGGGCTCAAGGAAGGCGGTGTTGGCTACGTCTACGACGATCGCAACAAGTCGCTGATTCCCGACAGCGTGCACCAAAGAGTCGAGGAGCTCAAGCAGGAGATAATCGCCGGGCGCATCACGGTGCCGAGTACGCGATGAGTAAAGCGGAAAGCGCCATCCTCATGGAAGGCATCGACAAATCCTTCGGCCCCATCCGCGCCAATCGGGGCGCATCCCTCGAGGTGAGCAAGGGCGAGATCCACGCCCTCGTCGGGGAGAATGGCGCCGGCAAATCCACCCTGATGCGCATCCTCGGCGGCTTGATGAAGCCCGACGCCGGGCGCGTCGAAGTCAACGGCCGAGACGTCACCGGCTGGTCGACCAACGATGCGATTGGCGCCGGGATCGGAGTCGTCCACCAGCACTTCATGCTCGTCCCGACCTTGAGCGTCGCCGAGAATCTGGTGCTGGGCTGCGAGCCGAAAGTTCGCGGCATCGTCATGGACTACGACAAGGCGTCGGACGATGTGCGCAAGCTGTCGAATGACACCGGCTTGGTGATCACCCCGGATCGGCTCGTCTCCGATCTCTCGGTCGGCGAAGCGCAGCGGGTCGAGATCCTCAAGGTTCTCTTTCGCGGAGCGCGCATCCTGGTGCTCGACGAGCCGACTGCGGTCTTGTCGCCGCCGGAAGTCCGCGAGCTGTGGACGGTCTTGCGCAGGCTCCGCGACAACGGCGACACCATCGTGCTCATCACCCACCGTCTCGACGAAGTCGTCGAGCTGTCCGACACCATCACGGTCATGCGCGCCGGCCAGACCGTCGCGCGCATCAAGACTTCCGATACGACGCCCGCCGAGATCGCGCGGCTGATGGTTGGACGCGAGGTATCGCTTTCCGCGGGAAAGCGCGTGCAGCCCCTCGCGCAGCCAACTGGACCGCGCCCCAACCAGGGACTCGAGGTTCGGAATCTCACCGTCATGGGATCGCGCGGGATCCGCGTCGTCGAGGACGTCAGCTTCAGCATCAAGCCGGGCGAGATCCTCGGCATTGCCGGCGTCGAGGGTAACGGCCAGACCGAGCTGATCGAGACCCTCGCGGGACTGCGTCCGGTTTTCGCCGGCGATATTGTCATCGACGGCGTCGACGTCACCCGGCGAACCGTTGCCCAGCGGCATTCCGCTGGACTGTCGCACATCCCCGAAGATCGACACCGCCGCGGATTGATCCTCGAGTATACGGTCGCTGACAATCTCATCCTCGGCGTGGAGAAGCTGTTTTCGAGCCACGGCATCATCGACCGCGACAAGGTACAGAAGAATGCGCTCCAGGAGATCACGTCGTTCGACATCCGGCCGCCCAATCCGATGCTCGCCGCCCGCGCGCTCTCCGGCGGCAACCAGCAGAAGGTCGTCGTCGCGCGTGAGATGGGGCGCGGCTTCTCGGTACTGCTCGCATCCCAGCCGACCCGTGGCGTCGACGTCGGCGCCATCGAGTTCATCCATCAACAGCTGCTCGACGCGCGCGAGCGCGGGAAGGCGATTCTGCTGGTCAGCGCCGAGCTCAACGAAGTGCTCGCGCTGTCCGATCGCATCGCCGTGATGTATCGCGGCAAGTTCGCCGTGATCATGCCGTCCGCCGATGCCAGCGAAGAAGTGCTCGGCGAATACATGATCGGCACCAAGAAAGGCAGCGCCGCGTGAGCGCGACGGTCGCCAGCGGTAGGCAGCTCACGTTCTCGGCCAAACCGTGGCGCGAGCACATTGAAGAAGCGTTGATCCCGCCGCTCGTCGCGCTCCTCGTCGCCCTGATTTGTGGGGATCTGCTGATCCTGAGCTACGGCCAGTCCCCAGCCGCCGTGTATCGATTGCTGCTCGAGGGAACCTGGGGCAACGCCTACGGCTTTGGCCAGGTGCTCTACAAGGCGACAACGCTCGCCTTCACCGGACTCGCCGTGTCCTTCGGTCTCCGCGCTGGATTGTTCAATATCGGCGGTGAGAGCCAGCTCGCAGCCGGCGGGTTCGCCGCCGCGCTGACAGGCCTCGCGCTCCCAGTCGGCGCGCCGCTCGTCATCGCGCTTCCTCTCTGCATGATCGCAGCTGGTGCGGCTGGCGGTGTCGTCGGTGCGGTGCCCGCGTATCTGCGCACCAGATTCGGCGCCCACGAAGTCATCGTCACCATTATGCTCAACTTCGTGGTGCTGGCGCTCCTCAACTGGTTCATCGCGGGTCACCTGCACGTGCCGGAGACTTTGCACACTCCGGAGATCCACGCCGGGGTCCTGCCGCGCCTCGCCGACATCGACGCGCGCTTTCACGGATCGGCCGCGAATCTCGCCCTGGTGGTCGCCATCGTCGTCGCCCTCGCCGTCTGGTTCTATCTCTTCCGCGCGCGCGGCGGCTACGAGCTCCGCGCCGTCGGTCTCCAACCGGATGCGGCCGAGTACGGCGGCATCAGCGTGGGCCGGGTATGGATGCGCGCACTGACCTGGTCGGGCGTGATCGCCGGCGTCGGCGGCATCAATTACGTGCTCGGCTACAAGCATTACTACGAGGACGGTTTCGCCAGCGGCGCCGGATTCCTCGGCATCGCGGTCGCGCTGGTGGGAAGAAACCATCCGATCGGCGTTCTGGTTGCCGCGTTCTTCTTTGCGACGCTCTCGCAGGGCGGGCTCGCTATCCATGCGTTCGTGCCGAAGCAGATGATGGACGTGCTCCAGGGCGTGGTCATCATCGCCGTCGCGATGTCGGTTCCAGAAGTCACCCGCGTTCTGCGCGGCGCCCGGCATCGGAGCGACGCATGAATCCCATCTCCTTCGTCACGCAGATGATCCGCATCGCCATCCCGTATCTGTTCGCGGCGAGCGGCGGCGTGGTGGCGGAGCGCGCTGGAATCGTCAGCCTCACCCTCGAGGGCTTCATGCTGAGCGGCGCGTTCGCGGCGGTGCTCGGCACGAACTACTCTGGCAGTCCCTGGGTTGGCGTGCTGTGTGGAATCATCGGCGGGCTGATCTTCGCGATGATTCACGCCGTGGCGACCATCAGGTACCGCGCCGATCAGGTCGTCGTCGGCGTCGCGATCAATCTTCTTGCGATCGGTGTGACGCGGTTTTTCCTCAAGCTCTTCTTCGCCAGCTCGTCGAATTCGCCGCGCGTCGCCGGGTTCGGCGGCAACATCAAGGCGAACGGCTTCGACAATCCGCTGCTCTGGATGGGGATTCTGGTCGCGCCGGCGGTGACTTTCATGATTTATCACACGCCGTTCGGCCTCAGGGTACGCGCGGCGGGCGAGCACCCCGATGCGGCAGAGAGCGTCGGTGTCAGCGTGAAGCGGGTGCGCTACATCGCGGTCGCGCTCTCCGGAATTCTCGCTGCGCTCGGCGGCGTTTACCTCGCCCTCGATCAGCACCAGTTCACCGACCAGATGACCGCCGGCCGCGGATTTATCGCCATCTCGGCGGTGATCTTCGGCAGGTGGGATCCGGTGCGCGCCGCTGGTGCGTGCCTGCTCTTTGCCGCCGCCGAGACGCTGCAGATCCAGCTCCAGGGCTCGCACGCGATCGCATCGCAGTTCATCGAGATGATTCCTTACGTCCTGACTATCATCGCGCTCGCGGGGGTCGTCGGACGGGCCGTGCCGCCAGCCGCACTCGGTAAGGCGGAGGCCTGATGCCGCGAGGCGGCGCAGTGCGCGGGCACATCTCGCGCATGGCGAGCGCCAAGCTGTTCGTGCTGATCGTCACGAACTTCGTGGACATGGTGGGATTGCTGATGATCATCCCGCTGCTGCCCTTCTATGCGCGCGACATGGGCGGCGGCGCGCTGATCGTTGCGATCCTCATGGGCGCGTTCACCGCCGCGCAGCTGTTGAGCGCGCCGTGGTGGGGAAGATTCTCCGACAAGTACGGGCGACGCCCCGCATTGCTGGTGGGACTGTCGGCCTCGTGCATCGCGTACATCGTCTTCGCATTTGCCCACACGATCTGGCTGCTGCTGCTGTCGCGACTGGTGCAGGGCGCGGGCGGCGGGACGGTCGGCGTCATTCAGGCGTACGTTGCTGATTCGGTCGAGCCCGACAATCGCGCGAAAGCACTCGGTTGGCTGTCCGCCGCGACCAACGTCGGCGTCGCGATCGGCCCCGCGCTCGGCTCGGCGGCACTGAAGTTCGGATCGCGTGGACCGGGACTCGCCGCGGCGGCGCTGTGCCTGATCAACATCTTTTTCGCGTGGAGATTTCTGCGGGAGTCTCGCGATCTCACCGAGGCGCACGACAAGAAGCCGCGCACATCCAGAACCGCGATCGCGCACGTGATAACCCACCCTGGCGCACCCGCGCCACGGCTGATCTGGATCTACTCGATCGCGATGGGCGCGTTCTCGGGATTGATGGCGATTCTTGCGCTGTTTCTCGCCGATCGGTTTGGGGTTGGCAAAGACAATATCTGGATTTTCTACACCTACGTCGGTGCTATCTCGGTGGTGACGCGCGCTGGAATTCTGGGGCGGATGGTGGATCACTTCGGCGAAGCGCGCCTCTCGCGCATCGGCCTGACGTTGCTCGCCCTCGGCCTCGTGACGTTGCCGCTGGCGCGCGGCTACGTGACGCTCGCCATCGCTGTCGCGCTGATCCCGCTGGGCACCGCGTTCACCTTCCCTTGCGTGACATCGATGCTCTCGCGGGTGATATCCAGTCGCGAGCGGGGGCTGTACATGGGAGTGCAGCAGACTTTCGGCGGGCTATCGCGGGTCCTTGTCCCTCTTTGGGCCGGATTCTCCTACGACCACTTCGGCCAGTCAGTCCCGATGTTCACTTCAGCAGCACTGGTCCTGGCGACGATCGCGCTCGGCTACGGGATAGATGGCGGGAGAAAAGCGGAACTCCGCGCGGCTGGTTAGCGGAAAGGGTTGCGCGCGACCTGATAGTGTACGGTGCTGCAACGTTCCGTTGCCGCTGTCCTGTGCCCGCTTACCCGGCCCGTAACGCGCCAAGAACAGCGGGCAGCGCTCCCACCACCCAGACGATCGCCGCCGCGATCCCGGCCTGCTGCTTCGAGATCTTCCCGACCACGTGCAGCCCGATCGCCAGAAGGACCGTCACCCAGATCGTGAACAGATCGACGCGACTCCCGAGTGCGATCAGCACTGGTGACGTTTTGTCGGGGTCCATGAAGCGCGCCAGATTCAGGCCGACGCTGTTTGCCGAGTTGAGGCTCTCGGGGCTCATGAACAGCGCCTGCGCTGCGTTGACGAGAACCTGCACCAGCCGCGGAATCTCCGAGTACGTCGCCACCATGATCGCCGCCGCAACCGATTCCTTGGCGTCGAACAGCTTGCCGACCAGCCACAGCACGAGGCCGGTGCCGAACACGGTGATCGTCAGGATCACGACGAAAAAGATCGGCGCCATCTTCTCGAAGAATCCGCGACCCGACGCCAGCTGCTCGGCGGTGAGATTGGGATTCTTCCGCATCGCCGCCGCGCCGTTGCGCGCGAACTCGGCGTCCATGATCGGCGACATTGCATTCTTGGTGAGGAAGTAGAGAACCACCGACGCAACGAGCAGAATCAGAAGGGCCATTCCGAATTTTCCATCCGCCCTCCGCGCAAAGACCTGCGAAGGGGCGTAGAAAATGTCGACGAAATCTTCCCACAACCCAGCCTTTGCTGGTGCCGGCTCTACATCCTTGACCGCATCGGCATCAACACCCATTGACGCATCCTCGAGGTTGGAGACATAATCGCCCCAAGCTTAGCACCAATTGGCCCTCCCCACCACCAAGGATCTGATATGCAATCGGATTCGAAGCCCCCGCGCCCCATCGATCTGGACCCGCTCGTTCATCCGAAGGAAAAGATCTACTTCGCGGTGTGTTTGCTGGTCAGCCTGCTGATCTACGCCGTTTTGGGGATGATCGTTCTCTCCGGAAGCTCCGCCGCCGGCCCGATCATTTTCTACATCGTGATCATCGTGATCGTGGTCTTCATCGCCCACGGGTTATTCCTCGGTCAGGTTCGCGGCAACGGCGTTCGGGTTTCGCGCCGGCAATTCCCCGAGCTCATGACGATGGCGGACGACCACTCGCGGCGCCTGAACATGGAGACGCCCGACATCTTCGTCCTGCAGGCCGGCGGACTGCTGAATGCGTTCGCGACACGCTTCCTCGGACGCAACTTCGTCATTCTCTTCTCGGACGTTCTTGCCCTCGCCACTCAGAAGGGAGAGCGAGCGGTCAGCTTCGTTCTGGCGCACGAGCTCGGACACGTCAAACGGAAGCACATGACCCGCCGCGCCTTTCTATATCCGGCGATGGTCTTCCCGTTTCTGGGTGGCGCTTACTCGCGAGCCTGCGAGTACACCTGCGACCGTTTCGGCAACGCGCTCGAGCCGGAAGGCAGCGTCGATGGCCTGCTCGTGCTCGCCGCCGGCCGCGACCTTTACACCCAGGTGAACTCGGTGGAGTTCAGTAATCAGCGCGAGACGGAGACCGGATTTTTCGTCAGCTTCGCCGAGATTCTTTCGACCCACCCGAATCTCCCCAAGCGAGTGGCCGCACTCGGCGGCGCTCGCCCCCAACCAGTGCCGTCGCTACCGGACTTGGGGGGCGCTGCTCCAGTTGGGTGATGCGCGGAAATGGAACTGCAACGGAACGGGTGCCAGACGTCAGTGGCGAAGCTGATGGCGTTTAGTTCACGACGTCGGGACGTTTCTACTCGCGTTACGGCACAAGTAGTTGCCTTTGCGGGGAATGCCGATGTGTAACGTCCCGACGTTGTGAACTGTCAACCATCCGCTATGCCACTGAAGTCTGGCACCCGTTCCGTTGCAGTTCCCGGAGCACCCGTTCCGTTGCAGTCACAAGCCGCCCGTTCGTAGCGACTACGCGATCCTCTCCTCGAACGACCGCGCCGCCACCGCCATGAGCAGCACCAACAAAATGAGCAGCACGCTGTACGCCGCCGCCGTCCCGAACGCCAGCGCCCGCAACTGGGCGAGGATCTCCATCGAGATCGGCCTGTTCGAGTGAGTGTAGAGCACCACGCTCGCGACGAATTCCCCCACCGCCGTCACCGCGGCCAACAACCCGCCCGCAACCAGCCCCGGCCGAGCCGCCGGAAGAATCACCCGCCGCATCGTCATCAGCCACGATGCGCCAAGCCCGCGCGCCGCGTCCTCGAGCGACGCGTCCATCTGCCGCAGCGATGACTCCACCGCCGATGCGACCAGCGGGATGTCGCGAATGAAGTAGGCCAGCGGCAAAATCCAGAATGTCCCGACCAGCAGCACCCGTCCCGTCATCAGATCGTTTCTGCTGAAGGTGGCAGCAAGCCCCAGCGCGATCGCCGTCGCCGGAATCGCCCACGGCAACGCCACCAGCAGTTCCAGCAGCCCGCGCCCCCTGAACCTGCGGAATACGATCAGATATCCGGCGATGAAGCACACCACCAGATTCGCCGCCGTCGCGATCAGCGCCATCGACACGCTGTTCGTTATCGGCCGCCACAGCTCCGCCTCCGAGAACAATCTTCTGTAATTCTCGAGAGTGTACTCTGGCGGCAGCACCTGCGTCGTCCACACTCCGTCGCGCGCGAACGACACCAGGATCACCATCAGATGCGGCAGCACCAGCATGATCACCAGAACGGCCGCCGCGACGCTGGTGAAGATCTGAATCCTTCGCGAGCGAATGACCTTCCTGGTTCGACCGCCTTTGCTAGCCAGAGTGTACCGCCGCTTGCGATCCAGCCAGCGAAACAGCGCCAGCCCCGCCACCGCGCTCAGCGCCAACACCGTCGTCTCGACGTAGGCGAGGCCCATCGCGCCGTTGGTCTTCGACGCCAGGATCTGGGTCGACAGCACCCGCAAGCCGCCGCCGAAAATGTACGGCGCCGAGAAGGAGCCGAGCGAGTTCATGAACACCAGCAGCATCGATCCCGCCACCGCCGGCATCAACAACGGCAGCGTCACCCGTCGCAGTCGATTCCAGGTGCTCGCGCCGAGCCCCGACGCCGCTTCGTCGAGCGTCGCGTCGAATCGCTCGAGCCCCGCCGAGACGAACAGGAAAACGTAGACGTACATAGTGTATGCGTGTACGAACACGATCGCGCCGATCCCCTGCAGTCTCCACGGCGCTTCCGCCATCCCGAACGCGCGCTGAATCGCCCGCGTAATTACGCCGCTCTCTCCGTAGAGGAAGAGAAACGCGATCACTCCGACCAGCGGCGGCAGCGCCGCGGGCAGAGTCGCCACCGCGCGCAGCAGTCGGCGCCCGGGGAACTCGAATCGTCCCAGCAGGAACGCCAGCGGCACACCGACCGCCAGTGATGCGAACACCGATGCGACCGAGATGACGATGCTCGTCCACAATGCCTCGCGGTCGGCCGGGCTGTTCGCGAATTCGCGCCAGTGGCCGAGTCCATCCTCGAAGCTCCCCGCGATCACTGCTACGTTCGGATAGACCACCGTCCATAACAGCAGCGCGATGACCGGAACCGCCAGAATCCAGCTCTGACGCCTGAACGACGATTTCATCCCGGCACCAGCGGAAACGGTCCCTTTAGCGGGGACACCGACACGTTGTCGTCCTCGTGCGCCGCGCCCGACGGTGATTCGACATCGACGCTGATTCCGTCGGCGAGCTGGATCCGATAAACGATCAGTCCGCCCGCGAACCGCCGGTTGGTGATTCTTCCCTTCCACGCCAGCACGCTCGCGCCCCGCGCCATCTCCAGCGCATCGGGCCGCAACACCACAAAGGCATTCGATACAGGCGAGTTCGCGCCTTTCGGCCTCGTCACGGCCACGTCCCGCCCCACTCCGCCGATGGTCACCGTCGCGACGTTGCCCTTGTCGACCGCCGGCACGATGCTGCCCCGTCCGATGAATGCCGCCACTTCGCGCGACGCGGGCGCGTGGTACAGATCCTCGGGCGTCCCCGACTGCAACAGCTTCCCGTTCTTGAGCAGCGCGATCCGATCCGCGATTGCGAACGCATCCTCCTGGTCGTGCGTCACGAACAAGGCCGGCACTCCGACGCGCCTGAGCATCGCCCGTAAATCGTCCCGCATCGCCTGCCGCAGCGTCGGATCCAGGTTCGACAACGGTTCGTCCAGCAGCAGCGCCCTCGGCTCGATCACCAGCGCCCGCGCCAGTGCCACCCGCTGCTGCTCGCCGCCCGACAGCGATTGGATCGGCCTTGCTCCCGCGCCCTCCAGTCCAACGCTTGCCAGCGCCGCGCGCGCCTTCTCCAGGCGCTCCGTCTTGCCGACGCCGCGCGCCTCGAGCCCGAACGCCACGTTCTGCTCGACGGGCATGTGCGGAAACAGCGCGTAGTGCTGGAAAACCATCCCGAATCCGCGCCGCTCGGGCGGAATGCGGGTGATGTCTTCGCCGCCGAGGGTGACGGTACCCGCGTCAGGGGCTTCGTAGCCTGCCGCGATGCGCAGCGTCGTCGTCTTGCCCGAACCCGACGCGCCAACCAGCGCCAGCAATTCGCCCGGACCTACTTCAATCGAGATGTTGTCGACGGCTGTGAAATCTCCGAACCGGCGCGTGACGCCGTTCAGAGCGAGCGAGCCGCTCTTGCCAGGTGGGACTTCGTTTCGCGCCTGCGGCGCGCCGGTCACTGCTTCTTTCCGCGGTTCCTGATGTTCGCGTCCCAGTACTTCATCCACTCGTCGAGATGCGCGGCCATCACCTGGCGATCGACCGGCATCGGCTTGATCTGGGACATCGCGTCGCGAATCCAGGAGGGAAGCTTCTCGACCGGAATGTCTTTCCGCGCCGGAATCCGCAGGAACGAATCCGCCGCCGCGATCATCGCCTCCGGCGTCGTCACGAACTCGTAGTACTCCTCCGCTTCTTTCTCGTGCTTGGTGCCGCGCACGATCGCGATCCCGTCCACCAGGAGCGGCGTGCCGCTCTTGGGTATGACGTATTTGATCGGAATGCGAGTCCGCTGCTCCAGCGTCGCGAAGTCAGGCATGTCCCACATCGTGACCACGCCTTCCTGCCGCCCCAGCTTCTGATAGAGAAGCGTCGGATTCAGAGTGTACTCCCGGGTGTTGGCGTCGAGCTTCCGCAGCCAATCATAGCCTGCATCCGGCTTCCCCGTTTGCGCAACCGAGCG
>Ga0070681_10002557_pt1 | contig 16703 bp, 13 predicted proteins | sample KBSC83BmetaG_FD_65650 | JGI IMG/M metagenome (GOLD analysis project Ga0070681, IMG submission 65650) | Corn rhizosphere microbial communities from Kellogg Biological Station, Michigan, USA - KBS C8-3B metaG | ecosystem: Host-associated > Plants > Roots > Rhizosphere | place: USA: Michigan...
GGACGCCGACGCGCGTGATCGCGTTCGCGGCGGCCTTCTGCGTGCTGGCGCTTCTCGCGCTGCACGCGTACTTCGCCGCGATGATCTGGTGGTGGCGCGACCATCCGCCGCGCGAGACCGCGTTCATGGCCGAGCGGATGCGCGACCTGCGCGCCCGCAACCCGAAGGCGACGCTGCACTATCGCTTCGTTCCGTACGAGCGGATCGCGACGCCCCTCAAGCGCGCGGTGATCGCCGCCGAGGACGCGAAGTTCGTCGACCACGAAGGCTTCGACTGGGACGGCATCGCGCTCGCGATCGAGAAGAACGAGAAGCGCGGGCACATCGTCGCGGGCGGCTCGACGATCACGCAGCAGCTCGCGAAGAACCTGTTCCTCTCGGGTTCGCGGTCGTGGATTCGCAAGGGCGAGGAGGCCGTCATCACCGTGATGCTCGAGGCGATGCTCGACAAGCGCCGCATCTTCGAGCTGTACCCGAACGTTATCGAATGGGGAAGCGGCGTGTTCGGCGCCGAAGCCGCGGCGCTCCACTACTTCGACGTCTCCGCGGCGCGCCTTTCCCCGCAGCAGGCCGCGCGCCTCGCCGCGATGGCGCCCAATCCGCGCTTCTACGAGCATCACCAGGGAGCGCCGGGGCTCAACCGGAAAATCGGGATCATTCTTGCGCGAATGCCGGCGGCGGACTTGCCCTAGTTGTGCTGAGTGAGGAGTTCCGAAGATAAGGGAGCGGGTGAAATCGCGCGTCAGGCGAGGCGCGAGGCCGAAGCGTACCCCGTGGTACGGTGAGGCCGAGCAACGAAGCATGGCGCGTGATCTCATCGCGAACGATCGAGCGAATCTCTGACTCAGCACACTATCATCGGGGCATGTCCGACGACGCGCTCGCCGACGTCACCGCGCTGCTGCGCAGGCACCGGCTCGTCGAGGGTCTGATCCGCGAGCAGCACGGCCACGCGCCGCCGGCGGCGCGCAACGCGATCGAGGAGAGCGCCGTCGCGCGCAGGAATCGCGCGGATCTCGAAGCGACGCTCGCGCGTCTGCACCCGGCCGACATCGCGCGCGTGCTGGAAGCGCTGCCGCTCGACGAGCGGCTGTACATCTGGGATCTCGTCAAGGCCGAGCGCGACGGCGAGATTCTCGTCGAGGTGTCCGACGCGGTCCGCGAATCGCTGATCGCGTCGATGAACACCGAGGAGCTCGTCGCCGCGGCCGAGGCGCTCCCCGCCGACGACATCGCCGAGCTCGCGCCCGACCTGCCGCAGCGGGTCATCGACGACGTCTTCGGACGCCTGTCGATCGAGGAGCGCGAGCAGTTGCGCGCCGCGATGTCGTTCGACAGGGAGATGGTCGGCGCCTGGATGGATTTCGACGACGTGCAGGTGCGCTCGGACGTGACGCTCGAAGTCGTGCTGCGCTACCTGCGCCGCTTCGACGAGCTGCCGGCGCAGACCGACCAGGTCTTCGTCGTCGACCGCGACGAGCGGCTGCAGGGCGTGCTGCCGCTCGAGCGGCTGATCGTCAGCGATCCGGACGCCCTGGTCGGCGACGTGATGCAGGCGCCGGCCGTCCGCCTTCTTCAGCACGAGCCTGTCGCGACGGCCGCCGGCGCGTTCGAACGCTACGGCCTCGTGTCGGCGCCGGTCGTCGACGAAGACGGCAAGCTGGTCGGCCGTGTCACCGTCGACGAAGTGCTCGACTTCGTTCGCGGGCGCAGCGAGGAGGAGATGCTCGCGGCGGCCGGGCTTCGCGGCGAAGAGGACGTCTTCGCGTCGGTGTGGAAGTCGTTTCGCAACCGCTGGGCGTGGCTCGCGGTGAACCTCGTCACGGCGTTCGTCGCATCGCGCGTGATCGGCGTCTTCGAAGGATCGATCCAGCGCCTGGTCGCGCTCGCGACACTGATGCCGATCGTCGCCGGCATCGGCGGCAATTCGGGCAACCAGACGATCACGATGATCGTGCGTGCCGTCGCGCTCGGCCAGGTGAGCCGCGGCGAATCACGTCAGCTGATCCGCAAGGAACTCGCCGTGTCGCTCTTGAACGGTCTCGTCTGGGGCGGCGTGATGGGGATCGTATCGATCCTGCTGTACCGGCAGGTGTCGCTCGGTCTCGTCATGGTGCTCGCGATGACGCTCAATCTGCTGCTCGCGGCGCTCATGGGCGTGCTGATCCCGATGACGATGATGCGGCTCGGCCGCGATCCGGCGGTCGGCTCGTCGGTGATGATCACGGCGGTCACCGATTCCGGCGGCTTTTTCATTTTCCTGGGGCTCGCCACGCTGTTCCTGGTGTAGCCGTTTCCCGACAATCGATGGAATAGCCGGGGCGCCAGGTTGTTTGCCGCTGGTGCCGTGGCTCGAATTGATGCACCGCGCGCCCGCGTCGATCGACGGGCGGTCCGACCGACGCGCGGTCAGTGTGCGGGAAGCGGCGCATGCGCGACGGGTGAGGGAGCCGCAAACATCCGAGGCGCTTCGGCGTAACATGCTGGACTCAGCGAACGGCGCCTTCGCGCCGGCTGCCAGAGCCCGCATGGCGGGTTCGCTCGCGATGAGCGCCGACGCTCCCCTGCCGCATCCCGATCTCGTTGCCGCGATTCCGCGCTTGCGCCGTTACGCGCGCGTGCTGACCGGAGACGCCGCTCGCGCCGACGATCTCGTGCAGGAGACGCTTGCGCGCGGCTGGGAGAAACGCCGGTTGTGGGCTGCGGGCACCGATTTGCGCGCGTGGCTTTTCACGATCATGCACAACGTATTCGTCAATCAACGGGCGCTTGCCCTTCGCGACGCGCAGAACGTCTCGCTCGACGGCGACGGCGATGCCGGTCCGGCGTGGCAGATCCCGGTGCGCGCGCCGCAGCAGGCGCGCGTCGAGTTGCAGGAGGTCTTGCGCGAGCTTGCGCGGCTGCCCGCCGAGCAGCGCGAGGTTCTGGTGCTCGCGGCGGTCGAGGAGATGCGCTACGAGGAGATCGCCGAGATCCTGTCGATTCCGATCGGCACCGTGATGTCACGCCTTTCGCGCGCGCGGGCAAAGCTCCGCCGCTCGATGGGTGCGGAAAACGACGCGACGACGCCATTGAAGATCGTTCGATGAACCGTACGCTCCACGCATGACGACCCCGATCAGCGACGACGAGATTCACGGGTACGTCGATCGGCAGCTTCCGCCGGAACGGCGTGCGGCCGTCGAGCGCGCGCTTGTCGACGACGCGCCGCTCGCCTCGAAGGTGCGCGAGATCGAGCGCCAGAACGCGTGGCTGCGCGAAGGACTCGATCCGCTGCTTGCCGAGCCGCTCCCGCGACAACTGATCGATGCTGCGCGCATGCCGCGGCGGCCGCGGCGCATCGGCCGCTTCGTCGCGGTGGCAGCGTCTGTCGCGACGCTTTGCGTCGGCTTTCTCGGCGGGTGGTACGTTCGCGACGCCGAGCTCGAGATCGCCGGGACGCCGACCACGTTCGCCCGCCAGGCGGCGTTCACGCACGCGCTCTACGCATCCGACGTCAACAGGCCCGTCGAAATCTGGGCGCCGGAGGAAAAGCGGCTCGTCACGTGGCTCTCGAAGCGCCTCGACTATCCGCTGCACGCGCCCGATCTGAACAGCGTCGGCTATTCGCTCGTCGGTGGCCGCCTCGTCGCCGGCAACGAGCGGCCGACGGCGCTTTTCATGTACGAGAACGCGGCGAAGGAACGGCTCACGCTGCAGGCGCGCAAGCAGCCGCCGGGCACGGACGAGACGGCGTTCCGTTACGCGGTCGAGGACGGCATCGGCGTCTACTACTGGATCGACGACCGCTGCGCCTACGCGCTTTCGGGCCGCCTCGACAAGGCGCAACTGCTCGCGATCGGCCGGCTCGTGTACGCGCAGCTCAACACGAACGAGCCGCCGCCGAAGTAGGACCGGGGCGTACAATGCGGACCGCGTCGCCGACGCGGCGCCGTCGCATCGTCCGTGATCGCCAATTTCCTCGCACCGAAGTTCATCGTGCTGTACGTCTTCCTGGCGTCGGCGCTTTACGTCCATTTTCGCGGACGCGTCCGCCACAAGCTGACGAAGCAGTTCGCCGATCACTCGACGATCATGGCGCCGTACAACACGCTGATGTACCTGTTCTCGGCGGTGCCGGCGAAGCCCATCCTCGATCCCCGGAGCCTCCCGGAGCTCGACGTGCTGCGCGCGAACTGGCAGACGATCCGCGACGAGGCGCTCTCGCTGATGGACGAGGGCCACATCCGCGCGGCGACTGGCCACAACGACCTGGGCTTCAACTCGTTCTTCAAGAACGGATGGAAGCGCTTCTACGTGAAGTGGTACGGCGAGCCGCTGCCGTCCGCGCAGGCGGCGTGCCCGAAGACCGTGGCGCTCGTCGAATCGCTGCCGAGCGTGAACGCAGCGATGTTCGCATTGTTGCCACCAGGTGGAAGGCTCAATCGGCACCGCGATCCGTTCGCGGGCTCGCTTCGCTATCACCTGGGGCTCGTCACGCCGAATTCGGATGCGTGCCGCATCTTCGTCGACGGCGAGCCCTATTCGTGGCGCGACGGCGAGGACCTGCTCTTCGACGAGACGTTCATCCACTCGGCGGAGAACAAGACGGACACGACCCGCATCATCCTGTTCTGCGACGTCGAGCGGCCGCTTCGCACGCGCGTCATGCAGGCGGTGAACCGGTTCGTGAGCCGCACCGTCATCCGCGCCGCGTCGACGCAGAACACCGATACCGAGCCGGTCGGTGCGCTGAACCGGATCTACGCGCTGTTCGGCAAGGGGAGCGACCTCCTGACGCGGCTCAAGCGCCGCAATCGCACGGCGTTTCGCGCGGCCAAGTACGCGCTGATCGCGATCCTCGCGTACTGGATCTTCATCTACTGAACGCACTCCGGTAAAGAACGCCGCCCCGAACCTGGCGAATCGGAGCGGCGTTGGTTGGCTGCCGAATGCGATCGGCTACGCGTCGCTACTCGTGGCTGCGGCGGGTACTTGACGACGAACTGCTGCCGGTCGACGAGCTGCCTGACCCGCTGCCGCTCTCGCTGCGCGACGAGCGGCCGCTGCTCGACGTGTCGGACCCGCTCGACGACGAGCGGCTGCCGGTTCCCGACATCGACGATTCCGAAGGACCGGTTTCTCCCGACCAGCGGCTTTCGTCGCCGCGACGGATCCGCAGCCGGTTGTCGACGTCCTTGACGCCCGGAATCGAATCGACCATCTCCTCGATCATGTACTTCGAGTAGCGATCGGCGACGTTGCCGTCGAGCGTGACGACGCCCTTCGCGACCTCGATCGTCACGTCGCTAACGTCGAAGTCCTCGTTCGCGTACATGCGCTCGGAGATGTCTTCCTTGAGCCGCTCGTCCGACCGTTCATAGCCTTTCGGACCGCGACGCATCGACCGCCGCTGGCTCACGCGTGTGCCGTATCCGGACGAGCTGTAGCCGCCGCTGCCTTGGCCGCCCCAGCCGCCGCCCATCTGGCCGCTCCAGCCACCTCCCGCCCGGCCCTGCTGCGCGTATCCGGTGCCGCTGGCGCTTTGCTGTGCGCCGTAGCCACCCTGGCTGCCATAGTCCTGGCCGCCGTAAGCCTGGCCGCTTCCGTAGCCTTGTCCGTGGTTGTGGTTGCCGTAGCTCTGGCCGCCTTGACCCTGGCTTTGGGTGCCATAGCGCTCGGCGGCATAGCCCTGGTTGCCGAAGCGTTGATCGCCGTAATTGCGGCCGTACTGCCCGCCTTGCGGTCCGTAGCCTTGGGAGCCGTAGCCACCTTGCGAGCCGCCTTGGTAATGCTGGGATCCGCGCTGCCCCTGTCCACCGTAACCGCCTTGCGAGCCGTAACCGCCTTGCGAACCGTAACCGCCTTGCGAACCGTAAGCACCTTGCGGGCCGTATTGCGATCCATAGCCTTGCTGACCGCCCTGATGGCGCTGCGGGCCGCCGTAGCTTTGAGAGCCGTAACCCTGTGACCCGTAGCCGCGACCCTGCTCGTAGCTTCCCTGACCATAGGTGCCCTGATCGTAGCCAGCTTGGCCGTATCCGCCCGGGCCGTATCCACCCTGACCGGATCCACGATTCTGTTCATAGCTGCCTTGGCCATACCAGCGGCCGGATTCGCGTGAACGATCGCCTTGCGGGTCGAACTGCGCGTCCGAGCGATCCTCGTACGTTCCCGCCTGCGAGCCGCGTCCCTGCCAGCTCCCACTCCCCATCTGCTGGCTCTCGTTGTCCTGTCCCTGTCCGTATCGCTCGGTATTGCGAGCATCGCGCGAATTGCGATCGCGCTCGTTGCTGCCGTTTGCCATTGACCACTCCTCTCGAATGTTGGCTTGCGACGTTGTCGTAAGCGAGAGGCAGGCGCGCAAGCTTTGTGCCCCGCGCGCGCCGAACCAAAACAATGCGTTGCACCCGCGTCGCCGCGAAACTTTTACCGGGAATTTGCAATGTTCGCTGCGCGCCGTTTCATTCGCATTACGCGCGTACGCATCATGTTCAATGTGAACGCGCAACGAGTCCGACGACACCGTCCGATGAACGTCCGATGTCGTGATCGTCGCGCCGATGCACGCGCGTCCGTAGGCAGCATGGCCGGCATGGCATTCGGGCGACGAGGACTATGCCAAGTTGAACGGTTGCGCTAGATTGGCGCATGCAACGCATCCCAGCGCGAGCCGGCGACAGGATCGAGGCGATCGAAACGCCTGCGCTCGTCGTCGATCTCGACCCGTTCGAGCGCAATCTCGATCGCATGGTCGCCGCCACGAAGGGCGTGCGTTTGCGTCCGCACGCGAAGGCGCACAAATGCGCGACGATCGCCAAGGCGCAGATCGCTCGCGGCGCCGTCGGCATCTGTTGCCAGAAGACCGACGAGGCGGCGGCGCTGGTCGGGGCCGGGATACGCAACGTGCTCGTCACCAACGAGGTCGTGGCACCCACGAAGCTCGCACGGCTTGCGGAGCTCGGTCGCGCCGCGACGATCGGTGTGCTCGTCGATGCGGCACCGGCCATCGCCCCGCTGTCGCAGGCCGCGATACGCGCGCGTGCGACGCTCGACGTCTATGTCGAGGTCGACGTGGGCGCGCATCGGTGCGGCGCCGAGCCCGGTGAGCCCGCCGTCGCAGTCGCCCGCGCCGTCGCCGATGCGCCCGGACTGCGCTTCCGCGGCATTCACGCGTACCAGGGCACTGCGCAGCATTTGCGCGAGCCGCAGGCGCGTGCCGATGCGATCGCCGCCGCCGTCGGTGAGGCGCGGGCGACACGCGCGCTTCTCGACGCTGCCGGGCTGCACTGCGAGGTCGTGACCGGTGCGGGAACCGGCACCTGGCGGCACGAGCGCGACTCGGGCGTCTACGACGAGCTGCAACCCGGCTCGTACGTGTTCATGGACGCCGACTACAACCGCAACGTCTGGGACGATTCCGACCTGCGCTTCGAGCAGAGCCTCTTCGTGCTCGCGAGCACGATGAGCGCACCGGCGCCGGATCGCGCGATCGTCGACGCCGGCCTGAAGGCGCTCGCGTTCGACTCCGGATTGCCGCAGGTGCATGATCGCGCGGGCATCGAGTACGTCAAGGCGTCCGACGAGCACGGCGTGCTGCGCGTCGCCGACGGTGCGACGCCGATGGCGCTCGGCGAGCGCGTGTGGCTGGTGCCCGGCCACTGCGATCCGACCGTGAACCTCTACGATTTCATCGTCGCCGTTCGCGCCGGTGTCGTGTCGGCCGTCTGGCGCATCGAAGCGCGCGGCACGCTCGGTTAGGTGCGTTTGACGGCTCGGCACCTATCGCGGGCGATCCTCTGCTCGAGCTTCGATACCTTCACGTACGACGCGCAGATTCAGTTCTTCGACGCGAGTGGCAATCTGCTCGTGACGCTCTGCGGAAGCGCGACCGGAGAGCGGTTCCCGTGATCGACGCGCGGTGAGTTCGCGCGGCGAGTGCAGACGTTTCGTCAGAGGGTCACCATGCCACGCGGGGAGCGCAGCATCGCCGCGAGTCGCGGCACGCGCCCGTAAGTGACCTTCAGCATTTCGGAAAGTCCGAGCGCTGCCAGTGCCGTGCGGACCGGCGCAGGCTCGGGATGCTCGCCCGCGAGCGTGGTCAAGCGCAGTCCCGAGTCGAGGAGCGTGTTGGTCGGGTGGCGGCTCGACCACTGGATCAGCGTGGGCACGAGGCCGCGTCCCGGCAAATGGCCGTCGTCCGGCACCGTTAGGCGCCAGTGGAACTCGCCTCGGCGCATCGGCATGATCGCGCCGAGGTCGACAGGGCTGCGCGCCGCGTCCGCTTCGATATCGCGCGTGCGCGCAGCCCAATGGATCAGCGCCGGCGATTCGGCGAGTTGCGCGCGCATTCGCGGATCGTCGAGCGCATACCAGCGCGGCCGCGCCGGCGGCGCGAGCGTCGGGTCGATCGCGATCACTTCGAGATAGACGCCGGGACCGAGACCCACGAGCGCGTTGTGTGTACCCATCGCGACGTGCTTGCCGCCGGGACTCGCGGGCACGCCGAGGCGCTCCTCGATCCATGCGGTGCCGCTTGCGAGCGACGCCGCCGCAACGACGAGGTGGTCGACGGCGAGATCGGGCGGCGAACCGCGCCGGACGATCATCCCGCGGTGCTGCGATCGTGCTGCGGCTCGTCGGCAGGGAAATCGAGCTCGACGCGCGCACCGTTCGGATCGTTGAAGAACACCTGCCAGGTTCCGGCCGATGGAAGCCGGCGACACGTGTGCTGAACGTTCCGCGACACGAGAAGCGCGAGCGTGTCGGCGAGGCCCGTCGCCGAAAACGCCATGTGGTCGATCACGCCGGCCTTGAGCTCGTCGCGCGGACGCCCACCGACGACGTGGAGGATCGCGTCATCGCCCGCGTAGAGCCATGCGCCGGGAAACGCGAGCGGCGGACGCCATCCCTCGACGAGGCCGAGCAGATCGCGATAGAAGTCGACCGTCCCGGTCACGTCGTCGGTCAGGATCGTGAAGTGATTCATGGCGGTGGCGGGCATCGGACGTTCCTCCCCGGATCGAGCGGCAGCTATCTTAAGCCTGCCGCCGGCGGCTCCGGCGTGCAGAGGTATGCAAGCACCAGCTGCTGGACATGCCGGCGCCGGGCGTCGAGCCATCCGCGCTCGGTGACGTCGCGGTTGAACGTGATCGACAGCGTGTAGCGGTTCGACACGTGGACGTAGCAAAGCGACAGGATGCTGACGTAGAGCTGCAGCGCGTCGACGTTGCGTACATAGACGCCGTCACGACGCCCGCGCTCGAGCAATTCGCGGATGGCCTCGAGCAGCGGCGCGGACGCGCGCGGAACGACCTGCGACTTGCGCAGGTACTTGCCGCGCAACAGGTTCTCGTTGCCGAGAAGCGCGATGAACTCCGGGTGCCGTCCGAGGTGATCCATCGTGAAGTCGACGAGCCGCAGCACGCCGGTGACCGGGTCGAGGTGCTCGAGGTGCAGCCGGCTCTCCTCGAGGCGCAGCTCGACGAACATCCGCTCGAGCGCGGCGATGTAGAGTTTCTCCTTGCTCCCGAAATAGTGATAGATCATCCGCATGTTGCAGCCGGCGCGCTTCGCGATCTGGTCGATCCGCGCGCCGATGTAGCCATGCCGGCAGAACTCGTCGATGCCGGCGCGCAGCACGCGGTCGCGCGTCATCATCGGGTCGCGCTTGCGCGGCACCGGCGAATCGTCATCTGCAAGCGCGCTGCGCGGGCGCATCGTCACGCGCCTAGGGCCGGTGCAGCACGGCAGGCGCGCGGCTGACCGACATGCGCCCGTGCTTGAAGACGTAAAGCGGCGCGGCGATCTCGGCGATCGCCTGCGCGGCGCTTTCGCAGTCGAGCACGACGAAATCGGCCGGCGCCTGCGGCGCGATGCGGTGGTCGGCGACACCGAGAATGTGCGCCGCATGCTGCGTCACCAGCGAGTGGCAAAGCGCGAGCTCGTCGCGCGTGCCGAGCTGCGCGATGTTCGCGTAGAGATTCGCCATCCGCACGAGCGAGCAGTCGCCGTACGGCGTGAACGGGTTCAGCACGTTGTTCGTCGCGAGCGACGCGCCGACGCCGGCGCGCACGAGTCGATGCAAGGGCGCGACGCCGCGCGGCACGTCGTGATCGGCGTCGCGGCCCATCAGGAACAGGTCGGTCGACGGCAGCACCGTGACCGCGACGCCGGCGTCGGCGAGCATCGACGCGACGGCGTCGAAACGGTCCTTGGCCAAGGCGGACAACGTGCTGACGTGGCCGATCGCGACACGTCCCTCGTACCGATGCTCACGCGTCTTCGCGCAAACGTACTCGACATCCATCTTCGAGACGTCGAGCGTGAAATCCAGGTGCATGTCGATCGGCACGTCGAAGTCGCGCGCGATCGCGAAGATCCGGTCAATCTGTCCGTGGGGATTCGAATCGACGTACGGCGCGGCGCCAATGACCTTCGCACCCCGGCGCAGCGCGGCGACGAGAAGCTCGTCGGTGCCCGGATTGTCGGTCAGCCCTTCCTGCGGAAACACGCAAAGCTCGAGGTCGATCGCCCAGCGGTATTCGTCGACGAGCGCGAGCACGCCGTCGAAGCCGCGCAGCCCGATGCCGGGGTCGACCTCGACGTGCGTGCGCATCCGCGTCGTGCCGTTCGTGATCGCGCGCTCGAGCGTCGCCGTTGCGCGCGCGTGCACGTCGTCGGCGGTGAAGCGCGCCTTTGCGCGCGCGACCTCGCGGATCGCCGCGGCGAGCGTGCCCTCGCGGGTATCGCAGCGGTCGACAATGCACGATTTGTCGAGATGGATGTGCGTTTCGACGAACCCCGGCGACACGTAACGGCCGTCCACGTCGAGCGCGCGCGCTGCCCCGTTCGCGATCCCCGGCGCTTCGATCGCCACGATGCGCCCCGCGTCGACGACGACATCGACGAGGCCTTCGCTCTCGCCGATGCGTGCGTTGCGGACGATCAGGCGATCGGTCATCTCAATCGTGATGGGCCGTGTTCACCCCAGGTACGCTTTCTCGAGCGCGGCGTCGTTGCGCACGTCCTCCGCCGAACCCTGCTGCACGACGCGGCCCGACTGGATCACGTATGCGCGGTCGGCGATCGACAGCGCGAGCCGCGCCATCTGATCGACGAGCAGGATCGTCGTGCCTTCGCTTCGCAATTGCTCGAGAACGCGATACAGGCTCTCGACGATTGCGGGCGCGAGTCCGAGCGACGGCTCGTCGAGCAGCACGATCTTCGGGCGTGCGGCGAGACCGCGCGCGATCGCGAGCATCTGCTGCTCGCCGCCGGACAGAAGTCCCGCGCGCCGGTCGCGCAGCGGATCGAGTATCGGAAAGCGTGCGATCAAGCGCTCGACCTCGGACTCCGCGGCGCGGCGATCGAGCGCGAGCGCGCCCATCAGGATGTTGTCGACGACCGAAAGCTCGGAAAACACCTGGCGACCCTCCGGCACGAGGGTCAACCCGTCGCGCACGATGCGATGCGCCGGCAGCAGCGCGATCTCGCGGCCAAGCAGCAGCACGCGGCCTCTCACCGGTCGATGCAGTCCCGCGATCGCGCGCATCAGCGTCGACTTGCCGGCGCCGTTGGCGCCGAGCAGCGCGACGAGCTCGCCGCGTTTCACGTCGAGACGGATCTGCGAGAGCACCGGAAGCGGGCCGTAACCGGCGTCGACGCCGTCGACGGCGAGGACGATTTCGCTGCTCTCGCTTCGCGCGGCGCTCCGCGCAATCGCGAGCTCGCCTTCGCCGAGATACGCGGCGCGCACGTCGTCGTTCGCGCGGACATCCGCCGGCGTGCCGGCGACGAGCCGCCGTCCCGCGTCGAGCGCGACGATGTGGTCGGAGATGCCCATCACGAGGTTCATGTCGTGCTCGATGATGACGACGGCGACACCCCGCTTCGCGATGCGCTGCAGCAGCGCGCCGAGGCGCTTCGTGTCGCCTTCGCCGAGACCCGCGGCCGGCTCGTCGAGCAGCAGCACGCGCGGGCGTGTCGCGAGCGCGCGCGCGATCTCGACCAGCCGCCGGTCGACGTGCGGCAGCTCGCCCGCGGGACGATGGATCGATCCGCGATAGCCGGCGAACGCGAGCAGCGCGCAGCCGAGCGCCGTCGCGTCGGCGTCCGCACCTTGCCCGACCGCTTCACGAACGCCGCCCAGGCCGCCGCGGCGAAGCGCGATCAGCACGTTCTCGAGAACGGTCATCCGCGCGAAGAGCTGCGTCGTCTGGAATGTCCGGGCGATGCCGGCGCGCGCGATCCGGTATGTCGTGCCCTTCGGCAACACGACGCCGTCGAGCACGACACTGCCGCGATCGGCGCGATAGAAGCCGCCGATCAGATTGAGGAGTGTCGTCTTCCCGGCGCCGTTCGGGCCGATGATGCTCGTGACCTCGCCCGGTTTCGCGACGAGGGAGACATCATTGACCGCCTGCGTGCCGCCGAACGCGATCGCAAGACCGTCGACGACAAGGCCATCGCGCGAACCGGGCGCGCTGCCGGATGTGTCGGTCGCGAGGAACGCCGCGACGCGGTTCTCGTCGGATTGCGGCGTCCGCGCGTCCGCAGCGCGCAGGCGCCGCCCGATGGCGCCGACGATGCCCTCGGGCACGAGCCACAGCACGATCAGGAGCAGCACGCCGAAGAAGAGCAGCCGGTACTCGGCAAGGAACGACAGCACTTCGGGCAGCAGCACGACGACGATCGCGCCGGCGACCGGTCCGAGCACGGTCCCCGCGCCGCCGACGAGCACGACCAGCAGGAACGTGATCGACTGGAAGAACGGAAACGACTCGGGACTTACGAAATTGCCGAGGATCGCGAAGAGCGCGCCCGCGATACCGGCCAGGAACGCCGAGATCACGAACGCGACGGTGCGGATCGTGACGAGGGCGAGGCCGATCGACTGGCTCGCCACTTCGGCGTCGCGCGTCGCGCGCATCGCGAGGCCCCACGTGCCGCCGCGCAGTCGTGCGAACAGCACGAGCAGCGCGGCAAGCAGCACGAGCGCGAGCACGCCGATCCCGAACTCGTCCATCGCGAGGCCGGCAAACGTCGGACGCGGGACGTTCATGATCCCGTTCCAGCCGCCGGTGAGACTCTTCATCTCGGCGGCGCTCTGCTCGATCACGAAGCCGAACGCGATCGTCACCATCGCGAGATAGGGACCGCGCACGCGCAGCGCAGGCGCCGCGAGGAGCGCGCCCGCAATGGCTGCTGCGATGCCGGCGAGTGGCAGCACGATCCAGAAGCTCCATCCGTAGCGCGTCGTCAGGATCGCGCACGCATACGCGCCGATCGCGTAGAAGCCGACGTGACCGAGCGAAAGCTGGCCGGCGAGACCGAGCAGCACGTTCAAGCCGACGCCGACGATCGCGGTGATCGCGACCATCGCGATCACGTACTGCTGGTAGCCGTTCGCGAAGTACGAGGCGACGCCGCCGCCGAGCGTGAGAGCGGCGATCGCGGCGTACAGCGCGGGCGGCGAGGACGCTCGCGCGGCGTACGTACGCTCGCTCATACCTTCTTCACGCCCGCGCGGCCGAAGAGTCCGTCGGGGCGCAGCGCGAGCGCGACGATCACGAGGCCGAACGTCAGGATCTGCGTGTACGTCGAGCCGAACGTCGCGGTGATCAGCGACTCGGCGCTCCCGTAGATGAGCCCGGCGAGCACGACGCCCCACGGGTTGCCGATGCCGCCCAGTATCGCGACGGCGAACGCCTTGATGCCGAAGAGCGTTCCCATGCTCGACGACACCGTGAAGAGCGGCGCGATCAGAAGGCCGGCGATCCCGGCGAACAGGCCCGATACGGCGTAGGCGCCGACGATCGCGGCACGCACGTCGATGCCCATCAGGCGGGCGGCGTCGGGGTTCTGCACGATCGCCAGCATCGACTTGCCGCTGCGGGTATGGCGCGTCAGCACGTGCAGCGCGAACGCGATCGCGAGGCCGACGACCGGGATCGTGACCTGCAACAGTGAAACGCGAAGGCCACCGACCGAGAATGCCTCGGCGGTCAGCGCCGATTGCGGCATGCCGCGCGGGTCCTTGCCGAACGTGAACAACACGACGTTCTCGAGGATCAGGCCGAGCGCGACGGTCGCCATCAGCCAGAGATCCGAGCCGCGGCGCGCGAACGGTCGCACGCCGATCGCCTCGACGACGACGCCCCAGACGACGCAGGCGACGAGCGCCAGCAGGATCGCGACGATCCACGGCAGCCCGAGTGTCACGCCGAACGTGAAGCCCATCACGGCGCCGAGCATCATCGTGCTGCCCTGCGCGAAGTTGACGGTGCTCGAAACGGCGTACGTCACGTAGAAGCCGAGGGCGAGCAGCCCGTACATGCTGCCCAGGCCCACGCCCGTCACGAGTGCTGCGACGAACAGATCCATCGCGACGTCGAAAGAATCGTTACGCCGCCGCCGCGGCGTGTGCCGCGGCGGCGCGCTGCGTCAATGAACCGGTACGATCTTGTTGCCTTCGAAGCGTACGAAGACGTAGTCGTCGGGCCCGAGCGCGTCCTGGTTCTGCGCGCTGAACGGCTTGTGATACGTCTTGATGAGCCCCTGGTACTCGTCGATCTCATGCAGCGCCTGCCGGACGGCGTCGCCCTTCGTGCTGCCGGCCTTCTTGATCGCGAGCGCGAGCAGGTGCATCGCATCGTACGCGTCGGCGACGCCGACCGGCGAGATCACGCCTTCGGGTCCGCTGACCTTGTACTTCTTCTCGAGCTCGGAAAGGACCTTCTTGCCGGCCGGCTTCTGGTTGCCGAAGAAGCTGTACGTCTGCACGAACACGACGTCGCCGGCGGTCGGGCCCGCGAGCTCGGGGAAGCGACCGCCCGAAACGCCCCAATGCGAGATCACCGGCACCTTCCAGCCCATCCGCTCGCGCGCCTTCATCACCTGCGCGCCCGGCGCTGCATTGGCGACGAGGATCAGCGCGTCGGCGCCGGCGTTCTTGAGGCGCGTGAGTTGCGGAACGATGTCGACGTCACGGTCCTCGAACTTCTCGATGCCGGCGAGCGTGATGCCGAGCTTCTGCGCCTCTTCCTTGAGGCCCTTCTCGTTCGACTCGCCCCACGGGTTGTTGATCAGGATGAGGCCCGGCTTCTTCGCGCCGTTCTTCTGCGCATACTTGAGCAGCGCCTCGTCGACCATCACGTCGACCGCCGAGACCCGGAAGGCGAAGTTCGGATTCGCGCCGTTACGCGTGATCGGCGTGCCCGCGGCCCAGACGCCCATGTAGGGCACGTGCTCCTTGTTCGCGATCGGCACGATCGCGAGCGACACCGGCGTGTCGAGACCGCCGAAGATCGCCGCCACCTTCTCGTCGTAGATCAGCTCGCGTGCGGCGGTCGCGCCCTTCGGCGGGCTCGACTCGTCGTCGCGCTTGACGAGCGCAAGCGGGCGACCGAGCAGACCGCCCGCCGCATTGATCTCGTCGATGGCGATCGTGAGGCCCTGCGTGATCGCTTCGCCGGATTGCGCCGACGGACCGGACAGCGCGGCGACGAGCCCGATCTTGATCGGGTCGGCGGCGAGCGCCGACGTGGCGACGACGAGCGCGGCGACGCCGAGCGCGGCGCGCCAGCCGTTACGCGGATTGCGGGCGATTCCCATGTTCTCCTCCACCAAAGTAAGAACTTCGTGACTTGCGGCTCCTGATACCCGGCCGCGCCTGCCTGCCATGCTGCCCCGACCCGTACGGCGTGCCGCGCGGGCCGGCTTCCGGTTGGACTAGTAAGAGAATTTTTACTATTCTAGGAACTGCCGCGGCGGCGTCAACGACTTTTTCATCCGGCCGCGACAGCCTCGCGGGAAGGAGCTTCCGATGACCGGTGCGGCACGTGCGCGAAGCACGGATATTTCGAGTCGGGTCCTCGTGGCCGTCGGCGGCAACGCCACGCACCCGGAAAGCATCAAGGGCACGACCGAGGAACAGGAGGTCGTCGCGGCCAACGCCGCGAAGGCGCTGCTGCCGCTGATGCAGCTTCCGTGCGAACTGGTCGTCACGCACGGCAACGGACCCGTCGTCGGCAAGATCCTGATGCGTCAGATCCTGACGCGCGACAAGGTCGCGCCGATGCGTCTCGACATCTGCGTCGCGCACAGTCAGGGCGGCATCGCGTACCTGCTGATGCAGGCGATGGAGAACGAGTTGCGCCTCGCAAAGAGCGACCGGATGGTCGCCTGCGTGCTGACGCAGGTCGAGGTGGATCCCGACGATCCCGGGTTCGGCAATCCGAGCAAGCCGATCGGCCCGTTCTTCAAGGAGGCCGACGCGCGTGCGCTGATCGCGCAGGGCTGGAACATGATGGAGGACGCGGGACGCGGCTGGCGCTATGCGGTCGCCTCGCCGCGGCCGCTTGGCATCGTCAACCTGCCGCTGATCGACACGATGGCGCGGATGGGGACGATCGTGATTGCCGGCGGCGGCGGCGGCATCCCCGTCGTTCGCGACGCGGCCGGGCGGCATCACGGCGTCGAAGCGGTGATCGACAAGGACCTGACGTCGGCGTTCATGGCGAACCTGCTCGGGATCGAGACGCTGATGATCCTGACGTCGGTGCCGCGCGTCGCGATCGATTTCGGCAAGCCGGGCCAGCGCGAGCTTGGCACGGTCAGCGTCCGCGATCTCGAGGCGTACCAGGCCGAGGGTCATTTCGCCCGCGGCAGCATGGCGCCGAAGATCGACGCAGTGCTGCGCTTCCTTGCGCACGGCGGAAGGC
>Ga0070681_10002559_pt1 | contig 16698 bp, 13 predicted proteins | sample KBSC83BmetaG_FD_65650 | JGI IMG/M metagenome (GOLD analysis project Ga0070681, IMG submission 65650) | Corn rhizosphere microbial communities from Kellogg Biological Station, Michigan, USA - KBS C8-3B metaG | ecosystem: Host-associated > Plants > Roots > Rhizosphere | place: USA: Michigan...
TGACCCGCGCAAAGCGCTCAGCGTCATCGGGCGAGGGGTATGCCCGCCGGAGCGCCTGCTGTATGAAGCGGAGGCGGGCATACCCCTCGCCCGATGACACTCGCATGGCGCAAGGCGGGCATACCCCTCGCCCGATGACACGCGCACGACGGGAGGCGGACGTACCCCTCGCCCGATGACACGCGCACGGCGGGAGGCGGACGTACCCCTCGCCCGATGACACGCGCACGACGGGAGGCGGACGTACCCCTCGCCCGATGACACCTGCATGGCGCGACGCGAGCGGCTTGTCCCCATCGGTCCCAGCCCGCATCTTTGCCAAAATGCCAGGAACTCGCCGTTCGAACAGGCGGACAATGGTGGTCTTGGTTCGGCTCGGACGACCATGACAGGAGCAGGGTTATGAATCGCGACGTCGCCGAGGGGAATAAGCCGAGCACGGTGGCGGGCGCGCTCGCGCCGCAGCCCATCTCGGCCGACGTGCTGCGCGAGAAATATGCGAAGGGCGACGAGCGTACGCCCGACGACGTTCGACGGCGCGTCGCCCGTGCACTCGCCGAGGTCGAAAGCCCCGAGGCACGCGCTCGTTGGGAGGCGGCGTTTTTCCAGGCGCAAGTGGATGGCCTGATCCTCGGCGGGCGCATCAACTCCGCGGCCGGCACGGATCTCAAGGCCACGCTGATCAACTGCTTCGTGCAGCCGGTCGGCGATTCCATTTCCAGCGACGACGGCGAGGTGGGCATCTACGCGGCGTTGAACCAGGCCGCGGAGACGATGAGACGAGGGGGCGGTGTCGGCTACGACTTCTCGCGCATCCGACCGCAGGGCGCCTACGTCAAGGGCACGCACAGCCGCGCCAGCGGGCCGTTGTCCTACATGCACGTGTTCGACGAGTCGTGCAAGACCGTCGAGTCCGCCGGTGCGCGGCGCGGCGCGCAGATGGCGGTGCTGCGCTGCGACCACCCTGACATCGAGGCGTTCGTGCACGCGAAAGACGGCGGCGCGCTCGCCAACTTCAACCTGTCGGTCGCCGTCACCGATGCCTTCATGCAGGCGCTCGCGCGCGACGGCGACTGGGAGCTCGTCCACCGCGCGCCGCCCGCGCCGGCGCTCGCCGATGCCGGTGCGCGGTTGCGCGACGACGGCCTGTGGATCTACCGGACGCTGCCGGCGCGCGACCTGTGGCGGCAGGTGATGGCGAGCACCTACGACCATGCCGAGCCCGGCGTGGTGTTCATCGACGCGGTGAACCGCGACAACAACCTGTCCTACTGCGAGGTCATCGAGGCGACCAATCCGTGCGGCGAGGAGCCGCTGCCGGCGTACGGCTGCTGCGACCTCGGCAGCATCGACCTCGCGCGCTTCGTCCGCGATCCGTTCACGCCGGGTGCCGCGTTCGACTTCGCGGCGTTCCGCGACGTCGTGCCGGTCGCGGTGCGGATGCTCGACAACGTGCTCGACGCGACCGTGTGGCCGCTGCCTGAGCAAGAGCGCGAGGCGATGGCGAAGCGCCGCATCGGCCTCGGCTTCACTGCGCTCGGCGACGCACTGTTGATGCTCGGCCTGCGTTACGACGCCGAGGAGGGACGCGCGATGGCTGCGCGCATCGCGCGCGAGATGCGCGACGCGGCGTACCTCGCGTCGGTCGCGCTCGCGCGCGAGAAGGGCGCGTTCGCGCTGTTCGATGCCAAGCTCTACCTCGCGTCGCCGCGCTTTGCGTCGCGCCTTCCCGACGACGTCAAGGCGGCGATCCGCGCGCACGGGCTGCGCAACAGCCACCTGCTCGCGATCGCGCCGACCGGCACGATCTCGCTCGCATTCGCCGACAACGCGTCGAACGGCATCGAGCCCGCGTTCAGCTGGCGCTACACCCGCAAGAAGCGCATGCCCGACGATTCACGCCGCGAATACGCGGTCGAGGATCATGCGTATCGCCTGTACCGCCACGTCAACGGCCTCGGCGACGACGTGACGATGCTGCCGTTCGACGCCACGCTGGCGCGCGAGGCGGGCCGCCCGTGGACCGATGCGCAGGGCCTGCGCGTGGCGATGCTCCCGGCGCATTTCGTCACCGCGCTGGAAATGAGCGCGCGCGACCACATGCGGATGAGCGCCGCCGTGCAGCCGTACGTCGACACGGCGATCAGCAAGACGGTGAACGTCGCCGCGGACTACCCGTTCGCCGACTTCGAGGACCTCTACCTCGAGGCGTGGAAGAGCGGGTTGAAGGGCATCACCACGTACCGGCCGAACGTCGTCGTCGGCTCGGTGCTCGATACCGCGCAGGATGCCTCGGCGCCACAGGACTTCATCGCCGATCCGGACCGGCGCATCCGCCTCGACAAGGCGCCCGCGCCGCCGCTCGCGAGCCTGCGCTGGCCGGGACGGCCGGAGTTGCCCAACGGCAACCCGTGCTGGACCTATTCGGTTCGCCATCCGCTCGGCGATTTCGCCGTGTTCATCGGCCACCTCGAGCAGGACGGCCGGCCGTACCCGTTCGAGGTGTGGGTCAACGGCAGCGAGCAGCCGCGCGGCCTGTCGGCGATCGCCAAGACGCTGTCGATGGACATGCGCGCCGAGGATCGCCAGTGGCTCGACAAGAAGCTCTCCGCGCTCGAGAAGGCGGCGGGCGACGACGCGTTCGACCTCGCGATGCCGCCGCGCGGCGAGCCGCTGCGCGTGCCGAGCCTCGTGTCGGGCTTCGCGCGCCTCGTCCGACATCGCATCCGCGAGCTCGGCGCGTTCGACGCGGCGCGCGGCGGCGCGACGCCGGTGATGGACGCGCTGATCGGCGTCAAGGAGCCCAAGGCAGGACCCGACGGCACGCTGTCCTGGACGGTCGACGTGCGCAACCACGCGACCGGCGACGACTGCGTGCTGTTCCTCAAGGAGCTCGTGATGCCGGGCGGCCAGCGCCGCCCATACTCGATGTGGCTGTCGGGCGAGTACCCGCGCGTGTTCGACGGCCTCTGCAAGGCGCTGTCGCTCGATATGCGCGTCTACGACCCGGCGTGGATCGGCATGAAGCTGCGCAAGCTCCTCAACTACGGCGAGCCCAACGGCGCGTTCCTCGCGCGCATTCCCGGCTCGGACAAGTCGCAGCTGTGGCCGTCGACGATCGCGTATCTCGCGGCGCTGATGATCCACCGCTACGCGATGCTCGGCATCCTCACCGAGGACGGCTATCCGATCGCGCATGCCGGCATCCTGGCGGTGCCCGAGCGCGAGCGGCGCGCGCCGGCGCTGGTGGCGATTCCCGGCCGGCGATGCCCCGAATGCGGCAACCGCACGCTGATCCGCCGGGACGGCTGCGATTTCTGCACCGCCTGCGGGAATACCGGCGCCTGCGGATAGCATCGCGGGGGCTGCGCGCCGGGGCCGCCGGTGATCGCGCGAATGGCGGCCAACCGGCGGAATTTCATCAGGCGCTCCCGCGATCCGGCCGCGCTGCCCCCGGCTACGGCGCGGCGCGGGAATAAACCCGGCGCCCGCGCGGTATTCACCGGATGCACGACAACGGCGGATCCGACCCGCGGCGCTTCGAGGCGCTCGTCATGCCCCATCTCGACGCCGGCTACAACCTGGCGCGCTGGCTGACGCGCGACGTCCACGATGCCGAGGACGTCGTGCAGGACGCCTGCGTGCGGGCGATCCGCTACGCGGCGACATTGCGGCGCGACGATGCGCGCGCGTGGTTCCTCGCGATCGTGCGCAACGCCTTCTACGACTGGCTCGCGCGCAACCGTCCCGCGGAGGTCGTGCATGACGACGACGCGATCGACGCCGCCGTCGACGACGCCGCGGTCGATCCGGCCCGCGCGGCGGAGCGAATCGCCGACCTGCGCGACCTCGCCGACGCGGTCGCGGCGCTGCCGCTGCAGTTCCGCGAGGTGCTGATCCTGCGCGAGCTCGAGGAGCTCTCGTACAAGGAGATTGCGCGCGTCGCTGCGATTCCCGTCGGCACGGTGATGTCGCGGCTCGCGCGGGCGCGTGCGCTGCTGCGACGCTCGCCGCTGCTCAGCGTCGTGACGCGGCCGATGACCGGGAGCGGACGATGAAATGCAAGGACGCCGTGCGCCTGATCGATGCCGCGGGCGATGGCGAGGCGCGCCGCCTCGACGCGCATTCGCTCAAGCGCCATCTCGCGACCTGCCGCGACTGCGCGGCGCGGAGCGCCGCCGCCGCCGCGCTGTCCGCAAGGCTGCGCGCCGAGCTGCCGCGCCATCCGGCGCCCGACGCGTTGCGTGCGCGCTCGCGCGACCTCTTCGCGACAATGCAGGCAGCGCCGCGCGCCGCACCGCGCTGGCCGTGGTTCGCGGGCGGCGTTGCCGCCGGCTGCGCGGCGACGCTCGTCGCGTGGTTCGTCGGCACGGCGGCGATCGACATGCGCGACAACGCCGACGTCGCCGTCGAGGCGGTGACGTCGCACGTGCGCGCGACGCTCGGCAATCACCTGATCCAGGTCGCGTCGTCCGACCAGCACACGGTCAAGCCGTGGCTGTCGGCGCGGCTCGACTATTCGCCGCCGGTGCCCGACATGCGCGCGGACGGCTTCACGCTGGTCGGCGGCCGCGTCGACTACCTCGACGGCCGGCCGGTGGCCACGCTGGTCTACCGGATCCGCGACCACATGATCGACGTCTACGTGCGGCCGCAGTTGCCGCGCCACGCGCCGCCGGCGCTCACCACGCTGCGCGGCTTCAACGTCGCGCACGCGAGCGGCGCCGACATGGACTGGCTCGCCGTATCCGACCTGAGCGCCGACGCGCTGGCCGCGTTCGCGGACGCGCTCGCCCACGACGCCGCGCAGCGCTGAGCGCGCGCCCGCTCGCGCCGGAATAAACGGCGCCGCGCGGCGATCTCCACGGGCGAGGGCTGTTCCTCGATTCGCTCGGAGCAACGCACCATGGACGATTCTCGACGGCGTGCCGATGCACGCGCGCTGACGCGCCGGCAGGCGCTCGGCTGCCTCGCCGCGTGGAGCGGCGCAGCGGTGGTATGGACGGTGGCGGGCGGCGTGCCGCGCGCGCTCGGCGCGACGAGTACGGGCGCGCCGATGGCGCCAGCGGACGGCACGCTCACGTTCGTGCAGATCAGCGACACGCACATCGGCTTCAACAAGGCCGCGAACCCCGACGTGGCCGGCAGCCTGCGCCGTGCGATCGCCGAGATCCACGCCTTGCCGGTGGCGCCGGCGCTCGTCGTGCACACGGGCGACGTCAGCCATCTCTCCAAGCCGGAGGAATTCGGCCAGGCGCGCGACATCCTGAAGGAGATCCGCGTCGACCGCGTGCACACGATCCCCGGCGAGCACGACACGATCGACGAGGGCACGACCGGCTATCTCAGATACTTCGACCACGACGGCAAGGGTCGCTCCTGGTACAGCTTCGACCAGGGCGGCGTGCATTTCGTCGGCTTGAACAACGTGCAGAATTTCAAGCTCGGCACGCTCGCCGCGCTCGGTCCCGAGCAGCTCGCGTGGCTCAAGTCCGATCTGGCCGGCGTGTCGCATTCGACGCCGCTCGTCGTGCTCGCGCACATCCCGCTGTGGACGATCTGGGAGCCGTGGGGCTGGGGCACCGCCGACTCGGGCGAGGCGATGGCGATGCTGCGTCCATTCGGATCGGTGACGGTGCTGAACGGCCATATCCACCAGGTGCTGCAGAAGGTCGAGGGCACCGTCGCGCTGCACACGGCGAACTCGCTCGCGTACCCGCTGCCGACGCCCGGGCAGGCCGGCATCGGCGAACCGGGCCCCGTCACCGTGCCCGCGGGCGAGCTCGGCCATCGCCTCGGCACGCGCGAGCTGCACGTCGTGCGCGGCCAGCAGGCGCTGGCGCTGATCGACCGGCCTCTCGAAGGCTAGCGCGCGCCGCGACGATGTTCCGTCGACGACAACCAATGGAGATTCCCTTGCACGATCGCATTCACCTGCGCGCCAGCCTGGCGGCGCGCGCCCGCACCGCGATGCTCGCCGGCGCGATCGCCGTGGCCGCGGCGCTGACTCAGGCCACCGCCGCGGCCGCGGCCGACGTCGACGTCGAGATCACGAAGTTCGCATTCGCGCCGAAGGAGATCACCGTGACGCCGGGCACGCGCGTCGCCTTCGTCAACCGTGACGAGACGCCGCATACGGTGTCGGCGACCGACAAGTCGTTCGCGTCGAAGGGCCTCGACACCGGCGAGCGCTACGAGCACGTGTTCGACGCCGAGGGCGACTACGCTTACCTCTGCACGATCCATCCGTTCATGACGGGCGTTGTCCACGTGCGCAAGCGCTGATCGCGACACGGCGTGAAGCGCGGCGCGCGAGCCATGCGCGCGCCGCGCTACGATGACCGCGACATGCAGACACTCGCCGACTTCCCGATCACGCGCAAATGGCCGCCGCGCCATCCCGCGCGCCTGCAACTCTATTCGCTGCCCACGCCCAACGGCGTCAAGGTGTCGATCATGCTGGAGGAGACGGGAATTCCCTACGAAGCCCACCGCGTGAGCTTCGACGCGCGCGACCAGATGTCGCCGGAATTCCTGTCGCTCAACCCCAACAACAAGATTCCGGCGATCGTCGACCCGGACGGGCCCGACGGCCGCCCGCTTGCGCTGTTCGAATCGGGCGCGATCCTCGTCTACCTCGCCGACAAGTCGGGCAAGCTGATGCCGGCCGACGCGCATGGCCGCTATGAGACGCTGCAGTGGGTGATGTTCCAGATGGGCGGCGTCGGCCCGATGTTCGGGCAGGTGGGCTTCTTCCACAAGTTCGCGGGCCGCGAATTCGAGGACAAGCGGCCGCGCGACCGCTATGCCGCCGAAGCGCGCCGGCTGCTCGGCGTGCTCGACGAGCGCCTCGCGTCGCGCGCGTGGATCATGGGCGACGACTATGGCATCGCCGACATCGCGATCTTCCCGTGGGTGCGCAACCTCGTCGGTTTCTACGACGCGGCCGAGCTTGTCGGCTTCGCCGACTTCGCGCACGTGACGCGCGCGCTCGCGGCATTCGTCGCGCGCCCGGCCGTGCAACGCGGGCTCGCCATCCCGAAGCCGCCGGGTTGACGCAGCGGCGGCGCGCGCCGCGACGAACGCCTCGAGCGCGCTGTTGGCCAAAGAGCCTGCATTCGCGGGCTGGACAAACGAAAGGGCCCCCCATTAGCGGGCTCGACAAACGAAAGGGCCCGCAGTCGCGGGCTGGACAAACGAAAGGGCCCGCAGTCGCGCGGGCCCTTGTCGATGATCGGATGCTTACGTCGTAAGCATCGGCAGTCGCTGCCGTCAGTGCCGCGTCGCGGCCTTGTCGCTGGAATTGGCCGGCGTCGTCGCGACGGTCGTGGCCGTGGTGTCCGCGCTTGCCTTCTGCGTCGTCTGCGCGGCCTGCGCCGGCGCGGTCTTGCTCGCCGATGCGACGACCACAGGCTCCGCAGGCTTCGACACCGAGGCGTCCTTCATGCTCATCGGCGCGTCGCCGCACGCGAACGCACTGCCAAAGACCCCGCTCAGACCCAGCGCGAGGAGGGACATCGAGCGCTTCGTCATGGGCCTCCTTCAAAAAAACAGGGAACGTTCATCCTCCGCGCGCGCCTTTGCATTGTCAAGCGGGCCCGGTGCAAACCGCAGATCGCGCGAGGCGCCCGTCGTCGCCGCGACGCCCCGCGCGGATGTATGCTTCGCCGTCGAAGGCGGGAGGCTTCGGGATGGCGCGCCTGGCAGCGGTGCTGTGGGTGCTGGCGCTCGGCGCGACTGCGGTCGCCGCGGGACCCTTGCCGCTGCCCGATCGCCCGATCACGCTGGTCGTCGGCGCTGCCGCCGGCGGCGGCATCGACGTCATCGCACGGCTCGTCGCGCCGCGCCTTTCCACCGCGCTGGGACGTGCGGTCGTCGTCGAGAACCGGCCGGGCGCGGGCACGCGGATGGCGCGCGATTTCGTCGCGCGCGCGCAGCCCGACGGCGCGACGCTCCTCGTGACGACGGCGGGCGCGATGATCGACGATGCGCTGCGGGCGGGCGGCGGCGACATCCCGCGCGTCGAGCCCGTGTCGACGATCGCGGCGACGTCGATGCTGATGGTCGTCAGGCCGTCGCTGCCGGTCGTCGACGTCGGCGGGCTCGTCGCCCTCGCGCGCCGTCGGCCCGGCGCGCTCAACTTTTCGTCGTCGGGCGTCGGCACGATCGGTCATCTCGCCGGCGAGGCGTTCAAGGCGCAGGCCGGGGTCGATATCGTGCACGTCCCGTACAAGGGTGCGGCCCCGTCGGCGGCCGCGCTCGTCGCCGGCGAGGTCGACATGACGTTCGCGTCGGTGCCGGCGGTGCGCGCGTTCGTCGACGCCGGCCGCCTGCGCGCACTTGCCGTGCTCGGCGCACGGCGCTCGCCGCTCGTTCCCGGATTGCCGACGCTTGCGGAAGCGGGCGTGGCGGGCGTCGAGGCGGAGCTCTGGTACGGCGTGTTCGCGCCGCCCGGCACGCCGCGCGAGGTCATCGAGACGCTGGCGCACGCGATCATCGCGATCGCCCGCGATCCCGCGTTCGCGCGCGACCTCGCCATGCTCGGCGCCGAGACCTTCGTCACGACACCGGCCGAGCTCGCGCAGCGTGTGCGCAACGACACGTCGCACTGGTCGGCGGTCGCGCGCGCTGCCGGCGCGACCGCCCACTGATATCAGCGATGGTCACCCCCTCCGTCAACGAAGCGCGCCTTGCCGAAGCGCCCGCCGGAGCGCCCGTTCGCGCGCCCGCCGAGGATCCGCGCGATGCGATCGGCGCGCGGTTCGCGCGTGTCGCGGCGCGTCACCCAGGGCATGCGGCGGTGGTGGAAGACGGCGTCGAGACGAGCTACGCGGCGCTCGACGCCCGCGCGAGCGCGATCGCGCAACGCATCGTCGCGTGCGGGCGGCGTGGCGCCGTCGGCCTGCTGTTCGAGCGCAAGCGCGACGCGATCGAGGCACTGCTTGGCGCCTGCCGCAGCGGGCAGCCGTACGTGCCGCTCGACGGCGGCGACCCGGACGCGCGGCTCGCGTTCATCGTCGCCGATTGCGAGCCCGCGGCAATCGTCGCCGAATCCTCGCTTGCGGCGCGCGCACGTGCGCTCGCGCCGCGCGGATGCGAGGTGATCGACGCCGCGAACGCGCGCGAGGTGGACGGCGCATTCGCCGCGCCGGCGGTGTCGTCCGATTCGCCGGCGATGATCTATTACACGTCGGGGTCGACCGGCGAGCCCAAGGGCGTCGTGCAGACGCACGCCAACCTCATGCATTTCGCCAGGGGGTACGCGGCGACGCTCGGGCTCACCTCGCGCGATCGCTTCGCGCTGCTCTACACGCTCGCGTTCGCGGCCGGCAACAACGGCGTGCTGCGCAGCGTGCTGTGCGGCGCGACGGTGTGCGCGTTCGACCTGCGCCGCGACGGCATTGCCATGCTGCCCGAATGGCTCGATCGCGAGCGCATCAGCGTGCTGCAGACGGTGCCGACGGTGTTTCGCGACCTGTGCGGCCGCTTGGCGCCCGACCGCGCGTTCCCGCACCTTCGCGCCGTGCATCTCGCGGGCGAGGCGCTCTTCGCCAACGACGTCGCGACGTTCCGCCGCCACACGCTGCCGCAGTGCCTGCTGATGAACCAGCTCGGCTCGACCGAGGCGTGCATCGTCGCGCAGAAGATCCTCGCGTACGGCGACCCGCTGCCGGCGACGCCGATCGTGCCGGTTGGCCGGCCGCCGCAAGGCGTCGCGGTCGACATCCGCCGCGACGACGGCATGCCCGCCGCCGTCGACGAGGTCGGCGAGGTCGTCGTGTCGAGCGCGTTCCTGAGCCCGGGCTATTGGCGGCGACCGGCGCTCGACCGCGCGGCGTTTGGCGACGATCCCGCGCGTCCGGGCCATCGAACGTTCCGCAGCGGCGACCGCGGCCGGATCGACGCCGCCGGCGAGCTCCATTTCATCGGCCGCGCCGGAACCCGCGTCAAGGTGCGCGGCCATTCGGTCGATCTCGCCGAGGTCGAGGCGGCATTGTCGGCGGTGGAGGGCGTCGCCGCGTGCGCGGTGACCGTCGGCGGCGGCGATGTCGTCATGGCGGCGACGCGCCTCGTCGCGCTCGTCGAGCCGGCGGGCGATGCGCCGCGCGACCCGCGACGCATCCTGCGCGCGCTCGCCGCTCGGCTGCCGGGCTACATGCTGCCGGCGTCCATCGCCTTCGTCGAGCGCTTGCCGCGCCTCGCCGGCGGCAAGATCGATCGCGCCGCGCTCGCGACACTCGCGCCGGTAGCCGCCGACGCGCGCGTCGCGTCGCCACCGCGCGACGAGGTCGAGCGTGCCGTCGCCGCCGCGTTCGCGCAATTGCTCGGGCTCGATGGCGTCGGCCGCGACGACGACTTCTTCCTGCTCGGCGGGGACTCGCTGCTCGTCACCGAATTGCAGCAGCGGCTCCTCGAGTCGCTCGCCGTGCGCGTCGGGCCGTTGCACGAGGACGCCACCGTCGCCGCGATCGCCGGCGCCATCCGGCGCGCGCGCGCGGCGCCGCCGTCGCGCGCGCCGCTGCCGATGCTGTTGCCGCTGTGGCGCCATGGCAGCGCGCCGCCGCTCTTCCTCGTCCACGGCCGCCATGGCCAGGCGCACGTCAGCCCGCACTTCATGCGCCTGCTCGGCGACGACCAGCCGGTGTGGTCGTTCCAGGCGCGCGGGCTCGACGACCTCGCGCCGCCGCACGCGACGATCGACGCGATGGCCGCCGACTACGTCGCCGAGCTGCGCCGCGTGAGCCCCCGCGGGCCGTACTTCATCGCGTCGCTGTGCGTCGGCGCGTACGTCGCGGCGGCGATGGCGCACAGCCTGCGCGACGAAGGTGCCGACGTGTTGCCGCTCCTGCTGCTCGACCCGCCCAACCGGATGCGCGGTCGGGTCGCCGCACATGCCGATCCGGCGCGGGTCGCCGCGAAGATGAAGGCGCGCAAGGCGCAGGGACGCATCCTGGGCCCGGTCGAGGACCCGCGCTACCTCGACGCCGCGATCCGCACCGCCGCCGCGTTCGACGACGCGGTGTCGCGCCATCGCCCGCAGCCCTACGACGGTCCCGCTTACGTACTGTCGAGCCGCCAGCGGATGCACGGCGCAGACGACTGGTTCGAGCTCCGTACGATCTTCACCGGGCGCGTCCGGCGCTACGAGGTGGCGGCGACGCACGGCGAGGCGCTCGATCCGCGCAATCCGGTGTTCGCGTCGACGCTGACGCGCTGCGTGGAGCTGATCCTCGGCGCCGCGCGACGCTGATGCCGGCCGCGGTGCAGCGCCACGCGTAGCGGCGCTGCCGGTCGGGGCGATGTCCCGGCCGCACCGCGCACTGCGGTTGCTGCACTGCCGCAATCCAAAATGTTGCTTGCGCATGCGCAAGGACCCGTTGCACCATAGCGCCGCCGGTGCACCCGGGCCGACCAGAACGCAGGATCCACCTGCGCGCATTCGGCGTCCACGACACGCAAGGAGGATCGAGATGGAGGAGTCCAAAGGTAACGCGAGCGCCCCGCCGCCCGCCGAGACGTTGCAGCAGCCGTCGCGCCGCAAGCTTCTCAAGACGGCAAGCGTGGCGGCCGCCGGCGCCGCGACGGTGATCGGCGCGCCGTTCATCCGCAATGCCCGTGCCGCGGAGACCACCGTCTGGAAGATCCAGACGTCGTGGCCGGCGGGCGTAGGCCTGACGACGTTCAAGAACTGGTGCTCCACCATCAAGGAAAAGACCGGTGGCGAGCTCGAATTCAAGGGCTTCGCCGCCAAGGAAGTGGTCGGCGACTTCGAGCTCCTCGACGGCGTGCGCAACGGCGTGCTCGAGGGCATGAACTCGTTCTGCGTCTACTGGGTGGGCAAGATCCCCGCGACGGCGTTCCTGAGCTCCTACCTGATGGGCATGCGCTATCCGCACGAGTGGGACATCTTCTTCTACAGCAAGGGCGGCAACGAGCTCGCGCGAGAGATCTACGCCAAGCAGGGCCTCTACTGGGTCGGCCGCGTACACCACGGCCCCAACATCATCCATTCGAAGAAGCCGATCCGCACGATCGAGGACTTCAAGGGCCTCAAGCTGCGCGTTCCCGGCGGCATGATCGCCGAGGGCTTCGCCGCGATCGGCGCGCGCACGACGCTGCTTCCGGGCGGCGAGGTGTTCGCGGCGCTCGAGAAGGGCACCGTCGACGCGGCCGACTATACCGGCCCCGCCGTCAACTGGGACCTGGGCTTCCAGCAGGTGACCAAGTACATCTGGACCGGGCCTCCCGGGCTCGAGTCGATCTACCAGCCGGTCGACCTGATGGACCTCGTGGTGCGGATGGACGTCTGGAACAAGCTCTCGCCGAAGATGAAGGTCTGGCTGGATGACGAGGTGCAGGTCTATTCCAACCAGCACTTCGGCGCGATCCAGAAGGCGGATCTCGAGGCCTGGGGCAAGTTCACCAAGCAGGGCATCCAGATCAACCGGCTGCCGGCCGAGGATCTCCCCAAGTTCCAGAAGGTCGCCGTGCCGATCTGGTTCAAGTGGGCGAACAAGGACAAGGACGCCGCGCGCGTCTTCAAGCTCCAGCTCGACCTCATGGAATCGCCCACGCTGGGCTACGTGACCCCTGACATGTACAAGGGCCTGAAGCTCGACCTCTAGCCCGGCGCGCGGCTACGGCGTCGACGAAGGCGCCCCCGCGGGGGCGCCTTCGCGTCGCTGTGCTCCGCAGGCGAGATCGCCATGCCACAACTCAACTTCGTCTTGCCGCTGTGGCTGTACTGGGCGGGATTGCTGCTGTTCCCGCTGGTGGCGGCGTGGCTCGTCGCGCGCCAGCGCCGGCGGCGCACCGTAACGAGCCCGTCGAATTTCGTCGCGTACCTGTTCTGGCTGACGGCGGGGTTCCTCGGCATCCACCGCTTCTACCTGCGAAGCATGGTGGGATTCGTGTTCATCCCGGTGTTCCTCGGGGTGCTCTACACCAACGGCGTCGCACGCGACGTTCGCGACGACGACTCGCGCACCTACGCCGAGGCGCAGGCGGCGCGCACGGCGTTCGAGACGGCCCGCGCGCCGGACGCCGACGCATCGCCGGAGGACGCGGCGGCGTACGCAGAGGCCAGGAAGGCCGTGGAAACCCGGAAGGCGGCGTACGACGAGGCGCATGGCGTCTACGAAGCCGCGCTGACGCACGGTCGCTGGGTCGCGTGGCTGTTGTTCGCGATGCTCGCCGTCGATGCCGTGCTGATTCCCGGCCTCGTGCGGCGCCGGCGCGCCGTCGAGGCGAAGCTGCCGCAGGCGGCCGTCGTCGAGCCGCCACCGATGCCTCCGGCAGGCACCGGAGAAGATCCGACGATGAGGCTGCATACGCGCTTCACCGACGCGATCGAATGGGTCAACGTCAAGGTCGGCGAGTTCGTCGCGTACTGGGCGGTCATCGCGGTGTTCGTCTACTACTACGAGGTGCTGGCGCGCTACGTCTTCAACTCGCCGACCAACTGGGTGCACGAGAGCATGTTCCTGATGTTCGGCATGCAATACCTGCTGTCGGGCGCCTACGCGTACCACGCGGACCAGCACGTGCGCGTCGACGTCGTCTACTCCAAGCTGTCCACGCGCGGCAAGGCGATCTGCGACATCGTCACCTCGGTGTTCTTCTTCATCTTCATCGGCACGATGCTGTGGACCGGCGCGCGCTTCGCGCTCGATGCCATCCATGCCGATGAGCACTCGTTCACGGAGTGGGGCGTGCAGTACTGGCCCATCAAGCTCGCGATTCCCGTCGGCGCGGCGCTGATCCTGCTGCAGGGCATCGCCAAGCTCGTCAAGGACGTCCTCATCGTGACCCGGCGGGAAGCCTGACCAATGGGACTCGAGATCGGCATCGAGTGGTTGTCGCTGCTGCTGTTCGGCGGACTGGGCCTTTTGCTGCTGCTCGGCCTGCCGATGGCGTTCTGCACGGGCAGCCTGGCGGTGATCTTCCTGTACGTGTTCGGCAGCGGCGGGATCCTCAACATGCTGCCGTCGCGGGTATTCCCGTTCATGACGGACTACCAGCTCTCGGCGGTGCCGCTGTTCATCTTCATGGCGGCGATGCTCGAGAAGGCGGGCATCATCGAGGAGCTGTTCGACGTCATCTACAAGTGGCTCGGCTCGGTCAAGGGCGGGCTCGCGTCGGCGACGGTGATCGCGTGCACGGTGCTCGCGGCGATGGTCGGCGTCGTGGGCGCCACCGAGATCACGATGGGCATGATCGCGCTGCCGGCGATGCTGCGGCGCGGCTACGAGCCCAAGCTCGCCTGCGGCTCGCTGCTGGCGGGCGGCACGCTCGGCATCCTGATCCCGCCGTCGGTGATGGCGATCGTATACGCCGTCGTCGCGCAGCAATCGCTCGGCGAGCTTTTGATGGGGTCGGTGTTCCCCGGCATCCTGCTCTCGGGGTTGTATGTCGCCTACGTGACGATACGCTGCTACATCAACCCGGCGCTCGGCCCGGCGCTGCCGGTCGAGGAGCGCGTGTCGATGCGCGAGAAGCTGCGCCTCCTGCGCCGCACCATCACGCCGGTGCTGCTGATCATCCTCGTCCTCGGCGTCATCTTCTTCGGCATCGCCACGCCGGTCGAGGCCGCCGGCATCGGCAGCTTCGGCGCCTTCGCCGTGTGCGCGCTCCACCGGCGGCTCAACTGGGTGGCGATCCAGGAGGCGGCCATCGCGACATTGAAGGCCACGGCGATGGTGATGTGGATCTTCTTCGGCGCGACGATGTTCGTCGGATTCTTCATCGTCAAGGGCGGCCAGACGTTCGTGACCGGCCTCATCCTCGACGCGGGCTTGACGTCCTACGGCGTGCTCGCGCTGATGATGATCATCCTGATCGTGCTGGGCATGTTCCTCGACTGGGTCGGCATCCTGCTGCTCACCGTGCCGATCTTCCTGCCGATCATGACGAGCCTGCCGTTCCACGGCGTGTTCGGGCTGCCCGGCGTTCCCGCCGACCGCGTCGCGCTCTGGTACGGCGTGATCTTCATGGTGAACATGCAGGTGGCTTTCCTGAGTCCACCGTTCGGCTATTCGCTGTTCTACCTCAAGAGCGTCGCGCCGCCGCAGATCTCGATGGCGATGATCTTCCGCGCGGCGATGCCGTTCATCGCGTTGCAGATCCTCGGCATGACGCTGTGCATCGTCTTCCCGCAGATCATCCTGTGGCTGCCCGACGTGCTCTACGCGGGCGTGCGTTGAGGAACGCGCGCGCCGCCCTGCGTCGCGCGCTCACGCCAGGCGCGGGTCGAGCGCGTCGCGCAGGCCGTCGCCGACGACGTTGAACGACAGCACGAGCAGGAAGATCGACAGTCCCGGCCACACCGCCATCCACGGCGCGTTGTCGATGTAGTCCTTGGCGGTGTTGAGCATGCTGCCCCAGCTCGGCTGAGGCGGCTGCTGGCCGAGGCCCAGGAACGACAGGCTCGCCTCGGCGATGACCGCGGCGGCGATGGCGAGCGTCGCCTGCACGGTGAGCGGCGGCACGATGTTCGGCAGCACGTGGCGCAGCGCGATCCGCCACGGCGGGTTGCCGATCGCGCGCGCCGCCATCACGTAATCCTCCGCCTTCACCGCGAGCGTCGTCGCGCGCGTCAGGCGGATGAACGCCGGCGTCGCCGACACGCCGATCGCGATCATCGCGTTGGTGAGGCTCGGGCCCAGGAACGCCGCGAGCGCGATCGCGAGGATGAGGAACGGGCAGGCGAGGAGCGCGTCGGTGATCCTCGACACGACGAGGTCGGTGGCGCCGCCCGCATAGCCGGCGACGAGGCCGACCGGCACGCCGATCGACAACGAGATCAGCACCGACACGACGCCGGCGAGGAGCGACGCGCGCGCGCCGAACACCACGCGCGACAGCACGTCGCGGCCGATGTCGTCGGTGCCGAACCAGTGTGCGGCCGACGGCGCCTTGCGCACCGCGGAAAAGCTCGTGGCGATCGGGTCGTAAGGGGCGATCCATGGGGCCGCGAGCGCCATTGCCACGAACAGCGAGATGACGATCGCGCCGGCGACCGCCGCTGGATGCCGCGCGAGACGCCGCCACGGTGATGCGCGTGGCTTGACGGCGGCGAGTGCCGCCGCATCTGCCGTCGCGGTGGCCGGGTCCGGCGGCGTCGGGTCGGCGAGCGTGCGATCCGCGACTGAAGCGCCAGGGACGTTCATCCGTAGCGGATCCGCGGGTTGGCGACCGCGTAGGCGATGTCGGCGAGAAGGTTGAGGACGATGTAGGCCGTCGCCGTGAACAGCACGACGCCCTGCACGACCGCGTAGTCGCGGTTGAACACCGCGTCGACGATCAGCTTGCCGAAGCCCGGGATCGTGAACACCTGCTCGGTCAGCACCGCGCCCGACAGCAGCGTGCCGAACTCGAGTGCGCCGAGCGTGATGATCGGGATCAGCGCATTGCGCAGCGCGTGCTTCAGGATCACGCCGCGCTCGGGCACGCCCTTGGCGCGCGCCGTGCGCACGTACTCCGACGACAGCACCTGCAGCATCGCGCTGCGCGTATGGCGCATCAGCACCGCGGCGATCGCGTTGCCGAGCACGAACGCGGGCATGATCATCGCCGCGAGGTTCTCGCGCAGGTCGTCGAACGGGCTCACGTAGCCTGTCGCTTTTAGCGAGCCGGGCGCCACCGAGAACAGCAGGATCAGCATGATGCCGAGCCAGAAATTCGGCGTGGACAGGCCCC
>Ga0070681_10002561_pt1 | contig 16682 bp, 16 predicted proteins | sample KBSC83BmetaG_FD_65650 | JGI IMG/M metagenome (GOLD analysis project Ga0070681, IMG submission 65650) | Corn rhizosphere microbial communities from Kellogg Biological Station, Michigan, USA - KBS C8-3B metaG | ecosystem: Host-associated > Plants > Roots > Rhizosphere | place: USA: Michigan...
GGCATCGCCGAGTAGCTATGTGCGGACGAGATAACCGCTGAATGCATCTAAGCGGGAAACTCACCTCAAAACCAGGTCTCCCTGAAGAGCCGTGATAGACCATCACGTCGATAGGCCAGGGGTGAAAGCGCGGCAACGCGTTCAGCCGACTGGTACTAATCGCTCGTTCGGCTTGATCGCTCTTTCCCGTCGAAGCCCGCGCGCAGCGGTAAAACCCCCAAAGCCAGCGCGGCTCTCGATAAGACACTTTTGCAAACCTCACACACCCCTCCTTCGCCCGGCTTCGCTGGGCTACGGAGCGGCAAGCAAACATGCCCTTGGACGACTTGGTGGCCATAGCGAGGGGCCCAACACCCGATCCCATCCCGAACTCGGCCGTGAAAACCCTCAGCGCCGATGGTACTCCGTCTCAAGACGCGGGAGAGTAGGTCGCCGCCAGGTCTTCCAAAGGCATGCGAGCAAAACACCGTCACACAGACATTCACGACATCCAGCAAAAACACCGACGCGGGGTGGAGCAGCCCGGTAGCTCGTCAGGCTCATAACCTGAAGGTCAGAGGTTCAAATCCTCTCCCCGCAACCAAATCGCACGGGTTCCATAGCGCGCAGCCGCCCCTCACCGGGCGGCTGTTTTGCTTTCGGCGCCTGCGCTCAACCGCGCAAAGCCGCCCTTGCCGGCGTTCTCCGCGGCCGGCGCCACGCCCGGCTCATGCTGTGCTAGATTAGCCCTATCCTCCGGGAGGCCGGCTGAACACAGGTCCGCGACCGATCTTGCGACAGGAGACATCGACCGTGCCTTTGACGATGCAGGAAGAGATCCGGTTTCGGGCCGCCTTCATGGAGATCAAGCGCGAGCGGCGCGAATCGCTCCGCCAGATGTTCCAGGGCACGCGCCTGGTGCCGAAGAGCCTGCTCGACGACGCCAAAAACATGGCCACCGACGCCAAAGCGGCGGTCACGGCGGTCGGCAAGGTTCCGGGCGTTCAAGCTCCCAATCTCGCGCTCCTCAAGGTCGATGTCCCGTCGCTCAACCTTCGTCTCTTCAACGGCATCGACCTTCGACGCCTTATCGATATCAACATCCCGTCCTTGAGCCTGCCGGGGTGGGATCTCAACCTCATCCCCGACATCCATCTCGGTTCCTTTCCGGGATTCGATCTGCCGCGCGTTCGCCTCAACCTGAAGGGGCTGCTCAAATACAAGGATCTCTTCCCGGACATCTCGCTGCGCGCGCTGGTCTGGGCGATCGGCATCAAATTTCCGCATCTGTCGCTGCCCTCGATCGCCTTCGACCTCAAGAACATCCTCGGGCTGGATTGGGACCTCGAGTTGGTCTTTCCGGATTTCATGCGGATCGACCTCAGCGTGGACATGCCGAATTTCGCGCTGCCCGACGTATCGCTGCCGACCATCGGACTGCCGCCCTTCGATGTGTCGGTTCCCCACATCAATCTCGGGGATATTCACATTCCCGATTTCGACATCGGGCCGTTCCTGCGGATTCCCGGCTTTCCCAAGGTCATGGCGCTGCTCTTCGAGCTGTTCGACACGGTCGACATCCCCGACATCATGGCCGAGCTCGGGGTGCAGTTTCTCACCGATTTCATCAGCTCCGCCTTGCCCGTCGTGCAGCAGGTGAAGAGCGGCGCGCAGGCCGCCTACTCCTGGGGCAAGGCCGCGCAGCAGCTCCACAAATCCTGCAAGGTGTCGAAGCACATGCCGTTCATTCTGCCCGGCAATGCGCGCGACGCCTGCGAAGCCGTGCGCGCGCTGCTGCGGGAGAGCTCGGGTGAATTCGCCGCGACCGCGACCATCCAGACGGCTCAGTTCGCCACATCGACGGCGGGCTTGTTCGCCGATCTCGGCGGCGTCACCGGCCCGGCCGTGTCGGCCGCGGCGGCCGTCGCGAAGATGTGCCAGAGCATCACCATCTTCGCGATCAAGTACAAAGAGATGAAGAAGATCAATCACGTGCTCGGCACGACGCCGGCCGAGGCGCTGACCTCGAACATCTTCGCGGTCTCGCCCTTGCTCGGCTGCTACTACCTGGCCAATAACACGACGAGCAACTGCCTCAATATTCTTTGCGACAACCTCCTCGAGGATGATTGGATGGCGGACGCGGCGCGCAACAAGACGCGTCATCTCGATCCGCTGATCCAGGACGCGCAGAGCTTCATCAACAAGTCGCGCTACGTCCTGACGCCCATTCGCCAGAACAAGGGAATGTTCGTCGAGAAATCGACATCGGAGAAGCTCAAGGAGCGCATCGCCCTCTATCTCAAGAAGAAGTTGGGCCGGGCGCCCGCCAGCGCGCGGGTCTCGACGCACCGCTCGATCGGCTAGAACCCGGCTTATTGTTCGCGATTCTCGACGGCCGCGCTAAGCTCCTCCTGGCGGGGCGCCGGCGAGGGCTGGAATGAGCGACTGGACGTCGGGTTACGTCTCCGAGATCGACTATCTTTATGGCTGCTACAGCGAGCTCAACCCGCTGCGGGCCAGCCTCGCCTTCCTCAATGTCGGCCTCCGCCACCCATCCTTCGCGACGGCCTGCGAGCTGGGATTCGGACAGGGCGTCTCCGTCACCATGCACGCCGCCGCCTCGCTCACCACCTGGCACGGCACCGATTTCAACCCGGTGCACGCCGCCTCCGCACAAGCTCTGGCGCGGATCTCCGGCGCCGCCGCCGATCTTCGCGAAGAGGGCTTCGAGCAATTCTGCACGCGCGACGACTTGCCCGATTTCGACTTCGTCGGGCTGCACGGCGTGTGGAGCTGGATATCGGACGAGAATCGCCGGCTCATCGTCGATTTCCTGGGCCGCAAGCTCAAGGTCGGCGGCGTGCTTTACATCAGCTACAACTGCCTGCCGGGCTGGGCGGCGATGGTGCCGTTCCGGCATCTCATGAGCGAGCATGCGAGCTTGATGAGCCGGCCGGGCGAGCCGATCACCACCCGGGTCAGCGCCGCCATGACGTTCATGGACGGGCTGCTCGCAGCGGGATCGAGCTTTGCCGAGGCGCAGCCCGGCCCCGTCGCCAGGCTGAAAAGGATGAACGAGCAGAGCCGAAGCTACCTCGCCCATGAATATTTCAATCGCGACTGGGATCCCGTGCATTTCGCCGAGATGGCCGATTGGCTGGCGCCCGCCAAGCTCGCCTATGCCTGCTCGGCAAGCCCGCTCGAGCATATCGATTTCCTCAATCTCACGACGGCGCAGCGCACTTTCCTGAAGGAAATTCCCAATCCGCGTTTCCGCGAATCGACGCGCGACATCCTGGTCAATCAGCAGTTCCGCCGCGATTACTGGGTGAAGGGCGCCAAGCGGCTCGCGCGTCCGGCGCAGATGGAAGCCGTGCGCAATCTCCGCATGGTGCTGACGACGCCGCGCGCCGAAATCGCGCTCACCGCCCGAGGCGCCATCGGTGAGACCAAGCTCGATGCCGAGACCTACGAGCCGGTTCTGAGGGTGCTCGAAGACTATCGCATTCGCAGCCTGGCCGAGATCGAAGCGGAGACGAAGAAGGACTCCGTCGCTTTCGGCCAGCTCGTGCAGGTCGCCATTGTGCTGATCGGCAAGGGCGTCGCTTGCTTGGCGCAGGAGGATGCCGTCATCGACCGCGCCAAGCAGCAGACCGATCGGCTCAATGCGCATCTCATGGATCAGGCACGCACGAGCTGGGATATCGGCTACCTTGCGAGCCCGGTCACCGGGGGCGCTGTTGCCGTTGGCCGCGTCGAGCAGCTGTTCCTGCTGGCGCGCACCCTGGGCCTGCCGGCGAGCGGCTGGGGATCCTTCGTCGCGGATCTTTTCGACCGCCAGGAAGAGAAGCTGCAGAAGGGCGGCGAGAGCCTCGACACGGTCGCGCTGTCGCGCGAGCTCGACGAGCGGGCCGAGAAATTTGCCGCGAGCGGCCTGGCTATTCTGAAAGCGCTGATGATCGCCTGAGGCGAAAGGGGATGGAGCGGCGCCGAGGCCGCTCCACCCATGCCGGTATCGGCTGTTGCTTCAGGCCTCGTTCTCGATCGGATTCGACAGCACGCCGATCTGGTCGATCTCGACCTCGCAGGTATCGCCATGCTTCATCCATACCGGTGGCTTGCGCGCGAAGCCGACGCCCGAGGGCGTGCCGGTGACGATGATGTCGCCCGGCTCGAGGGTCATGCCCTGCGTCACATAGACCAGTGTCTCGGCCACCGGGAACATCATGTTGGCGGTATTGTCGTCTTGCATGATCTTGCCGTTGAGGCGCGTCTGGATTCGCAAGCCCTTGCCGCCGGGCGGCAGCTCGTCGGCCGTCGCCATCCAGGGCCCGAAGGCGCCGGTGCGGTCGAAATTCTTGCCCATGTCCCACTGCGTCGTCTTGCGCTGGAATTCGCGCACCGAGCCTTCGTTGAAGCAGGAATAGCCGGCGATGCAGGAATAGGCGTCGGCGATGGTGAGATGCTTCGCCCGCTTGCCGATCACCACCACCATCTCGGCCTCATAGTCGAGCTGCTCGGTCACCTTCGGGCGCCACATAGCCTGGCCGTGTGGCAGCAGCGAGGTCTGGCAGCGCATGAAGATAGTCGGGAATTGCGGCACATTATCCCGGCTGAAGCCTTCCTTCACATGCTCGAGATAGTTGAGGCCGAGGCAGACGATCTTGCCGGGATGCGCCACGGGCAGGGCATGCTTGACGCCGGCATAGGGAATGCGCGCGCTCGCCGGGGCCTTCTTGGCGAGATCGGCGAGCGGCTTCAGATCGCCATTGTTGGCGCGCAGCACCTGGGCGAGATCGCTCGGCAGCTTCGGATCCACCGCCTGCAGATCGATGACCTGGTCGCCCTCGAGGACCCCGAGATGCAGCCCGCCACTCGCCTCGAACCCCAGTATTTTCATGATTGTCGTTCCTCTTGGAGAAGGCCCGGCCCGAGCCGGCCGGTAAAATCGCGCGGCATATTAGGGCTTTGCCGCGCCCGTCGCGATTGGTTTTCGGGCGGTGCGCGGCGCCATGGGCTGCCGCTCCGAGGGCGCGGCGCGGGACCGCGATCGCTATGGCTCGCGCGGCGCGGCGCGGCTAGCCTAGGGGGCGAGAAGGAGCCGGACCTTGAACGCAGCGCTCGCCAGTCGATGGACGCCGCCTGGCCGCTATGCGCGGGCCGACATCGTGGCCCTGTCGGAGGCCATTCTGGCGCGTCCGGACCTCGCCCTCACCAGGACCGAGGACATCATCCGCATCGCGGCCCTCGGGCTCGAATGGGACCTCGGCATGATGCGATTCGAGCCGGCCGATCCGGCGCAGATCGCGCGCGGTCCGGACGGCAGGAAGATCGGCATCTTCCTCTTGCATGGCGGCGAGGGCGATTGCCGGGCGATGGCGCCGATCGCCGAGCTCTATGCCGCCAAGTTCGGCTACAGCTGCGTCTCCATGAGCTTCCCGGGGCGGCATTATTTCGACGATCCGGCGCGGCGCTGGCCCGGCGATACGGTCCATCCCGACGGCACGGTGCGCACGCCGATCTGGCGCCGCGGCGAGCATGTCACGCCCGATCAGTACGAGCTGGTCCGCGACACCGTGCAGCGGCTGCGCTATGGCACAAGGCTCGTCGCCCGCGCCCGGCCCGGCACGCCTTTCTATCACCGCATGGCCGCCTGGCCTGTCGCCTTCGAGGAAGGCATGAAAGCGGCTATCGTCAGGCATTTTCCGGCTTCGGATTTCTCGGTCTACCTGTCGGGTCATTCGACCGGCGGCCCTTTCGTGTTCATGATCTCGCAGCGCGTCGACAATATCGCCGGAATCATTGCCGCCGAGAATTCGGTGTTCGGCTGCATCGACAGCGCGAAACACGATTGGTCGGGTGCGCTCGGCAAGATCGAGGGCTATGAGCGCAGCGCAACGACGCCGGCGCCGCGCAGCGATCCGTTCAACGAACTCTATATCCGCTCCTGGCGCGACGTTGCACGCTATGCCGGACCGGAGGCGCTCGGCCGCGAGGGGCCGAAGGCTCTTATGCGTCTGCCGTCGCTGATGGAGGAGGTGCTCGAGCAGTGGGAGCGCGAAAGGGATCTGCCGCAATTCAAGGCGGAATACATCGTCACGCACGACATTCGAGCCTCATTGGAAGCGGCCGCCCGCGCCGCGGCGGCGCGGCTCGGGCTCGATGAGGCGGCGACCCATGCGCTGGTCGGCCGCTATCTCGGCTATGCCCGGCCGCTCGAGGGACCGGGAGCCAAGCCCGTGCCCGACGTGCTGTTCGCGATCGCCAAGGATTCGCCCGACCATAGTCCCGAAGTCTATCGCGAGGTCGTCGTGCCCCGGCTGGTTGCGCTGTCCCCCGCGCCGCGCGTGTCCGTCACCCGCTTCGAGGCCGGGACCCATTTCTACGAGCGCCCCGAGCCGGGCTTGCCGCTCGGCATCGTCCCGGGAATCGCCCAGCTGTTTGCGGATGCGCTGGCCAACGGCTTCTTCCGCGCCGCCCGATAGCCTGGACGGTAGTATCGGTGCGGCCAATGCATCAGACGGAGCTTCGAGATCGGGGATAGGCTGGGTTCGGCGGCAGGAGGTGCGCGCATGTCTCGCAAAACGGCAAGTCTTTCGTGCCTGCTCATCTTGGCGGCATCGTTCCAGGCAAAGGTCTGCTTCGCACAGGCCGCAGCCGAGTTCTTCCAGCATGCGTCGCTGCGGCTCATCGTCAGCGCTTCGGCCGGAGGCGGCTATGACACGATGGCGCGTCTGGTGGCGCGTGCGATGGGCCCGCATCTACCGGGCAACCCCGCCATCACGGTGCAGAACATGCCCGGCGCCGGCGGGGTGATCGCGGTCAATCATCTTGCCAATGTGGCGCCCAGGGACGGATCGACCTTCGCGCTCGTCGATCGCGGCGTGCTGACGGCGCGTATTCTCTATGGCGAGGATTCGAAGACGCAATTCGATTCGCGGAGTTTCTCCTGGCTCGGCAGCGTCACCAAGGAGGCCGGCGTCGGCCTGTTCGCGACGCGATCCGGCTTCAAGACTCTCGAGGACGCCAAAAAGGGCGAGCCCGCCTTCGGCGCAACCGGGCTCGAGACCGATCCCGCCATGTATGCGCGGCTCCTCAACTCGCTGCTTGGAACCCGCTTCAAGGTCATTCCGGGCTATGCCGGCGAGACCGAGTTCTTCCAGGCGGTCGAGCAGGGCGAGACCGACGGCATGTTCGCCAGCGGCTGGTCGGGCCCCAACACGGTGAAGGAGCTCCAGGCCTACCATGACGGCCGGGTCACCTATTTCATCCAGATGTCGCGACAGCGGCTGGCCGAGCTTCCCGACACGCCGACCATCCTCGAGCTGCTCTCCTCAGAGGCGGATCGGCAGATGGTCGAGGTGCTGCTAAGCCGGCTGACGCTCGGCACACCCTTCATCGCGCCGCGCGGGGTGCCGCCCGATCGGCTGGCAATCCTGCGCGCGGCGTTCCGCGCCACGGTGGAGGACCCCGAGTTCAACCGCGAGGTCGAGCGCCAGTACAATCATGTCAACGCGACCTTTCCCGCCGAGGCCGAGAAGCTCATCGCCGAGGTGTACGCGCTGCCGCAGAGCGTGACGGACCGCCTGCGCGAGATCGTCAAGATCGCGCGCTGACGGACGCCCAGCCTGCCGGCTCCGCGGCCGATGAAATAGGGGAGGCTAATGCGCCGAGGCCGGCTCGGCTCCCCAATCCTCGGCGCTGGCGCCGGCGAGCGCCCGCACCCGGGCCTCATCCTTGGCGAATTCGGCGGCACCGCCCGAATAGACGACGCGCCCATCATCGAGGACATAGGCGCGGTCGGCGATCTCGACCGCGGCGCGCACATTCTGCTCGACCAGCAGCACCGAAATGCCTTCCTGGCGGGCCGATGCGACGGTGCGGAACACCTCCTGCACGATCAGAGGCGCCAGCCCCTGAGACGGCTCGTCGAGGATCAGGAGCTTGGGGTTGAGCAGCAGCGCCCGGGCGATCGCCAGCATCTCCTGCTCGCCGCCCGACAGCTGCCGCCCTTTGTTGCTCTTGCGTTCGGCGAGGCGCGGGAAGAGAGCGTAGATGCGCGGGATGGTCCACGGCCCGGGGCGCTCGATCGGAACCCGCAGATTCTCGTCGACGGTGAGGCTGGCGAAGATGCGCCGTCCTTCCGGCACATATCCGACGCCGAGGCAGATGATGCGGTCCGACGGCCAGTCCGTGGTGAGCTTGTCGAAGAGGCGGACCGTTCCCTCGCGCGCCGGTGTCAGGCCGACGATGCTGCGCAAGGTGGTGCTCTTGCCGGCGCCGTTGCGCCCGAGCAGGGTCACGATCTCGCCTTCGGCGACCTCGATATCGACGCCGTGCAGGATGTGGCTCTTGCCGTAATAGGTATGGAGGCGCTTGACCTCGAGCACGGTGCCGCTCATGCCGCCTTTCCCAGATAGGCGGCCTGCACGGCCTCATTGGCGGCGATCTCGGCGGGGGTGCCTTCGGCCAGCATGCGGCCTTCGGCAAGCACCATGATGCGGTCGGCGAGATGGAAGACGACGCGCATGTCGTGCTCGATGAGCACGATCGACAGCTTGTGGTCGCGATGCAGGCTGCGGATGAGCTGGGTGATGTCGTAGGTTTCCTGGTCGCCCATGCCGGCGGTCGGCTCGTCGAGCAGCAGGAGCTGCGGCTTCAGGGCCAGGGCCATCATGATCTCGGTGGCGCGCTGATCGCCATGGCTGAGCTCACCGGCCAGCCGGTGGCGCTTGTCGGCGATCTTGGCCATGGCGAGCAACTCGTCGATGCGGGCGCGCAGGGCGGCGTCGGCGTCGCGCCCCACCCAGGGCCGCAGGCGATAGCCCGCCGCGACCTCGACGGCGATGCGCAGATTCTCGCCGACCGAGAGCTCGGGGAAGATCTCCGTCACCTGGAAGGTACGGGCCATGCCGAGCCAGACCCGCTTCGCCGGCATGACGTCCGTCACGTCCTCGTCCCTGAACCGGATGCGGCCCGCGGTTGGCTTCAGGAAACCGCTGATCAGGTTGAAGAAGGTCGTCTTGCCGGCGCCGTTCGGGCCGATCACGGCGCGCAGCTCGCCGGGCTCGACGACCATCGAGACCGTGTCGACGGCGACGAGATTGCCGAACCGGCGCGATACCGATTCGACGCGGAGCAGGCTCATCGCGCGGACTCCCGGCGCAGGATGCCGAGCACGCCGCGCGGGAAGAACAGCACGACCAGGACGAAGAACAGGCCGATGATCGACATCCAGTTCTGAGTCTGGCTCGATACGTAATCCTGCAGCACGACGAAGATCGCCGCGCCGATCAGCGGCCCCCAGAAGGAGCGCATGCCGCCCAGCACCGCCATGATCACGAAATCGCCCGACTGGTCCCAGCGCAAATCGTGCGGATCGGCGAAATTGTTGAGCAGCGCGTACAAGGTGCCGGCAAGGCTGCAGAAGGTGCAGGAGATGACCCAGGAAAGCCAGATATGCCTGTCGACGGGGATGCCGAGGAAGCGCGCGCGGCGCTCGTTCTCGCGGATGGCGAGGAGGGTGCGGCCGAAGGGCGAGCCGAGCAGCGCCCACATGATCGTGACTGCCACCGCGAAACAAAGCAGCACGAGATAGTAGAGCGCCTTGTCGTTGCCGAGGATGTCGACGCGGGTAAATCCCAGATCGATCGGCACGCGGCGCCAGCCCGACAGCCCGTCATCGCCGCCGGTCACATTGTTCCAGCGATAGGCGATGAAATAGAAGACCTGGCCGAAGGCGATGGTCACCATCGCGAAATAGACGCCGCGCAGACGGACGATCAGGGCGCCGATGATGGCAGCGGCGACGAAGCCGGCCAGCACGCCGACGGCCATGCCGGCCAGCGTGCTCGGCAGCAGATATTTGATGGTGAGGCCCATCCCGTAGACGCCGAGGCCGAAATAGGCGGCATGGCCGAAGGACAGGACGCCGGTGAATCCCAGCAGGAAATTGAGCGACATGGCGGCGAGGCTCAGCACCATCACGCGCGTGCCGAGCGCCGTGTAGCCATGCACCCAGACGAGCCAGTAGGGCATGGTGAGCAGCAGGAGCCAGATCAGCGCGCTGGCAGCCCGCTTGTCGATCTTGATCAAAACCGTCCCTCCTCACCGAGCAGGCCGCGCGGCCTGATCAGCAGAACCAGCCCCATCATCGCGTAGATCACCGCCTCGGAAGCCGAGGGGTAGAAGACCGTGACCATGCCCGAGGCGGCACCGATCAGCAGGCCGCCGAGCAGGGTGCCGGGCAGCGAGCCCAGACCGCCGATGATGATCGCGACGAAGCTCGGCATGATGAGGGCCGAGCCGATGGTCGGCTGCAGGCCGAGCATGCCGGCGGCGAGCACGCCGGCGAGGCCGGCCATATAGGTGCCGAGCCCGAAATTGAGGTTGCGCAGGATGCGCACATTCACGCCCAGCACCGACACCGTCTCGAGATCGGAGGTGCCGGCGCGGATGCGCATGCCCAGCCGCGTGCGGTTGAGGATCAGGAACAGCCCGACTACCACGACGCAGACCAGCGCCACCATGAACAGGCGGTAGCCGGTCAGGAAAAAGAAATTGAGGCTGAGCGGCGTCTGCAGCACGTTGGGGACGGCGAAGGGTAGGGTGCTGGCACCCCAGATGAAGCGGGTGCCGTCCTCGAAGATGAAGGCGAGCCCGAAGGTCAGCAGCAGGCTGTAGAGCGGGTCGCGCCCGTAGAGCCGTCTTATGAACAGCCGCTCGACGACGAGACCCACCGCGGCGACCAGCACGGGTGCTACGAGGAGCGCGCCCCAGAAGCCGATATAGGGGATGAGCATGAAGGCGAAATAGCCGCCGAGCGCGAGAAACCCGCCATGGGCGAAATTGATCACGCCCGAAAGGTTGAGGATCAGCGACAGCCCCAGCGCCATCAGCGCATAGAAAGCGCCGATAATGAGGCCGTTCAGCAGGTTGAACAGGATGAGCTGAGTCATGCGGCGGACGGATCAGGCCTGAGCACAAACAAATCCCTCTCCGCCCCGTGAAGGGGGGGAGAGGGCAGGATCGAAAATTTTCCTAAGCACATGCGAGTCTTTGCTCTAAGGGAGGCGAGCCTCGCTTGCGTCGCGTCTCAGGCGGGCCAGGTCAGCTTGCAGCCGGTCTGTTGCACCGACAGCGCCGCGTTGTCGCCCTTCACGATCTCGTCGACGACGAACAGATCTTCCGGCGCCGGTCCCTGCGAAACGGCATGGCCGACATAGAGCGACGGCATGAGCTGATGATCGCCGGCGCGGTAATAGGGCGCGTTCGGCATCAACGCCACCTCGGGCGGCAGCTTGAAGCCCTCCAGCCCCTTGGCCAGCTTGACCGCGTCGAGCGTCTTTTCCTGGTTGGCGATGAGGGCCGCGGTCCATGTCGCGACATAGCCGAACCAGTGGCGCGCCGTCGGCACCTTGCCGCCGGTCTTCTTCTTGATGTCGGCGACGAACTGCTCGACATGCGGCACGCCCGGCTGCTTCCAATACCATTCGAACACCCAGGTGCCGATGCGGGCATTGGGCGGCAGCCCGTTCAGAACCTCGAGCTCCTGCTGGGCGCCGGCGATGTGGAAGCGCTTGTCGAGCCCGAACTGCACCGCCTGCTTCAGCGCGTTGACCGCGTCGTCACCGGCCTGCAGGAAGATGATGACGTCGGGGTTGGCGGCCTGGGCCTTGATGAGATAGGCCGAATAGTCGGTGGCGCCGAGCGGCGACAAGTCGCCGCCGACCTTGGTGCCGCCGAACTCCTTCAAGCCCGCCTCGAAGCCCTCCTGCAGCGTATGGCCGAAGGCATAGTCGGGCGTGATGAAGTACCATTTCTTGCCGAATTTGTTGAACAGCGTCTTGCCGACCGAATTGGTCTCCATGCGCGTCGTGTTGCAGACGCGGAATACGTTCCAGTGGCAGTCGGTGCCGGTCACCGGGTCGGTATGGCCGCCGGTGACGATGAGAAGCTTCTTGAGCTCGTTCGAAACCTGACCGAGCGCCACCGCCATGGCCGAATTGACGTTGCCGAGCAGGAAATCGACCTTGTCGCGCTCGATCAGCTTGCGCGCCTTCTGCACGGCGGTGCCGGTGTCGGCACTGGTCGAATCCTCGACCAGCAGCTCCGCCTGGCGGCCGAGTATGCCGCCCTTGGCGTTGATCTGCTCGACCGCCAGCTGGCAGCCGATCTGCTCGTTCTTGCCGAGCTCGGCATAGGTGCCCGTCAAAGGATCGCAAAGGCCGAACTTGACGTTGTCCGCCGCTCGCGCGGTCCGCACGAAAGGTGCCGTCACTTGCACGATGCTGGCGGCGGCAGCCGCCTTGATCAGCGTGCGTCGGTTGAGCTTGTCGAATTCGCGGGTCATCAATTTCCTCCCAGTCCTGGCAGTCTTCTGGCCGCTCTTTTGCGAGCGGGCTGCCGGATTACGCTAGCGGGCAAAGGGTAGGCGGCCGGGCGCCTTTCGTCATCAGTTATTTACAGGGAATAAATCACTCAATTCCTCATCGTCCATGCCGGGGTATTTGCCGGCGCGCCGCCGCCGGCCCGGCCCCGATCGAGGACCATGCGGCCGGACGCAAATCGACGGCGGCTCAATCCCCGAATCGCGGCAACAGAAGCAGCGCGTTCTCGCGATGGATCTGGCGCAGCTCGGCTTGGCCGAAATGGCAGCCGGCGAGGCCTTTCACATGATCGAGCGAGGTGCGGTAGGGATAGTCGGTGCCGAACAGGATCTGGCTGGTCTCGACCACTTCCGACAGCGCATGCATGCAGATGCGGTTGGAGGTCTGCGCCGTGTCATAGAAGCATTTCGTGATCTCATGCATGACGCCATGCGGCAGACGCTGCGCGAGCTTGGGATTCTTGGCCGTATTGACGAAGCGTTCGAGCAGGAAGGGCATGGTGCCGCCGGCATGCGACCAGATGAAGCGGATGTCGGCATGCCGCACGGTGGCGCCGCTGAAGATCATGTTGGCGATGGCCCGGGTCGTATCGGTCTGGTACTCGATCTGCGGCGGCGCCACGTCGGGGATGAGATTGACGCAGCAATCCGCCACGTTTGGATGGGTATAGACCACGGCCTTGCGGCGATTGAGCTCTTCCATGACCGGCTCGAAGCGCGGATCGCCGAGCCAGCAATCGCGATAGCTCGTGAACAGGCCGATTCCGTCGGCCTTCAGCACGTCGAGCCCGTAGGCGAGCTCGGCGAGGCTGCCCTCGATATCGGGCAGCGGCAGCGCCGCGAACATGCCGAAGCGACCCGGATATTTCGCCACCAGCCCGGCCGCATATTCGTTGCTCGCGCGCGTCAGGCGCCGCGCCAGCGCCACATCCTTGAACCAGAAGCCGGGAGTGGTGACCGACAGGATGGCGCTCGCCACCCCGGCGCGCTCCATATCCTCGATCGAGCGTTCCGGCGACCAGCGGCGCAGCGGCTCGTGCAGATGGAAGAGCGGATCGACCTCCTTGAAATAGACGGGCGGCACCAGATGGTGATGGACGTCGATGGTCCGCCAGTTCGTCACCACACCAGCTTGCGGCTCGGCCGGCGCCATGCGCTGTTGATCGTCTTGCAAGTGACCTCTCTCCCTTTCTTCTTCCGGCGCCTGCGCCACCGGCGAGCGGCCCTGAGCCGTCTCCGGAAGGCCGCTTTGGCGCTCGCAGCGGCCGCGGCCCTGTACTAGCTTCGCGGCAAGATTAGAAGCTGGCGCGCGCCGGCGCCACGGAGGAAGCGTCCCATGGACCGCTCGCCGCGGGTTGCCCCGCCCGACATCCCGACTTCGGCCGAGCTGCTGGGCCGCGCCCGCGCCCTCATTCCCACCCTCGCCGAACGCGCCGCGCAAGCGGCGCGCGATCGCAAGGTGCCGGACCGGACGGTTGCCGAGATGCAGGCGGCCGGGCTGTTTCGCGTCATGCAGCCGCGGCGCTGGGGCGGCTATGAGATGGCGCCTGATACCTTCTTCGACATTCAGCTGGCGCTTGCCGAGGGCGACATGGCGACCGGCTGGATTTATGGGCTGCTCGGCGTGCATCCTGGCTGATGGCGCTCATGGATGATCGCGCCGCGCAGGAAGTGTGGGGCGCGGACGACTCCACCCTCATCTCCTCCTCGCTGATGCCGGGGGTCTGCCCTTCGGCCGCATGCTGGCCGACATCAATGCGGGCCGGCTACACAATGCCGCGCAGTACGAGCTGATGGGCCGCAATCTCGGCTCGGCGCTGCTCGGCGTCGAGGGCAAGCCGGACTTCATGGTGTAAGGACCCGCCGGGCTCAGGCTTGCATTGCAGGCCATACGACCGCAGACTTTCCAGGTCTAGAGTCCGTTCCGCGTGGGACGGAAAGGCTGCATTCGGATCGGCAATCCGAGGTCTTGCGATGCAGGCGACCCTGACTTTGGTCGATTTGGCCGGCACCATCGCGCTCCTGCTCTGGGGCGTGCATATGGTCCAGAGCGGCATCCAGCGTGCCTTCGGCTCGAATCTGCGGCGCTTTCTCGCGGCCGCAATGAGCAACCGGCTGCACGCATTGCTTGCCGGACTCGGCATCACGGCGTTGCTGCAGAGCAGCACCGCCACCGGCCTCATGACGACCTCCTTCGCCGCCGCCGGCCTGATCGAGCTCGTGCCCGCTTTGGCCGTCATGCTGGGCGCGAATGTCGGAACGACCCTGATCGTTCAGGTACTTTCCTTCGATGTCGCGCTTGTAGCCCCCGTTTTCGTGCTGGTCGGCTATCTCATGTTCCGGCGTGGCGCCACACGCACGCATGATCTCGGGCGCGTCGGCATCGGTCTCGGCCTGGTCCTGCTGGCCATGCAGCATCTTCTCACCATCATCACGCCCTACGAGGACGTACCCAGCCTTCGTCTGCTTCTGGGAATGGTGACGACCGAGCCGCTGGTCGACGTGATTCTCGCGGCCGCCCTCACCTGGGCGTCTCATTCGAGCGCTGCGATGGTGCTGCTGATCATGTCGTTCGCCGCCAAGGGTGTCGTTCCGCCCTATGCGGCCTTCGCCCTGGTCCTCGGCGCCAATCTGGGCACCGCCTTCAATCCGGTCCTCGAGGGTGCGGCAGGCGGCGACCCGATATCGAGGCGCCTTCCCCTCGGCAATCTGCTCAATCGTCTCATCGGATGCGTGCTTGCGCTCGCTGCCCTGCCTTGGATTGCGCCCTTGCTCGTGAGCATCGAGCCGAACGCGGCCCGCGCCGTGGCGGATTTCCATACGGCTTTCAATCTTGCGTTGGCCGTGCTTTTCCTGCCGCTGTTGGCCCCATTCGCGCGTCTGCTTCGTCGTCTGTTGCCGGAAAGGACCGAGGCGGCCGACCCATGGCGGCCCCTCTACCTCGATGCGTCGGCCCGCGAGCTGCCCTCGGCCGCCTTGGCTGGCGCCGCAAGAGAATGCCTGCGCATGGCCGACACGCTCGAATCCATGCTGCGCAATGCCTTGGACTTGCTCGACGGAACCGACCGTAAGCGCATTGCGGCGACGCGGCGAATGGACGATGTGCTCGACCGGCTCAACGAAGCCATCAAGCTTTACCTGACCTCGCTCGATCCCGACGATCTTTCGGAAAGCGATCACCAGAGGCTGCAAGAGACCTTGGCCTTCGCGACCAACATCGAGCAGGCGGGCGACGCTCTTGCATCCAATATCATGGGCAGCGCCCTCAAACGCCTGAAGCGCGGTCTATCCTTCTCCCGCGAGGGCGAAGCCGAGCTGCGCCATATGCTCGAACGTCTCCTGGTGAATCTGCGATGGACGATCGCCGCCTTCATGACCGGCGACGCCGCCGCAGCCCGCCTGCTCGCTTTGGAGAAGGAGATCTTCCGCGACCTCGAGGCGCGCGCCGTCCAGGCCCATTTCGAGCGGCTGCGCGCCGGCCGCGTCGAATCGGCGGAAACCAGTGCCCTGCATCTCGATCTCTTGCGCGATCTCAAGCGCGTGAATGCTCATCTGGTCTCCGCGGCGGCCTATCCCGTTCTCACCGAGCAGGGCGAGCTCCTGTCGAGCCGCCTGCGTGATGAAATGGACGGCCGCAATCCCTGAGCTTATCGCTGCTCCTTTACGGCATGCGAGCCCGGAACCAGCGGCTTCACCCGGGCCAGGGTCGCCGCCTCGGCGGCATAGATGGCAGCGATCGCCCTTTCGACGCCGTCACCGGAGGTCGGCGCGAGGTCGATCTGCTGCTTGGCGTAGTCGGCCAGGAGGTCGGCAGCACGCGCCGGCGCGGCGGGCAGCAGGCGCAGCCCGTGAGATCGGCCAGCGCCGCGGCGGTGCGCATGAGGTCGCATCGAAGCTTCTCCCCGCGACCGGATCGCTTTGCGTAGGGGGATCGCCGCCGGCCTCGCGCGCCCGCCTGGCTAGTCGCGACCCCATGAATCAGGCAGCCGAGCTCGCTAGCGGCAGCCCGGCTTGCCGTCGTCATGCGCGAGGTTGAACGGACCGAGCTTCTGCGCCGCCGCGCGCACCCAGGCGGATTCGACCAGCTGCTCGATCGGCAGCACCTTCTCGATCTGCTTCTCGGCGAGCTCGAGCTTCTGAAAGGCCATGACGCTGTCGGTCGGGATGCGGCCCTGGGGATCGCTCGATCCCCATTCCATGCGCTCGATCAGCTGGGGATCGTGCACCGTCGTGTATTTGGCGAGGATCTTCACCACCTCGGGCCGGTTGTCGCCGCCGTGATAGGCCTCGCAATATTCGCGCGTGCCTTTGA